>Ga0307507_10005533_pt1 | contig 20655 bp, 6 predicted proteins | sample 7_EM_MG_FD_207223 | JGI IMG/M metagenome (GOLD analysis project Ga0307507, IMG submission 207223) | Populus trichocarpa ectomycorrhiza microbial communities from riparian zone in the Pacific Northwest, United States - 7_EM | ecosystem: Host-associated > Plants > Roots > Unclassified | place...
AGGCTGCGTGTCAAAAAAACACGACATAGGCTAGTTGGTCGAGTTGCCAAATGACCTCAACTGCGCGCCAATTGCGTCAACCACCAACCATTGAGGCCATTGAAAGGGTACCATATTTTGCCGATGTTTTATGTTTCCTTATTGGAGTTATACCGGAGAAGAGATGGTGTGGAACCACACCTACCTAGCAAAATTAATAGGGAACTAGAATGGAATATAGAAGACATTCTTAATTAAAGATGGCGTTAGAAGAAACGCGAATTTTTAGTTTATTAGAAAGGATACTTTTAGGTGTATAACAGTTAGGAACCTAAGAAGCACCTTTAGCTAAAATGCGATACGGCAATTAAAACTTTCTTAAAGACCATAAATTAGGATTTAGCAACGGTTCTAGATATGCCACAGGCGAGATAACAGGGAAGACCCCACAAATTAAAACCATAAGGTTGAGCACAGGCATCAGAAACGGGAATATTTCGCCATTATAATAGGGATCCACATAAGAACCACTAGGGATGCTATCTAAAGAAGACGCTGTTTAAGAATAAGCAGTAGCACTAGAAGAAGGGGCCCTAGGGACTCAGAAGAATTCCCTAGGGATAAAAGGAGAGTATCCGGTCTAACACTAGAGATACGCAGTAGAGTTAGTAATACAAAAAGGACCAAAAAGACACAGAGTGAAGATTTAGAAATTTTAAGAAATTATAAAGCACCTATAAGAACACCACCCGTTTATCACATACGGAGATTATGGCAGTATACTACTTTTATATAGACTGTTACTAAAAATAAGAATAGAGGCATCTTTAAAGTATAAAGTCAATTCCTAGTACTAGGGCATCCTAGAGGTACTAGAGAGGCACCCTACAAAGCTATCCTATAAGAAGAAAGAAAGAATAAGATAATAATTTAAATACTAAAAGTAGCAATAGGAGCCTCCTCCTCTATCTTAATATTATTATTAGTAGTATTATCAACACTTCCATCCCTGGAAGTATTAGCATTCTTACCAATATTCTTCTTAGAGTGGCGAGAACTAGATAGACCACCACAACCAGGGGACTGGCGGGGAGAACGTTTATCTTTGTCACTATTCTTAGTATTATCCCCAGGCTCTAAATCGGCATCCAGGCTAGGATCAGAAAGTTAATAACTAAAGAGTTAGCATAGTTCCCAAATATATTACTAAAGAGACTTACCTAGCCAGAAAGGCCCGCGTAAGAGTGCAAATGTTATTATTTATAAAAACGAGCTGCTTATATATACGCTCCTGGACACTATATATCCAAGATTACTATATCTCCATAGTAGTAGAAACCCTCATTAAATTAAAAAGGCTATAAGTAATAGAAGACACCTTCCGTCCCCGTCTATTACTATTCTAATATAGACGGAAATCCCTAATAGCGCGTTAGAGCTGGCGAGCCTTATATACATAAATAGCGGGGATCTAATATAGTTAGTGAAGTCTAGAATAGGATAGAATAGGAAATACTAAAACACAGGTCTTTTTCCGGCTGTAATAGTGGGAACACTTAGATCTGTTCTTACTAGAGCGCGGCATCTTATAGGCATAAGACGGGTCTAACGTGAGCGCGTAAACGCAACGACGGCAGCACTTCAGAGAAACCACCGTAGGAGTAATAGAAGTGGTCTATAATACCAACAGAGTAGGGACAACGCCGCCGCCAGTCTAGGAACGCGCAGCACAATCACAAGCCATTATAAGAGAATACTATGGGAAGTTAGTATTATTAAGGAGATAAAATAGGGATTCTGTTACCTATAGATACGTTATAAGAAGAGAACAGAGCAGTGGAAAAAAGAATAGCTAGAGATATAAAAGCTAAAAGCTAAGATATAATAAAAAACAGTCTGCTAAAAGGCAAGACAAATAATATTATTAATAGAAAGACGCGTAAGAGACGACAGCTTATAAACTAAAAGAAATTAATATTAAGACGTTATTATTAAGACCTATTTTAGGTAAATGGGGATAGTAGCTAGTTAACGTGTTGTATAGGACAACTCCCGGATTAGCTTATAACAAATTCTTATAATAAGGAAGGTGAATCCTATCTAATTTTTATTATTATCATCAAAGTTCCATTATGAAGGCACTATAAGAGCTATAGTGGAAGAAGAGCGGAGGAATAAAAAGACAAAGTAAGGTTCCACGCTAGTAAAGAACCAGTAATAAGCCGTATTATGGAGTACCTTTCCACTAAAGAATTTCCCTAGTAGTTTTAGCCGGAACTCCATAAGAGATTATTAAGAGGCAAAGTCTTAGAGGACCAAGACCCTTAAAGGGGAGGCAATTATAACAGAATCCCCTAGGAGGTACATATTAGATAAAACAGTAGGAGGTTTTATTAATGTCCTGCCTACGTCCCATATATATTCTAGAAGAGACATAGTTAGATAGATAGGGGCGAAAGGTTTTACTAGTGTCTTAGAAGGGTTATATAGGAAGCTAGTTCTCCTCTAGAGAAGAACTAGCGATTAGTCTCTAAATAGAAGTGGTTAAAAGCATTTATCCTTTAATATATAAAACTCATTCTACCTTTAACTTACCTTCGACTTACCTTCTACTTACTTGTAACACTGTCAATTAGATAATCATACGTTCCGGTTAAGCTGGCCTTTTACAATTTGCCTTACCTATACTATTTATTAAAAAGCCAGGAGGAGGCTTAAAATTATATATTAATTACTAAGCTCTAAATATAATTACAATTTAAAACGAATATTTAATTCCCCTAATTTAAGAGATACTTAACTATTTAGTAAAGGCATGGTACTTTATAAAGCTTAACATAGTTACTACCTTTAATAAAATCTATATATATAAAGGAGACTTTTTAAATACCTAGTAATGCCATTTAGTATAAAGAATAGTCCTAGTACATTTTAGTAATATATTAATAATATTTTAATTTACTTATTCTTACTTTTTAAACATTATAAACATATTAAAATGGTCCTTAAACGCTTATAAGATGTAGGCTTATAATATAATATTAAAAATACAAGTTCTACGCGTCCAAGGTTATATACTTAGGCTTAATTATATCCCATAATAGAATTAAAATAGATTTTAAGAAAATCTCTACAATTATAAACTAGAAAAGCCCTAGCAATATATAAAATATTTAAGGGCTTCTAGAATTCGCAAATTTCTATTATTAATTTATTAACCACTTCTTAGAAACTGCTTGGCCGTTAATAAACCTAATAAGAAAATATATATAATTTAAATAGACTACTAAATGCGAATAAGCTTTTAACAACCTAAAGCATTATTTTATAACTACCCTTATTCTTACCCACTTTAACTCTAACCTTAAATATATTATTAAAACAGATTTACCTAATTATACACTAAGAGGAGTATTATTATAATATAATAAAAACGGCGAGCTATATTTAGTAGCCTTTCTATTACAAAACAGGGGCAATAGCTATAGAATGTATATATTCAGGGAGTCTACAAGACGTTACGCAATCAATCGTAAGGGTCAAGGGCGTAAGGAGGTGATATACCTACGCGTAGCTGACGTAAGCTATACGCGAGGTATATGCGAGAGCACGGGGCTCTCCTATAGAGGCCCCTATGGTAGGGTTCTATAACACTATCCCCCCTCTTATAGAGGCGGAGCTCCAGCAACGCTATGGTTGCTATATACATATAAAAGGGGCATTTAAGGTATAGAGAAGGAAAAGTAAGGGGGTATTACTAAGGGCTTAAAACAACGTTATATTACAAGGCTTGGCACCTAAGAATCCAACTAATTAAACAACTTTAACCACCGGTTGAAGTTCCTGGACATCTTATTAATATTCTGGTTACGTAATTATATTTTGCTATTATATAATGGCAATCTGCGGTAATCTAGCGGTTTAACTCTATAAGGGCTCCTATAGAGGATTAGGTACAAAATCTCTGCTTAGGCCTGGTTTCTATAGGTTCACATAGTAAAAATTGCTAATTAGGTCCTTTATATTTTTAAAGTCTTCCTATAATTACTATTCTAACTAATCTATATCAAATCCTATATAGATAGCTCTATAGTAGAGCCGCCATCCTCTACCTTTACTAAAGTATTTAGAGTTAATAATTTATTTAACAGTCCATTCCTTATAGTTCTTGTCTTTATTCTCGTCTCAAATTAGTACTAGTGGGGGTTTAGGCTATATCTATCCTGGTAGGGGGTTAGGCTAGTAAAAGTATAGTAACTATAGGTAAAATATAGGCTATATCCCGCGGGTAGCTAGGGCAGGCGGGAGCTCTAGCTTATATACAGCTTGTAACAGGACTAGCCCAGTTATAGTAGGAATGTCTCGGTGAAACACTCGACAGATAACTGTATAAAACTGTTTATAAACTATTTATAACTATCTGCAACTATCTACAACTATTCGCAATTGTCCGCTGTAATCCACTATTTTCCATTAAGTTCCGCCAACTCGATCAAATTCCATCAAATTCCACTAACGTAATAGAATTTAGTCGAAACTTGTTAAAATCCGCGTAGGCTCGTGCCCACGCGTCTACTACTAAGACCCTAAATATTTAGTTACAAGTTTCCTATATTCCTTTCTCTTCTTTACGCAACGTCTTGTTCTCTGCAAGAGCTATATACCCTTAGATTTAGATAGAATTTATATTATTCCTTTAAATCTTCCTTAAAGCCTCTTCGCGCCCTTATATTACATTACGTCTATACTACTACCCTTAAAATGGCAAACGAACTCAAATCCGCCACGTTAACTATTATAGCCCTAGTTAGGGAACAAATGACTATAATATAACAGTCCTTTACAGATACCTTAGCCCAGTAACGAGCTATACTAGAAGCCTAGCATTAGCAATTAATTAAAGCAATATATAAAGAACTCTACAACGCCAAAGTACTCGCGTTGGAAACCCTAACAGTAACACCTATAAATAAGATTAAGATAACTATATATAAACCTAGCCTATTAAATACGAACCCTAAACCAGTAATAGTAGCTTAACCTATACCTGTAACAAACCTAGTACCTACTATAAAATTAGAAAAGCTTCCTAACCCTCTAATATTTAATAGAAATTAAAATAACCTACGCCCCTTTATAACTAAGCTCCGTCTTAAACTTTTAATAAACTATAACTAATACCCTACTAAAGCTAGCAAGATTAGCTATAGAATATCTTATTTAAACAAAGACGCTGCATAAACTATAGACCCATTCTTCCATAACGGCACCTTCGTTAATTTTGAAACCTTTATCTCTCTATTAAAATAAACGTATAATAACGCCAGCCGCGAACACACCGCTGTTACCAAACTTAAAAACCTATAATAACGGAACCGAGAATTTACCAGCTTCTTTTCGGAATTTTTAGGCCTCATTAGCGAACTAGATTGGAATAAAGCCGCTAAAGTTGCTGCTCTTTAATAAGCTATTTCAGATAAAATTAGAGCATAGTTAGTAGGCAGGGAACTACCAAAGGACCTACCCAAATTTGCTATAATATGTTAATGAATTAATAAGGACCTTTAATATAACAAATAGACTCGTTCCCTAAAGCCAACCACACCTTGTGTTTAAGACTTTATGAAACTAATATATACCCCAAAACGCGACCCTTCTTTAAAACCTATACACAACCCTATAGACCTTAACGCCACTTAATCCTATGCACCCTTAGAAACTAACAAACAAAGAACTTAAGCCGCAAATAGAGAATGCTTTAGATATGATAGAAAAGAATATATCTAAAGAAATTACCAAACTTACCCTTTTAAAAAAGTCTACTATAGTTCCTCCTACTCCTTAAATTACACTTGCTCTTTAAGCCATACTCGCTCCTTAACTTATACTTATCCTATAAATTATACCTAGTTATTATAAAGCATATTACCCTTAACTAACTTAGAAAATAAATCGCCCTAGGGCCAAGTCGCGCCTTAGAATAAAAAGTAGAAGAGTATAAGTATCTAGGCTCTTCTAGCGCTAATATACAACACAACTCCCTTAATATACTCGGCGAAATTTAAATACTTAGAAAATGGAAGGAAGTATAAATCCTTATAGATAGCGGAGCCACTAGTATAGGCTTTATTAACATAAACTATATAAAAACTTAATACCTAAATTTAAAGAAACTTAATAAGCCCTAAGGCCTATAAGGCTTTAATAGCAAACCCTTAATATATAGCGAAATAACGTACTACGCCCTAGTAAAAATGCGGATAGGCGAACACCTTAAACATATCTCCCTATTTATAACACCCTTAAAGCAATATAAAGTTATACTTAGATATAAATAGCTAAAATAACACAACCCTTTAATTAGCTAGGTTAAAGAAACACTAAAGTTCCATATAACTTACTACTAAAGTTATTGCTTAAAAAACCATTTGCCCTATAAATATACACACAACTATTTGAATTTAATATAATATAAATTATCCTTACCACAAACCTTAAGCCAATATAATAAATCTACAACTGCTAATTATAATAAAGAATATAAAGATGTTTTATCAAAACCTCTTAAAATTCGGATAATACAAGCCGTACCCTTTATTTCGTTAGCAAAAAGATGAGATTATAAAATCTTTGCTATAACTATAGAAGATATTAAGAAAGCACTAGAACCAAAACAGTATATTAATCCTCAACCTCTTATACCTAAAGAGTACCACAACCTAATTAACGAGTTTAAAAGACAATTTATAAACTAACTAGCCCCATACTAAGATAAGCACGATTTTAAGATAGAACTTAAGCTAGGTATAACACTAAAGTTCAGTCCGCTATACGGTATATTATGAGAAGAATTGCTTATAATATAATAATACCTTAACAAGTATCTAGAAAAAGGATTTATTTGCCCTAGTTAATCTCCATTTACCTTACCTATACTATTTATTAAAAAGCCAGGAGGAGGCTTAAAATTCTATATTAATTATTAAGCTCTAAATACAATTATAATTTAAAACTGATATCCAATTCCCCTAATTTAAGAGACGCTTAACTGTTTAGCGAAGGCACAGTACTTTATAAAGCTTAATATAGTTGCAGCCTTTAATAAAATCTGTATATAAGAAGGAGATAAGAAGTATATAGCTTTTTATATATAATAGGGACTCTTTAAATACCTAATAATGCCATTTGGCGTAAAGAACGGTCCTAGTACGTTTTAGTAATATATTAACAATACGCTTTATAAATTCCTTAATGTATTTATTACTGCGTATATTAATAATATCTTAATCTACTCATTCTTACTTTCCAAACATTAGAAATATATTAGAATGGTCCTTAAACACCTATAAGATACGGGCCTATAATATAATATTAAGAAATGCAAGTTCTACGCATCCAAGGTTATATACTTAGGCTTAATAATATCCCGTAATGGAATTAAAATAGACCCTAAGAAAGTCGCCGTAATTGTGAACTAGGAAAGCCCTAGCAACGTATAAAATATTTAAAGATTTCTAAAATTCGCAAATTTCTATTAATGATTTATTAACTACTTCTTAGAAACTACTTAGCCGTTAATAAACCTAATAAGAAAGAATATAAAATTTAAATAGACTACTAAATATAAATAAGCTTTTAATAACCTAAAGTATCGTTTTATAACTGCTTTGATTCTTGCCCACTTTAACCCTAACCTTAAATACATTGTAGAAATAGACTCGTCCGATTATATACTAGGGGGAGTGTTATTATAATATAATAAGGACGGTAAGCTATATTTAGTAGCCTTTCTCTTCCAGAAACTCGCCCCTGCTAAATTAAACTATAAGATATATAATAAGGAACTGCTTATAATTATTAGATATTTTAAACAATGGCGTCCTAAGCTTAAAGGATCATTATTCCTAATATATATATTAACGGACTACAAGAACCTATAGTACTTTATAACTATAAAGTAATTAACACAGCGCTAAATTCGTTAGGCCGAATACCTCTTATAATTTAACTTTAAGATTACGTACTAACTGGGCAAACTTAATTAGAAGCCTAATATATTAATATAATTGTATAATTACAGCACCTATTGTACCAACCGCGTGCCTACGCGTTCGGTACGCTAGGTACGCGTTTACGCGTTTGGTGCACCAACCACTCACTTACGCGTCTAGTGCACTTATGAAGTACTGACTAATCAGGGGGAGGACGCATTAGTATATAGACCACGTAGTCTACTTTATATAATTAACAGTTACCATTTAAATAAGTATACGATACTATATGTATCTCGTGCCCGTGGATACGACTTACTTATGCTATTAAGTTAGTACGAACACTAATCAGTAAGCGCGCACAGATTAGCAATTACTTGATACCTCCTACCAAGCGATATATACGACAGCAACCACCTATTTAGACTCCTAGTACGACCTGCTGGAAGGTCGGAAGTTGGGGATTACAGACTATCACCAACTCTGTATACTTATTTAAGTCTTAGTACGGTTTACTGAAAGTTATAGACGCGAATACAGACCTGTATGGAAACCTCTACCTTTGACCTACCTTTGAACCTCAAACCCCTGCTCCTACTATACCCTCCTTCGATACCTCCGATGTCTTTTTAGACCCCTTATAGAACCCCCTATCCTTAACCTCCTCCGAACCTCAAACCCCTATTCTTACTACACCTCTTTTGGACCCCTTACGGAGACCCCCTACCCTTCTGCGAACCATTACGGACCTATCAAGACCCCTTATGGAGACCTCTTACCCTTCTACGAACCCTTACGGCCCGTAAACCGATTTTACGGACCCTTACAAGAACTCTTCCGCCCGCTACGCACTACACTATATAGTATGGTAGATATTAGTAAGCAAGTCAGCGAAGGTTAAAAGAAGTGGAGATAAGGAGTTAACGTTATGTCTATAAATAACGTTAACGACTATATTAGTTTCAAAATCCTTAAATATAGATACTTTAAGCTTATAAACGACGACCTATGGGAGCAATACTAGGAAGACTTTGCGGACTTTACAGAAGCTATTTTTAAAGCCTGCAACCCTACTACTATCCGCAAACTACGAACCCATTTACGTAACCAAGGTGTATGGGTTAAAAGGAATAAATAAGTTACTATTGCATAGTCCTTATATAACACAATACACGAAAAGGACCAAATGGAATAGACCAAGGAGGAAATCCTAGACCAGTTTTAAGAAACTAAGGAACTCTTTACTTCTTCTAAACTTAATGTAATTGCTAGCCTTATACCTAACCCTCTTAACCAAACTCGTCCTACAAACCTAAGTAGTTTTGGAATTAATTTTACGGGCTAAAGTATACCTAGTACTTAAGTTACGGACCACAATACCCCCGTAACCTAAATTATGGAACGCAACACCCCTATAAACCAAAACACGGACCAAACCCCTTCTGTTATTTAAGTTATAGATCTATAAACCATCTAAGTAAAGACCTACGGCAAGGAACTGGCTAACCTAGCCAAGCTCTACACCGACAAATCCAAGTATAGTGGTGAAAACGACAACTTTAACTTTAAACTGACCATCTTTACGGACCTCTATTAGAAGGCCGATATTCCTAAATAGGAGTTTAGCCAAGCCTACTCTACCATACTGCGCGGCCTAGCACTTAACCACTACTATACTAACCTTAAGAGTAACCCCCTTAGTGTTCCTTTTAATAAGCTATGCGAAGCTACATGTAACTACTTTAAAGGACCAGAATATAAGCGTAATATCCTTACCTAATAGAATGCGACCAAGCTATGGACCGTAATAGACAAGAACACTAAAAAATCAACTATAGAGTGCCTGCAAATCCTTATTAAAAACCTCCGCTACCTATAGCACGGTCTTGATATTAAGCTTCAAACAGACGACTTCCTACATAATAAACTTATTACGGCCTGCCAGGAAGTAGAGCCCTGCAAGTACACCTACTACAAGCCTGCAGATACCTTAGCTGGCCTTATTAATAACCTACGCTCCTCTATTATAATATACAAAGTCTTAAACCTACCAGGCAGCACGTAAGCCTTTATTACGGATATTTAATATCCGTAAATAGACTTAGACGTCTACTTTACGGACCGCTGCTACCGCTAGCAGCACCCGTACCGACCAAGTCCTACCTATAACCCCCATAGTAACCCCTGTATAAAAACATACCCCCGCAGACAAACCAGCCAGAAGTGCTTCGTGTGTGGTAAGGAAGAATATTAGTCTATAAGGCATACCTAGGAAGAACGTAACAAGTCCAGGAAGAGACTTAATAGCCATATTAGCCAGTTTATTTTAGAATACAAAGAAGAGGAAGCAGAAGACCCCCCTAATAAGTTAATAGAAGCCCTTATAATTAACTTTAACTTAGACGCTTAGGAATAAGAGACCTTAAAGACATTCTTAACCACTTTTAGACCTTTTACGGACAGCTAAGCCTTTAATATCACGACTGTATTAGCTAACTATTCCTTTATACACTTAGTTACGCCTAAAAACCATTCCGTAAGCACCCCTGTTACGGACGTTATAGATCACAAGCAGGACCCATTTGCATATATCACCACAGAACGCTATACCCCTAAGGAATTCTACGGTGTTATAATTAATATAGGTACCTCTAAGAAGTCTACTGTAGGCTACGGACAATACCTTGTATATAGGACCACCATAAATAACAATATGGATATTAATATTACGTAAACTGGGGCTATAATCGTCCAATTTAGCATTGGCTTAACTGCATTAATTGGATTAGTAGCAGTTAAGACTCTAATTAGCCTAGTTAACTTCTATATAGTAAAGGCAGACACCCCTTTCCTACTCTACCTTGCGGATATGGACAGGTTATAGGTATACTATAATAACGTTACAGACACCCTAATTAGCCCCGTAACTGCCCTAGGAAGTAAGTATATCACCCTACTAATTATATAACGATTTGGACACCCGTTCCTTATATAGGGAGAGACTTTACAGACCTATATTTAGGAATCTTTTGACTATAACCCGTGCTACCTTAGTAGTATGGAAATCCACCACCTATACCGCCGTTTCGGCTACCCGTCAGCTGAAAAGCTGCATAGAGTCCTTAAACATTCTGGATATAACGACGTTAATAGGAAGGCAATTAACCACCTAACTAAATACTGCTCCTATTGCTAGAAATACGGACGTTCCCTAGGCCGATTTAAGTTCACCCTTTATAAGGATCTTAACTTTAACCATTTAGTGTACGTAGATATTATGTACATTAACGGCAGCCTAGTATTATATATAATTAACAAGGTAACCCACTATCAAGCCGCCCGTTGGTTGCAAAATATATCTACAAAGCACACTTGGGATATTTTACGGACCTACTGGATTAATACGTATGTTAGACCTCCTAAGTACATCACCTACAACACTAGTAGAAACTTTATCAGCAAGGAATTCCAGCAGTATGCTATGGCCATGGCTATATTAACAAAAGCCGTTCCAGTTAAGGTGTATTAGTCTATCGGGCTTATTAAGCGAGCTTACCTAGCCCTATAGAGAGCTTACCAGATTATTATAGACGAGTGTAAGGACATCTAAAAGGAACTAGCTCTATAAATGGCCGTAAAAGCCGTTAATAACACTGCTAGCCTAGATAGACTAGTACCTACCCTCTTGGTCTACGGAGCCTACCTAAGGATAAGTAACCTAGATCCTCCTACCCCGTCTATTATAGAATGAGCAGCTGCAATACGGAAGGCGATGGCTGAGATAGTTAAGCTATGGGCTAAACAAGCTGCTAATAACGCCCTGTACTACCGCAACGGACCTAATATGACCCTAGTACATGACCTCCTGCTTAACTCTAAAGTCCTTATATGGCGTAAAAGCGGTAAGTGGACCAGACCCTACCGTTTACTGGCTATAGAAAATAAGACGTGCTGTATATAACTTCCTAGCGGCCCAACTAACTTTAGGAGCACGTTTATAAAACCCTACTTTCGGCCTAAAGACACCTATGACGTTAAGCTAGACGAACTAGAAGCAACTACTAAACTAAATAAACCAAAAGCGACCGCCAAATTAAACGAGCTAGAAGCACCCTTGCCTACCCTAAAAGTCCTCCGGAAACCCACTAAACCTACTATACCTACCGTAAAGCGCGGTTAAGGACGCCCCTAAAAGTACCCTATAACTAAGAACACTATAATGGAGACTTACCTAACCTCCGCAGGAATATCCGCAAGGCAATCTCCACCTATGGATATATTAGTTCTAGTATAGAAAACCCCCTTTATGGACTTACAACGTAAAGAGATCAACGGACTACTTAAAAAGGGCGTCTTTGCGGTTATAACAGAGAAAGACGTTCCGTAAGGCGTCCGTATATTTAACTTATGCTTTGTTAACAAAATTAAGCACCTAGGTACTAACAAAGCTTTTAAAAAATTAAGGCTTGTTATACAAGCCTATAACGACTAAGGGAAGAGCTTAGTCTTTATATAATCGCCTACAATTTAACGAGTCAGCCAACGGATTATACTTATACTTACGCCCAGACTACAGTAAAGCAAACCTATAGCTCTTTACCTACGGGATATCTTATAAGCCTATATGCAGTCTAATACCTACCTAAGTAGGGATATCTTTATATGGCCACCCCCTAAGCTTAACCTACAACTAGGAATAATCCTACGGGTTATAAAACCTCTATACAGAGTACTAGAAGCTGGAAACCATTGGTTTAAGATATACTACTAGCACCACATTAGTAAACTTAAAATGGAACAGTTAACCTACAACCCCTGCCTCCTATATAGCCTATTAAACGGCCTTGGTATTGTTAGACTCTAAATAAACAATACCCTATTTCTAGCAAACCAGACCTTTATGGACGCTAAAAAAACTAAACTATAAAAGGCTAAGTTCTTGGCAAAGCTATAAGAGTAGCTAACTAAGCAGAATCTAATTAAGTTTAATAGAGGCCTAATTATATAAAAGGGCAACCTAATTAAGCTAACTTAGGAATGCTAAGCCTAAAACCTAAAGCCTATTATAGTAAAGCCTACGGACCTTACCAGTTCCCATAGAGAGACCCATAAGACCATAAATATAAAGAACCAATATGCTGTATAGCGTATAAGAGGCGCCTATATAGCCATAGTCTGCCAACCCAAATCTGCCTACAACTTGTCCTTTGCGGCCCAGGCAGTAGATCCGCAAGAAGAAAATATTAAGCAGCTTAATAAGCGCATTTAATAGCAAATTAATAACGCAATAAGAGGACTTACTTTTATACCACTAGACCTAAATTCCCTTAGTGTAATAGCATTTATGGACGCCTTCTTTACTAATAATAAAGACCTATTATTACAAATCGGCTTTATGATTGTACTTACAGACCGTAATTAGGACGCAAATATACTGTACTAGTCTTTAATTAAGTGCAAACAAGTAACCCGCAGTGTACTAGCTTTTAAGCTATATGCACTAGCCTATGGCTTTAATATAGCAGCCGCAATTAAATTAACGGTCTAGAAGATTCTATAACTGGAGCAGTTACCCCTGGTTTTATATACCAATTTAAAGTCCCTCTATAACTGCCTAGTCAAACTAGGTACAATATAAGAGAAGAGGCTTATAGTCAACCTTATGTGCTTACGTTAGGCCTATAAACGGCGCGAGATTACGGAGGTTAAATAGATTAGCAGCGGAGACAACCCAGTAGACGCTATAACTAAGGCAAAGCTGTGTTAAGCTCTTAAAACCCTAATTAACACAAATAAGCTTAACCTAGAAGTTATAGAATGGGTAGAACGGGACTAATAGAGCACCTACAGTACGTCTATGGCCCGTTAGAAGGCCGTACGGCTCATTATACGGTATAGGTGGAAAATGGTGGAAAGCTACAGTAGAACTTAGTGGACTTACATAACCCGCTAAATTTTATAGGGTAGTTAAATTAGCTAATCACGATTTTCTATCCCTGGAATAGAAAATCGCCATTAGCTCGCTTAGCACTAGCGCCTTAGCGGCCCTTACGATCCAACTTATGGCTCGTCTACTACCCATTAAAAGGCCGTATGGTTTATTCTACGGACCGTAAGCAGAACTTACGGCTAGCTTAGGGCACCGTTTAGAAGGCAGCCTAGACGGCACCTTAGGGGAGATTTCCTATGTATTTTCTTTTGTGTTTTATGGTTCTATTAAAGCAATTACGGAGGCTGTATATAAGTGGTTTTATTTTTCAAGTACCGCCAGTATATAATTATAGCACCTATTGTACCAACCGCGTGCCTACGCGTTCGGTACGCCAGGTACGCGTTTACGCGTTCGGTGCACCAACTACTCGCTTACGCGTCTGGTGCACTTATAAAGCACTGACTAATCAGGGGGAGGACGCATTAGTATATAGACCACGTAGTCTGCTTTATACAATCGACAGTCACCATCTAAACAAGTATACGATACTACATGTATCTCGTGCCCGTGGATACGACTCACTCGTGCTATTAAGTTAGTACGAATAATAATAATTATAGGACCTACCTGTAAACGCTATAGATAAATAGATTATAAATTAATTACGGATTTTATTACCTCCTAAATATTTTAAAAAACTATGTCCTATGTTCCTAAATATGGAACTTAATAGAAATAAATCAGAAGTTAATAAATGGGAAATAGAAATTAATAAGCTAATAGAATATAAATATAAAAACAATATATAGATAATAGATATAATAAAAGCGATTTAAATAGGAAAATAATAGTATAAGGATATTACACTTGCTAAATACGAAATTTGAAATAACCAATTATACTACTAATAGAAGATGGTAGTTCCGAATTCCAAACCCTTATGATTTAAGATACTCGAATTCGTATATAACTCCCCTATAGTAGGGCACCCTGGCTGTGCGAAAACTTATAAAATTATTTAACAAGCATACTACTAGCCTATAATGCACGACTATATATAAAAATACGTTTAAGCATGCAGAATATGTATGCATGGAAAGACCTCTTATATAAAGAAGCAAGGAGTACTTTAACCGCTACTAATTCCAATGTAAAGATGGCGCGATATTTTAATTAACTTTATAGTCAACTTGCCTAATAGTAATGGGTTTATAAATATTATAGTAGTTATTAACCGCCTTATAAAAATGTGATATATAATTCCTATAGACTTAATTAATGCAATATTAGTAGCCAAATGTTTTGTTAAGCACGTCTTTAAGCTACACGGACTTCCTAATATAATAGTATCTAACTATGGAAGCTAGTTCGTTTTAGACTTTTAGCAAGCTTTATATAAATAATTAAGCATTTAAATATAACTCTTAACTGCATTTTATCTAGAGATAGATGGCCAAACTGAAATCGCGAACGTGATTATGGAATAATACTTATAAATATACTACTCCTACCTGCAAGATAACTGGGAAAAATGGCTGCCTTTAGCTAAGTTTATTGCAAATAATATAATAAATATATTAATAGGCGTAACGCCGTTCTACGCAACCTACGGATAAGACCCTTAACTTAGATTTAAACCACAATCTAAAATTAATACAATAGGACCCATAATTAAACGGATTTAGTTAATTAATATATATAACTTCGCTAATTAAATAAAGCAGTTAATGGAACTATTATAAAGTAAATTAACGTACGCTTAAACGTTATAGGAATAGTATGCAAATAAAGAACGAGCTCCTACATGGGACTTTAAGGAAGATAATATAGCCTACCTAAATACACGAAACTTAAAGACTTAACAGCCCTTAAAGAAACTTAATTAGAAGTTTACAGGCCTGTACTAAATTAAGAAGAAACTAAGCCTATATACCTATAAGCTTAAACTGCTAACTAAGATAAAAATACACCCAATATTTTATATAAGCTTATTATAACCTTTAAAAGATGATCCTATAACTTATAAAGTGCCGCCGCTACCTCCTATAATTGTTAATAATGGTAACAGTTCTTACTTTATTAACTTAATTAATAATATATAATAAAAACCATAATCTAAACAATTTAAACTTCTTATTAAGTAGAAAGGATATAAAACACGAACCTAGGAAACCTATAACTAGATTAAGGCCGACGCGCCTACCTTAGTAAAAGAGTTCTATAAGGACCATCCTTTACGGCCTACTCCAGCTGGATGGACATAATATAAAGGCAAATAACTACCACCTAATATAAAGACATAAAACACAATAGTAGGAAACTTAAAATTAAAAAGAACTTAAAATACGTCACAACGCTTATAATATAATAAGTTATAAATTCTTAACTAAATTAAATTGTTTTGGACCTTCGGCTAAAAAGGGGGGGTACTATAACGGGACTAGCCCAGTTATAGTAGGAATGTCTTAGTAAAACACTTAACAGATAACTATATAAAACTATTTATAAACTATTTATAACTATCTATAACTATCTACAACTATCTACAATTGTCCGCTATAATCTACCGTTTTCTACTAAGTTCCGCCGACTCGATTGAATTCCACCAAATTCCACCAACATAATGGAATTTGGTCGAAACTTGTCGAAATCCGCGTGGGCTCATGCCCACGCGTCTACTGCCAAGACCCTAAATATTTAGTTACAAGTTTCCTATATTCCTTTCTCTTCTTCACGCAACATCTTGTTCTCTGCAAGAGCTATATACCCTTAGATTTAGATAGAATTTATATTGTTCCTTTAAATCTTCCTTAAAGCCTCTTCGCGCCCTTACACGGCTCCCCTGTTAATAACTCGTTTAATTAGGTAGGGGCTGAGGTTCTTATAATTAAGTGACTTTATAGGCCTCTACGTAGATATATTGCGTATATCTAGCTATACCTAGTCGCTAACACGCATCTCCAGTAGTGGCGTTCTATGATAGTTGGTAAAGTAGGCCTGCTTTGCTTAAGCCCAGGCCATTTCTCCCTTATAGTAGTTGAGTAGATTTTTTATACGGTCTGTATGCTAGTTGGCAAGTAGCATCTTAAGGCGTTTTCTATATAGCAATTTTTTTTAATAGGTTCTAGTGGCTCTATGCCGGATTAGGGGTAATAACCCTTATTTACGAAGAACAGTGTAAGTCCTATAGTAGTTAAGACGTGGTTATTTACTACGAATTTACCTAGTAGAAGGTAATCTACCTAGTTATCTTAACTATAGGCGACTACCTATTGTAGGTACGCTTTTATACTAGCATTAGCGTTTTCTAGTTATCCAGCAGTTTTATAGTAAAAGGATATAGATATCTTAACGGAGATGCCAAGGCGTTAGCAGATTTGTCTTTGTATATTAGAGTTAAACTATATACCTTAGTTGGACGCAATTAAGTTAGATAACCCATATAATTGGTAGACTTTGCGAAGGAAGGTGTTAGTAATATTACTAACGGCTATGCCTTTGGTTGGGATATAGTAGCACTCTTTTATAAATTGGTATATTATTATAAGAATATTCTTGTAGGTACGGCCCCATTATTTATAGGGTAGTAGGTTGATAATAAAATTAATAGCAATATCTGCCTATTGTTATATAGGTACTAGTAGAGAGTACAGTAGTCCTTAATACTTTATATTAAAGGCCTTAGCGCGCTTATAACTATAGCAGGCGCCTATAAAGCGTTCGACTAAGTCTATTATTTAAGGCTAGAAGTAGTATCAGCTAAGAAGCTTATAGGTTCCTCCTTTGCCTAGGTGGCCGCTTAATTAGAGGTTATAGGCTATTTAGATTAGTTACCGTTATAGATTTTCTAAGTTGGGAATAAATAGGCGGCCTCTATAATAGAGCCTATTCTCTTTTACTTCTAAGGCTGCTATATTAATCTAGCCTAAGCTTTAGAGGTTAGTAGGCATTATATAGGTGCTAGTAGTCTTTGCGGTAATAAGTTGGTGCAGTAATAGGTTAATAGAGGTATTATATGCCGTAATGATAAGCTTGCTAATTTTAGGAGGGAACTCTAGTTCTATTATATAAAGCTAAGGTACAGTTGGCTCTATTATAGGTAGTATGCCTAAAGCTAAATTTCGTGCTTTTAGGATTATCTGTTATTGGAACTAGTTATAGGGGTTATTTTTGGACTGAGAAAGGTCTTATAAGCGGCGTGTTAGGCTATTAGGCTTAGTACCTTATACTCCTAGCCTATATATAATTTTAAAGTTAAAACTAGAGAGGAACTCTTTCTAGCGTACTTGGCGTTGGTTTAGCTATTTTATAGTTATAAAGTATTTAAGGTTGTAATGGTCCGTAAGGACTTTAGTTAGTTGGTTAGGTTCTGCTAAGAAGAGTTCTGGTTAGAATTCCTTAAACGCTTATATAATGGTAAGGAGTTCTTTATTATAGATTTTATAGTTGCATTCTTATAGTATAAGCTTAGATGAGTAGAATGCGACTAGGTAGAGGAGGCCGTTATTACCTATCTGGGAGAGGACGCCTGCGTTAACGTGGTCTAAGGAGTTAGTTTTAAGATAGAGTTGTTGTCCTGGTATAAAATAAGCTAGAATAGGTGCTTTAGTAAAAGCATCTTTAAGGTCTTGGAACGCCTTCTTATATTTAGGCGTCTAGGTAAAATATAGATGTGTTTTTCTTCCTTTTATAGAAAGGCCTTTTGTTTATATTATTACTATAAGTGGTGCTATAATACCTAAGAAGTTGTATATAAACTTTTAATAGAAGTTGGCGAAACTAAGGAAGGCTTATACATCCTTAATGCAATTAGGGGTTTACTATTTAGTAATTATGCGTACCTTCTTGGGGTCTATATGGACACCCTTAGTAGTAATAATTAGTTTAAGGTATTTTACTTCTGTAACTAAGAATTTGTACTTCTTTAAGTTAATATAAAGTCCTGCGTCCCTAAGGCGCTATAGAACTTTTTAAACGTGCTTAGTATACTTAAAAGGGTTATTACTATAAATAAGTATATTATCTAGGTACGCGGAGTAGAAGTCGTTAAGGTAGTCCTATAAGGCGTTATTAATATAGCTTTAGAAGCTGCCTAGGCTATTGCATACGCTAAAGGGTATAATGGTATATTTAAACTGGCCAAAGCGCGATGTAATGTGGTTTTCTATTTATTACCTTCCCGTATTTAGAGGCGGTTAAAGGCGGTAATAATGTCGAGCTTAGTATAGATTTTGGCTTAGCTAAGCTGCTTAAGAGTCTTATATATAAGCGGTATGGGGTATTTATTCTTGATTATAATAGTGTTAAGTCCTCTATAGTTAATGTAGAATTAAATACCTCCTCCTGGCTTCTTAGTAAGGAGGATAGGGGCAGCTACTGGGGACATATTAGGATAAATAAACCCTTTGTTAAAGTGCTCGTTAATATACTTTTTAATAACTAGAAGTTCGTCTTTTAATATTGGGTAGGGTCTCTTATAGGGTGGCGTTTTTCCTTATTTAGTATTAATAGTATAGTTATTAGGTCGATATAGGGGGAGTGTATCTACGCTCTTTTATAAGTATATATTAATAAAGTTATAATACCTCTTGGGGAGGAGCTTACGGAGTTCCTTATTAGTAAGTCCTTTTTAAGCTTTATAAACTTCTTAAAGTCTAAAGGTAAAAGTCTATAGAGTTCTATAGAGGCATTATTTTCTAGGAGATTAACTATATCTATTCTATTACTATAGAGGATATAGTCCTATTCTTTATTAAGCTTATATAGTTATAATTAGGAGGCTGCGGCAATGGTCTAGCCTTTCCTACGTGCTATATGGTAGAAGGCCGCGGCACTTATATAGTGGTAGTTAGTTGTAGGTAGGTAATAATAGGTTCTTTAAGTTAATATCCTAGGGAGTAGGTAGAGGCGGCTAGGCTATGCCCTAGGCAAGTCTCTCTGCAGTATTTAGAGTTAAAGGTTACTTCTCTCTTTTTCCAGTTAATAGTAGGGTTGTGTTATTTAAGCTAGTTTATTCTAAGGATAATAGGGTAGTTAGTAAGTAGTATAATATAGACCTAGAGCTCTTCCTGGTGCCCGTTTATATCTAGGTGAAGTTATACCATATAGGTAATCTTCTATGCGGTACAACTACCGTTAGCGAGTTATAGGGCATAGGCTTTAGTAAGGGGTAAAGTAGGTAGGTTGTAAGTATGTATAAATTAGGTGTCTATAAATTTATTAGTAGCTTCGCAATTAATTATAGAACGGCTTTTATATTTTTTTTGGCAGTAATTCCTATTATAGGTAAAACTATCTATTTCCGTCTATTTATCTTTACTAAGTTATCTATTAAGCAGGCCGATACTAGAGGGAATAGCGCTAGAGCTAATGTCTAGAGCTAAAGAAGCCGCTATTAGTTTTGATATTAGCAAAACAGAGCTTATACACTTCTATAGTAAGCGTACTACTATAGAAGAAGGGCTAAAGCTTGGAGACATAGAAATATCCCCTAAACCCCTAGTTAGGTGGCTAGGGGTATTTCTAGACTCTAAGCTTACTTTTAAACAACACGTAAAAATAAAAATCTCTAAAGCAAAAACAGCCTTCTATTTAATTAGAAGACTAGGCAATACATAAAGAGGTCTATCTCTACAAGCTCTACGACAGCTCTATATAGCTTGCGTTACTACTATAGCAGACTATGGAATACAATGCTGGTGGAAAAGTAAATCTAGAGACTACCTACTAGCTAGGTACCAATCTCTACAAAAT
>Ga0307507_10005534_pt1 | contig 20654 bp, 1 predicted proteins | sample 7_EM_MG_FD_207223 | JGI IMG/M metagenome (GOLD analysis project Ga0307507, IMG submission 207223) | Populus trichocarpa ectomycorrhiza microbial communities from riparian zone in the Pacific Northwest, United States - 7_EM | ecosystem: Host-associated > Plants > Roots > Unclassified | place...
GCTAGAGCTAAGCTATAAGCTTTAGGCAGCTTATATAAAGGCCTACTATACTTTCTTACCTACTTAGGTGCTTACTCCTAGAGAGTTAAGCCTATAGGCCCTCTATTAGCGACTTAGTTAATTAAGGCATAAGTATAGTAAAGGGGATGCATATAAGCCTATATAATTAGATTGTCTATAAATAAGGATCTAAAGCTAGAGAAAGAAAAGGAGAAGAAAAGTAGCACTGCTTAATATTTTATATAATCCTTTAGTTACGTAACTACTACTATCTAAAGAATGTCTAAAACTGTCTATAATTATCCGCTATAATCTACCGTTTTCCACTAGTACTATAATACCCTCTAGCTAAATAGGTAGTAGTAGCCTAAGACCTACTAATTAGAAGCCTTAAAAAAAGGGATACTAAGGACGTACTATAAGGTACTAGATAGAAAAGTCTAGTAAGCTCTTATATATAGTTTAAGCATTTCATTTATATATATTAATAGGTCTTATATTTTTAGACCACTTAAGGACGCTAGGTAAGCATATAGGAGTAACTTATAAGTAAAAGAATAACGTGGTTGGCACCTTAGCCAGGTAAGTATATAGAGCGCTAGGTAATAAGTTAGGAGCTTAGAATAATTAGCTAAGTATTAAAAGCTAAAAGCTTAGGGCTAAATAAGTAGTAGGAGTTAGGGGCTAAAAAAGCTTAAAGCTAGGTAAGTAATAGGGGGTTAGGAGCTAAAAGTACCAAGCTAGGTAAGTTGCTATAAACCCTAGAGGACGCACCAGCTGGGTAAGTACTTAGGGCGTAAAGGTAAGCTATATAAACTTAAACGAGACCCTTTTCTAATACTATAAATAAGGAACTCAATCTATACAGAGACGCTTTTAAACGCCTAAACTATTACCTAAAAATATCTCCACTTATATTAAAGATAACAATCCTACTATTTATACTAATGGTAGTAAACAATAGCCTTTAGAGCTTATATGGTAGCTATAGCTAGTAATCCCTTTAGGGGTTAAAAGCACGGTTTACTAATATCTTACGCTATAAGTAAGCTATAGGCATGCCTTATTTCCCTAAAAAGGTAGCATATTTATATTATACTACTTATATAGGCAGGGCTACTATCTTCTATTATATAGAGATACGTCTTAAACAATACGCCTTTTAGCTTTAGAAATTAGCTAAAGTCCTACTAGTTTTCCTAGCAGCTAGCAATAGGGTCTATAGGCGGTTAGTTAATAGCAACTACCCTAGCTAAATTTCTAGGGGTAGGTATAACGGCTAGTGTTCTACTATTACCTAGATAGGGCTTAGTTAGGAGTTTAGCTAAGGGCTTAGCGTCCTAATAGTATATAGTATAACTCTCCCTCCTATATATACCTCTTCTTCTCTCCTTATCTTAGTCTACTTAATATATAGCCCCTTATTATTACTTAATCTATTAGATCGCTCCTATAGGAAGCTAGCCATAATAGTAGGCCTAAACCAGTAGCCGCTTTTAGGAGTAATTGGAGAAAGGTTTCCTCCTCTTAAGAGGCGTATATTATAGACTATAGTGGCCATAAGGCCTAAGTAGAACTATAGTGGACTGTCTTTTAGGAAACTTAGCGGGGGCAATTAAATAGCCTATTAAGCAGCTTTAGTCAAGCCTTATATTTCTGGTATAGTTCTAGGTTAAGTGCCTTTTAAAGGCACCCCTTCCTTATAATTAACTCTACTCCTCTAGGAGTGTCTAGGTAAGGTTCCCTTAAAATAGGAGGCCACCTTAGTTTAAAATAGTTACCTAGTTAATTCTACTAGTAGTTATATACTTATCTTAAAGATTAAGCTATATATATCTAAATATAAGCAATCTATATAATAAAACTGCGAATAGCTTATTAAATCAGTTATCGTTTATTTAATAGTACCTTACTACTTAGATAATTATAGCAATTCTAGAGCTAATATACGCTAAAAACCCTAACTTTAGGAAAGGTATATTTATTAGATAAAAAACCAACGCCCTTTAGGGCTTTTTAGTAATTTATAATAACTTAATAAATTATATAGCCTTATGCCAGCTATTATAGCTTATATAAATGCCTCTAAACTAAAGCTTATAGAATGCTATATTCCAAAGATACTAAGCTAAGGAGAAGAGGAGAGGTATATATAGGAGGTAGAGACGTAATATATACACATTATAACGCTAAGTCCCTAGCCAAACCCCTAACTAGGCTCCCTATCCAGGTTACACGTTACAGTGCCATAATACCAGTAATAGTTTATTTAAATTTCTGCCCTATTAACTTTCAATAGTAGGATAGTAGCCTACTATAGTATTAATAGGTAATGGAGAAGGAGCCTAAGAAACGGCTACTATATTACAGCACTATTATAGACCTTAGTTAGGGGCTGGGCTGGAGCCTTGGCGCTATATATATAGACATATCCTTTTCTTAACCTTCTCTTAGTCCTTATTTTAGAATTCTAGTTTACTAGCTACTAATAGATCCTATTCTATTAACTAAGCCTTTATATACTATATTTAAGGTAGTAGGCGCGTAAATTACCTAATCCTAATATAGGGAGGTAGTAATAATAAACCTACTCTACTTTTGCGCTTTAATATATTACCTATCCGCTCTAACGTCTACTTCTTCCCACTTGGGTTTGCTGGCTATATATACTATAAAATAGACTCTTTCTCCTATACTATTGCCTCTATACGCTGCCAAAACTAACTATAAGTACTATACTAATAACTTACCTACCTCCTATAGTAAATATCAATAAATAATCTTAACGTCTCCGCTTATTACATAAATTCCCATGTCCGCCCTTTACTATATTACTGTATTAGACCCTTAAAACCTCCGGTTCTCTTCCTAACTATTAGCAACTTAGTTAATTAAGGTATAAGCACAGTAAGAAGGACGTATATAAGCCTATATAATTAAATTGTCTATAAACAAAGATCTAAAGCTTAAGCGACTAGAATAAAATATTTTACAGGATTACTAGACCAAGTTAGCGGTAGATAGGTAGACGTGGTTATTTAACTAGGTAGGATAAGAGGCGGCAATTAGAAAGAAGTTTTTAAAAGTATATAGTAAGTTAGATATTAATTAATAGGGTGTTAATAGTATTAATATATATAGCAGTAGGACAGTTAGTGTTACGGCGCTAGTAGAAAACAGTAGATTATAGTAGACGTTATAGTAGATATAGGTTATATAAGCCTATGTAACTTAAGGACTATATATAACTTTAAGCGGCGCTACCCTTCTTCTCCTTTTCTTTCTCTTCTATTAGATTATCCTATAACAACTCCTATAGGATCTTTGGTATATAGTGCACTTTTTAGCTATTAAATAATAATAAATCCTCTACTAATAACCGTTAGCTCTTCCTAACTAACTTATAGATTATATTATAGAACTATACTATATTAAAATTTAACCCCTTATATAATAACTTATTGTAACCTATCTACTTAAGAATAATAACTATACTAGTACCTAGTCGCGAGTTATTAAGGAAACCGCTCTAAGTTTTCTATAATATATTAAAACTTAGTAAAATTTTCTATTTCTAACCTAAAGTATAGGATTAAAATACTCCTAAATATAGAATAATCGGCATATATTACTTATCTCTTTTTTTATAATTTTATCCTTCTTACCTAACCATTCTAATACTTTTTGCTTATTACCTCCTAATACTATTCCTTTCTTCTATATTTCTAAATCAATCCACTTTTAAACCTCTCCGTCTGTAAACCCTAACATTACCGCTACTACTTCTTTTAATACCCCTATATATTAATAGCAAGCTCTTTCTCTCTATTAAAATCTCTACTCCCTTTCTTCGTTTTCCTCCTATAAATAGTAGATGTATTGCGGTGCCTAGCAAGTATTATATTATAAAAATTACTAGAATTAGACCCTCTCTAAAATCCCTACCTACTACTCTATCGTCTTTACCTCTTCCATATCGCCGCAATTCTCCTATCTATATATTGTCTCCCCCCTATGTTGCGCCTTATATATAACGTAACCGATTTTCTACTTCTTAAACTACTAAGGTAAATCCTCTATCCCTAACCTTTTATATGCGCGCCGTTCTATTCTCCTCTATTAGATAATATCCTAACACTATCTCTTAGTTGTAAATTTATCCTATATAGCCATTACTCCTTCATTTCCTTCTAATCTACTATTTTCTTTACCTTTTAATTCTATTACCTCTGCCTCTAACCTATTTATATTTTGACTTATTTCTTTTACTAACCACTTATCTTCCTACTTAGACTTACTTATTATACCTAACCCTTTAGCCCTATTAACTAGAGCTGTGTCTAGCCACTTACTTAAAGTCACTCCTTAGTTTTCTACTACTACTCTTTCTCTCTTTGTCCCCCTTAGGTTGCCCTTATATATATTACACCTCTCCTCCCCTATCTTGTAACCTATATAATTAGTCTATCTGTTTATCTTATCTATTTCCTTATCTAAAGCAATCCGTCTACAATTCTTACCTAATATAAACTCCTTTATTAACTTATTTACTTTTTATCCCTACTCCTCTACCCTCTTTCTATCTCTTGCTATCTACTATACCCGTATAATAATCGCCTTACTCTTTAATCTATCTTGTCCCGCTCTTCTACTCTTCTATATATAGTTACGCATCTTTTTTAATATTCCCATGTATATAACTACTTATATACTTTATACGTCAATACCTAACTCTAGCGCGTTTATTGCTGCGAATACTTGCTTTTGCCTATTAGTTAGCTACTATAAAATCCACTTCTTCGTATCTGTCCCTATATTATAGTAATATACGCTATAGCCTACTGCCTTTACTACCCTTTTAGCCTACGCAATCTCCTTATAGTATACAATAATCTGCCCTAGTATAGGATACTACTTTTTCTTCTTCTCTACTAGTAACTATACCTTATTATCTTCCTACCCCTATTTATATAACTGTATCTAATATTCTATATTTGTTCTTATTGTCTTTTCCTAAAACTTGACTATATCTCTCCTATCTAATCCCATTGCTTTATAAAATTGGATTTTATTCCTTAGTAGTAGCGTCGCTATTAAATATATAAGTTACGTCTGCTTTTCTATTATCTCTACTAGCTTTAATATCCCTAGCTACTATTTGTTATCTAAATCTAACATAATATAGTACTTATTAATTACAATCCAATCTAGCTACTTTATCGCTCTCTTTTTGTTAATAAACCTACTAAACGCTATCAATACCACCGCTTCTGGTATAGCTAATACAATACTAGCCTAATAGGGCGGCCTTTGCCTATCCTACTCTATATAGCTAATTCCTACCTTATTACATCTATCTTTTAAGTCCCCTTGCAGTAAATTTAGCGGTATAATAACAATTATTACCCTAGTCCTTATGCTCGCCGCTAGTAGTATAAAAAATATGCTCTTCCCACCTCCTATTTATATAATAATTAGCACCCGTAACTATTGTTATATAATAGCCTCCAGTCTAGCTCTCTATAGCCCTTAAAACTCTACTTTTAGTCCTACTAGCTATTTTAGCTGCCTTTTTAAATCCGTTTTACGCAACGCCCTCTATTACTAAAACTCCTCCTATTTCTACTCTACCTACACCTATTACCGCGTATTTAGATTAATATAGCCTTTCTCCTACACTAACTAAAATCCTAGGATATAGTACTAATCTACGCTAACCTTTTAGAACTCCTGCCTTTCTAATATAGTATAGAACAGCAATTCTATTAATAGTCTTCTGTATATTATCTCCTCCGTTTACTTATAATGTCCGGACTGCCTCTCCTATATATTATCTATCTTATCGCCGCTTTTTCTATTCTTATACACCAAATCCAAGTTCTAAAGGACGCCCTTATCCCTCACTATTTCTCTCTATATAGCTGGGTAGACATACCACTAAATACTTATAGAAATTCGCGTGTCCATTCTATTGGATGTCTCTTACTATATTACTCTATATACGCAATCAGAGCCCTAAAAGCTGTTTAAATTACTTACTCTCTTCTCCAATTTAAATATATCCTAGGCTTTTTTACTATTGCCCTTACCTCCACCTTTATTATTACTCTATTTTGCTATATTGGTTCTCTCCCAGTTATCTCTATTCTCTTTATCCTTACTATCGCTCTACTATTCTTCCAGCTCTGGCTCCTATAGAAAGGCTTTAATTTTATCCTGCCCTCTATATAGTATTTATAAAATCTCTATATATAGCTAGACAAGCTATAGGTAATATATAACTATCTTGCTTACCTCTCTTAGTATATACTAATAGATAATCTTAACCTTCTTACTCACGCTATATCCTTTATAGTATAACGTTATAAACAAAACCAGTTCTCTGTTAATATAAACCCCTCTAGTACCTCTACTATTTATACCATTCTTATACTAGATGCTTACAATCTCCATCCCTTACGCTGGCGCACTACCTATTATGTAGACTAAAACGAACAGTCTTTCCTTAAATCTCTATATAGCCTATATATAGTTAAACACGCCTTAATCTTTCCACGGAATGCCTCTATTGCCCTCTATATCGCTCTATTCTTTATATATAAATTTCTTCTTTAGCTTCTCCTCCGTCAATACCTATCTAAACAGCTATCTCTTGTTATCCTCTTTAAATAGGTTATAGGGGTCTTTTAGGAAGTTCTAGCCTTTTATTATCTCCGTATAGTTATCGTGTAGCTCCTCTAACTTTAAATCTAGTAGTTATATAGTCCCCTCTTAGACAGCGCCTCGCTTATTAATATCCAATAAAAGTAATTCCTATAATAGCTATAATTGGACTGTTTTATACAGTCCCTTAACTATTAACTGTAAATTAACTAGCATAAAGGTCTGCTTCTTAATTAAGATCTTATTACTATCCTACGCCACCCTTCCTTCCCTAGTTGTGCCGTATTAAATACTAAACCTATATATCCTTATATGCAAAACCTAATCTATAGGAGTGGGCATTTCTCTATATGTTGTTAATATTATAAATTAATAGACCATCCGTTTTACTAGCTTAAAGGTAGACGGCGCCTTTACTTTACTTTTATACGCTTCTAAGCCCTATCTCTACAATCTATATATTTCTCTTTACTAAACTATATACGCCTAATAGCTAACTAACGCGCATACTACTGTTATAATCGCTAATAAAACCAGTATAAAGTTCTAAGCCTTAAACTATTTGCCCTTATTTGCGTCTAAACTAATTACCGCTAGTCCGCTAATAATGCCGCTTTTATACTCACTTAACTTTAGCTTATAGTTAAACATAGCTATCTAAAATGCTAAACAAGCCTCTTTAATCTTCTACCTTTTAGCGTAGACGTCTAATCTACCCTCCTTATTTCCGCTAGTAAGCAACTAGATAGAAAATAAGCATCCCTCCTAACACGGAGTTAGCGTATACTGCGGCCTTTTAGCCTTTATATACATTTTCTATAAATATCAGAGAATCTTAGCCCAGTGGTTACTATACTTATGGATTATTTATACCTTATACTTCGCGTAAAATGGTTACTTGTTTAAACATTCCCTAACCTTTTATTTATTAATATATTCCAACGCAGATCTACCTATTATATTTAACTAATATATCTAGAACGCTCGCCTAATTAATTATCTTATTGCTTTATATATATCTGCTAACCCTTTGTCCCCTTCTCTCTCCACTAATTAGTCTGGAGAATGATACCATTACTACTATCTCCCCTACTACTCTTCTGGCTCTTCCCTAATAGTAGGCTGCGTTAAATTAATTAATTCTTATTAAATACACTTCTGCACGTGCTCCTCCTAACCAGTAAATTCTAGCCATAGGTTTGCAATAAATTGATTAGTATTCCCTTCTATTTCTCTTTTCTCTCTTGCTTCTTTAATCTCTTTTACTTACTAATTTAGCTCCGCTTTAATACGCTTAATAACCGGATTAAATTCTTGCGCCGTTTTCTCCCGTTGCTAGACAACTTAAAAATATCTCTACCACTCTCCCTAAACGAAAAATCGCTAGCAGTCTTAATCCGCCACCTATATCTTATTTACTATCTTATAATATTTTACCTAGCTGTTTCCTCCTCGCTTCTAGCAATTTACCTACTAATGTTTTTCCTTGTAATGTTCCTGGATGCCTTTAATCGTCCGGCAAATATATATATTTAGATATATTGTTCCCTCTTTACCTTCCCATTTATATAAAAATCCGTTATAAAACACTGGAAGCCCTAGAATAACCTTAACAAGCTCTTATAGGTAAATAACTTTATCCTTTATCCAAGCAATATTGTCCAACTCCCTAATAAACCCTATAATAGCTTCCCTTATCTCCCTAGATGTTTTTCCCTTATATTAGTTAAACAAATGCCCTCCAATCTAATTAGGGGTAACGGCGTATAGGCAATATTTGCAAAGGATAATTCAATATTCAGGTATATGCTTAAAAAATCGGTTAAACTGTTCCGCGGCTATAGTGGCAATACATACTAACCGTCTTTATGTAATAATCTAGCACTATTGCTTTAACCGTCTGTATCTATATATATTAACCTATAATCTCCTCTTTTATTTCCCTAGTTCTACTTAACTTTAACTATATTAACCGAACCGCCTTATTCTACCCTTCCGCCTTTACCTGGTTAGCCGTTGCGTATAATATAGCTACTTATTAACAGAGCACGGACAGTTTATCTCCTAAAACAGACATATTAATAGCGCCACTAGTAGTAACTTATTACTAGTCCAGTTCCCCCTTTTTATGCCGTTCCTCCTAAATAAGGATCACTATAAGGCCGGCCTAAGTCCTTACTATTACTACATTTATAATCCAATTAGTCTTCTACTGTAATATATTATATCAGGCCACTTAGGTAGCGCGGTTTTCTTACCAGCTTCTAAAAATACTCCCTACATAAGCTAAGTAGTATGCGTTATTGGTTATAATAGTATTTCTAATTTCCGTGTCTAAGGGGAATATAAATCTTTACATTATTAAATGCCCATAGCTGCATTAATCCTAGCCTCTAGCGTAACCCCTTAAAAAACATAAACCTTCCTTCTACGCTCACTTCCTATATTATTTATCGGCACCGACACCCCTATAGTATAGGTGCGTAACAGCGCCAACCCTAGCCTATTATTCTTTATTGCAAAGTCACCTAAAGATATATTGTAGTGGATCCGCCAGTCCTATAGGCCTAAAGTACTTCCATAACTTAAACCCAAGCTTAAACAGGAACGCAAATAGGTTAATATAGATAACGCTATTCCGGACTCTTAACTGCAAAGTGAGGATAATAGCGACTATAGTAGCCCAGTATAGGTTCAGTCCACGGCCAATATTATCAACAATAGTCCGGATACAAGCGGCAAGAGCGCCTGTTATAGAGATAAAAGGCCTATATCCAATACTTCTTCTCTATCTTAACCGCCTACTAAGCGTACTTAGGACTACACAGCTGCACTAGAGCTAGAGTACGTTATAACCGTCAGTAATATAAACAGGCATAAAGAAAGGGAAAGGCGTAGAAGGTTAGAAAATACGCTTTTAGAGGTATTCGTAACTAAGAAGGAGGATAATATATAGAATACATATATATAGGAGAACGGAAGGAAGCTTACCTAGCTAGCCAAACAGCCTAGCTATATAGGAATGGGTAGACAAGAGGCATCTACATTAGTCTATAGGGCAAGCGCTATTGGTAGCAAAGAGGCTATTAAGAATATAAAGGCCATACTTGCCCACTGGCAAAAAAACGGCACTATGGATTTAAACCGCCAGACTGCTCCCTAACCATTATTACAGTCCTTAGTTACTTTTAGCTCTAGTAGCCAAAATATAAATACCGCGCTATTGGGTTTCTAAAAGGCTTTCTTTAACCTTACCACTATTAAAGCAACTGGGATACTTTAAGACATTCTCTATTACTATTATCTTGTATACCTCTACAACTGTTATTAAAACGCGGAAGCACTTCTAGACCGTACACCATCAAGCGTATAGGGTAGAGGTGTTAGCAACGCCTCTTTAGTTAAGAACTAGCTCTTTAACGCACTCTACCTATCCACTAATACGCCTTCTTTATTACTAGCCGACTCCTCGGCTCTATCTAGTAAGCAATAACGCTACTTTACAAAGTGTCTTATTAAGGGCCACTAATAGTATTGTATATGGGAGACACTTGGTTTTAGTATCCTTGCTCTTATTCCTACATCTAAAGTACCTTATTCTTTTATTAAGCGGCTCTTGTTAGCTATATTTAAGGTATTCCTTAACCTTATTAAGCGATTCTACCTAGACGCCATTAAGTTTGGTTAACTAATAGAGCACTTTATATAAAATGCCTTAATAGGCTACCAGCCGCCTTAAAGCCATCTTCCAATTAAAGATATAAGTGATAATTAACTGTAGGAAATATATCTTTCTAACATAGTCTAGCTGTTTAAGCGTTATCCTACATTAGCTATTAAGAATATTTCTTTACCTATTTAATGTTATTTTTACCCAATATTACATTATGTAACTTAGTTGTTGTTAACCTTTTATCTTAACCTCCTACTCAGATAGTTTAATAAATTACTCTTTAATACACTTAATATACTGCAATTATACTCGCCTTAACCTACGCGTTTAATATTTAATAAGTTAGTAGGATTAATTTCGGATAGATATATGCAATAAATATACATTTTATAAAAGCCTTTCTAAAAATCTTATATACGTTAAGTCATAGCGGCTGTAATTTAGGCGGTCGGCGCTTTAAAAGCCAGCACTATAATTTTTTTTTACGTATACTGGGTAAGCTTTGCGACCAGGATATATATTAGTACTTACTGCGTGAATACTAACATTACCCTAACTAACCCTAACTTTGCAACCTATTTAATGGGGTTTTTATTAATCTAAATATACTAAGGGGTAGCAATTTCTCTCTTTTACTATTTATATAAGTTTTGGAAATATTTAAGCCTAGAAACCCTAAACGAATCAGCCCCTATATTTTAAAGGAATTAGGTCATTTACCTAATCTCTTAGCATCCCTTTATATAGGCATTTTAAACGAATCAGCCTAATTCCGTTATTCTATAATTATAAGCTGCCTGTGGTTTAAGTAAGGATATAAGCTGCTTCTATCTATCTCTATCTTTATACGCTAAGGAACTGCGATACTAAAGCTGTTTAGAGACATCCTCTAGCCTAAAAACGTTATGGCGGAGGAAAGTAAGGGAACATCTATACTTCCTTCTATATACGGTTGGAACTGGTCTAGTAGATAAATCCTTTTAATCTATTTAAGGTTCTCCAGTGGAAGAGATTTAAAGAATTCCATAATTGCCCTAAGCTCTATACTAAAGCGGAATGTATTCTCTTTATATATAATAGGTATAGCTATGCCTAACAGTTAACAATTTGTAAGAAATAACCCCGCTATAATACTCTTCTAGTCTTTGCATTAAACGTTACATTTCCCAACCCTAAATAAAGGTTTGCCTATAAAGGAAAGGCCCTATACTAGACAGAGCGTATATTAATATATTATAACAAGTAGCTTATTTAAGAGGTCTAGGATATAGCTTATTATAAAAAGGTCTAGTAATCTTAGAGGAAATTCTATTTCATATACATATATAGAGTGGTGTTTAGAGGGAAAGGTAGAAGCTATAGGGGTTTATTTAGTTGCAATCTAACGCTTTTAAATCTAAACCAAAAGTCTAGTAGAAAGAACACGTTCCTTCCTGATTTAATACGCGTTTATGGCTTTATAGGTTATACAGACGTATATAGTCTAAAGCCTTTAGATTTAATCTGGAGTTTAAATAAATTAAGGACACACTAGAATATCTATCTTTAATTAACAATATCTTCCACTATAACGCCTATATTGTAATTAGGTCCGTATATAAGCTAATTAAGCCACCTACTTTCTAGCCTTCTTTTTAACCTAGCCTCTTTAATTCTACTAGAATATACTTTTAATTCTTTTTCTTTCCTCCTTTAAATACTAAGTATCCCTACTCTCGCTTTCTAATTTTACTTTTTACCTTAATTCCCCCTTACTTCTTTCTACTTTAAAAATGCTAAACTCTATTAACTACTATACTATCTATAACGCTACTAACGCTAAATAATGCTCCTGCTGCTATTCTACCGCTTACTGCTCTATAGAGTGCCAGTAGTCTAACTGGTCTATCTATAAACACCTTTACAAACCCTTTAAAAAATTTCAAGAACCTCCATCTAAAAATTACTAACGAGCTATACTCTTCCCTATACTCCTCGGCTCTAAACCTCGCCTTATATAGGTTGAAATTATCCCTTTCTACCCAGATATAGATGGCCACGATAAACCTATCCTATAAGGCCACCTTAATATTTCCCCTTCTAAGACTAATGTTGTTGGTATAAGCCTTAATATAATCTATAGTAACGCTCTTTATACCTCTGTCCTTAATAACCATGTTATTGAGTTAACCAGCTATAATATCTTTTAATCCCTCCCATCTAATCAAAGTATTGCTATTATCGGCGGCGCCTGCTAGCGTTTTTGGTATGGACCCTTTCTAGTTATAGCTAAGGCTAGCCCTAGCCCTAACCCTCCTTACTACTAATATATTTCCTTAGTTGATTACCGCGATATCATTAACTATATATCCTGGTTTTGTGATAGTATTAGTAGCGCTACTAATAGTATTGGTGCTAATACCCACTTCGCCTATAATGTCGTCTTGCCTATTAAGACCGCTAAACTTAAAGGTGTCCGCGTTAACGCCTATGGGGATCGTTACCTATATAACCAGCCATTATTTAAGCCCGTTAATATCCCACACCGCTATCCTCTCTTCTCTAAAGCTAATAATCCCTCCCCTATTACTAAGCACCTAGGATCTACCGCCCTAGAACTATATACAGATACCTATTCCCCCAATCCCTTCTAGAAGTCTAACCTCGCTTTACCTAATCGCTTTAATAACCCTATCTATAATATACTCTATCTGCACCTGGAACCTAATAGCTAGGACTAGGGCCGCCGCCTAGAATGGCGGAAAAAAGTCAAGGGCAGCATCCTACTGGTTAACCGTAGACGGAAGGACTTGGCCGTTAATACTATTAATTAGCTTATTCTCTTTGCTTAAAAGTAGCTCCTTCCTCAGCTCTATAAATATAGAGATAATATTACTAGCTGTAATACACTTCTAAATTCACTTACTATAGATGAATTTACTAAATATACAGAAGGCATAGCGGATGTTTTATTATAAAGGAAGGATAAACTTACAGTAGCCTTACTAGTCGGTGACGAGAAGCGCCTAGTTAAGCTTTAAACTTTACTAGATATAAAAGATTAGCGCATTAAGGAAACAGCTAGAGAGGTTATATAAACTAGTAGTATAACCTCCTAGTAGGGCGTTTAAATAGAAATGCCACGTTAATTATTAGAGAGCTATATTATAGTTTTACATTATCTTATAGTAATAATTATTGCAATTGTTAATATTTCTACCCTATATAATGCTGTTTTAATTTCTATTTTTAGGGGGAATTAAAGCACCTAGCTAAAGCTTATTATTAGTCAATAGCTTATCTTTACGCGATTCCATTACGCGATTTCCTACCTCTATATTATTAATACCAGTTTCAGCTACCTTACTACTATAGTTATATCAATTCTAGCCTTAGGTGTAACCCCTTAAGAGACACAAACCTTTCTTTTATACTTACTTCCCACCTTGTTTATTGGCACCAACACCTCTATAATATAGGTACGCGATAGCACTAACCCTAGCCTATTATTCTTTATTACTAAGTTACTGGAAGATGTATTATAATAGATCTATCAGTTCTATAGGCCTAAAGTACTTCCACGACTTAAATCCAAACTTAAACTGGTCTATATAGATAACGCCAATCCGGACTCTTAACCACAAAGCAAGGACAATAATAGTTACGGCAGCCTAGTAGAGTTCCGGTCTACCGCCGGTATTATAAAAAACGGTCCGGATAGCATATAGGATACAAGCGACGAGAGTGCCCATTATAGGGGTAAAAGGCCTATATTTAATGCTTCTCTATCTCTACTGCCTGCTAAGCGTACTTAGAATTATACCCCTATACTAGAGCTAGAGTACATTACAACCGTCAGTAATATAAATAGGCATAAAGAAAGGAATAGGCGTAGAAGGTTGGAAAATAAGCTTAAGGAGGTGTTTATAACCAAGAAAGAGGATAATATGCAGAATGTATATATATAAGAAAACGGAACGAAACTTGCCTAGCTAGCCAAACAGCCTAACTATATAGAAATGGGTAGATGGGAGGCGTCTACCTTAGTCTATAGGGCAAACGCTATTAGCAATAGGGAAGCTGTTAAAAACATAAAGGCTATATTCGCCTACTGGCGAAAAAACAGCACTATAGATTTAAACCACTAAACTCCTCCCTAATTATCCTTATATCTTCCCTAATCCTTATTGCAGTTCTTGGTTACTTTTACCTCTAGTAGCCAGAATATAAACGCCGCCCTATTAGGCTTCTAAAAGGCTTTCTTTAACCTTACCACCATTAAAGCAACTGGAATACTTTAAGATATTCTTTATTACTATTATCTCACATACCTCTACTATTGTTATTAAAACGCGGAAGCACTTCTAGATCGTACGCAGTCGAGCCCATAGGGTAGAGGTGTTAGTAACGCGTCTTTAATTAAACACTAGCTCTTTAAAGCACTCTATCTATCTATAGATACACCTTATTTATTGCTAGCTAACTCCTCCGCTCTATCTGGTAAGCAATAGCGCTACTTTATAAAGTCTCTTATAAAGGGCCACTAATGGTATTATATATAGGAGACACTTAGTTCTAGTATTCTTGCTCTTATTCCTACATCTAAAATACCTTATTCTTTTATAGAGCGCCTCTTATTAGGTATATTTAAGGTGTTTCTTAAGCTTATTAAGCGCTTTTACTTAGACGCCATTAAGTTTAGTTAACTAATAGAGCACTTTATACAAAATGCATTAATGGGCCGCTAGCTGCCTTATACCTGTCTTCCTATTAAAGATGTAAGTAATAATCGACTATAGGATATAGATCTTTCTAACATACTCTAGCTATTTAAGCGTTATCCTATATAAGCTATTAAGGATATTTCTTTCTTACCTATTTAACAAGTTATAGATATATACAGTCAAACCTACCAATTAGATCAATAGAACGGTATTTTATAGGTAGTAGTGTATTTAATAGCTGAGTTCTATATAGATATACGCGTTATTCCGATTTTGGTATTTATATATAGGCCTTCCCCTCTGCTCGCCCTTATGGGTTAAGGGAACTTGTATAAACACCTCTACTCTATAATTAATTGGCTCCGCTGCTTTTTAATTACGCTATTATATTTAGAAACCCCCTAAATCTATCGCCTTACTATATTACTTAGCCTAATCTACTTAGTATCTAATCTATAACGCATCCTCCTTAGACTTATCCTCTTTAGACTTAGCCTCTTGCTCTATAATACGCTTGTTTAGATCCTTAATAAACTCGCCTACCTAACAAAGCTCCAGTTATCCGCCAAAATAATAGGAATAGTCTTTAGGAATATAATCCTATTTATCACTACTACTATATACCGTAAGCTTTAATATATAGAGACCTCTTCTTAGCCTACGTCGCGCCACCTTCCGCTCCATCTTAGTTAGACAGCAGTTATCCCACTTATAGTGCCTCTTAATAGCCCGGAAATTGATATTGTATTTATTTAACATCTGCGGAACTAACTAGTTTATTTGCTCTAATAGGTTAAGAGTACCTATTTCCTCTTACGCCTCCTAGGAATGGTGCTTGGACGCCTTATATATAACAGATAGCTTATTATGGTTATATTAAGGGATCGCCCATAGATACTGCCCTGTGTAACCCTTAATAAAACTAAGGAACTTACGCCCTGCTAATTCTCCTACTTCTTTTACTACGATAGAGTATAACTACTGCGTAAGCACTCAAAATCCTATATTATACCACCTACGTTTCTTCAGTGCGTCCGTTCACTTATTATTCTACGCGAATAGAGCGAAGACCTTGTCCATCTATAGCCCTATATTATACTGTGCGAAATGCGCCGTCCTGTTACTTGTCTCTCCGCTAGCTTTACTCTGCCGTACCTTTACCACTTATGGAGCGCTATTAATTAAGTCCGCTACTATAACCTATAAGAGGCCCCGAAGCCCTAATACCTTATTATTATTAAATTTTGCCCTAGCTATAAATTCTTTAAGCCGCTACTTTAGGTTTTTCGGCCTATCCGTTTAACGCAAGGCTAGGAGCCTAATTACTTCTTAAATATAGCTTTAGACTAACAACTATGCTTTAACCTTAATCCCCCCCTATTTTAATGTGCGTAGGTAGTTCCTAAATAACTAAAACATTACGTCCTTATGTGAGATGCTCCTTTAGATATTTGAGTTCTTATAGAAGGACTTCTAAAATGCATTAGCCGCCACCGCTAAACGTTTAATAGCCTAAGATATAAATGTTGGCCTTATATTCTAATGGATTTCCTTAACTGGGAACCATACTATTCTATTCTCCTATATATACGTCCGGAGGTCCAGACCTAACCGCTTAGCTCCGCCTTAAGTAGGGCTGCCGCTGCCTTCTTTTACATTATCGTTGCTTACCTCCCTATTTTTAGGCCGCTAAACCTTAAACCGCCATTCCCTTCGCCATATTAATGGATATAGTAATAGGTCCGTGCTAGTGCTTATATAGAGGACGCGCACTAACACAGACACTATTACGCCGTTAATAAGCTATTTCTCCTGCAAGGCCGCTGGTTAACCATTATATCCCATATTAACTCTTTTAATAAGCACCTTAAGGTAGAGAAGCCACCGGTTTAACTCCGTAGCCGTAAACCCATTTACCTCCTTTATAGCCAGAACTTAGTACGGTATATACCTACCAGTTCTATTAGCTTCGCTTTTATCATTGCCTATGCGCGACCTACGTAACTCTATAGCGCTAATATCCCCCTTAAGTCCTTCTATATTATCTAGTTCTCTAAGTAACCTTATTGTTATTTAGTACTCCTGCCTAACCCTAAAGCTTTCATCTAAGGACCTTCTCAGCGCAGAGAAGAGTCGCCGTTTTGTCCTCCTATATACTGCAAGTAGCTACCGTCTCTTACTTACGTCTAGACGCCAGCCTTTCATACTATTAACTAAATACTATTACTCTAGCAGATCCTGCGAATACCTAAACGCCTTAAACTATATATTCTAGAACGGGTTATAGCCCTTAAATAGTATAGCAAATAGTTCTTTATTAACGTTATACGCCTTATTGTATATAATGCCGCCCATCCTTCGCAAGCTGTTGGTTAGTTATAGCTCTATATTAGCGCTATTAGAGTCCCTAGTTAGTGCCTAGTAGTAGTAGCATGTCTAAACTAAATAGACGTTATAGTTAGGATAGGCAAATCCCTCCACCTAGCTATTTAAGCAGTGTAACTTATAGAGGAGTGTAATACCTCTATTAACATCGCTAGTAGGGACTGGGGTGTCCTCTATACTAAGATTAAGCTAGTAATCCTTATTAGGTATTTAGTCCGCGTTAAAATTAAAACACAGGTTAATATAGCTAAGAAAGTCATTTTAAGCTTACTAAAACGTATTATATTTAGTAGCCAACTTAAGGCCATATCTAGATATTACCAGAAATAGATTATAGAAAGCATTACACAGTATATATCTATTATTATTACTAGTATATTTATAGGAGAGGCGCCGTACCTTGACCTAGAATCTATCTAGGTATAACTCTGGTATTATATATTTAATGTCTATAGCCTAACTGGTTCCTGTTATAAAACACTCTTCCTTAACTTTAGCCTTATAATCTGCATCCGCGAAGCTATAGGGATGATGCTAATATATATTAGGTGTATAGCTTTTCTTTAAAGCTAGGAGGACGATATTATTAACCTAAGCAGCCTATTCTCTATTATAGAGATATATTCTACCAAACTCCTTAATAACTATATATGGGAAGAATACGTGGCACTTATAGCCAAATCTACTAGCTGCTAGCCCCTGGCCTAATCGAAGCTATTTTAGCTTATATATTTAGTAGCCCTGGATTCGGATCTTTGGGTTCTATATAATGCGCCAAAGGTATAGGGGTTTGTACGCTAAGTTAAACCCACCTCAATATGCGGCTAGCGTAGTTGCTTAAGTAATAAAGCTATTAATATCCTATTGTCGGCCGATCTGGATTTCTATATCTTTAAACCGGTTTTCTAACTTAAGAAAGCTAAGCTTTGGTAGGTTCTCGTCGCCTCTAGCCAGCAGTGCCTGCCATAGGATATAACAGTGGTTGTTAGCGTCCTTATTTCTTAAAGCGATCTTAGGTAGGTCTAAAGGGTAGTTGGTTATACTACTAGGGGCAAATAGCAATACCTACTATTGCCAGAATTGAGTTATCTATGTTAAAGAGTACCCACTCTTATTTACCGCATGCGGAGGCTTATCTGTAAAGTTAGTAAAGTCCCTGTTATAATTCTTTGCACTTATATACTATATATACACCTTTTATTCCACGCCATCTTTAGTTAGCTAGTAGTAGCCCTAGTATACTGCTCTTGGTTAACCCTATTATCTTTATTATTAGCTGTGTGCTTACTAGAGTCCGCCTACCTTACTTACTAATCCTTAGGTCCATTATTGCTATTACTAGCGTTATCTATATTGCTATCTATATTATTAGATAGCTGTGTTAATCTAGCTTTACTACCTAACCTATATACAGACTCAGAGTATAAGGAATTATCGGTTAATGGCAATACGGGCTATACACTATCGCTATTATCGCTATCGCTACCGTTGTTGTTGTCGCTACTATTGTTGTCAAAGGCTCTATGCTAGCTTCCGCTTGTTAACACCTCTGCTATTCCACTTATATCGCCTATTTCTCTAACCTAGTCCTTAGCACCATCTTCCTCCTCTAATAATAGGGTAAGCTCCGCGCTTTTGGCCAATTGCGACTAAGGAGATTTGTGGACTAAAGATAGAGAGTAAGTTAATGCTGTTAGCTACTATTATACTACTCTATCTATGTCCGCTACCTTATTGTCCTCCTCTGCTAGTACAGCGGCATTATTAGGTATTAGAGGGGTTTTATATATAGTTGCCAAATATAACTAGCTCTAACGTTGCGTCTAGGTGGATTAGTTTAGTAGTGGTGGTAGTATTAAGACTTTGGTATAGGTGCTTAAGGATCTAATATTTGGTAGTATTGGCTTATCCATATATATGTCTTTAGTGGCAGGGAGTATATTAGGCTATAATAGCTCCGCAAATCCAATATTAGTCTGGGCTTGTAATATAAATAGCTGTAATAAAAGAATAGAAACTAGGAACTATTAAAATTAAAATAATTAGTAAAGGGCCTCGCCGGCCTACCTATTTACGGGTTAGAATTTAATAGCTAATAAAAAGCGCAACTATATAATTACCTATAGACATTGTTTTTGCTCCTCTTTATAAGGGTTACTAAAGCCTTCCGCTAGGATCCCCTAGTCGGCCACCGTAATCTGCTGGTCAGCCGCTATAATCTGCTAGTTAGGTACTATAGTCGGCCTATTCTCTTTAGGTCTAGCTTGCTAGAGGATAAAAAGAGGGTTAAATTAAATCTAAAGTCCGCCTAAAGTTAGTTATTACTATTGTAGGGTTTACTGGGCTTGCTAGCGCTAACTTTAGTAGCGCCTTTAATTGTTTACCCTCTTAGCTAACTTACATTCCTCCTTAATATAATATTTTGCTAGCCAGCCGCCTTTTTTCCCTATGGAAGGCATGCTAAGGGCTAAGGATTTAAGTAGTATTATAAAAGAAAGTAGGTTTATTAGACGCTCCTTAGAAGATTATATATTTATAAAGTTGTTATAGTTTCGCGGTTTTAGGGGAGTCTTATAGTGCTATACCGCATTTAGGTTATTTCTGCTAAGCTACTACACTTACTAACCAAACTAAGGTTTTTTCTGCCAAGCCTACCTGGACCACTTAACTATATTAACACCCACAAAAACTTAACCTAAAATAACAGCTTAATTGCATTTTAAAGCTTATAAAATTTATTATTCTTATTAGTATTACCTTTTATTTACTAATTATTATTTATTTATGCTATTTTATCGCTGTGTTAGTAGTGTTAGTAGTGTAATTTTTAATATTCCTTACTTAAATTTTCGCTAAGTCCCTACCGCGTCTACTTAATCCTAATATCCTAACACCTATAACCCTACCCCCCTACCCTTACTTCTTTTTCTTCCCTTCTCTTACTACCTCCTTACCTTCTTTACTACTCTCTTACCTTTTTTTATCTTTTCTACTACTTTCCTACTTCTTTTACTACTTCCCCCTACTACTTCCCTTTTTACTACCTTTTTACTTCTTCTCTACTTCTTTTACTACTTCTCTACTTTTTTTACTACTTACTACCTTTTACTACTTACTACCTTTTACTACTTACTACCTTTTACTACTTACTACCTTTTACTACTTACTACCTTTTACTACTTACTACCTTTTACTACTTACTACCTTTTACTACTTACTACCTTTTACTA
>Ga0307507_10005535_pt1 | contig 20650 bp, 24 predicted proteins | sample 7_EM_MG_FD_207223 | JGI IMG/M metagenome (GOLD analysis project Ga0307507, IMG submission 207223) | Populus trichocarpa ectomycorrhiza microbial communities from riparian zone in the Pacific Northwest, United States - 7_EM | ecosystem: Host-associated > Plants > Roots > Unclassified | place...
CCCGCTCCCTCCAGTTGTTGCCTTCAGCATGCTACCTACCTACGTCTGTGCAAGCCGTTCCGTGTGGCTAACTTTTGAGCCTCTTGATCCTCACTCAAGCTTCCCCCCCCTCCTTGGGCATAGAAACAGCTGTGGTAGCTTGTAGCTGTAGCTGTGGTAGCTGTAGTAACAACTCACTGCGGATTATAATTTTTTCCAATTCCCCTGACCCTCATTTTTCCATTTTTATTATTACTCATTTTTCATTCCAACCCCCCCTACTTGTTTGGCAAGCCGGAGACAACATCTGGACGATCTGACACACATACCACCACCACTCACTTGTCTCCGCTCTTAAGCAAGCTTCGTTCGTACCCACTTGCCGGGACCTGTTCGTTCTTGGTCAGTACTCTAATCTTCTCATCAAACTTGCCTTCTTTCTATTTACTCGACTGCCTACTTTTTCCCCTTGTCTTGTGCCACCATCTTATACTCTTTGTTCACCGCGTGTTTGTGCGTGCACGCGTCTGGCTAGAGTCTAAGATTCATCATTTTTTATGCATCCTTCCATCTACTTCTCTTCGCCGCAACATTTCTGCAAAGTTCCGCGTGCCCCATGTCCGCCGCTCTAATGTTGTTGAGCAAATCGTGGCCCACGCCGGGAGAGATCTAGAGCGCAGTGATGGCGATGATGGCTGTCATACCGTTTGTGTGAAAACTGGTCTTGGCTAACGCGTGTTTGCTTGTAGAAGTCGATGTCAGTGCCTTCTGCGCCTGGTTGGTTGCAAGACGCCCCGGCTGTTCAGAACTCTACGTTCGCTGGCCCTGAAGCCTCTTCTGTGACGGCAATGCACTCTCCTTTCGATCCTGGTGCGGCTGTGATAACCCAGTCGACCATAGATCCCCATCAGTTTCAGCAACAGGCTCATCAGCGCGCCCAAATTCAGAATGGCAATTCGCGAACCTCCTCCCCGGGGTTTCAACAGCCAGCGTATAATGTTAATCCTGTAGTTCCATTAAAACGACCGAGACCTCGCGAAGACCCTATTACTGTATCTCCTCGCCAAACCACCGTGAATCCCCCTACTCCCCGATCGCAGACTCCTCATGCTTCCAATCCCCAGTCGGCCTATCAAATTTATCAAAACAATGCGGGCGCCACACAACAGCGACAATACACCCCTGTTGGCTACCCGTCCCACTCGCATCTCCAGCATGTAGGGTCTGCAAACGCGAGCCCTTCCCCGGTAATGCAGAACCAAATCTACAACCAACCTCCACCCAAACGCGTCGCAACCCAATCTCCATCTCCTTTTTCACCCGCACCACCACAACAACCATTTATGCCTCAAGGCTCCCCACCGCCAAACCAAGTCTCGCGTGTAAGCACACCTCAAAATAGCAATGTGAACCTAGCGCCGCCCCCTCAGACCTCCTATTCTCAATCATTTACACAAGCGTTCTCCCCCCCTTCCACTGCTGCATCTGCCCCGCCTGCTCCCGTCCCGAGCCAGCAGATGCAAAACCCGACACCAGCGCAAGCGCAAATGATGTATCAACTCCGTCAACAACAGCAGCAACTCCAGCAACACTCGCAGCAACAGCAACAGAGAATCATGCAATTACAGCAGCACCAACAACAGTCGCAGAATCCTGGCCCCCGGCAATCTCCGACAGGCATGCCTCCTCATATGGGACCGAACTCTATGAACCCGGGTCAGATTCCACGACCCCAAGGGCAACAGCCCATTCAAAGCTCAGGGTCAAGTCCAAGTCAGCCACATAGTGACCCTAATCAATTCATGAAGAGCCTATACAATTTTATGAACAAGCACGGCATGCCCATACAGGGCCAGTCATACATTGGCGGGAGGGCAGTAAGCTTGGTAAATCTCTACGCGAGTGTTTTGAAGTTGGGGGGTTCACAAAAGGTCACAATGGAGAATAAGTGGCACACGGTATCGATGAGTCTTGGCTTTTCCCCCGAGTCGTTTCCCTCGGCCGCGGACGATCTAGTTCAAATTTTCAAGTTGAACTTAGCTGCCTATGAGCAGGCCTGGCTGCGAAGTCAGAAGGATCCAAAAAAAGTGGCGATAGCAAGAGGTCAGCAGTCTGGGCCGGATATGAGGCAGCAAATGCATCCTCAACAGCAACAGCAGTCGCAGCAGCAGCAGCAAACAAAGCCGATGCCGAATTCCCAGCAAATGCAGCATACAAGGCCTCAAGGAATGCCCAAACAGCCCCAAACACCTGTACTGAATAATCACGCAAGGTCAAATCTTCACAACGGGTTTATTCCCCAGCCTAGACAGCCTTCAAGACAACTTCCCCAATACAGCCAACTCCCTAGTACTCCGAACCGTGTTTCTTTGGATCCAACACCCCCACAAGGTCACCACATTCCGCCAAACTATCCTTTGTCTGCCGCTCAGATTTCCGTGAAACCTGGTGTTCTGCCTGATGCGATCCCTTTCTCAGCTGCACAGCCACCAAATAATACCTTGAAAGAGATTCCATCCGATTTCAAGCCCAAAGTTCGAGGATTGGATACCCATGGAGGGCTAAATGTCTCTGTTTTGAGCCAAATAGGAAATGACTTTATGTTTCACAAGCCCACGGCGCCAACATTCCAGGAATTGGGGGTGATAGACGTTCACGCTTTAACGATGATGCTCAAGTGTGGTATTTCCGCCGAGGTACGGCTTGCTTTGGACACGCTGGCGACCGTCTCTGTGGAATCTAGGTGGTCTCTTGCGCTGGAGAGTTGTGAAGATTTGATTGAGACACTAGTAGATGTTGCCGAGTCTCAGGTTGAGATCTTAGGAGAGCATGCTGAGGAGAGCTCAGAAGCAATTGCTGTTCCAGCTTACGAGGATATCGTGAGAGCCTGTAAAGCCGAGACTGTAAGACTTATTGATGTCGCGCGGTTTGGGTCCTTGGAGCATGGACTGGAACAGGCGTCTGATAAACTTATATGCATAACTACGATTTTCCGGAATCTTTCGTTTTTTGAGTCGAACCATAAGGCGCTGGCGGATCCAAATGTGGTTAGATTTTTATCGGGCGTTATCGAAAGGCTGGGTACCAGTAAGCTATTGTTGAGGACTAACACCAACACCTTGGATTTCATGAAGGACATCGTCATCTTTCTGTCGAACCTTTCGCACTCAATCACATTGCCAAGTGAAGACGAAGCACTTAATCTGTTGCATCTAATATTGGCCTTCGCCCCTCAGCCCCTGCCAGCAGCATCGGGGCGAGATTCCTTGATGTTTACCTCTTACTCTCCTTCGATCCATCGCTATCTACCCCCTGCAGTAGATAGTTTGGCTAAGTTGCTTGCTCGGGATGAGCCAAATCGCGCTTTTTATCGTACAATATTCCTTTCTGAGTCCTCAACAACGCCTGCCTACGATCTTCTGACTCGATCATTTGCCCTGGCAATATCTCCAATTCCTGATAACATGAAGGTGGCGCTTCCCCAAGCCGTAGAGGCACGAAAACCTTTCTTAGAACAAGGGATGCTTGCTGCTGAGATTCTCGCTGGAATTGCGCCTGGCCCCGATCAAGGTGTAGCTCGTTCCTGGCTATCCTCCGAAGATGGATTTGCGCTTAGCTTACTGCGGCTTGTCTGTTTGTTGAGTCCTCATGGGACCCCAATGCACCCCCGTCAGTCGGGTCAAACTGGAAAGATGCCTAACCTCGATGATTCGCAACCCTTCGCTAGAATCACGCACCGGGGTATGGGGGTCTTACAAAAACTGGCGGAAAAGTCTGGAGATGCAGCTGGCGATTATTCGAAAATACCTCTTGGAGTTTTGCCAAAGAAGGAGAGTCTTTTGGGAGCATTGTTGACGGTTCAGATAGATGGAGTTATTGTCAAAAAACTTTGTACTTATGCCGGGTTAAATGGTTGAAGGCTAAATGTCTGCGATATACCAGTCGTTTGAGGTTGTTGGATGTAGGTTCACGTTTGTACAAAGGCTGGGTCCACATCTCTTTTCTTCTTTCGTTGTTGAAATTCCCATTTACTACTTTGCTATTACCTTTTATCCTGTATTTTATCCTTCAGTGAACTTTGGCGTCCCTTTCCACTTGGTTGCTTAGCGGTTTTCTGGGAGGTCTTTCATGCTCCTTTTTGTTCTATTTTGTACACTTACAAGTTGGTCGAGTCCCTCTTTCACCATAAAGAAGCGAAAGCCAAATAATACCATCACATGATATACATATTTTATAGTGATAAGTAGAAATCTCGCATCAAAACCGAAGATCTGACAAAAACCTTACAATATCATCTCTCCTCCGGCCCTTTACTATAACATGTCCGGCAAGAGAATTGATCCTTACTCCTCCTTTCATCTGAAAAGCCTCCTCAATTTGATTCTTCAAAAACTGAAGATCACCCTCAACCCTCCGTATGCGGGTCTGGAGTTTGTTCCCTCCTTCCTTGTATTCTTGATAGACGGGAAGATTGTTGTTCTCAGTCCGGGAGACGAAGTAGGGTAGTGGTTTAAGTGTTCGTTCTATTGGATATCCGCTAGTTGTTAGTGACATCAGAAGAGCGCATATGTCTGGGAGAGGGAGCCACTTGCCTGGACTAGACGCATCCCCCCCTCGAAAAGCGCTAACCGAGAAGGATGCCGTTCGGCGAAGTATCGTAGGTACTGAGTGGAAAACCCGCAGAGGAGCAGATGCGGGAAGCATTGGCGCAAGTTAGAAGTCGCAAGTTATGAATGGGTGCTCGACCACCTCTTGACGAATGACGATTGACCGGCCGATTGGGATTATTGTATCGAGTGTGTTGTAGGCGGGCTACGATGTCTATTGAAAACACCGACAAGATATGCGTTTACAGTAGTTACGAAATTCCGGAGGATAAGCTCGCCTGGGCAAAGCGGTCTCGGGGTTCTGATCAAGGAGAGGGGGAATCATTTCTAGGCTCCTGGTTTAGGGCAGACAAGTTTTTAGCAGCTCTTACTGGATCACGTGGAGATTTTTTTACTGTACACCAGCCACCGCTATCCGTGGCTTAGTACACCGGAGGAAAAAAAAGGCAGTCCTGTCCTCAAAAATCAACCCCTCCATCCCCTCATATTTCAACCCACATCAACAAAGAACACCAGCGACCAGACCGCATTGCCATTATGGCCGAAAACAGCACAGAGGGCGCCACCGAAATGGCAGAGTCCTATGATTTAATCCCCAAACTACTACCTCATCTCGATAGACATATGATTTTCCCGTTGTTGGGATTCATGGGCGAGCAGGACAGGTTAACGGATCAGGAATTGGCCCAGGCCAGATATGACCTTTTAAAAAACTCAAACATGACGGATTTCATATGTGATCTCTACAAGGAAATACATGGCACTGATGAGGTCCCGGAAGAGCTCAACAAGAGGCAGGAGGTTGTGGAAAAACTGCATGATTTGAGTGAGAGGAGTGAACTGGTTTTGAATCTGCTTGGGAACTCGGAGGTTTTGTCAAATCTGAGGGCGGACAAGCTGCAAAATTTGCAGTATCTTCAAGAGAAACATAATGTATTATCACTACTCTCATACCTAAATATGTTTCGGCGAAATAGAAGCTAATTTCGAATGTTTGCTCCCTAAAAGGTCACAGTAGAGATGGTAAACGTGCTTTATGATTATGGCCAACACCAATACAGCTGTGGCAATTATGGAGAGGCTTCGGATATCTTATACCGGTTCCGTGTCTTGGTGTGTTCCTGTCACTCTGATTCGGCTTCTAGGTTTGAAACGCTTACATTAGGATAGTCGACGGACAACGAAAAAACCACGCAAGCTACATGGGGAAAGCTAGCCTGCGACATTCTCTCGGCAAATTGGGAGGGTTCCATGGAGGAGATCACTAAAGTTAAGGACTTGATTGAACAAAAAGTAATTCACTCTCCATGAATATTACGCGCCAGAGCTAACACCAGTTACCGGTAGCTCTACAACAACCCCCTAGGCCAGCTTCAAGCCCGTACGTGGCTAGTTCACTGGACTCTTTTCCCTTTCTTTAATTACACAAACTACGCAGATGCCAGGGAATTCAAAGACCCCAAAGATCCTAAAGAACTCAAAGATCCGAAGGACGTCCTTTTGGAGCTGTTCTTTTCCCCGGCTTTTATTAATACAATCCAAACCTCCTGTCCATGGATCCTTCGTTATGTAGCCGCGGCAGTCATCACCAACCGTAATCGTAAGAACAATAGCGGCCAGTACCAGAAACAACTCAAGGACCTTGTCCGCATTGTCAAGCAGGAGCTGTATGAGTATCACGATCCTATCACCGATTTTGTCGCAGCGCTCTACATCGACTTCGATTTCGAGGAGGCACAACGGAAGCTTAGCGAAGCAGAAGAAGTACTGAAGAGTGACTTTTTTCTTGCATCTTCTGCCGCTTCATTTGTCGACTCGGCAAGGCACCTGATCTCCGAGTCTTATTGCAAGATTCACCAGCGGATCGATATCAAAGATCTCGCTCAGCGTTTAAATCTTACCCAAGATGAGGGCGAGAAGTGGATTGTGAACCTCATTCGCGATACCAGAGTAGACGCTAAGATTGACTACAAGGATGTGAGTTGACTCCTCCCAGTCCCCCTACTGATTAAACGACGTTCGCGAACAAGGCCACTATTGTATGGAACTGATATATCGCTAACACGTCAACTACCACCACAGGGAACTGTTATAATGAACCATCCTCCACAATCAGTGTACCAGCAGGTTATTGAGAAAACAAAGGGGGGGTTGTTTAGGACACAAGTGCTCACGTGAGTTTTTAGATCTAGTTCTCTAGAGCGTTATATGTTTAGGAGTTACTGACTCCTATTTGCCTTATAGCGCCGCAGTTTCAAAATAATGGGTTGTATCTTTTCTTTTCCAGCACCTTTGCTCACGTTCTCTTTTCCATCTGGCAGCAGACCAAGGCTGGGTGGTTGCTTTATGTGAAAAAAAAAAGGTTATATATTTAAGTATTCATGAACGCCAACGTTGGGATGTAGGTTTCTGTAAATAAAAAAAGAAATTTACAGTGTATCGTCTGCCGAACATTGCTCTTCGGGATGCCGTAAGGACTGGAGTATTATAATTGAACCTCGGCTCGAGCGTTAGAGTTACCTCTCCCAGTAGCGTATTGTTTTCTTTTTCTTTAGCTTATCAGAGGGCTGAAAGTCAGTTTTTCGCTGTGTTTTTCTCCCCTTAATCCAAAGGGGGGGATTCTGGACGTCCCCGCATGAGGTCTGGTGCCCGATGTCATCTGTTCATGACATTATCACTCGAATCCACTTTCTGCTTGAATGTTCGTATTAGAGCTAACCGGTATTGGCGTGTTCCACTTGTATGCACGTTTAAAATTTAGGGCGAGGGCCTGACCAGGGTCCGGTTGCCGGGGCGACGCCGTGTTTGAGATAAGTTACCTTGCTTGATCCTTAATTTCTGTCAACCTCACGCCTCTCCTTGCGCGTCATACATTCCTTTCCCTCGATACTTCAGCATCCCACATCCATAGCTTAGCTACGACCTTCCCGGCTCCGGTCTCGAGGAAAAAACAATCAGAAAGAAGAAAAGGGCCCTCTTCCTAGCTCAAGAACCCTCTCCGCGCGATGACAATCAACAATGTCCGTATCATTGCCCGGATTCGTCCGTTGCTAACAGGGGAGAGTGAGAAAGAAGTTGTGGTATCTGCCGAAGAGGACGCGATTTCTATGCCGAACCCGAAGAACGAGAACGAGTATTTCACATTTCCGTTTAATGCTGTTTACGGCCAGGATTCGGACCAGGCGCAGCTTTTTTCTGAAGGTGAGTTCATGGTGGTGGTGGCAATGTTTATTTGGAGCGCCAACCGCTGATAGAGGAGGGATAACTGCCAGTATCGCCAACGTTGAAACATTTGTTTAAAGGGAATGATGTAACTATATTCGCGTACGGTGCGACCGGCAGTGGCAAAACGTATACCATGCGGGGGCAAAAGGCGCCTTCTGAACGTGGGATTATTCCACGTTTCCTAACGGCGATATATCGCCGGGGGAAGGAGCTCGAGCGGAAAACTGAAGGGGCGACAACGATCCGGGCGATCATGACATACTACGAGATATACAATGTAGGGAGACTTGGCGGATGGTTTCTTCAACAGGGTGCTTATATTACTCTACTAGGACCGAGTCTTTGATCTCTTCCAGCCCCCCGAGAAGCGAACGTCTGCTGGATTACCCCTTCGAGAGTCGAATGGAAAAACTCAAGTCGTTGGTTTAATTGATAAGGAGATCACCTCGTTGAAGGAATTCGAGGCTTTGTATGACAAGGCCAATGCGAACCGGTCGACATCTGCTACCAAGTTGAACGCGCACTCCTCTAGGTCTCATGCCGTGATATGTGTCAAGGTTGTGATTGAGGACAAAAATACGGGAGAAAGCAAGACGGGCACTGTGTCATGTATTGATTTGGCTGGTAGTGAAGATAATAGGCGCACGTGCAACGACAAGGAAAGAATGACAGGTGAATACCCTTTCTGTTGTCGGAGACTGGGTTTGAATGTTCCTCACTAATATATTATTAGAATCTGCAAGTATCAATAAGTCATTATTTGTGCTGGCCCAGTGCGTAGAGGCTATGACCAAGAAACAGGTCCGACACCTAACTTCCCACAACATAGCTATGTATTAACGGTTTTGCAGAACAGGATACCATATAGAGAGTCAAAGATGACTCGTATATTGTCACTTGGACAAAATAATGGCCTCACAGTCATGATATTGAATCTTGCCCCAACTAGGGCATTCCATCTCGATACCCTCAGCTCTCTAAATTTTGCAAATCGGACAAAGAAGATTGAGTTGAAGCAGGCAGAAAACGAGCACCCTCAAGGTAATAGATGGTGTATCATACCACAAAGTATTGAATGGAAATACTAAAGCTACTAGTTTCTTTCCCATCACGACACGACCAGCTCCCTCCAATGCTAAGCCAACACGGGCCTACACGAGCCTTTGGGACGACCAAGACAAACACTACACATGCTTCCAACCCCCAAAAGGGCTTCCAGAAAGACAAAGCACTAAAACCATCAAACCGGGCACCCTTAGCACCCCAGCCACTACGCCAAACCTCTGGAGTCAAGAAGCCTATGCGATCTTATGACAAGCACCATCACCTCAGCCCTACAAATATTGCGGATATTGTTGAGAAGAAAGTAGAGGAAATATTAGCTGCTAGAGCACTGAAGGAGCCGGCTAAGAAGACAGCTGCGGATGTAAGTGATGAAGTGAATAAGAGGCTCGAGCTGCTGGAAAAGAAACTGTAAGTTGATAACTGCATTGTCAGAAGAGGGGTTGGATGTTGACCTGGATATATAGTGAGAAAAAAGCAGACGCTAAAGCAGAGGGCCTTACCTACATACTGCTTGCCAGTAAGTTCCATACATAATATTTCCAGCTTACTCCAGCTAACAAGACAATAAAAACAGAACAGCATGCAGCGAGAGGCGAAAACTTCTCCGCCCTGAAAATGTATGAGCTAGCCGTTCCATACTTCCCGGAAAACGACAAACTCCTCAAGAAAATCTCCGACCTCAAAGACAAAGACAAAAAGACTACTACAATTAGGACCACAACGCGAAACTCCTCAGACCTAACATCCTCCCTCGACACCACCAATGGGAGATCCTCATCCTACTCTTCCGTTCGCCAGGAGGTCTTCGTAACAGAAGAAACATTCGCTCAGGCACCAAGACCAAAGCCCAAACGAACCTTCGCTGTCTTCTCTGATAATAATCGGGACGCACAACAACAACCCGTTCCTAACCCCGCTCCCCGTTCCCTGCCAACAGTCGAAATGGAAGACACCGCCTCAGAATACGAAGACGATGAAAGCGAAGAGGAAGAATGGTCACCAAACACCCAGCAAACGCCCCGGACAAGGAACCTCTTGAGGATAATCAACTCAGAGGATGTTTCCCAGATAATGAAGCTGAAGGTATGCCAACCACTACATCACGCCCGATCACTCGCTCCACAAAGAAGATAATACAAACTGACGATTTTGGGGTTTTTATAGGGTGTCGGCAAGAAGCGCGCAGAAGCACTCGCCCAGGCTGTTAGAGAGCGTCGTCAGGCGGCTGACATGATGGACGATGATGATGATGACTTTCCCGCTATCAAAGACCTTGAGGAACTCGGGATGATAAAGGGCATTGGACAAAATATGGTGGAGAATATGAGGAGCGGGCTTGGTGCTGCTTCGTAGTTGTAGTAACTTGGCTTTGCGCCCCCCTTCTCCCTCTTCTACGAAAAGAAAGGAAGGAAAGGAGGCATCGAAGATGGTAGAATTTTGTTTATGCCTTAAGATTGCCCATATTTAGAGTTTTCGTTCTGCGTTTTTGAGCTCTTGTTGGAGTGCGTGAATGTATATTAGCCGGGTTTGGTGAATTGGAGTTCTGTCTTGTCCTGTCTCGCTTTGTTATTTTTCGTATTATTATTATAGCTATTTTCTATTTCCCTTTCACTTTCTCTCTTTGTATTGTAATAATAAGTTCAGTCTTTCAGTTTCCTGATGGGCTTGTTCATTTAATGGTGTGTATCATAATATGTTTAATAATGGTTTGATAGAGGGCGTTTGTACCAATGCCAGGGGTAACTTAACAAGCTAACTCAATTCTCTACTACTATAATATCGTACTTGAACTGTGCCTTTTCCATTAACATGCTTGCCAGACTTCTTTCTGCCTTCTTTCCCCTTACAATACTCTTCTCTTCTCTTTCGGGGGCACAGGCAATGATAAAGCAATATATAATGTACTGTACCTTCCTTTACTCCTCCCTCTTGAACATACTCGCACCCCAAAATCGGATATTTCTAAAAAGGTGTTTTAAACAGCGTGGGGATTGGGGATAGCCCACTAGAAGGAAAGACTCGGGCAAAAAAAAAAAAGAGAAAGGAAGAAAATTGCAGAACGCCAGACAAGATGAACAGGAGAAGACGTAGGTAGAAGCTGCAATCAAAGCCCCCCCCCGCTTTGCTTATACCGGTTTGTATTCCACACAAAATTGGAAGTCATATTATTTCATTCCTCCGTTTTCGTTGTTACCGTTTCGCTGCTATCGTGAACAGTTCCAGGCAAGCAAGCATAAATAGTGTGAATCTTACTCGTCCGGCCTTCCTGGGGATTTCAGGCCCCAGTAACTGCTGCTGGCTCCAGTTTGTAATCGCTGGTATGCAGCCCCTTTAGCGCCTTCTCTCCGTCTGCGCTCAACCTAGGCCTCCCGGCGGCTAGGGCTGGGGCTTCGAAGAACCTTGGTCTCCACTCAACGCCTTCCGTTGCTCTAGCAGCTGCCTTCTCGCGCTGCCTTTCCTCGATCTCTGATTTGAGTTGTGTGGCGCGGCCGTAGTCTCTGGCATGGATGGCTTCAGTGACACCTTCCCACATCTTTCGAGACTCGTTTGGAAGCATAGCATCTGGTGGCGGGCAAGTCTTTGGCTCAGGGAAAAGAGGATCCAAGTCTATCAATAGGTGCTTCTCCTGTAGATTCGTTCAAAGTAAGAACAACGGTCACCAGAAGGGTTTCCAAGAGTATCAAGAAGAGGCTTACGTTGGAACCTGGCACTGTGTAATACAATTGGCTCATCCACGATCCCTCGATTTTGGCAAGCACAAGTTTTGAGGGAACGTCCTTAATCTTCTGTATGCCATCGTCCTCTTGAGTGTACTGATAGACGACTCCCTCGACTTTATGTTTCGCTTTCCCGATCCAAGAATCGCCCAGATACTGCAGAACGGCCTTCAATTTTGTTTTAGGACAAGTTACGTAGCAGATGTCCTCGACATATAAGTTTAGAGTTCCTAAGGGATATGGTCGTGAATAAAGATGTCATTAGCCGCCTATGCCATACGTACCTCTCAAGAATCCTCCCAAATTCACAGCGGGGTGAGTGAGTCGGTAGGACTCGTCACCACGTTTGTGCAAGTTGATGAAAATGCCGAGGTTATGCACCCCAGGAGTTACCCTGACTTGACGAGGTCAGCATTCAGCCTAATATAAGTCTTTGGAGTTGTGTTTCACATACTGGAAGTCCCTGTAAACTTGGCACTGATCTGAAATGGCGGTTTTGGTGAGCACTAATCTTAGATTCCCCTTAAGTGTTTCTAATCCATACCTGATCATATCCATTCGCTGATAGACCTTTTTCCGGGCAGTCGATGTAGAAGGCCGAGACTGGGGGATGATGAGAAGTTTGTTCCGTTAAAAATGAGACACGAACAGGTCCCTTGCTACTGGCCTGAGAAGGCTTGCTCCCCGCAGAATTGCGGGAGTTCCGGGAAGAAGGGCGGGAGGGAACTGGTGGTAGTGTCTCCTGAACATCCCAACTGCACTTTTTTACCCAGCGAACGCCTAAATCAGCCTATGGGCTCTGAGTTGACTTCACAAAGGGGAACACACTCTGAAAAACTCCCCCAATGTTGAATTGTACGGCTGTGGAGAGAAAGGTCAGCGACTGTTCGGGGGTGCGGTGTATTTAGCTATGCTAGGTCACTCGTAAATATCTTACCTTGCATGGCTTTCCTTTAACGAATTTCTTCAAAAATGGGAGCACGTTAGCTATTTGGCCACGCCACGATTATCTTCATTATCTGACCAGATCTTTGGTAAACCAAAACCTTAAAACTCCCAAAAAACGTTCCAGCTCATCGTCGGATTCGCCAATGCTAAACAAATATTAGTGGAGAAGTGACAGGAGTATTTTCCGTCATTTACCTAGCAAAAGTTTCTGGACGATCCAAGTAATTCCAATACTCTTTTTTCAATGATTCAGTATGTAATGTTCGTTAGGCAACTTTTGAGTGCTTTTCTCACCTAGATTGGGTACGGGTTCAAGCAGTTGACTCGGCAATGAAAAGCGGACAGAGGCAATGTCAGCCACTCCGATGAAACGTCGCAGGATACCAAGCAGAGTCCTAGGTACGAGGGAATTAACGATTAGCTGGTGGCCCAAGAAGCGGATCGACCAAGAACCACATGCTTTAATTTTGATTGATTCTCTGCCTCAGAACCTGTGTTCGAGATGGCTCCCGGAGGTGTTGCAGTGGGCGTTAGGGCAAGGGAGGAAGAGGCAACAGGCGTGTTTTCCATGGCAGATTTTTGATGATGGACTCTCTCAAGCGAAGAAGGGAGAAATCTAGGGAGTGGGGTTGCGGAGAGAGCGACAAAGACCTGGGGGGAGGGGGAAGCCTGGGAGCTCTGATAGATATCTGGCAGTAGTTAGTCGCCAACCTCACCCCTTGTTGCCTTCTCTAGTGTCTTGGCAGCAGGGCGGAACTTCCAAACCCTGAGCATCTTTAATTGCCAAGATCAAGTGAACCTGTACTCGAGTATGTCCACAAGCAGAAAAGAGCCGAAGACAAGCATCCCGATCCAATAAAGTAGCACACGCACTGGGCAGAGCCTAGATCGAATGCCTGCTGTATCTCTAGCATAGATTGAAATCGCTCTACTCGAGTACCATTATTTTGCCAAAAGTAAGAGAAGGAAAAAAGAAAAGAGTCTTGACAAGGCAGAACACGACCGTAGGTGGTGCACATGACTCGGCCAGTAGGAGACGCTACCGGCACTTGAAGAAGGCTGTTTCATCACTACAGTACCGTAGCCCTTCTGAAGGTAAACCCGGCACCAAAACGAAAACATCTCCCCGGGCACTTTTATGATATCTAGTGTCTGTAACTGAGGAGGGGGTTACCGCACTCTGCCAAATCTTTCGAGCTCCATCCATTATTACGAGTATAGTACGGTACTTTGCTGGGTTCTGAGATAGCTCACAGAACCGCTGCGTGGCACATCCATCTGATAAACGTTAGTAAATGTGATATATTACTTGTATTCTGGAGCTGGAGCCCAAAATCGAGGCTGCGATAGGTGGATTATGATGATTAGGTCATCAAATGTACTGGCACAGTAGTAAATGAACGTCCCCATTCAACTACCGGTACTAGTACCGCGTAGTCTTTCGGCCGGACCTGGAAATATGAACACACTACGGTAGTGCTGAAACACAGATATGTACTCGTACGGTATTGACCATCTCTATCTATTACCGGTAGACTACTCGTACTGTAGATGCGGTGCCGTACTGTAATATGCGAGTAGCACAGGTAGCACAGTAACTTAACTTAGTACCCCACATCTGTCCATCATACCTATGCTGCCCCTCCCTCCGGCAAGGGCGCACGAGGTGGTACGCACGCAGGCACTACAGCACCCGCTCCCCGGCAAGCTCATCCAAAATGCTAGGTTGGCAATGTTGTAATACTGTACTGCCATAGACCACAGCACCGTACCTCCAGTCGTCTCCAGATACACCCACTACATCCCTTTTAAGCAAGGAAGGATAACACAATGGTACTGTGCCAGTAACTGGGAATTGGGAATGCCGCTCGTCGTGAAGCAAGGGATTACTGTGAGCAGCCCATTCTGTCGCTACCATCCCTTTTACCTACCGGTAGGCGGCTCGGTAAGCGCCTAATAGATCGCTCTTCAATGATAGTCTCGACGGTAATTTTAACAAGACTTTTAGCAATCAACTAACCGTTACGGAGCACTATACTAATTGTATCATGCTTGGGGCCATTTCCCCTTCACGGGGAGATAGAGTTGCATCCCCTAGCGGTCTGCATCCCACTACCGCGGGGCAGAAATGTGAGCTCCCTTGAGGCAACCTTCCACTCCAATCCTCTTACGGTAGATGGAGCCTTTGAGTTTTGGTGTACAGTATAAACTTCTGGTGAGAGTTTTCCCCTCCCGCTCGCTAGGGTGGCGCTAGCCGCATGGATCCCCGTGTTGGTGAAACATGTGCCAAGACTGCACCTCTGGGTCCTACCTTAACGCACGCCTCTCGTGGGCATGGCAACTGGGTAACCATAGCTCCAGAAATTGTCACACCCTGAGCGCGTCTCTCTTGCTGACCTGCCCTTCTTATCCCAACCCAAGCTTTATCGCCCCGACACCCAATCCCAAAAATTTACTAAACTTGATACCGATTGCTGAATATTTGTGCAATGGGATCACGTCCTGAGCTTAAGGTATGCATACTCGCCACCTGGGCCCCTTTAGTTGTGTTTTTCTCCTCTAATTGATCACTGTTCCAGGTTGAGGATGAGAATGCCTTCATTTCCTTTTTCAACGGTCTTCCCGAGACGGATGCCATTCGACTCTTCGACAGAAACGACTACTACACTGCCCACGGGAAGGATGCTATATATGTTGCCCAGACGGTAGAGCTTCAACCCGAACTGCTCCTCATGCCTGTGATGCTAATTGCTCTCTCATAGATCTATAAAACCACGTCTGTTATCCGACAATTAGGTAGCTCGAGAAACCCCCTTGAGTCGTGTACACTATCCGTCACTGCCTACCGCAATTTTCTTCGTGTATGCCTCTTCCAGAATAGAAAACGGGTCGAGATTTGGGGTGCCAAATTGAGGAACAAGTGGGGCATTACGAAGCAGGCTTCCCCAGGAAATCTTCAAGATGTTGAGGATGATTTTGCCGGCCAGATCGACTCATCTCCCATCATCCTTGCTGTAAGAATATCAGTCAAGGGAGAAGAGCGGAATGTTGGTGTTTGTTTCGCGGATGCTAGTGTTCGGGAGCTAGGCGTGAGCGAGTTTGCTGATAACGACCTATACTCCAACTTCGAGGTAAGCGATTTTTAGGAGTTATTAACCGAGGATTCCGCCGTGGCTAACCTTTAGTCTAGTCTCTCATCATTCAACTTGGAGTTAAAGAGTGCGTTGTTCAATCGGATGAGAAGAACAAAGATTATGAACTTGGAAAACTTCGAGGAATTATTGAGCGGTGTGGGATAGTTATGACCTTCCGAAAGGCTTCCGAGTTTTCGATCAAAGACATCGAGCAAGACCTATCCCGACTTCTCACAAGCGAAGTTGCTGCTGGTATTTTACCACAAGTAGAAAACAAGCTTGCCATGGCAGCTGCTTCCGCCTTGATACGATATCTACAACTTTTGAACGACAATCTTAACTTTGGTCAATATCGTCTCTACCAACATGATCTTGCCCAGTATATGAAGTTGGATGCGTCAGCAGTTAAAGCACTTAACTTGATGCCTGGGCCTCGAGACGGTTCGAAGAATATGTCGCTATACGGCCTTCTTAATAAATGTAAGACTGCCATAGGGACTCGGCTGCTAGGCCAATGGCTCAAGCAACCTTTAATGAGTCTTGAAGAAATCGAAAAACGGCAAGTTTTGGTAGAAGCATTCGTTGAAGACACAGAACTCCGGCAGACGATGCAAGAGGAACATTTAAAAAGCATACCAGATCTTTACCGGCTCTCTAAGCGATTTCAAAAGAACTTCGCAAACCTGGAAGATGTTGTCAGAGCATACCAAGTTGTCATCAGAATTCCGGGGTTCATTGGAACTTTTGAAGGTGTGATGGATGAGACGTACAGAGACCCGCTTGATCTGCGATACACGACCAAACTACGGGTAAGAACTTTCCTCCAGAAGGCTAGGTGTTTCGGCTAACATGCCCTTCAGGAGATATATGGCAACTTGGAAAAGTTGCAAGAGCTGGTCGAAACTACTGTGGATCTCGATGCTCTTGACAATCACGAATTCATTATCAAACCAGAATTTAGTGACGACCTTAAATTGGTTCGGGATAAGCTAGATAAATTGAAGAGGGCAATGGACGCTGAGCACCACAGAGTCGGAAACGATCTGGGCCAGGAGGTTGACAAGAAGCTTTTCATGGAAAACCACAAGACATATGGATGGTGTTTCCGTTTGACTCGTGCCGAGGCAGGGTCAATAAGGAATCAGAAGGAATACAAGGAGATATCGACCATGAAGAATGGTGTTTTCTTTACGACCACTACCATGCAGGATCTAAAGCGAGATTTTGATAAGTCAACGCACATATATAACAAGACACAGAGCGGACTAGTGGATGAAGTTGTCACTGTAGCATGTAAGTTACTGCGGGGTCAGCGCACTCCCTCTGCCCTGAGCGCTAGCTAATACCTTTCAGCTTCCTATTGCCCAGTCCTGGAAGAATTGGCCGCGGTGCTTGCCCATCTGGACGTTATCGTTAGTTTCGCTCATGTTTCAGTTCATGCCCCATCACCATATGTCAAACCGAAGATGCATACAAGAGGAGAGGGAAACACCATTCTTAAAGAAGCCCGGCATCCGTGCATGGAAATGCAGGACGACATCCAATTCATTACGAACGATGTCAGCTTATGCAGAGGTAGCTCAGAGTTTTTGATAATTACAGGTCCCAACATGGGTGGTAAATCCACCTACATTCGGCAGATCGGTGTCATCGCTCTAATGGCTCAAGTTGGATGCTTCGTTCCATGCTCTGAGGCGGAGATGACAATTTTCGATTGCATACTTGCTCGTGTTGGGGCCAGCGACTCGCAAATGAAGGGTGTGTCTACATTCATGGCTGAGATGTTGGAGACCTCGACTATCCTCAAGTCGGCTACTTCTGAGTCCTTGATTATCATCGATGAGCTTGGGCGAGGTACTAGTACCTATGATGGGTTTGGGCTTGCATGGGCTATCTCGGAGCATATTGTCAAGGAAATTAGATGCTTTGCAATGTTTGCAACCCATTTTCATGAGTTGACGGCACTGGTCGACGAATACCCCTCTGTAAAGAACTTGCATGTCGTCGCGCACGTTGGGGACAAGGATGCGAGGGAGGTTACTTTGCTCTATAAGGTTGATGAAGGTTTGTGAAGATATTCTGCCTGACCAGCCAACAGAGGTTCTAATGGTGCGTGGCTATAGGCGTTTGCGACCAGAGTTTCGGTATTCACGTCGCGGAACTTGTTCGCTTCCCACAAAAGGTAATAAACATGGCCAAGCGCAAAGCAGACGAACTTGAAGACTTCACCGGTAAACATGAACATAAAACGACCAACTGTACCAAAGAGCAGATTGCAGAGGGATCAGCTCTGCTCAAAAAGGTATTGGTTGAGTGGAAAAATAAGGTGGAGAATTCTGGGATGACCCCCGCTGAGATGAGGGGCGAGCTCATGAAATTGATCCAAGCACCGGAGTACAAGGAAGCTTTAGAGAATGATCCATTTTTCCAATCAGTTAAGGCTTTGTAGTTGTATTTTAAGGGTGGCTATATTGTTTTTTTGTCATGCACGGCGTTTCGATTTCTCACATATATTACCGGCCAAACTATCGCACTCGAATACTCGCATAGGATGTTGCAAAATGGACTTTTCTTTCTTGAGCTCAAACTTATATAATAGAATACTCGTATTAACCGTCAAACATGGTGGAAATTAGTTCCCGGCCGACCAATATTCGCTTATTTCTAGATGATGGACAAAAGGCGACGTGTTTCACATAGCCGAAACAGAGCTAGAGAAGAATGGAACAAGTTGACCAAACTTTACTCGTATTGTTTCGGGCTAGTCTCTGCTCTCGCAACGCTCCCAAGAGTAACTACCCGTACTGCCGTACGTATGTTTCTAGGCGCACCTCCAGCGCCTCGCATTCCAGCAACTAAAAGTAGAATTATGTCGAATCTAACTTACTTGAAAGGTTTCAAAAGGGTTTTTATAGGAATTACTTGGGTGTTGCAACTTGGTGAAAATACACCTTATGTCAGCTTTATGCTCAGGGTATTGTAACTTTCGCAGGGGTCGGTCTTGTGCTAAGGGCATTGTACGGAATGTCTAGAGGGAGAGGAGTAAAAACTGATTCCAGGAATTTAATCAAATAATTTATACTAGCGACACTAGGAGTTGCTCTATGACCCTGGGCGACCGCTTTGAAGTATTTAGTAGTATCATCCTCCTCCTAATACTGGTACGCATTCTTTAGTGAGGAAGCATATCGTACTAGTAGGCCGAAACGCACCAAAAATGGGGGTTTCCGAGTGACCACTATTGCACAGATTCTGGTATGATATAATGAACTTCAAGGGCTCTGGGAAATCCCGAAGGCTATATCCTAAGAGGTACAAGTGCTATGGGTAAAGTTTTCGTAATATGGGAGGAGGTATAAGAGCTGGAAGAATAATTTGGGACTGGGTTTAACGGTCACGGAGGGAGAAATGGAAGGGGTAGGGAGGGTTTTAAAGGAGGCGCTGGAGTATGATGGGGTGTTAAGAAAGTTGGTAGTGGGGGTGGATAATACGGGGGTTTTAAGGAGGTTATTGAAGGGGAGGGGATTGTGTGGAGAATGTGAGCAGAGGGTGAGGGAAAGGGGGTGTGAATTGTTAAGGAAGGGACGGGTAGTTAAGTGGGAGTGGGTACCGGGTCATGTAGGGATTATGGAGAATGAGGAGGTGGATGGATTGGTGAAGGAAGGGGTGTTCATGGAGGAAGAGATAGGGATAGGGAGTCTTTTAACGTGGGGGAGGTGGGAACAAAGGAGGAAGGAGGAGGAATGGAGGATATGGAAGGAATTTTGGTTAAAGAAGAGGAAGGGGAAGAAGTACTTTGGAAGGGGAAAGGGGATGGAGAAAGGGCATGAAGGAAGTAGGGTGGAGAGTATGTTTTTGTTCTGGATGAGGGTGGGACACGGGAAAATGAGGGGGACAAGATATAGGAACGAGAAGAGGGGGTGCGAGTGTGGATCGTGGGAGGATAGGGATCATGTTTTATTGGAATGTGAGAGGTGGAGGGTACAGAGGGAAGGAATTTACGAGAAGTGGGAGGAAGAAGGAGGAGAGAACAGGAGTAGGGTGGATGTGGATTGGTTATTGTTTGAGGAGGAAGGGATAAAGACTTTGGGGGAGTTTGGTAGAAGTACCGGATGGATGAAGATGAGGAGCGGAGAGAGGTGTTAGGGGTAGCCGGTAAGGTGACTTATGATACCGGACTAGGCCTTATTCTTGACTGGTCCTAGATGGAGAATCTCGTCTAGGAAGGCTGGTAATAAAGTGTAACTAAGTTACCCGCGTAGTATAAGGATAATGAGGAAAATAATAATTGTAAAACTTATTATATTGATAAGATCACTTCTCCGTTCTGTGCTACGTGAGCATCCCTCGGAAGTATCTTAAATAATTTCCACCTCCAAGCATTATTAAAATAACCTTGAATTCAGTGGGAGTTGAACTCAGGATCTCATATCTACAGTCACAGAGTATACCAACTAAGCCAAGCTACATGTTCTTAACCATACTAACTAAGTATCGACTGAACAAAGTTCTCTAAACTCGTAAGTGCGAACACCTCTTGACCCTGACAACTGTTCGACTCCATACTCACATTATGAAGACATGGACTACCATATTATCGTGGGGGTGTGTCAGTCCCGTGAATAATAGGTCAGTCTAGAGTACACGCAGCCGACTAATGCCAACGTGATAACGTCTCTTCACTGAACTGTATATGAAGCGGCCAACTTCAAAGGTGTCAGACCATTCAATGCGCGAGAGTTCGTCACTGTTTGCGCATCAGGTTTCCGAACTGACCTGTGGCAACAATTGCTCGAATAGCAATTTGCGCTCACTATCTTATGTTCGTACTGACTGGTTCTGAGCGGGCCCGGAGGTCTCCGCTATGTGTCTTCTGGTATCGTCATACCATATTTTACTTAAGTGTTTATTCTGATTCCGTCCGTCATCTTAGAGAACTCTCGTTCTTACCCTATGGGCATCCTAAAACGGGAAC
>Ga0307507_10005536_pt1 | contig 20649 bp, 5 predicted proteins | sample 7_EM_MG_FD_207223 | JGI IMG/M metagenome (GOLD analysis project Ga0307507, IMG submission 207223) | Populus trichocarpa ectomycorrhiza microbial communities from riparian zone in the Pacific Northwest, United States - 7_EM | ecosystem: Host-associated > Plants > Roots > Unclassified | place...
GCACGCGGACGGACTTCGGTAGAATTCGATTGATCTGGCAGAACTTAGCAGAAGTCGATCAAGCTGGCAGAATTCGGCAGAATTCGGTCAAAGCGTCAAGTTTATCTGTCGAGTGTTTTACCAAGACATTCCTACTGTAACTAGGCTAGTCCCGTTACATAAAGCTAAGGTTATAGGCAATAATTGTGTTAATAAGGTCCTTTTTATATTTAAGAATATTAAATAGCGGTGGAAGAAGACCACGTTATATAAAGCCTATATAAGTAAAACTTTGTCCTTATAACAAGATAAAGTTAGAATCCCTACCGGCTTTAGTTATTCCATAGGTCTTTTTTAAATGAGATACAATTAATAAGGTAGAGACTACATTAAAGAGCTAGGTACTATAAGCCTTTTTTTAATGGCAGCGCTTATAGAGCCAGAGCTTCTTATAGTCCTTTGCTTGTAAATTAGCTCCATACTAATAAACCTAGGAAACCTTTGCCTTTACATTTAGTACCCGTTTATTATATAAGCGATACTGCATATCCTAAAGAAGCTGGCCACGGTATTTAAGAGTATTAAATTAAATGTTAAAAGCGTAGGCGTGCGAGGTCTAAGTGGGCTGAGATGCTTCTAAGGTAGTCTTAAGTAAATTAGAATTAGATAATTAAGAAATTTCGTTAATATCCAAACTTATATTATCCTTAGAAGGTAATAAAGTTATTATATAAGATAATAGTGGGCAATCTAAAAAAATTAATAAAACCGGATAAACTATTAACCGAGGCCATCAATTAATCATTAATTATTTGACCTTAGTTCAATTATTTAATTGGCTTAATTAATATCTAATCTCGTATTTAATTAATTGGACTGACGCTCAGATTGATTAAACTTCCAATCAAATCTGTTAATTGTTGGCAGCACTAAGCTCTGCGTACGGAGGCTCTATACGGAGCTCTATATAACACACATTACTATTAGGTCCCCGCTATATTCCTAATAGCCCTACACGTGCCTCTACTAAGCTACCCCCTTTATAACCACCTTATTTTTTACCCTTCCTTATATTCTCCCTACCTTAGGAGGCACTAGAACGGCAGCTAGTAGAGGACTGTTGCTAGAACTAGACAACTGTTGCTAGAACTAGGCAACTGTTACCAGAACTAGATAACCGTTACTAAAACTAGACAACTGTTACCAGAACTAGATAACTGTTACTAGAACTAGACGACGGCCTTTTAAACACTAGCCAGCAAACACTATAATTAATTTAATTAATCAATTAAATTGAACTGGAGCCTTAATATTACCCTATTACCAAATTAAATTAAAGCCTCTTAGAGAGGCACCCTAGACAACTATTATTTAAATATATAGCTAGTAAACGCCCATAGAGAACGATTTAAATTAATATAATTAGTTGCAATCAAATTAAGCAGAGCCTTTAATTGGGCTAACTTCTCCCCTAAATTATAGATATAAATAGGTAGGTAATAGATAAGTAGGTATAATAAGTAGGTATAGATAAGTAGGTATAGATAGGTAGGTATAGATAGGTAAGCACTAACAGGCAGATATAAATAGATAGGTATAGATAGGTAGGCATAGATAGGTAGGCATAAATAGATAGAACGGTTAAATAGGTAGAATAGGTAGGATAGGTAGGTAGGTAGGCAGATAGGTAGGTAGGCAGGCACTAGGCCTAGTTAGAAAATTAATATACAGCCAACAGATTATTAGAAATACTACTAATTAATAGTTTAAAGCCTCTGCGAGAGCCTTGCCCTTTATCTTCTTAATTAATTACAATACAGGTAATAGGCAGGAAGGATTTAGATTATTTAAATTCCTTAAAGTATCCTATATATAAAATAGGGTCTAAAATTAAACTAGGTTTTATATTTATTAGCTAGCTATAAATATAAGAGCATTAATATACCTTATTTTTAAATTTAATTTTTAAATTATTGTCCTAATAGTCCTAATAGTCCTAAAGGTCCTAGAGGTCCTAATAGTCTTAAAGGTCCTAGAGGTCCTAAAGGTCCTAAAGGTCCTAAAGGTCTATATAGTCCATATAGTCTAAGCGACCTCCTAATAGGTTTCTAATAGGAAGCTAAGTATAAGTATCTCCTAGAGCTCCTAGCAGCCCTAATAGGAGCTATTAAGAACCTATTAGTACTATTAAAAGGTACAAACATTTTTCTAATAATAGTAAATAAATTACTCCATAAGATTATACTGGCTACTATAGCTTATAATATTATAATATCTACAAAGTAGATCCTAGGTAATTTAAATAGCTTAGCTAATATACTATCTTAATTCTAAGCTATAGCTATTTATTAGTTCTGCCTATACTAGGCCCTTAATTTATTACTATTAAAGCTAATAAGTATTTAACTAGGTACTATAAACCTATTAGACTATTTATAACCGCCTATAAACTTCAAGGATAATATTAACGCGCTATCTAATCTTTACGCGCTCCTTCTTTAATATAGCCTTACACTAATAACATATAGAAACTATTCCTTAGTAGTTAATAGCTAGGAGCTATATTGCGCACTTAAAGAAGTCTCTTTCTACCCAGCTAAGCTATATAATTTAGGTAAATAGATTACCTACTACGCGTTTAGTACCTCCTAGCTATAGATGGGTAGGCTTAAGGCTAAAACCTTATAAGCCTATATCTCCGTAATTTACTTATACTACATAGATTATAGTATCCTAATTACGGTATTTAAGGACCCTATAGTATACTAATTACTTACTAAAGTAGCCGCTATCTCTTCCTTAGTAAAAAAGGTCAAGTAGCCCATTATTAGGGATATTCTAGCCTAGGTTATAATATACGGCTCCTCGCTATTAGAGATTAATACTAACGCTATATTTACCCTCATATTTACTAGATTTTTATAAATAGGTAAGATTATATATACTATAGCGGAGCTTAAGAACTAAATAACCTTTTTAGCAAGAAAGGCTACCTAATATAATATTACCTTTACGCCTAGTGGGATAATATTCCGCCTTAAATAGAGTAAAGCTAATAAATAATACCTATAAGATTACTGGCAACTATTACTACTAGCCTAGAATAGTTATAGATATTAATTGCTATATACAAAACTATAACAACTGCTATAGATCTATAATTCTATAAAATAAGACCCTAGGACTATTAAAACCACTCCTAATACTAGAGCGCCCCTAGCAGTATATCTTTATAGACTTCTATAAGCTACCTATAGACCGTAATAGATATAATATAGCTATAGTTGTGAGGGCGCGAAGAGGCTTCGGGGAAGATTTGAAGGAACAATATAAATTCTATCTAAATCTATGGGTATATAGCTCTTGCAGAGTATAAGACTTTGCGTAAAGAAGAGAAAGGAACATAGGAAACTTATAACTAAATATTCGAGGTCTTGGCAGTAGACGCGTAGGCACAAGCCCACGCGGATTTCGACAGGTTTCGATCAAATTCCATCACGTCAGTGGAATTTGGTGGAATTTGATCGAGTCGGCGGAATTTGGCGGAATTTGATCGACTTTGGCAGAATTTGGCAGAATTTGATCAAAGCGTCGGAATTTATCTGTCGAGTGTTTCACCGAGACATTCCTACTGTAACTGGGCTAGTCCAGTTACAATAGTTATAGTTAACCACTTTAGTAAACACCTATTTTTAATCTCTTGTTATAAAAATATTAATACTAAAGAGGTGGCCTAACTATATATCTACTATATCTGCCAAATTTACGGACTATTAGATACTATCGTATCTAATTATAGGCTATAGTTTATATTAGCTTTCTAGAACAAGTTTACCTAAATTTTAGGTATTAAGCTAAAGCTTTCTATAGTATACTACCCCTAGATAGACGGCTAGACAGAGATTATAAACTAGTATTTAGACTAGAGACTCCAACTTGTTATTAACTACTTTTAGAATAATTAGGCTAAACTACTACCTCTAATAGACTACGCCTAGGCTACCTTACCCTATAACTTTATAGGATTTGCACCTATTTAGCTAGAAATGGAGTATTTAACTTATATAAGCTTTAACTAGGAAAGACTAGAAGGGCTATAGACCGTACACGAAAAACTATCTTATAAGGAGGCACGGTATTACGCTAAACGCTTAAAAAAAGCCTGGAAAGTAGCCTATATAAACCTAAAAAAGGCCTAGAAATTAATAGAATAGTAGGTAAATAAGTATAGACGTAAGCCTGACTTTACTATAGGCAATAAGGTCTAGGTTATAATTAAGAACTAGAAGATAGAACGGCCTAGCTATAAGCTAGACTATTAAATAGCAGGACTGTATAAGGTCCTTAAGAAGATAGGCAACTTATATAAAGTAAAGCTCCTAGATTTAATTAAGGTCTACTTAAATTCTTACCAGATAAGCTATAAAAAGCTATAAATAACCTATTGTCTAAACAAAAAAATAAACCACCCCTACTAATTTAAGTCAATGGCAATAATAAATAGGAAATTAAAGAAATACTAGCCTATAAACTTGTAAGGGGAACACTAAAATACCGTGTAAGTTGGAAAGGATATAATCTAGACTCTACCTAGTACCCTATATAGAATTTTATAGGTAGTCCTTATAAGTTATAAGAGTTCTATAGCCGTTACCCTAACAAACCTAAACCGCTAAAGTACTTAGATAAGTAGATGGAATACTAGTATAGTAAGAATAATAGGTTGCCTATGGAGTATAAAGACAAGAACGCCCTATAGGTATAATATAAATATATAAAGCCTAAGGGCAGGCTTTTTTAGAGAGGGGGGGTAATGTTATAAAACTAGTAAAATACGGCAGATGTAAAGGCTTAGTCAATAGAATAGGATTCTATTAGTAGCTAATAACAAAAATTCCAAGACAAGGACTGGAAGAAGGTCAGGGAAAGGACATGTCTATATATTATTATTTATTGCTTAACGTCCGATTCGGATCCCTGTTGGGCCCACGCGGACTACTCCTTATATACATATAGGGAGAAAACTCTATTTGAGAAAACCCCATAATCCGTCTCCCTACCTTTTAGGGCTCGCTTACAAGTCGCCTGCGAGTCACTAGTGGTGCTCTACTACCTTACTTTTTAACCTCTTTGGGAACTACTACTGCTGTAACAAACCTACAGACGCGCTAGTATTACACACTATACTCTACTCCTATAGAGTTATTAGGGGGCGCCTGTTACTCACCCCTTTACTTTTTATTGCTATTTCCTTTACAACCCAGAACTGGTCTAGCATATTTTGGCTAATAAGCCACTAGGTAGCCGCCTTAAGGCCTTTCTATATTAAGAGCAGTGTATTATAGTTTTCTGTACCAGCTACTAAGAGCATTGCTTCTTAACTAGTGCGTAAGGGGCATAACAATATTATATATTTTAGTGTCTGTCTTGGCTAGCTATATTTACACCTTAGGCTACCTACTAGGACACCTACCTAGTAAAGCCAATCTTTTAGTCCTATTATTCCTATCCTTAAGAGTGTTGCTATTATATTTTCTGCCTTTGTTAGGCCCTCTTGGAGCCCTTAGGTATTTACCCCCTATAGTATTACCTATACTATAGCTTAGGTTCCCCTTACCTAAGTCTACCTCTATACCTTTAACTCCCATTTATCTCTCTAGCGTCGGTCCAACCAGTATTATATTACGGTAGATAGTTTTCTAGTACTCTTTTATACTCTACTTTAGCTCCTTTCTCTCCCTTACTATTGTCTTTGCTAGCCTCTTACGCGTCTCCCTTCCTCCTCTATGTAGGCCTAGGCCCTAGCGCTGTACTATTCTTCTTCTACTTTCTCTATCTGTTTTCCTAATATATCTTCCCTACTTTAGGGTTGTTAGTTCCTTCTTCTATAGGGCACCCTAAGGTCCCTCTATAGTTTGTTTAGGCGTGTCTTAATATACTTTATAACATTAGAGTTATATTCCTTTTGCACCCTTTACATTACATCGGCTTCAATATATAGTTATAGGGGGGGAATATTGGCTTCCTTCTTAAGCAGTGCTGTGGCCGTTCGCTTATACCCACCTGTTATACTCCTAAGGCAGGCTATTTAAACCTTTTAGAGTGGTTTAAGGAGTGATTTAGGGGGGCCTTTCTTAGTTTCTCTAGTGGCCTAAATACTAGATCCATACGTTATGGTTAGCCAGATAACTGCTATATATAGTAGGCGTAACCTCTAGAAGCATGGACCCTATATAGAATTAACAATCCTGGACATAGCAATATACTATACTTAGCCCTTACGGGCCGCTTACGCCGTATATACACTCTACTGGAGCTTACTATCTACCTACACTCCTAATACCCTTAAGCCTTAAACCGGTTAACCCCCAAAGCCTTAGATATGGATTATATACTAAAGATCTGCAGATTGGTTACGTTTTCTTATAAAATAGATTAGCTAGTATTTCTCTAGTAAGAATTAGACTCTATATTATCTTGCCCATTCTATATAGGTGTTATAGGCTTTCTCTAGTGTCCTACAGTTCTCTGCGGCTGTTGGCCCATATATAATTAGGTTTATATTATTAACAAAGCCTATCCCCTAGGTCGCCCCTTCCTTAAAAGTATCAAGCAAGTTACTTATAAAGAAGAGGAAGAGTATAGGCGACAAAGGTAATTCTTATAGTATTTCTATTATAACTGCGATAGGGGGGCTCTAGTATCCACTAAAGACTAATAACGTTTCTTTCTGGCCTATAAATCCTTAAACAAACTAAATAATCCATTCTAGAAAGCCCTTTACCCTAAGGATATATAGGAGACGCTTATAGGGTATATTATTATAGGCGCCGCTGATATCTAGGCTAAGCATTAATACTATAAAGTCCTTTCGCATAGCCTATACAGTTTTAATGGTAGTAGCGAGTAGTGTAAGTGCTAATAGCATTAAGCGATTCTTTCTTACCCCTATTTGGCTTTATAGTAGTAGGGCGTGTTCCTCTACCGTATCTACTATATAGTCCGCTATAACCTTTTTTAAGATCTTGCTTAGGGTGTTTTCTAAGGCAATAGGGCGGTAGCTTCCTAGGATTAAGTAGTTTACTTTACCTTCTTTTTATAAGACGACCGTCGTTATAGATCTTCTAAGTTATAGGTAGTAGCCTATTACAAAGCATGCTCTAGCTACATCTGCAAGCCAAGGTGCTATAAGTAGTCCATAGGTCTTTAGGGCTTTGTTTAGAATCCCATCTAGTCCTAATACTATATTATTTAAGAGGCGGCTAATAGTTCTAGCCATTTCTTCAGTTGTTATGTCGCTATTAACCCTTAGGCGAGTTACTAGTATTTTACTAGTAATATCACTAAGGTCTACTAGAGCCGGTTAAGGGAAAAATCTTTCTATAAGGATCTTTACCTTCTTATTATTGTTGCTTGTGGCCTATAGTTCGCCTACTCTTTATAGGGGTGGTAGGTATAGATCTTCTATTAGGCGTCCCGCCTTTTTCTTTACCTATTTTGCTATGGTCCAAAGGCCCTTATTATAGGGGAGACTTGGGTTAGTAGTGTATTTGTTTATAAACTATCTCCAGTTATTCCTTACTTCTTTTCTTAGGGTATTCTTTAGCTAGTTTCTTATGTCTTTATATTGTCTCTTATCCTCAGAATTATAGCTGCTTGTATATTTCCTCCTTGCTTGTTATTGGCCAGCTATAAGGGCCGCGCATTATATAGACCATGCGTATCGCGCGTAGGGGCCCAGTTTTAAAACTAGGTAGTGCTCTTTTAGCCTACTTTTAATTGCTACCTAGATCCTTTCTAGTCTTTAATTAATTTCCTTAGGGGTAGCTAATAAGCCTTGCTTATTTAGTATTAGGTGGATTTCTTCTAGGTCTTAGAGTTGTTATTTAATTATATTAAGGAAGCTATCTATATTAAGCTTCCTTATTGCGTATCTTTTGCTATTTAGTTGCGCCTTAATATCCAGATCTAGTTATATCTGGATAAGGATATAGTCTAAGGTAAGTGCCTATTCTTCTTTAGGGGAGCACCTTTTAAGTCTCTAGTATAGGTTTTCATCTATAATTATAAGGTTAATTGTACTTTTGGCGGTGCCCCATTGCCATATAATTGCACCTGGGGGGGTAGCTAGCTTAAGGCCCCCGTTATCTATAGCTCTTAGTAGGCACTCTGCCTATTAATTAGCAGCAATATAGATGCCCCCCCCACTATAGGTGGTGGAGGTTTATGTCTTTTAGTAGGATAGACTCCGCGTATTCAGTTTCTAGCAAGCTTATTATAAATATAATATTCTCTATCTATGCTACCCCTTTGACCCTAGGGTTATAGACATTAATAATTTATACTAGTCCCCTATATATCTGGATAGTTATAACTGCAATATCTAGGTTAACTGCCTACTATAACTATAAGGCAAGGCTAATATTTTTACTAATTATAAAGCATACGCGTGTAGCTGCTTTTAGTTTATATAGGAGCTAGAATCCTTAGGGGCAATATATTAATTATATATAGGTATTATAATACGGCTCTTATATAGCAAGAATATAGTGTTTCTCTAGGTCTAGACTGTTTAGTAGGGGCCTTGCTAGACGGTGGTTCATATTACCGCAGTTATACTATATAATGGTTAAGTGGCGGACCCCTAGTAGGGGTCCTTTGCCTCTCCTTTACTCCTTACTTCTTCCATTTCTACTTTCTCTAAAATGTTTAGAACTTCTATCTCCTATATTTACTCCCTAGCTACTACTTATTTTATATAGAGCTTTCTATTCCTATATCTTATGTTCCTACTAGCCTTTTTAAATCTAAGTCTATTATTACCTCTAGTTCTCCCCCCATTCTCGCCGGTTGGCTATGTGCCCCTTATAAGCCAGCTATGTGTATTGTGTTTACTACGTTAAATCTAATTCTTAATTATCCCGGCCTTAAACTTGCTATAGCTATCTATAGGGGTCTTCCTACTGGGCGTCCTCTCCCTTATATCCTATATATCCCTTATGTCCCTGTTTAGTCTAGTAATGTTACGCAGTATTACTTTTAGCCCGTTAAGGCTTGGGATAGCTGGCTTAGCCCCTAAGTATTAAAGGTAGAAAACGCTAGGAAGACACCTATATCCCCCTAGCTTATTGCCTATTATTTCTATTTATATAACCTGGCGTGCAGTTATTCCTATAGCTATTAAGCCCTTTCCTTCCATCTCCTATATTTAATGCAGTCTTCTCTCTCCCACGTCTTATATATGCTTTAGTAACAGTTTGCGCATTTTATTTAGTCTTAATTTATATATTATCTTATATTATAGGGGCCTATATAGTGGCCGCAGCATACCTATGCTGCGCATGTGGATTGGGTGTGTCCCTATTATGCGCAGCAATAACATTATTCTAGGTGTAGTCTGTGGTTATAGAGCCTTGTGTTATATATAAGGCTATTTATAATTATTCCTTTTTGGATAAGGAGTTTTTGCATTCCTAATATATATATACTAATAATAAGGGAGCTATATATTTGTCTATTATCTCCCTAGCGAGTCTCTAGCGCCCTTTATATCCTCTTATTATTCTTATTATATGCTTAATTTATATTTTCCTATTAAAGCTATTGGATTTGGGTAATTACAAGTCCTAGTATAAGGCGTTCCATTTGTTTTACTATCTCCTATATAGTTGCTATATTATCCGCCTAGCATCCCCTTTCTACCCTAAGGCTTATGGGAACCAACAGGACTTTAACTAAGTAATCTTTATAAAGCACTTTTATGCTAATACGCTCTCCTAGCCTGTCCCCTGCCCTTATAGCCCGTTCCTTTGCCTATTAGTCCTTTAGGGTGACTCTAATATCTCCACTCCTAAGGTGTTGGACTGCGACGGCGTTGTGGACCTCCTTATAAATCTTTATAAGAACTTCTGTTTCTAATTATCCCCTAAGTTCCTCTACCTTTTCTATATTTAGTCGTATTGTGATTATATGCCCAGTTATTGTTTTTAGGGGGGTAGGTTCTCTATACTATAGGAGCGTAGCTACGGCGGCCTAGGTGCGGTTCGCCTATAGGGGGGGGTTTTATTTATCTTCGATTTTATTTAGCTATTAGAGGATTTAATTAAGGGTTTGCTAAAGGGGCGCCTAAGGTTCGCTAGACTGGAGCCATTCTACTAGCTATATTAGTTTATAATAGCTAATGGATACTCCCCTATAGTTCTAGATACTAGACGCGTCTAATAGGCTTTATATTTTGTTAGATGCCTTCTTAATTAGGGTATTTCCGCTTTCTGGTATAGTATTCGCCCGTCCTTATTGTTATTGTGGGGGGCCATTATTAGGTATAGGTCTGGCGGTTGCGCGCAACTGCGTACCACCGTTATTCCACTTGTGCCTCCCCTGTAATGCATGCATCTTAGGGGATTATTAGGGTGTTTTTTAGGGTTCTTTTGGTTGGTTTGGTCTTTTTAGGCCAGGTTCAGCAAGAGCTCCAAAAGTTTAATATCTAGTTGGACATGTCTATATACATAGCGCCAAGGCTCGGCTCGGCCAAGCCCCTAACTAGGGTCTGAAACAGTGCCGTAATAGCAGAAAGCTAGCAGAATATAGTAGATTGTGGTTATATAACCAGAGGATCTTATAAAAACTTTAAACGGCGCTTCCGTCCCTCCCCTCCTCTCCCTTTAGCTTTAGATCCTCGTTAATAGACCATCCAATTATATAGGCTCGCATGCGTCCTTCCTACTATACTTATGCCTCGATTAACTAAGTCGTTAGCATTTCTACTAAGTGACTTTAATTAGATATTTATATTTACCTAGCCTTTCCAATTAGTTAATTCTTATTAATAACTTAAGAACCAAAATTGCCGTATTAAAGGATACTATAGATACCCTCTATATAGTAATTGCTTCTATATATATATATCTAGTAGCGGTACTGCCACTTTACGTTTTATTACGACACGTAGTGTCCGTTTATAGGCCCCTATCCCATACGCCGTTAATAAAGGTACTACAGTAAGCAAACTAACCAGATTGTCTAGATTAAGGCTCGCCTTAGCAAAATGAAGCTATAGATTTAATTAAGTAATTACACGTTAGTATCGTGATAATAAAGATCTAAATTAATATATATTAACTCTATCGTCGCCTAATACAATCTAGGTGTTCCTTTTAGTAAGGCCCTCGCATATAGAGCGGTATTTTATATAGAGGGCAGCCGTATTAAGTCTTTGGAGGACGACGACGTCTTGCCCACTTCTTACTATCGCGAGGTTTCTGTGTTATATTTACTGAAAGCTCTATAAGAGACTTCCAAGGCTTTTACTTGTTCAACATCTTCCTACTAGCCCTAACGTAAGCTATACAGCTTCGCTACTTTAAAAAGATCTGCATAGGTATAAGGGGTATTTTATTCCTTACTTGGGTGCATATCTAGGGGCTCTTAGAAGCTGCTAAGGCTAGCCTTTGGCTAGCCCTTGGCACCTTCTTATAAGCTCCTTAGGCCTATAGCCCTTTCCCTCCTTACCAGTTCGTCTCTGTATAAGGTACTACTGTGGTAGTGTAGACTGGACGTCGCCTACTGTCTTGGCATTTTCCTATATTTATAGAGCTTCGGCGTTCCTCCCTCTTATATATCATCACGAACCTACCAGTTACCGGAAATACACTCTTTTCTTTCTTTCTTACTGACTGCTTTCTACTACAGTAAAAACTCGATAGCGCGATACTCTTTTAGGCGATAAACTCGATTAGCCGATACTAGTGCCTTAGCAAAATTCTCCCACTGCAAAAATCTTTACTTACGCCGATATACGATGTATCGGCTCTCCTACTTCATATATCGCACTATCGAATATGCCTCTAAAAGCTGTTTCTAACGCAGAACGGCAAGCTATATATGCTTATTACTTTTCCCAGAAGCCACCGCCAAAGCAGAAGGAAGTTATTGCCTAGTTTAAGCAGTAATATAGGCGCAAACTTGGCTAGGCTACCATCTCTAACTCACTAAAGGATCGTTATTAACCATAGTTAGAGACAGTAGTTAAAATAGACGCATTAGACTTTGCACTAGGAGCATATTTGCTATAGAAGCACTAAGATAGATAACATCCAGTAGCGTACTATAGTTGAAAAATAACACTAGCAGAACTAAACTATGACATTTACAATAAGAAGTTACTAGATATAGTTACAGTACTTAAGAAATAAAGAGCATTTTTATAAGGTATAAAGAAACCATTTATAGTTAAAATAGACCATAAGAACCTAATAGGATTCCTAATAATAAAGGAACTAAACTAAAGATAAATTAGATGGGTAGAAATGCTTGCGGAATATTCTTTTAAAATTTAATATACTAAAGGTACTAAGAATATAAGAGCAGATATACTTAGTAGAAAGGCAGAACTATAGAATAATAAAAAGCTATTAGGAGCAATGTTACGCAAAGATAAGAATAGATTAATTAGGTATAATTATCCCAAGATTACAGTAACTAAAGAAGAAAAGATCTATAAAATACTAGAGAGTGTGTAGTTATAAAGAATTTAAGAGGTATAGGATAAGGATCTAGACTTAGAGCAGTATAAGCACTAAGAGGCTATATATATACTAAAGAGAGTTACAAAGGAGTTTATAGAAGACATTTATAAAGAAATAACTTAAGGACACAATAGAGCTATAAGCTTAGTGTTAAGACTTTAAAAGGAGTATATTATTTAAGAAATCTAAGGATTAGCAAGACAAGTTATAAAGGAATGTCTAGATTATTAGAAAAATAAACCAATAAGGTATAAGCCATATAGAGGGCTATAACCTATTAAGACACTAGAAAGACTATAGGAAGTTATATTATAGAACTTTATTATAAAGTTGCTAAAATTAAGAGATCTTATTCCTGGATAAGATTATAACGCAATCTTAGTAATAGTGGATAAGTTAACTAAGTAGGGCTACTTTATAGCATATATAGAAGAGATATTAACAGAAGATATGGCTAGAATCTATATTAAAGAAGTATTTATAAAACATGGAGCACTAATAAAGATTATATTAGATAGAGATCTAAGATTTATAGTAGTATTCTAAGAGGTATTCTTAGTAGAATAAGGGGTTTAAGTAGTAATATTAATAGCGTACCACCTATAGACAGATAGTTAAATAGAAAGACTAAACTAGACGTTAGAGCAGTATCTAAGGTATTATATTAATTATACACAGAATAATTAGGTATTACTATTACTAGTTATATAGTTTGCATATAATGCAACACTATAGAAAGAGATAGGCGTATTACCTTTTAAGGCAAACTATAGATATAAACTAAGAATATTATTGTCACTATAATAAGTAAAGAAAATAAGTAGTATAGCTAAAGAAAGAATGGAGAATCTAATAAATCTTTATAATTACTTTAAGGAAATAGTAAAACTAGTATAAGCAAGGATAAAAAGTTACTATAATGCTAAGAGATTTAAGGGACCAGATCTTAAGGAGGGAGATAAAGTATGGCTACTATATAAAAATTTTAAGAGTTAATAACTAAGTAAGAAGTTAGACTATATTAGACTAGGACTATTTACAGTTATAGTAAAGATCTTAAAAGTTATATATAGACTTAACTTACTAGAGAAAATAAAGATTTACCTTATATAGTATATTATAATGCTAAAGCTAGTATACGGAAAAATTAAGCTACTAGTCTATAAGGTAGATATATATAGAGGGCAAAAAGAGGACAAATAGGAGGTTTTAAAGATTATAAGTTATAAGGATATTAATAATAAAATATAGTATAAGGTTAAGTAGATAGGCTATAATAAGACTACCTAAAAGCTACTAGAAAATTTAAAAAACGCAATAAGAAAGGTATAGGAGTATTAGAAAAGAAAGGGTTAGGCAGTATTAATAAAGAAGGATTACTAAAGAATAAGTTACCTAAGGGGGACCTAAGAGGAGCAGCTACCAAGGTACTTAGAGCTATTTTCCTCTCTATTGGAGAAGAATCTGTTTTTTATTGCTAAGTTCCTAAAGGCCTTATTCTATAAGTTTCTACTTCTTAAAATATACCTTCTTACGCACCTTCTTAAAATGGATTAACTAAGTAAAAGTAGTAAGACAAGAGTTAAAAGCCTATTATTAAGCAGTGGTAGCCTCTTACTTAGCGTTATAGGAATAATAAAATTTAGCTAGCGCTATTAAAAGCTTGTCATTAAGTTTTATAGCGGTAGATTAAACCTAGGACCCTAGCAGCAATTAATAAGGGTACTTAAAAGCTATTAAGAGTAATAGGACGCGTATACTTAGTATTAAAGACTAAGCAAACGTTGTAGGATAATTAAATTTTTGCTTTAGTGCACTCTAAATATAAAAAGGGTTTCTAAGATAAGGGACTTGCTAGCGTAATATAAACTAACATCTTTTTCGCATAATAAGAATATAAAAACGGTATTATCTTACTAAGAGATAATATAGTAGTAATAGTATAAGACTAATAAGCTATAAAAGAAGAAGAAGAAGCTTTAGGTATAATAAGTAAAAATATTAACTAAATTAATTAGATGGATATTATACCTTTAGTAAATAACTTAAAGATATTAGGGATCTTTAAGGACAAAGATAAAGAGGAGGGAGATAGTATTATAAACACTTTAAGTATAATGCTATAACTATTAGGAGAGGAGTTAAAAGAAGCTAGTTAGTTAATAAGGGTATAGTCTAAAATAGAACTAGTAGAGCTATATAATAAGGAATACAGTAAAAACTTAATAGCGCGATATAATTCTTACAGGCGATTTATATTGTAGTAACGAAATATTATATAAATAAAAGCTGACTAAGCACTATCTGAGCGCCAGTAATTAACCTATCTAGAGTACTCTGCTTATAAGCTTTACTTACCTATAGGTTAAATTGCCGCTCTATCTAGTATAGCAGGGCTAAATTATTAGCTATAGTGTCCTCCTAATGCTCTATAAATCGTTACATAATTATAAAAGCCTTAAAAGCGTCTAATAGCGACAGTAAAGGCTCTATAGAGTTATCTTCCTTATGTATAACTTTAAGGCCTGTTTTGCCTATATAAAAGTTAATAATCTCCTATAGATTAACCTGCTTATTAGGCTTGTTATCCTCACCCTTAGGATATAGAAAAGTCTCTAGTTCGCAAGCATTGTTACTAGCCTATGCAATAGCCTAGCATTTATAGAGGAGTTCTATAAGATCTAGCGGCGGAGATTTATTTTAGTGTAAGCAGTAATAGGAATAGAGGCAATCTTGCTATACTAGATATATTACTTTAGGTTAAAGCGCTTCTTAAATTTACCTAGCTATTTAGGTAAGAACTTAGGTATTAGTTTTCTAGCGTACTTAGGGAAAAGGTGCTATAGGTCCTTCGCCTTTATCTATAGAATTTTGCTAAAGATAAGCTGCCTACAAGCCTTAAGCTGCTGCTACTATAAGAAGAGTATCTTTTTAAGTAGCTTTTACTTGCTAGAGTAATGGTGGAAGCTTATAGAGCTAGCAGCTGATGTGGTATTAAGATACTTATAACAATCCTTTAGTAAGTTAGAAATGGTAGCCTAGCCAAGTTTACGCCTATATTACTGCTTAAACTAGGCAATAACTTCTTTCTACTTTAGTGGTGGCTTTTAGGAAAAGTAATAAGTATATATAGCTTGCCGTTCTATATTAGAAACAGCTTTTAGAGGCATATTTAATAGTGCGATATATAAGGTAGGAGAGCCAATATATTGTATATCGGCGTAAGTAAAGATTTTTACAGTAGGAGAATTTTGCTAAGGCACTAGTATTAGCTAATCGAGTTTATCGCCTAAAAGAGTATTGCTATCGAGTTTTTACTATAGTAAGCAAGGTTATAAGATGTAATCTATATAATCTATATAATCTATAGGATCTATAATAGAGTATATAGAGCAGACAGAGCAGATAGAGTAATAACTTTCTTAGGAGTATAGATGTATATTTAAAGGACCATAGTCCCTACTTAGATAGTTCCTTTTCTTATAGTAAATCTTAAAATATAATTAGAGTTAATCTATTAGGTAACTACTCCACCAGTTATTATCTGTTTATTATATTATTAACTTCCTATTTACCTATATACCTAGCCCATTAATAAGCCTACCGTGGTATTTCCAATAAGGCTTTGTTATATATATAAGGAAAGAAGGTAAGAAAATAGGAAGAAAGGGTATATATTATTGGGTTAGTTACTTAATTAATATATACACGGGACAAAATAGGATTTAAGTAGTAGTCCTAGCAGAACTTAGTAGGATTTAATAGACTTGGTAGAATATAGCAAAATGTGGCAAAATGCTATTAGATTGCTATCTTATAGTTAGTCTCTTTTTACTAAGTTAGTAGAAATAGGTAGATATATATAAGGTATTATAGAGGTGTCCCGTAATAACTAGAGGGATTTAAAATATAGGCTATAGCTAATAAGGGCTATATACTAGACTGGCTTTAGTATATAAAAGCTAATAAAAAGGGGCCTATATTACAATAACAATATATTATATATAAACGCTAAATAAACAAGCATTAGATTTGTAGAATTAATAGCTATATACGGCTGTTGTGGAGACTTAAAAGGATTAGAGAGCTTAATAAAAATATAGCTGCGGGTGAATCTATATAGGGGCAATTGGGGAGGATAAATTAGCTGCTAATACTAAATAAGAAAGGAAACAAATAAAGAAAGAAAGGAATCCCATAACGCCAGCTATGTATATGGCGTAGTGTATATAACGGGCAGTCCCGTAATAGCCTGTTAATTTAGACAAATCTTAAGGATCGGATCCTAGGTAAATAACTCCTTAAGTTTCTAAAATAGCTTCCTTTGCTTACTACTCTATATCTATAGTTCCTCCTTTTTTATAAGTCTTGTAAATAGCTTAATATTCCTTAACCACTGTGTAATAAACCTCTTATAGTAGTTGCAAAATCCTAGAAATAATCTTAACTGTATAACGTTCTCTAGTTTCTATTAACTTACTATAGCTTCTACTTTCTTTAGGTCTATACTAATCCCTCCTAGTTTAATAATAAATTTAATAAAATTGGTCTTCCTTATAAAGAACTCGCATTTCTTAATTGCTACTAGCATCTTTTCTTCTTATAGTCTCTTTAAGACCTATTTAACGTACTCCTTATATTCCTACTTGCTTATTAAGTAGATAATAATGTTATTAAGGTATAATATAACAAATTTATTAAGGTGTTCTCTTAATATACTATTAATTTATTTCTAAAACGTTGCTAGTATATTTATAAGTCCGAACTGCATAACTAACGGCTTATATAGTCCTTCCTTTAACCTAAAGGCTGCCTTCTATTTATCGCCTTCCTTAATCCTAATCTAATAGTACGCCTATCTTAGATCTATTTTTATAAAGATTTGCATATTACCTATCCTATCTTAGATTTTGCTAATTAAGGGTAACGGATATCTATCCTTTTATATAATGCTGTTTGGTCCTCGAAATCGGACTCTGCACCTGTACGTGGTGAGGCCTACGAACCTGCTGGTCTTCGGACTCAGCAGAGCCAACGCAGAGACGTCGCACAGCTGCGAGTAGGAGGTCGTGGTGGTGGTGGTCGAAATGTCGTGGGGGGTAGTGAAAAGTTTTCACATGGGATAGTGAGATCTCGAAAACCACTACTAACGGTAACCCCCTTCATAGTAGACAGCTGCTACGCCCCTATTCAACCCTGTGTAATCCTCGCGGATACAAGATGGAATCCAACGTCCCTTAACCCCCAGTTGAAAGCATCGACGACCTCATATTAACAAACGAACGAGCGCGAATAAACGAGCGAATGAGCAAATATACGGCCCCTCCTAACCCCCAGGGCGATCGCCCGCGGAGCGTGCGGTCACTCGCCGTTTTTTACTACCAAATACCTAGCAGCCTGGATTGCGACCCACGGTTTTCCTTGTCTCCTTTCAACGGAGTAGTAACCCTTAGAGAGGGCCTAGCTAGGGCCTAGGCACAAAAGATACCCAAAGCACACAATAATATATCCCGCTGTTAGTATTACGGTAGTTAGAACGGATAAATCCCCCTTACGCCTTTAATAGCTCTAGGGGGGTGGAGGTAAGGCGTATATAGCAATGGTTAATAAGAGATAGCACATAGGGGACGGTTAAGATATAGGAGAAAATAACAACAAGCGCAAGCACACGGCGATCAATCAGCAAGGCCTAGCTGGGACGTAGTAAACCCCAGCTTTAGATAAGCTGGAGAAGGAAGCAGTGGTTCCTAAGGAGTTTAAAACATCTAAGGAGGAGGACATGCTGTAGGCCCGCAGGGCCGCAGCTATGTGCAAATATAGCAAATCGGGGTTTTTTATCCTACTGAGGCTGCTCATAGGGTTTTTCCTCCCCCAACTGCAGGGGTTTTCTTCCTGTAAATACACAAGCTTTCCCCCCTGTGACGGAGTAGTCTGCGTAGGCCAGTAGGATCTGGATCAGACGTTAATCAAAGAATTATTATTATATAATGCTGTTTAACTATCTATAGTTAATACATATCCTAAGTTTTCTATTCTTCTTTAGTATAAATAGTACTAAATATCCTACTAATAACTGTAATAGCTTAATATATCCCTTTTATAAGTTCTCCTAGATAAACTTCTTAAGCACTACTAACTCGGTTTTAGTAAGCTTATATTAGAAAGAACCTTAAACTTATTCCTAGTTCTAACTTTATCTTATAGTCCTATACTATACACTCTAACAGCTTTTTACTTTCTAGGCCCTATAACCATTTTCCATACTTATAGTATCTCTTTGGTATATAACTTAAGCCTTACTCAGTCTCTTTGTATATTACTTTAACTTAGTACTATACCATCTTGGTTTATTATTATATCTTACATTATTATATGTCTTTAATATTAACCTAACCTATAACCTAATTAATCTTTAGATTATATTCCTATAACTAAGGCATTCCTAGTATTGCCTTATTCTTTTCCAACAGTAAAATATTAAAAGATATCTTAACTCGTCTTCCTTTAATAGTTAACTAAATAGGTCCTATTTCTAGATTAATAATGCCTCCTTTATAGGCTATTAGATCTCCTAAGATTATTATTAATAGATATAGGTATTCTTTCTATCTATATAGTAACCCTATTCTTTTAACTGCTGCTAGTAATATATAGTTTCTTATTACTCCACTATCTACTAACGCTTTAAACTTTTAATCTTGCCAATTAACTTTTAAATTTAGGTATCGACCTATAATTCCTTTAAGGGTTTAAGGCTCTACTACTGGCTCCTTCTAGTTCTATAGGTCTCCGCTTTTCCTAACTATTAACTATTTAATCTTAACTATATTTGATCCCTCTATAGCTAATACTTAGTTCGCTTCTTATCCTTAATATATTATAGATAAGTATTTTTTAGGCACTTCCACCACTATTATCCCTCTAGGTATTCTTCTGTAAGGAATCTTCCTAGTTAAAGTATTAAATTGCCTAGTTCTTAAACTTCTACTAGGTGCCAACTATATATATACTTAGCGTTTCTATACTACCTTTAGTCTATTATCTAATACATTCTTATTAGATACCTGCGATATTTATCTTTTAGTGCCCTATATATATTATTTATATTATTTATATATACAATCCACGCCAATGTGTAATGCACTAGGTATTTTAGGTTAACTCTTAGTTTATCTTTATCCTTAAATTTAAACCTCTCTTATATTAATTTAAACGTTACTATATTGTTTACTAATACTAATATCTATATCGTCTCTCTCTAGTCTATAGCCTGTTTCTCTAGATTCTTTAATATTATAATTAACGCTCCTTTACTATAGCCTATCTATCTTTCCAATAGAGCTTAATCTAGTATAGCTCTCTTATCTAACTATATACAGAAATCTTCTTACTTATTATTTCTGTGCTATTGGTACCACTTTTAGTATAGCTCTATAAGTGTATATAATCTATCTATAAGGAAGTATCTCTTTACTACTGCATTATTGCAACCCTTTATATATTATTCTGCAAACCTAGTTAGAATTCCTAAATCCTCTTCTTATTCTAGGTTATTTAGCCACTTAGCTCTTAGTATACCTACCTTTAGCCTATTAGTAACCTTCCATATAAGTGCTCTGTCCTTTATACGTCCTAGTAACGTATTTTACAAGCGAATTGTCCATATAAGCGAGTTATCCAGACTAATTCCTTACCAAAATCTATAAAATTCATACCGAAATATCTCAACAACGACTAAATAATAAATTTTAAAAATTTAAAAATAAGTTTTTATATATACTCTAAGGCTATTACTAAAATTTTAAATTAATAGAACTACTAATTAAGATATAATAATCCTATTTAAATTTAAAGGCTAAAACTTAATATTTTAATAACTGTAAGAGTTTATTTAATAAAAATTTAATAATTACTTTTCTTTAACTAATGTTTGTAATCTATTAAATTTTTATAATTTATTATTTAGTTATTATTAAGATATTTCGTTACAAATTTTATAGATTTTGGTAAGGAATTAGTCTATTATTATTCATTGCTTAACGTCCGATTCGGATCCCTGTTAGGCCCACGCGGACTACTCCTTATATATATATGGGGAGAAAACTCTATTTAAGAAAACCCCGTGATCCGTCTCCCCGCCTTT
>Ga0307507_10005537_pt1 | contig 20649 bp, 23 predicted proteins | sample 7_EM_MG_FD_207223 | JGI IMG/M metagenome (GOLD analysis project Ga0307507, IMG submission 207223) | Populus trichocarpa ectomycorrhiza microbial communities from riparian zone in the Pacific Northwest, United States - 7_EM | ecosystem: Host-associated > Plants > Roots > Unclassified | place...
GCTGTGATGGCTTGTACTGCAGGGGTACACTGGAGCACAGCCTATCAGATCATCAGATCCGTCATTTGAGATGGATGAGATATCACTTTGAGATAAAACCTTGCAGTACATATATAGATTATTGTTAAAGGCATCTTACCAGAAGAAAATAATGATAGTACATACGGTATTTTATTTGTGATTTGCTTACAAAGAAGAAATAACGAATAAACTTGTTAAGAAGTAAAAGAAAATGGACTATTAAATACTTAGAGTAGTAGTCTCCTATATTTCAGAATATCACATCTGAAGTCAGAGGAAATCTGCTTGAAAATTGAATATACTTAAAGTTCTTACATAGTAGAAAGTATGATAAGGTTGATATACTAGTACTGTTATCAATAAAATTCTTAATAAAATCTCTTAACTGAACCAGCAAATTACCTTTTACCTATTCTTAAATAATATTTAAAATATCTAAGCTAAAGTAGTAATAGATAGCCAACTCCATATCCTCTATAGTATTCAGTCTTTCCTCTTAACAGCCAACTTTAGATATTAATGTTGAATAATAAAGCAAGGAACTAAGAAGTTTCACTTCAATCATACAAACTTCAAGTTCTTCTTCATAGGATATCACTCATGCCATATCTCCTTTACAAAATCGGCCCTAACTTTTATCTACCCCCTAGTATCATCCAGAGCTCTCTTCCCCATCCACCGCACCCAAGAGACCAGCCGAATAACGTCTCAGCTCGAAACCATTGATCGTAATCTGGAGGGATAACTCCCAGATCCCGTGATCCTTGTGAAACAGGATCTTTGGGCGCAGCAGATAGCGGACAAAGGGGTATTGTATCAACCAGTACCTGTGAAACATGGCCCAGACGGAATTTCTATTTCCTCTCATGCTCACGTCCGCTTTAAAGAAATATCATTGATGCATGAGGTATCGTACCTGGCCTCTAGCCCAATGCTTGTATCCGGAACAAAGCACCTAAGATTGGATGGGGGGGTCTTCTTTTCTTTTCTTTTCTTTTCTTCTCCATGTTGGTTGAGTGGCCTTGTGTAAAAACAACACAGGTGCTCGTTATCTACTAAAAAAAAGGGTTCCTCCCAGGCTCCAGTTGAGCAATGAGAGGCTTGTGTTTCTAGACGAGCTGGTTGTGGCACTATTTGACACGAATCATCTGCTAGTGCATCCAAGCCCTGCTGTCCCGCCTTGTGCAAACATCCCTCTTTCCCGCTCCTCATAGTTATGGCGTGCGTGGAGACCCTTTATTAAAATAACTAACCCGTACTATAGCTCATATCTTCATTACAACAAAACAATTGCGTGAGGAATAAACAAAGGGCAGGGTGAAAAGAATAGAAGATAATAGGGGTGGGTACCTTATCGGGGGGGAAAACGACAAGAAGGAAACAAAAGAAAAGGAGATAAAACTGGAAACTAAAAGAGGCTCTACGCTAAACACTTCAACGTAGTCATCGTAACCTATGCACAAACCTCCTCTCTCCAGTAGACCTCTCAATAAAATCATCAACAATCGCTATACAACGCCATTAGGGGAAGAGGGAGGGTTTGGTAAGGGAATCTTCAACTCCTCCTCGGCAAGTATCTTCCCCTCATGCTTCCCCCGATCAACGTTCACAGCCGCGATCAGCGGGATAGGCAGGGCAAGCAAGACCGCCAGGAACCAGAATGCCACACGGATGTCCCCGTAGTGATCTGTTAGAGCCCCGACAATTGCCGGGCCGAAGATGCTGGAGCCTTTGTCGGTTACGGCGTAGAGGGCGTAGAAGGCTGCCTCGAAGCCGGGAGGTACTAGTTGCTACGTTAGATACAGATGGAAAAGGGAAGGGAAAGGGGGGAAGTACTTAATTCTCCGAAGACACTACGACAATACCCGCTTACCCCTCCGAGCACAAATCCGTAGACCGCGCCTAGGCCGTACATTTCCGCAGGGCTGGTTAGTCCGCCGATGCCAGAGCGCTGGACAGCCGGAATGAAACCGAGTAGACCGTATAGCGGGATGAACTCGAAGACTAGGATGCATATCAGAATTGTCTGGCTGGGGGTTCTGTCGAATGTTTGGGCTATTTTTGGCCAGGCGAAGGCTCCGCCTACTCCTGATATGGTTGATATAACAGATATAAGAGCTAGGGCGGCCGGTTTCATTTTGAGGTTCTATCATGTGATCCGTTAGTAACACGTGTACTGCGCGGTTTCGAAGAGGAGTGATTCATCGTACGGTCTTTGCAAATAATACGGCTGTGCCGCTGACAGTGGCTACCCCGTCGCTAACAAGGAACCAGGCTGCAAGGAACAGCATGACGTCCTTGAGTCTTCTGGCTCTCATGATGGTCTTTCCTAGCCCTACCCAGGCGTACTTGACATATCCCCACCAGCTTCTGTCATCTACAACCAATGATGTAGGGCCAGGGGGAGACCCATTCAGTGCCGGTCTAGGAAGTGGCGGAAGTGGCGGACCAGGCCTCGGCTCCAGCCACACTGCCGTGGGAATAGTAAATATTAACCACCAGGCTCCGATAGAAAACAGAACAAGTTGCAAAGACCAAGTAGTAGATCCGGTCAACAATACAAGCACAATAGCGAAGATCTGCAGTATAACCGCAGCGGTGTACCCAACAGCGATTCCAATACCGCTTATTTGGGTACTTAGCGCTAAAGCCCCGCTAGTCTTCCCATCCCCGTAGAGGGGTTCCTGATACGCCAACAAGGATTGGTCCTCATCACTATCCGGTGATCGGACGCTGATTGTGGTCGTTGCGCGAACGAGGGGTTCCTCATACACCAATTTCGGATGGTGCCGTACGAGCACTGGGAGAAATGCGTTCAGCAACACATAGGATGCTCCAAAACCGATGTTCCCAAGGATAGCCCACAACGCGGCGAAAAGGTAATACTTTGTAGAAACCGTGATAAACCCCATAGTAGAAAGACTCCCAACAGCGGCGAACGCCAATAGCAATCGCTTCCTATAAGCTCCTAAAAAGCAGCAACAGTTAACCCCGCACGCACACACGCACACCCGCACAAACAAACAAAAACAATCCTACACGAGAGTTTATATAGAAAGCTCACCATGATCTGCAGCGCCAGACATAGAAACAATAATAAGAGACTGAAGCAAGACAGAAAGCGAAAAAGTGTACCTATGCCCACCAAGCACACTATGTTAGCCCACAACCACAATCCCCCACACTGCCAGAGATAAAGTCGCACATGGCAAAGGAAGCAGTATTCATCTCCCAGCCCAACAAATAAATAACGCATTGGCCAGCCTGCCCATCCTCGATACCGCCAGCCCCAGGTCCCAGCCCCGGCCCGGATCCCGACGACGACCCGCACGGCGTGCTCTTATCCGATAACAACACACCGTTCTCCCTGGCTAGTTGCTCGAGGGTAACGGGAATAAACGAGCCAACACCACACACGACAAAGACTTCCGCTGCCCATGCGTACCAGTACCACCCCAGTAGTTCCTTCCGAGAGGTGGTCCGCACATCCTGGCCGATGAATTGCGGTGTCGGGGTCAAGGGGTGTCGTAAGGGGTGCCGCCGCAGGTGTGGAGGGATATTAGACGGATAATCGTCGTCATCTGCGTCGGAGAAAGAGCGCTCGTCATCTGCGTCTTCGGAATCTGGGTCCAAAAGTGCTTGGTACCGGGGAACCATGGTGTTGTTGAGGGGAGGGGAGGGAAGAAGAGGAAAAGCAGGAAGGAGCTTTGTGTGTTGAAAGGAAGCGTTCCAACCAACTAACAAGGCTGGCTGGTCGGCTGGCTAACATGGGCTGGGGTTGAACTTAACTCTCTTAGTGCAAAGAGCGAATGAGATTATTGGACCCTTTTTTGGGGGAGAGGGGGCAACGGATTAGTCATCAATTTGCCGATCTGACGGATTGAGCCATGATCCCTTTCCTCTGTGGGACAATTGGGTTTGGAAAAGGTTTTTCTCTGCTCAGCTGATGGGCGGTCAACTCGGAGTTCACGGTGGGAGGTTGAGTGCTGAGGTGGGGAAAGCTGTTTCCTGTGCACTTTCTGTCATAGCATGGTTTACTGTATTAAGTGCAGTTTAGATTGCTGGGGTAAGGGCGACTGAAGGTATCCGAACCATACTACCCATTCAGCTTATGTTAGACAAGAATAAGGTTGGTTCCCGTGGTGCATCTTTGTTAGTTTAACGTTGGCTTTTCTCGTAAGTTTACCCCTTCCTACAGCCATAATTTTTTTAATGGTTCCACCACTTGTGGACCGTGGTGCCAGCATAAACCCTCGTGAATCGCCAGAGCCTCCCCCACTGCCAGCAAACTCCATTCAAAAGAACCACGAGCTTTAAATCGGAGGGACAAAATCTTCGTCCTCCCTTCTTGTTACTTTGGAGTCTACGAAGGGTAAAGTATGGATGACTATATTGTGCCGCTCCATCTTTGCACCTCTATTCTTGACTTCCCCGCGTGGCGTGCTCAACGAAGTCTTGCATCTGGGTACAGTACACCATCTGTCTTACTGAAATTCGTGTGAAAAGATGCGTGGCAGTATATCGTATCCCATGCTATCACACCGGTATATTCCAACAAAATCTTTGTTTGGACTGTTAGACTCTAACCCCCACTCAGCATCACGATACATCGTATATATCCATGGCATCAGCATTCATAGATTATCACTCGTCAACAAACCTCAACTCATTGGTGACAACTGCACTTATGATAGGTAGACCCTCCAGCTGTCTTAGTGCTATGCTCAGGTTCACGCTCGTTCTCGTAGCTTCCTGCCGTCCTGACGTATAGTATGCCAGGTATGTCTGTAGCCGCATTACTTGTAGACGCACCCTCGTCAGCGCGCAGTAAGCTGCATGAACCCTGGTCGAGAGTAGAATGTATCGCTGGGCCGGGCTCGATCCAAAGCCACATTTACTACGATTCGAACGACCTTTCTCAAGAGGAAGTGGGAGAGGAGAAGGAAAAATCTTGCTAGCCAGCAAAAACAGCATTCCAACGTATCTTGCCACTATTCCTTCGTAAACGGAAAACGAGCTGGAGGGAGCCCCACCATCAAAGTTTTTGTCTTTCGATCAGTGGAGAGAGGTTCGGGTAACTGCTCGAGTGCGGAAAGAAATTAAATATTATTATTTTTTTGCGCGACCAGATATCCAGCGCACAAGTTCATATTCTTGGCCCTACAGCTGCCGATTCATTTCTCATATGTTATCCCTAGTGTGTTAAAGTTTGGCCAATGGCTTTGTGGAGCTATATGCGGGAATATTTGCAAACCTGAATATGATTTCTCACGATGGGAGGAGGGGGTATTTTCGGGAAGAAAAAAAAAAAACATTGTGGGGTTGAGTTTTCCCCCCAGCGGATGATGGATTGAAGTGATAGGCGGGAAAAGTCCGATAGAAATTCTTTGTGACAAATATCATGCCGTATCTGCTTCAGATGACGAGCCAAAGTGGATTTCACGGCACTTGAATGTGGTGCATTCTAGCTCCGGACTCAAGGGTTGTATCAACTCCAGTAGAGTAGCAAATTAGTCTACAGGATCGGGAAGTGGAACGAATTGGCGTCCTGGACGAAGCTAGCCATCTAACCACCCCACGGAGTTTATTCCGCCATCTTGCACCTCAATACTGGTAAACCAATGAAAAAATGCAACCCAGATGAAGCTACTATTGCGAGTAGAATTGAGCCTGCTGCCGAACCACCTCGGAGAAGGGTTACAGTACGGTATGCTACATGAATGGACAGAGCGCATAGTATTTCGTCAGTAGACTACGGTGTTTGTAGTGATTTCAAGACGACTGGAATGTCGGATAACGACTGCAGAGATCCCTATACGGGTTCTGATTACTGCGTTGAAGGTCATCAACCACGGTTAATAGTTATGTATGGTGAAGTAGGGTAGATACCGGTACTGGGACTGGGTATACAATCTTGCCAGAGGGTGATTGAGTAGTAAAAGGGATCCCTTTGCCCCCAGCGGTAACCCTCCTGTTGTGGTGCAGAGAGAGGTGGTCTCGTTGTGCCGGGATGACATATGACCCCTTAGGAAATAGCCATATCATTGGCAACCGGAAAAAAAAAAGGGATTTTCCGTTGATGTTTTATCACTGAGCCAAGCAGACAAACAAAGAGAAACACAAAGAGAGAGAGAGAAAAAATAGAATGAAAATGAAGAAATTCCTGAAACACCATCCACACGATACAGACTGAATAAGACGAGACCCTATAGGGCAAATGTTGTGCATATCATACCTTGCTGACGGCGCGGATTACATCCAAGCAGCAGCTCCCAAAAGCTAAGACCAATCTTCCCTTCATCCTCCCAAAATCCCTCCCCGTTCCATCAGCCTCATCATCACAACCCACGTTTGTTTCCACTCCACACTCCTCCTCCTCCATCGTGCTCCCGACCTCCAAGTTTCATCCTCCTCCCTTTACCTCGCTTCACCTCTGCCTCCAGCTCCGGGTCACAATCTACCCACTTTACGACACGCGAACCTTCATCACCCCTAGACAATAGCTCCAACCAACAATCTCCTATCTTCCGCTCCGCGTCAAAACGCGCGACCAACCCTAGTATATTCACTTATATAGGTGGGCAACGGAGAATCTTGGTGTCGCACACATCAGCACCCGACTACGAACAGCAGACGTATTTCCAAACGCTTGTCTCCGGCGAACGAGCGGAGGTGCCCTGACCAGCCGACGGCGCGGTGTTTTGGCGGGAGAAGCCATGCCCCAAGCGATGACGCCAGGAGATCTGGTCGATGCCCCCGGCAAACAGACGGAGCTCGCCCTTCGGAACCCTCGCCTCCCCCACATCACACAGGGCTTCATCGAGCTGAGATTGCTTGTTTCTCGACTGGTGCAGGATTCGCACAATAGGTTACAGGGGATGATCGGCTTGTTGGCGGAAGGGGGGCGGTCGGATGGGGACAAGAAGGCGCGCATAATAGAACATATGCTGGAGAGGCGGAAACAATTTATCAAATCGCTAGTTTTGACCATGTGGGCGAAAAATGCGCCGGCAGTCAGTGAAGTAATTGATCTCAAGGTTTTCCTGGATACTCGGCAGGAGATTTTTCACAAGGTGGTTTGGAACCTCTACGAGGTCAGGAGGAAGATGAGTTATGCTCGGTACGGCCCTGCTCTGGATTGGGTGGATGGGTTTTAACGGAGGGTCCTAACAATCCCAATTATAGAATTCCTAATCCCGACCTCGACACCGCCGTGCGGGTACTATCTACAGGTCGGGCGAATACTGCGATGACTGTATGTAGTTTTTGGCTTCACACATCGTGTTTTACTAACAAGCTCTATGCAGAGGCGCTACGTCCCACCTAAGAAGTTAACATCCAGGGAAACGTTAAAAATATTACAAGATCTCAACACATTACTTTCGCTACGGCTTGCACTTCACGAGAAACTGCCACCTTATTTCCGAGACTACACCATTGCATCTGGCCGTGCTACCTTCACCGTCGCTGATGAGTTTGAAGCGGATCTCTGTATTGGGGACGGAGACCCGACGTCCCAGCTATATCTGGTCGATTTCCGCTTTATATTTAAGCCATCAGCCAAAACTCTCCCAGCTGGCCGCATCAGGGACGAGGTCGAAAAAAGAGGCAATATGATCCTGAAGCAGAAGGGGCTCGAAGGAATCTACGATTATTTACATGAGTTTGTTATGACAGACAAGATATGCATACTCTTCCGGCAGTTCCAGATGATGCTCTCAGGTAGATGGACCGAGAACTTGGTAGTCGACATGCGTAAGAGGACATTGGTTGTGCAGTATTGGAGCGGTAGGATTACGGAGGGCGCAACCAGGAGCTGGATTGAAGTTGGTATTAAGCGTGGCACTGGAGGGAGGCCAAGCCATGTCGGCGTGCGATGGATACGGGACGGGAAGACTGTCCAAGATCAGGAAGTTCCCCTGGACGTGGCCGTTCTGTCTGCCGAAAACCTAATGAAAACTGTGATTGCCATGCACACGAAACACATACTCACATTAATACGAGGCCGACTCGCGCATTCGCCAGTGTTCCCGCTGTCAGCCATGGTCCTAACCACTCATCCAACGGATTCATTTAATTCCTCGCTAAAACTACAATTGACACCTTCAAAGCCAATCAAGTTTTTGATTGAGCCCATTACAGGCCGATTTGCATTGCATCCACCTACCATGGTGTCGACGCAGGTCGAACTTTCAATGAATAATTCACCAACTGGTGTCGAGGATCTGATAATAAGGCTGAAATTCATATTAACACAGGAGGAGGTTGAGACTAGGGCTCGTAGCATGGGATGGGAGGTCTTGAAGATGCTTAACATTCGAAGAGAGGAGCTCAAGGGATTCTTCCCAAACAGTACCAAGTACATATCATATCTCAGGAGGAAAGGGTGGGGAAAGGAATGGGTCGTTGCTATGGTTCTAGCAGATACAGGGCAGACTTGGTGGGTTGCTAAAGTGTAAGCATTTCCTACTCAAACAAGTCAGATTCATTACTCTTAACCTTGCATAGACACGAGGCTCCTAGCCAATGGTCAATGAGCATGGCCCTCGAAATTCCTGTGCACGGCGAAGCCAACGCTACATACAGCTTTCTAGGGAACCTAGAGAAAATGTCATCCGCGATGATAACCCTATTCGTTAATCAATCAATGCTAGTTGACAAGGGAGTGCAGCACAAGCTCCAGCCCAGCAAAGTAGCCGATCCCAAACTCGTCATTCCGGACCTATATATCCGCTTCTCTAGCCTGATCCATGCAAACTGGGGCATCGACGTTCTGCGATTAACCTTCCAGGGGCTCGGCGCGGAGGGTAAATGTATCGTGACAGTCCTCGGCAGAACCAAAGAACCAATGACCCAGCTCGGCTCGACAAACATCTCAGCAGCGGACAGCGACGTCTCCTTTCATCCGCAATCCGGCAGCTATGCAATAAGGTTTAACATCAACGTCGGCGAATCAGTGATAGAACCGTTAGTCGAGAAGCTCCACCGCATAGAACGTCTGATCCGCTTCGTCGCCGTGATCAGGAGATTCAATCTCCCATGCTTGGACGTCTCCCTGGGCAGGATCGCCTTCACATACGATACCGAATCAAACTCCTCAGCAGAGGTCAGTTTCTCCGGCGACCGCGAAATGAAGCTCCACCTTCCACCCCGAAGCCCACATATCCGCATCAAAGGCTTCCTAGAGCATAAACTCAATGTCTCGGGCTTGGAAACCGTCGTGATGGCACTAACAGTGACCCTCCCACTCCTCCTCGCTTTTGAAAAGATTGAAGCGGCCATCGGCGATAGGAGTGACGGCCACATCTTTGTGCTCTCCAGAAGCGTGGACTGGTTCCGCGTCTACTATCGCCGCCTCGGCGTGGTTCTCGACTGGCAGCTCCAGTGCCGCAAGAGCGTGCTGCATTGGTTCGTGCGCGATGCTGTGAGCAGCAACTCCGAATCTGAGGGCGAGATCGTGGGTGGGGAGGGTAGGCGCAAAGCTGACGAATTGAAGGGTATCTGGAGCGGCGAGGTGGAGGGGGATTGGGAGCCGTTGAAGAGCGGGGCTGCTGCCAGGCTGCGCGAGGTGGGGGCTTTGGCTTGGAAGATTCATGAGCTGATTTATGCTGGGCAGGGCGCGATGCCGTAAGAGACAGGAAAGGCCGGAGGGGGGACTGTATCATTAGCTTCTTCATTCTTCATTCTTCTTTGTCATTTTCTACTGCCTTCCCAACACCTTTCTATTATACTTATCACTGCTACGATCACTGCGGCATAACGGTACCAAGATAACTATTACCTGGGCAACTTATGGGCTTTTTCCTCTACCTCTTCCCCCCCCTCCTCCACCCCCATTTCCACCCCCATTCCCCCTCCCTCCTCTTCCTCCTCTCTTCACCTACTCATTCCTCCCTATGCCTTTCATGCATAGTCTCTCCTATATCATTTTTAGTCTCTTACTCTTATCCCCTGACCCGGCACGGTACGGGACAAATCAATTGAAACCGACTCTTTTCCTCCCTCCTCCCCCAATTTTTCACCCTTTCCCTTTTCCTAATTGTTATCTTTTTTTTCTTTTTTTTTTTTTGACTGTTTGATGCTAGGGCTGGAGTTTTGCTTTCTTTTTCTTTTTCTTTTTCTTTTTCTTTTCTTATCATACAAATATTGAAACTTATTTCTAGCCTTTTTCCTTTTTTCCTTTTTTTTTTCCTTTTGTATTGTGCCGTTTGATGGTGGGGATGGGTGGTTAGGATGTACATATCACGATATGGGTAGGGGTTGGTATGATAGGTTTTTCCTTTTTCTTTCTTTTTTTTTTTTAATGAATGGGGTTGGGGATATTCATTGCTGAAGCAAATACGGGAGAAGAAGAAGGCTAGGGAAAGGAGAGGAATGGGAGGGGGAAAAATTCTACCAATGGTTTGTACAGTATATGTAGTGTAAGCTATACGTTGTATAATAGACTTACAATCCCCAGTTTCCTCCTCCTCGTTTTTCACAATTAACAACTGAATCTATTTTTTTTGTTTGTTTACACGAACCACCCTCTGCAAGTGAAGTGGGATCAATCAACCTTTCTTAACCCACCCTTCCACAATACTCCTCCCACGGGATACATTCTCATCCACAACCTTCCTCCCGTCCTTGATCGCTTTCTCACTCACCTCTACAGCTTCTTCAATCTTACGGCGGATGAGCAGGTGCTTCTCGGCGACCTCGGGGACCGTCTTCTCCCATTCCCACACCAAATCCGCAACGTTCCGTGTAGTCTCCGGGAGGAAGTACCACCCCGCGCCTATGCCAACGGATACGGGCGTCAACGCACGAATAGGCAGCATGCGGTTCCGTGCCATGATGGAGCCGGCCATAGTCGAGACGGCGACGTACAGGACGCCCGGGACTACCTTCTCTTCCGAGGACTTGGGGGGTGCAAGGGAGCTTATGGTTGTGGTTATGCTATGCTCGTAGGAGAGGTACTTGGAGAAGGCGAGGTCGACATGCTTTTGCAGGTGGACGGTGTGCTCGTGCAAGAAGAGCCGGGCTTTGCGGATCTCAGCGGCTAGGCGGTCAGTTGGGGTTGGGGTGGTTTTCTCGTCAGTGGGCTCCGGAGCCGTGGTCGGGATTGCCGCGATTAGTCTTGGGGATTTTGTGTCCAGGGATGCAGGGGTGGTGGTGTGGGAGTATCCTGGGTGGATATCGTAGATTGATTTCTTGCCCTGTGGTGGATCAATGAGTCCATCGTTGTTTGCTAAGCTGTAATTTGTACTAATTAGGAAGAGGGAAGAAGAATACCTGCCCCTCATCGGCAAACACAGGAGTAATAGTGCAAGCCATCGCTCCGAGAGTAGTGAGTGTGATGACGGCGGTGCGCTATCGACTAGGATGTTAGCTTTTTCCTCTTTTTCTTTTTCTTCGCCTTCTTCAAAATAAGAGACCGGAGCAATTGATTGCATAGTATAGACTAGAAGCTTACCCGTGAGTTGAGACGGAACGCCATTGGTTGTAGATGCTTTGTTTGGTGACGAGTGTACTGTTGGAGGGCTGGATGTGTGGTGGTGAGATGATGTCGAGGAAATTTATCTGGCTTCTTGATGTTGGCTTGGCGGAGGCAGCATCGGGTGTCACTCGAGGTGTGGCTCCCCGACCAGTCCTCTGTGGTGCTAGTATTACAGGTACGGGACAACCTATTCAATACCAGCGGCTCTCAGACATTCCCTCGCGAATACCATCCAAGCTTCAACTTTCATGTCTCACCCCCAATACAGTAATAAATGATAACAGCAGCCGAATCTCCAGAATTACTCAGTCAAAGAAATTTGAAAAATTAATGAAAAATTACAGAAGGCAAACTAGAAACACTGACAAAATCAGACATTTTTTTAATTTTTTAAAAGTAATTATTCAGGCAGCCTGTGTTGCTTAAAATTCGTTAGCAAATATCCATTTTAGGAAATTCACAGGGGTTTTTCCTGCCAAGAACACCCCCAGAAATCGACTTTTAAATAAATTGTGCTTCATATTTCTCCAAGAAAATTTTTTAAAATATCAATAAATATGCCTAATTCCAGTTTATTTTCTAGAACCATTTAATTATTATTTTAATTTTTTTATGGTAGTGTTTTCTTCCTTAGGGGATGACTTTGGTTTTCTTGGCAAAAGGTGAAACTTAACTTTGGCTGGCATAAAAAAACATTGATGGTATTTTGTAGGGAGGGCCCGGGATTCGCTGGTATTCTGTAGGTTTTCTCGCATTGACTATGATTCTCTCGCATCATTGCACTTTGGAGGCAGAAGGGCTTTGTCAACTCGAGCACCAAAATACAGAATGCAAGTGACAGCCGGGTTCTCGGGTTGAAAGAAAAAAGAAAAAAGAAAAAAAAAAGGGTTGATCGGCAGAGCCTCTCACGTGAGCCTCGGCAAATTTTATCTTTTCAAAACGGTCCAATTTCTTTTCGAACCCCCCACATTAACCTGGCCACCATCAGTTACATACTATTTTTCCTTCACAACATCTTTATGGCGGCAAAGGTGTAAGGCGATTCTCTCACTCTCGGTCTCCGTCCTGGCTAACGCTTGTCTCCCAGCCTAGTTATCGGCGCAACAAACGGCCGCTTCGTCGAAGCCTTTGCAAAAGTCACAGCTCTTCACGCGAAAAACAACTTCTCACTCAGCCTCCTCCTCGGCGACCTGTTCTCGGATCCGAGCCAGACCACCTCCGAAGAGACGGAGAACATAAAACGCCTACTCCATGGCGAGATCCGTGTTCCATTACCAGTCTACTTCGGCCTCGGACAGTACTCGCTTCCTGTGCCCGTCCGTGAAAAGATCAATTCATCCGGCGAAGTCTGTGAAAACCTTTTCTTTCTCGGAAAGAAGACTGTGCTGAATACGTCTGACGGCATACGGATCGTTGCGTTAGGCGGGAGGCTAGATGCCGGACTGGCAACGGGTGAAGCGGGAGATACCGAGGGAGAAACGTTGCCATTTTACTCAGAGCAGGACGCGAAAGGGCTGAAGGGGGCTAATCTTGCAGATTTACTGCTTACTTATGAGTGGCCGGAAGGAGTAGGGAGCCGTTCTGCACTCGCATCCCCGGGCGTGAAAGGTACTAGTGTGATCGCGGAATTGGCAGCGGCACTGAGGCCTAGGTATCACTTCGCTGCTGGTGGAGAGGAGTTCTGGGAGAGGGAGCCGTATCGGAATAAGGCGAAGTCGGGTGAGGGGGGATCTGATACCAAGATCACGAGGTTCCTAGGGGTTGCGGATTGGGGGAATGAGAAGAAGGCTAAGGCGTTGTATGCTTTCTCGATCAATCCTAAGGATACAAACATTACAATACCTGCCTCCGCTACTGCATGCCCGTATAAAGAAGACGGGGGCAAGAAAAGACCGAGACAGGATTCAAATAGTGGAGCGAACTTTTTCTGGGGAGATCACACCAGTGGCGGACACGAGCGGGGCGATAGAGGCGGTAAGCGCGGGAGAGGTGGGAGGGAAGCCAGGCCTCCACCTGGGCGTACGTAAATCCTCACCCCTTCCAACGAAACCTCAACTAACCTATCACTAGCCGAATCCTGTTTCTTCTGCCTGAGCTACCCGCAGCTCGAAAAGCACTTGATAGTCTCGATCGGTAACGAAGCATACGTAACCACCGCTAAAGGCCCATTAACAAACTCTACCGTCAACCCCTCGACACTTCCGTTCTCGTCTCATGTCCTTATAATACCCCTAATCCACACACCAACCTTAATCGCCATTGACGATGAAGACTCACGGAAGTCCACCATCGAGGAAATGACGAATTACCGTCTAGCGATAGAGCAAATGCTCCAAAGTCGCGGCTGCGGCGCAGTAACCTTCGAGATATCCCGTGCCAATGGTGTGCACTCCCATTGGCAGTTAATCCCTGTACCTGATGATAAATTAGCAGCTGTGGAAGAAGCCTTCAAGAGCGAGGCTAAGGCCGACCAAATTGGGGAGTTCGAAAAGAGAGGGGTGGGTGCTGGCAATGAGGGGGATTATTTCCGGGTATGGGTATCTGGGATGGATGGGAGCCTGGTGGTCAGTCTCAAAGAGGGGGAGTACTTTGATTTGCAGTTTGGTAAGTTGTTCCCCCCAGCCGTGGTGCGTGTTAAGTCAGAGCTAGGCGGTGTCTGACCGGTTGCATAGGCCGAAAAGTACTGGCGAAGGTGATGGGTCTCAAAAGCGTGCATTGGAAGGATTGTGCGCAGACTTTTGAACAAGAAGTCAAGGATGCGAACGATTTCAAGGAAGCTTTCAAGTCTTTCGATTTTAGCCTGTGATGCAATTTTACAGGCATGTAATGTATCATTAACTGTTGTAATTACAATAGACCGATGTAGTTTAGATGCTTAAACAAATTGTTATCATTTTCGTTAAATCCTTCAATTATTGTTCAAGGGCGCAGTGCTACGGTATGAGCTTAAACGAGAGCTTTATAATGACTCCCTAACGTAAAGGCACAAGTTTGCACTTTGTTGTCACTCATTTAAATGCTTTCCCACACCGGAGATCAGCCGAAAGAGCTTGTCCGAGTATGAAGCTTGCGGAATTACCAATTGAACTTAATCTATGATAGAGCATGTGGGCACCATGATTTTGTGGCGGACGATCAATTTGATCCGACTGCATGGTTCCAAATGTGCCGAAAGCCAGCGATCCGCCAGGTTCACTGCAGCACCGGTTACAATCTTTGCCTTAAGCCTGGTTTAAATGCGGTCTGGCAATAAAAAGGTAATCTATTAATTTTTTTTTCTTTTTCGGTGGGGGGCGGGGGGGCTCTATTACAAGCAGCTTTCCTCAAATCATGTTGGCTCCCGTTTGTCTTTCGAGTAGCGGTATCATACTGTCAATACCGAATGTTTCGGGTTTTGGAGTGGCAGACACTTTTGCGTTGAAATACTCGTAGGAACTTGGAAGCGGTTGGGATGAAACTGACAATAATTACAAGTACTCTACAGTATTGTGCCAAAATAAGAGCCTGAGGGGCCTGGTCCTACCTATATAGAGTTAGGCTACAGAACCGAGACAAAACGATAATAAAAAAGGTATTTGAGTGTATCATGCTGGCGCCTGGGTTCCCGCCAGATAATGCTAGCTCCGAGGTATTCTGTCCGGGTAACGTGGGTAGGATTACAGGGGTTTTCCTTGGATAGAGATGCCAGTTGTGCTTAGGGGATACCATAGCATAAACTATCATACGTGAGACGAATTCGAGTTTAACTGGTTAAAATTTGGTGAGTGCAACAACTGTGGAGAGAACTGCAAATAATAGTACAAGTAATACCCACCACAGAAACTCCATGATATTATGCCCCCCTCATTGGCCAAGTGATCCAGGAGCCAGTGAGGACAGGCTCGTTTCACTTACCCTTAACACCCTGTACGCGCATGCTATGGTACTCGTACAGCGAGGCAGCAGTGCATTTGGCGGGGAAATATTGATAGGGAGTGGTGGGGCCAATAACCTACTTCCAACGCTTCTTTTAGCCTTGGCATTTCCATTGGGACGCCCTGGCTCTCTCTTTCTGTCTGCTTCACGACAACTGCCTTTTGAATTCAACCTTCAACCCACCCACCGCCACCACTCCCGCTAACTGACCTTCCACTACCACCACCACCACCATCACCACCACCACAATCTCGCGCTCTCTCTGGTCCTTCATTTTATTTCCTTTTTCCTCCCTCCCTTCCTGCCTTTTTGACGTTTCCTCCACCACCGTCATACTTCTTGACTTGACCTCCTTCGAGCCTTAGTTAACCCTCCTGGTGAACCGTCTTGTTTTGTTTTTCTTTTGTTTTTTAGACCCCATCGGAAACAAGTTCTCCAGTGTTTTCGGAAAACGGAACGGAAGCTTCCGGGGACACCAAACTAGCATCAATTTCTTTTTTGAACTTTCTGAATTGAAGATGAATCGCTCTCGCGGTAAGATTAGGCCGCCACGAAGGGTATTATCTATTCCATTCCATCCTTTATCATTTCACACCACGCCTCGTGAAGGCTGACGTTTGGAAAAAAAAATTTTTTGAATAAATAGGGCCTCGCTACAGACCATGTGGATTTTGACGAATACTGGGAAGTCCTGGCCCAATCGCTGCGAGAAATTTACGCAAAGAACGCCTCCCACTTATCCTTCGAAGAGGTCTATAGAAATGCATATAAACTTGTCTTGAAGAAACACGGTGACCGTCTCTACGGGAATGTGAAGAAGTTGGTTGGAGAGCACTTGCAGACCGTTGCCGTCAGGGATGTTAAACCATTGCTACCTAGCTCCATTGTTACTGGTGACGTTTCATTTGGTACGGCAACTACCGAGAGGAGAACAGTTGGGACGAAATTCTTGGAAAGATTGAAGTTTGTTTGGGAAGACCATCAGCTTTGTATGGGCATGATGAAGGAGGTGCTGATGTATATGGTTGGTCGCCTGTTCCTGGCGGTTTAGTTTGGGTAGCTAAGTTTCAATTTTGCTGACTTTGGCATAGGATCGAGTATTTTGCGCTGATCATAAAATCCCTTCGATATATGTTGCTTGTATGGGGCTTTTCCGTGATCACATTTTAAGGCATCCAGAGTACAACATTGGGAATGCCCTGAACAGTGTTATCATTGACCAGATTAGGATGGAGCGCGATGGCGACATCATCAATCGTGCTACGATCAGAGCTTGTGTGTACATGCTCGAAGGTTTATACGAAACGGAGGAGGAGCACGAAAACCAGAAGGTGTATCTGACAAGCTTCGAAAGTACGCTCACCTTTCTGAAATTAAGCCTTTTAAAGCTAGTATGGTTTCCTTAATACTAACTAAATGGGGATTATAGAGAACTTTATCTCGGCTAGCGAAGTATTCTACCAAAAAGAAGGAGAACAATTGCTGCGGGACTGCGATGCTGCAACATACCTGCGGAAAGTGGATAAACGTCTCAAGGAGGAATATTCTCGATGCCATGATACCTTATCCGTGCTGACTGAACCAAAAATAATGAGAGTCGTTGACCAGAAATTGATCGAGGCAAACATTAACGATGTTATGGAGATGGAAGGTTCGGGTCTTCGGTTTATGCTAGACAATGACAGATACGAGGACTTGAAGCTTGTCTATGAGTTGATCAGCAGAGTAGATTCCGAGAAGAGGAGCCTCAAGAAAAAAATGTGCGCAAGGTTGGTAACAATGGGTAAAGAGATCAATCGAACAATATCTACGCCACAGGCAAGCACGGCTTCGGGAGCAGATGGTACGGGAGATTCGAGCAAGTCGAGCGCTGCGGTAGTGAGCGAAGAAAGGGTAGCAAACAACATAACTCTTGTTGCTATCAGATGGGTCGATGAGGTCTTAGCACTCAAGGACAAATATGAAAACATTTGGGAGCGGTCATTTGATAAAGATAAGGGAATGCAAGCTGCCATGACCAGGGCATTCACAGATTTCATCAACGATTTTGACAGATCACCAGAATTCATCTCTCTGTTCATCGACGAAAACCTACGCAAAGGGCTGAAGGGCAAGACCGAGAGTGAAGTTGATGCTGTGCTCGATAAAGCCCTAACCCTCTTCCGATATATTACCGACAAGGATGTTTTCGAAAGATATTACAAGAAACATCTTTCCCGTCGCCTTTTAATGAATCGCTCAGTGTCCCACGATGCTGAGAAACAGATGATTGGGAAATTTAAGATGGAGGTCGGATTTGCATTTACGGGCAAGTTTGAAGGCATGTTCAAAGACATGAATATCTCGGAGGAGATGACGAGCGAGTTCAAAAGGCAATCACAAGAGAGCGATAGCAACTACAAGAAGGGTGTTGAGCTCTCCGTCCAGATTCTCACCTCAACCTTTTGGCCAGTGGGTGGGGGTGGTACAAATGACCATCCATGCGTCTATCCACCGGAGATCAGAGCTGTCAGGGATTCATTTACAAAATATTATCTTGATCGACATAGTGGACGCAGGTTAGATTGGCGTCCCGATATGGTGTGTTTTTTTCCTTCTCCCTCTCTGAGTGTATAAATTAATTTATGAGGTGTTAATTGTGGTGGCTTCTTGGTACAGGGGACGGCGGACATCAGAGCTACTTTCAAAGGGAAGAGACACGAGTTAAGCGTTACAACCTACGGCATGGTCATTTTAATGGCCTTCAGTGAGCTCAACCCTGGAGATGTGTTGTCCTTTGAAGTGTGATCCCCGCTCCTGCCCTCCTATGATTGATTATTAACGTTTAGTAGGAAATCCACACAATCACCTCCATCCCAGAGCAAGATCTCGTCAGAAATCTCCAGGCTCTCGCAGTAGCTCCTAAAACACGTGTTCTAATCAAGAAACCAATGTCTCGAGATGTCCGACTAACAGACGTCTTTGCGGTTAATGAAGAATTCTCTTCAAAATTCATGCGCATTCGCATCGGTGTGGTGGCCACCAACCGTGCTGAAACCGAGCAGGAGAGAAAAGACACAGATGAGAAGACTGAGAGATACAGAGGGGCTACAATTGAAGCTGCCCTTGTGAGGATAATGAAGCAACGAAAACTTATCTCACACACAGAGCTTGTCAATGAGGTGCTTACTCAAATGGGCTCGAGGTTTAACCCCGATCTTACCATGGTAAAGAAGAGGATTGAGTCTTTGATGGAAAGGGAATACATGGAGCGCGCTGAAGGGGAGAGGCAGGTGTACCGTTATATTGTATGTTTTCCCCTAGCACCACCTTCTCCCTTCCCGTGATATACCCAAAAACAGTGCTAAGACTATTAGGCCTAATCCCGTACCCCCATTCAAAACCTTGCTATCGGCGGCCCCTTCTCATCTCTTTTCTTTCTTCAACATGGTGGTATCTTCTCTTCCTTTTCACATTCACACCTACATCGTTTCCCCCCTCTCTTCTCTTTCTCAGTTCTGCCCATCTTCATTTCTGGTATATACTTGGCGTTCATGAAAAAAGCGGGCCTAGGTGCGCTATAGGGGTCTTTTTCTTTTTCATTCTTGCCCTTGGTTTTCCCTAAATTTCTTTTTCCTACACTGACTAAACGAGTGATGATGGAATGGTATGGATAGTTGGAATGCAATCTCTAGTGATAAAATGTGTTTTTTTGTCTTTCCCCAGCAAAGATAGCTGGTTAGCTGATTGTTGAGAATATCAATGGGTGTTGTGATGCCTACGTCTGGGTAATTTGAGGCTTACGAAAATTGTCGCCGGCGGGCGGTTTGCTTGATTGCATGATTGGCAAGAGAGAGTGAATGGCAGCTGGGGATTGGAATTTGCGCCTTTCATCTTCTATCATTGTTCTTGTGACTTTGGGTGGAATTTTACGGAAGTTCAAACCGTGGGTTCCTCTAAGAGTAACCTCGCTGCCGTTGTGCAGCTTTCTTTTGCTGCTGCTGGCGGTGGGTTGGTAGATGAGGCCTCGTATTAACTAGCTTAGCTTAGAATGCTCAAGGTACAGTACTTCTCTCTGCTCAAGGTGAAATTGAAACTTGCTAGAAGTCTCTAGAAATACGAGATAGATTGAATTTCATCTAATGCTATGTCACTACTCGAGTAAGCTTGTGTGATGTCACGACTACTCACTCGCATTTGTGACCAGGGAGCTGAATCTGCATGGGACGTCACTCGAATGAAGGTCAGGACATCAATTTTTTTACCAGCCCTCCAACAAATATTAGTATAAATACGTCTTCACAATACAGTGATGCGCCCTAACCACTACCAGCTCCCAGGTCAAACTACCTACAGTACCCCGCTTTCTCGAAGTAGGGGATGCCAGAGCCTGAAGGGAGGGAAAGATGGGTCAGGGTTTATACTGCGCCGCATAACCCCACCGGAACCGACATTAGCATTACCATCACATAATTAGAGAGTTTTCGCATGGGGACCTAGGCGACAGTTAGCGGAAAGTAGACCTAGGTGCAGGAATAAGTTTTGCGCAACAGGTGTAGGTGGCTTGATGGCCGGATGACAGTGGAATGAATAGACTAACATCGCATCACCCTCAAATTCGGATTTTAGGCTACGCCACACCAATCCGGTGGGAGGCAAAAAATTTGAGAGTATCATAACATAATAGTATCATACGATCGACTGACTGGTGAAGGAAATATCTCCCTAGGGCCTATCGCAACTATTGGGAACATCTACTCGGGTAAATGGTCATCAGAGCATATTGTCCGTTTGCTGATTTATTGTTCTAATTACAATGATCTAATTTCTTCAGGTCCGAAAAGCCCCCATTTTACACCTCGTCCAGGTTCTCTCCATCCACCTGGGTGTCCAAGAACTTTTAGGTTAACTGAAAGTAACCTGTTATCCTACTACCTAGGTCTCCATGCGCAAACTCTCTATTATATCATATGTTTTGTGATTTTGATGGTTAGAATGTTGGAGGAGGGGTGTTTGGGAAAGCATGGGTTGTCACTCGTGTTTGTGTGATGATTGTATGATACAAGTACTTTTTTGGGGTGTTGAAGTCTAACTTGGCAAAGCCCAGGTTTTCTTCGTATCGTGTTTATGCTAGGTTCGGGGGTTGTGGTGAATATTATTCTAGAAGAGGCACAGTTTCTATTAACTAGTTGTGCTCTGTTGTGTTTTTTTTTTTTTTTTTTTTTTTTTTTATTTTTTTATTATAGGGCATAGTT
>Ga0307507_10005538_pt1 | contig 20649 bp, 21 predicted proteins | sample 7_EM_MG_FD_207223 | JGI IMG/M metagenome (GOLD analysis project Ga0307507, IMG submission 207223) | Populus trichocarpa ectomycorrhiza microbial communities from riparian zone in the Pacific Northwest, United States - 7_EM | ecosystem: Host-associated > Plants > Roots > Unclassified | place...
ACCGGCGGTCTCCCGATTACAGCACCTCCTACCTGACTAGATAGAATCTCCTAGAAACCTCCTCGGAGGTTTCCCCATGGCTCGACCGATAGTGAACAATGCGAGGAGCGCGGATGAAAGAGGGGAAAGTGGAGAAAGTGGGGAAAGCGGTGAAGGAGAGGAAAGCGGGGAAAGTGGGGAACGCGGGGGAAACAAAATTGCGTGATAGACCAGAAGAATGATGTGATCCTGTTCAAGAGGTTCACAGAAGTATTAGCAGACTTTCATGTATTTAAAAGAGTCCTATCTGGCCACGATCTTAGGTAGAGCAGGTCACCGAATAACAAGTCAATCTCTGCTAGAACCTGTTTCATTTTCTTCACTTCGCATTTCAACTATTCATATTCCCCTCATAATTGTCACAGGGGGCAATGCTGGTCTTACTAGAAGAGTTTCGTATGATATGCGGATATGTAGCTTCATCACATGTAGTTTCGCGGTGGCGGAGACTAGGCACTTAGTAGAAAATTATTATTTCACACCCTATTCCGCTAGGTAGAGGGTAAGGCTTTATTAATACCCTTTGCCATTGGGCATTATGTTAGGTATCTGGTATTTGGTTTCATGATATTTTATTCCATACCCTGCGCAACTAGACATATGGGAGCTGGCACACTAGTAAGGGGATAGGTGTTATGGATCACTGAGTATCATCAGATAATATGATAATATTATTATTATGATATCATACCAGGACTGTTCTAGATTGATTGAGATCTCTAGGGATCAGGGGTTGTTGACTTCGTGTGTTTCTTTAGGGTAGGGTTGGTTTAGTTCCGGGGGGTTTTTCGGTGGTGTTACGCAGGGGGGTATACCTCCTGATTAGCTAACTATTCTGCGGTTCTTCGATGTTCCCCTGAATAAGGGACCTATTGCGATTGCACTTTTGTTCTTTCATTCTTTCGTGCTTTCTTTAGGTTCCAACAGACCTTTGGCAAACTGTCAGTAGATATTCTTTGCTTCCGATCTTATCAAGCCTACTGTTCGGCCTTGCTAATGCCGCCTTTACTGAGAGTCTTGAATTCCGGCTTCGGTAAGAGATAAGCCTGATTGGTAATTCTGGACTGGGGTGTTTCACAATATCAAATCGATCGTTAAATATGCGAGAGTAATGAGAGGCATGAAAATCTTGCCTGCCAGGCCCACACAATCCATCCTCGGGGGTCTAGCAGGGTGAAAGTGGGGATCGGCCGGGGATTTTATAGTACTATTCACTGAGTTGTAGCGTGGAAACCAGACTCATCACCTACATACGTGTACTGTATGGTTGGGAATCGCCTTAAGAATGCTCGCGCTAGCGTACTCCGCTTTACCCACCCCTATGTGAAACACTGTAAATAGGGTTTATCGACGAGTGAAGGAACAGGGTAGGGAAAGAAAAACAAGAAAAAATACATTACAGGACAAAAAAAGACGGAGGAGGGAATTTGCAGCAAAGAGGAAAATAAAATACCATTGGACGAAAGAAGCAAGGTATAGACTGAACAAATTTCAGAACGATAGAACTGTTTCATCCCACCGACAAGACTCTGCCGCACTTGGTAAATAGAAACACATTGATTTTCGCTTGAATAGGTTGGACAGGGGGTTTCAGACTGCAATGATAAGGGACACGTGCGTTAACACTCATGGAGCCCCACTGCTCACAATAGAGAATACCCAAGGACAAATTCTGTGTATAATATGCTCTAACGTGCATGAAATTATAGCGACTTCAACATGGTGGTACTTCCTAGGCAATCGTGCAGCCAGTTTCCTCTTCGTCTTCGTCAGCCAATTTTCCAAAGACCAGTAAATGTATTAGGAGAACTTAGCTAAAAGTAACGGAAAGAGAACCCAAGAAAAACCCAAAATAGAATAAGGCCCAAAAAGAATACACATGTGCCCCGCGCCAAACGCATATCTGATTCCACTGTCGGAGGCGGTGCATGGGAAGCCGCTGCCCTTGCCACGGGAGATCGTTACCACCGATGTTTCCCGATGTGGCAATGGGGGCGCAATTCGGATTTGCCAGGGTGGGTGGGTGGCCAATAAGGAACGCGAGAAATAACGAACCCGAGCTGAGAGAAGAGTGGTGATGATGTGGTATGGAGAAGCAGAAAGGGGGACTCGTGTAGTAAGGTTCAATGGGCCGTGCGTGGGAGAGCTATGACCCCGCACTGTCCCGGCAACCGGAAAAACCATAATCCACCAACCTCCCAGGCATACCGGCCTACCCCCCGGGTTGGGTTCGTCGCGCTTTGCCCAATTGGCAATGGGTTGTACCAACCCGACATATATTTCCACTGCTACTACCCCTTCCACTATGCACCTCTGCGAACTCATGAAGCTTCAACACCTCAACCACCGCTTTATGACTATACATCTCTGCCAACATGAGGGGTGTGCGGCCAAAATGATCTGGCCTGTTGGATGTCACCTCTTTCCGACTGAGTAGCATTTTCACCACCCCAGCATGTCCATTCTTTGCAGCATGCGAGAGTGATGTTTTTCCAGTATTGTCTAGCCTGTCGGGGTTGACCTCTGGTCGCCCGAGTAGTATTCTCACCGCTTCCTCGTGTCCCTTCCCGGCGGCATACGAGAGCGGAGTTCTGCCGGCATCGTCTGGCATCTCAGAGTAGACCTCTGCCCGGTCGAGCAGCATTTCCACCACTTCCTCGTGCCCGTTCCCAGCAGCATGTGAGAGCGGAGTTCTACCAGCATTGTCTGGCATATCGGAGTGGATCTCTTCCCGCCCGAGGAGTATTTTCACCACTCCCTGGTGTCCTTTCCCAGCAGCATATGAGAGCGATGTTCTGCCTTCATCATCTTGGTTTTCCGGATCGACTTCTTCCCGCCCGAGTAGTATTTTCACTACTCCCTCATTTCCATTCCAAGCGGAATGTGAGAGCGGTATATAGCCGTGGTTGTCTGGTTTATCCAGGCTAACCGCTTGCAGTCCGAGTAGTAGTTTTACCACTTCATCATGTCCACCCTCGGCGGCAAGCGAGAGCGGTGTTCGGCCGCCATTGTCTGGTTTATCGGGCGTGACATCCCGTCTAAGCAACATTTTCACTGCAGCCACATTTCCGTTACACGCAGCATGCGAGAGTGGTGTTCTGCCGTGATTATCGGGCGTGTAGGGTTTGACCTCTCCATGCCCGAGTAGCATTCTCAGCACCTCAGCATGTCCGTTAAGAGCCGCCCATGCAAGTGGTGTATATCCCACAAAGTCTCGTGCGTTGACATCATAATACTTCATTTCTAGCAAAGCAGCCACAACCTCACCAATTCCGAAGAATGATGCGCAGTGCAATCCAGTGAACTGAAAACCCGCACTAAAATGGGTATCCAAATCATCCAGGTGCTCTACCTGTTTGAAAAGCAATTTAGGTGATATGTGGCCATCATATTCCTGAAAAAGATCCAATGCAAGCGGTGTTGTGTAGTCCGATGGTCCCTTTTTCGCATGGACACCCCAGTATACGGAACAATATTCTAGAAAAGGTGCTCCGCCAGCGTCAGGAGAGGCACTGACTACAAGCGCCTTGACCCGGTTGGACTTCAGATAGGTCAAGCAGATCTCTGCCATTTCCGAGTGAGGTTCACAGAAGCGAGGTTCACAGACAAGGAAAATCCCCGGACTGGAGAAAAGATACTCTTGGAGGGTAAGGTTAATTAATCGCACAGTCGATGTCTCTTCATCCACAGAAATAAGCCCTTGACAGCAGCCCACTACCGTAGATATTGAAGGGACATTGCCGGCATTGAAATCCGTAGAGCCTAGCTCGACTGCTAGGGCGTGGCAAAGTTCATCCACCCTGAGTGGTCGTTCTGCATAACTAATCCACATCAAAGCTGCCATCCCGAGCCTCCATTTACCTCCATCCTGTGCTGCTATCCGTTTGATAGTCGAGCCGTAAACATTTCTCAAATCCAATTCTTGGGTCATTTTGTTAAGGGTTTCACGTCTCCGATATATTGTCAATTCTCGCATGATTGGATCAATATATAAAGAAGCGAGCTAAAACCTAAATATATTTATTAGCGGATGAGGTGGGGTAGAATTCTCAGCACGATTGCCTAGACGCACGTTTCCGATATATTGTTTTCGAGAATCTTCTCCAGAATGTCTGCCTCCAGACTCTCATCCATAGCATCTGGTGTTTCGTCTTCATCTAACCTAGCACGAAGGTATCTCGTAATATCACCTCTGGTGGGGCTTATAGATACACTTACCGCCTGCTGAGTAAGAAATCTTTCGACCTCAGCTCGGATATGGGGCCTTCCAGTCAAGAATACTCGCGTGCGAGGGGACTTGTCCAAAATTTGGTTGAGCGAACTGAGGAGTCTAAATCGTTGCACTCCCGCGCACTCGTCAAGAGCATCGATGCACATAAATGTGTGCTGCTTAGATGTGATGAGCTGCAACATCTTAACGATATCAGCAAGTTGCGGCATTCGTCCACTAAATGCCTTTTTCTGCTCTTGAAGGGCACGCGATACTTCTTCGGGAATCCCTCCCATCCCACTAACCATCTGTTTTAGCAATGAACCCAGCATAGTGGTTGCTGATTGACCATTTCGGGGCTCGAAGTCTTTGCCCGTGTCCGTGTTAAAAACTTTACAGTAGAAATAAACTACCGCGGTGTTTTGCCCTCTGCTCTGATCGCATAACTTGTCTACTACTAGCGAACTGTCCTCGCCCCTCGTCAGCACAGGTACGTCCACTTCTTTCCCGGGAGACTAATCCTTATTACCTGATAAATGTCTTGCCGACCCCCGGATCTCCATAGCAAAACAAAATGTAGGGTTGGAACAACCCAATGCCAATTGGGCAAAGCGGGGGAGAACTGTGTGGAGGCCTGGAGAGGCAGGGTTGCCATGGCGGCCGGAGGTCATAGTTCACTGTGCACGGACTGAGAGCTACTAGCACATATAGTACCCTCAACTCCCCGGAGTTGGGAACCTCGATGGTCGCTACAACTCGCATTCTCGTCTCCAAGCTCACTACAGCTCGCGTTTTTTGTCTCCCTCAGCGACCCGACACGTGCCTTCCTTCCCTACCAGCTGTAATCTCGCCTTTTCTCCCTAGCAGGCGAACTTTGTTTCTCCTCGGAGTCGTGCTCTTTGGCCCCTCCCACCTCGCGTATTCAGGATTCTGCCATCTTACACCTCACATTGGGCCTACCAATTCAGGCCTCGAAGACGTGGCATTAGAGAACCTCCAAAATGCATGGAAAAGGTGCACTCATAGAAGTGCAAGACCCGGGAGTGCCCCCTGCAGCGAACGGAGCTAGGACCACCTAGGAGGTTGATGAGCACTCTGGAAAACCCTGGAGTTGCCAGGCTGCTATGGATGTATCCGAAAATATATTGGCTGGCCGAACAAGCTAAGAGAAAGGCAACCTCTCCCTGCTCAAATGGTCGATCATAAGGCAACGCAATCACGGCGGAATGGCAAAGCGGTCACTCAGAAACGAACTGCCTTGACCGGGTATAACCAGACACCCAGTACTCTCTAAACAAACCAGAAAACAAGCCCTGTACCGCACAGGCACTCTCCTCCTCCTTCGCCAATAGCAAATACTTATCTGAAGAACTACGCCCTGAGAACATCAGACACAAACGGGTGATACAAATATCAACATAGGTATCATAAAAATCTGACACGACGAATAACGGCGAAAATACGATACGGCAGCGAGTGATGACAGCCATCTAGCGATTGCCTTAGAGATCCACAGCTATCCTCACACCCCACTGCTTCTATGCCAGTTCCTCACCCTATAAACAAGCGCCACAAAGAAAGCATGGTTCCGGCACCGTCGCCTACTCTCATCCAAGTCTCCTTCATTAATTGCCTGCGCATACCCTGAAGAAAATAAGAAACTTCTAAAAGCGAGAGCCTATAATTGCCGACAATATACCGATAGTGAAATACTAGCAGAATGGCGGAACAACTGGCTCGTACAACAAATCGCCCAGATCAAAGCTACAATAAAGAGGACAGGAGTATATATAAAAGAAAAAGAGAGCCTTCCAGGCTCCTTCTCTCATCCTTCCAACAATCACGACAGCGATCTATTGCCTTCCATACATTTCCCTTCTCCCACATATGCTTTCTGGTCTCCTACAACAATCATCCCAAGAAAAACGCTTCAAGCTCAGTAGCCTACTCGCATTTGACTTCTCCTTCACCGATCCAAAGTGCATATCCGGCGGATCGTGGAACAAAACAGCATAGTCTGCGCCTATGCTCTACATGCCAAGTGCTATAACCCCACTCCGAGTACCTTTCACACCATCTCACGGGCCTGACGTCACTTCGCTCCACCTGTTACCACACTTTTCCTCATCCTCGTCCTACTACGCTCTCGGCCTCTTCTCCAAGTTCCAGACTGAAAGGTGAAAGTTCTGCTTTTCTTCGCATATATTGTAACAGGGATGAGAGCTTCGATGATGGAGAGAGAGAGCACCAGTGATCAACAATATGTACCACCTTTTCCTGCCAGCAGGCCACACATGTACAAAAAGCGAAACTCTACTATAAACAATGTAATAAGAGACCGTGATCTCGCATTAGCTTCCCAGTCAGCAGACTATAATCCTCTCCCAATTTCCCTCGCTATTATCTCTTTCAGCCAGCAGGTATCAGGTACACAATAATGGAAATCCCTACTAGAAGTAATGCAATAAGAGACCCTGATCTCGCATTAATTTCCTAGTCAGCAGACTATTACCCTCTCCCAATTTCCCTTGCTACTACCTCTCAGCTAGCAGGCTTCAAGCGCACAAAAATGGAAATTGCTACTATAAGTAATACAATATGAGATCCTGATCTCGTATTATTTTCCTAGTCAGAAGACTATTACCCCCTCCCAATTTCCCTTGCTATTACCTCTTTCAGCCAGCAGGCTTCAGGAACATAAAAATGGAGATTCTTACCATAAGTGATGCATTAAGAGACCCTGATCTCGCACTATTTTCCTACTCAGCAGACTATTACTCTCTCCCGATTTCCCTTGCTATCACCTCTCAGCCGGCAGGCTTTTAGCGCACAAAAAAAAAAGAGAAAAAAAGAAAAAAAAGGGAACTCTCTACTATAAGCAACTCATGAAGAGACTGTGATCTCACATTAGTTTTCCTAGTTAGCAGACAATTCACCGGCTCCTCCCCCCGTTAAACCCTCAATCATCACTTCTGCCAGCAGGCCACCCTCTTCTCTTATATAAATCTCTCTCCAAATATAGCCAATGCCCAGGACCAGTGTTTGCAATTTTGCAGTCTCTCCGTCCCGAGCCAAGAGGAGGATGGACGGCAGTTTGTAGTCCCATCCGGTCATATTCTCAAGTTGGCGACAAGTCAGAATCAAAGACGAGAACAGAAGGCACTAGCATTCTGTTGTCCTGCCCGGTCTTTTCTGGAACTTGCCCCACACATCGGAGGGCAGGACTATTCCCCACCGTCACCAGCCATCCCCCTACATCCCCGGCCGCCTTCCGCTGTTTTCCTTTGATTTCTCATGCTTTCCGCGGTCCCCTGCCATCCCCTACCAGAATGTGCCTCAGACCCTGGGGCTTGTCGTCCTTCCTAATAACAGCAGTCCTGGAAATTCAAAGACGAGAATTGACCATGTTTTGCTATCTGCGGCCGTCTTGTTCCCGGCTCTGGGCAGTCACTCCGCCGGGCACTACCGGGGCTCCCGACGGCTGAGAACACTGCTCAGGGCTGCTCGAGCCTGAAGAAAGGTTGGGACCGGACACCTTACTAGGCACAGCGGGGCCCCGTTGTATTTTCCAGGTTGATCCGCCTTTTGCGTTTCCCTGAGCCTTTGTTGGAGTAGTAGTAGCAGGCGTGTAACCAGTACGGGTTACTGGTTTGGTTTCGAAGTATCGTTTGATAATCGGTATGTGTGATGGTTGAGTTTGATGCGCATGATGTTTTATCTTCGGTTTCGGAGTATCGTTGGATACTCAGGGTGTTTTATGGTTGATTTTGATACTCCTGATCTTTTATGTCTGGTTTGGGAATATCGTTTCATATTTAGTATGTTTTATTTTGTTTCTCAAGATATTGTTTGACACTTTATATGTTTGATGTAACCTTTCAAGGCTGGCCTTTTGGAGCCTTTAGGGTTGTTGTTTACCAGGTTCCGGTTAGCCTGGCAAGTATATTCAATACCTGGTATCCTCCAGACTTTGAGAAGTCAGACTTCGACCAAAAGAGTTTTCTATATACTTGGTGGAATAGTTACTTCTTCAGTTCTCTTCGAGGATCTATCTAGAAGGACCAAACATACTTAGCCATCAGAAACTACTTGGCAGTTGGGATATAGAAAAGGTTTGTTATAACAACTTAGTCTGAGCCTCGAGTACTTAGTCTCATTAGATACTGCTCTTTGGTATAGAGGGAGTCTCGTTGCCGATCGATTCCTGCCACCACTCAGCAAGCGGTTACATTCTTTTACCTTCAAGAAGTTGCCAAGATTGAAGAACACCAGGAAGCCAGTGGGAGATGACCTCCCAAGAACAAGGTTGAACAAGGAGCTAGACATCAGCAAAAAAATAGCTTGCGTCAGATCTGTGGACATTACACCCTGACGCAGGTGACGTCGCTTCTGCGTTGTCTACACCCTGTGTGCCTGGAATTTCGTTGCAACGCCCTCTATCTCGTGACGCGACATCACGTCGTACTGACGCCCTGTCTACACCTTAGCTCCGGTTCTCTTCACTTGCTGCTCGTGATGGCGCCAGCTTCACATTGCCTCTTCCACGCGCCCTGACGTATTTCTCCTGCTATTTCTAACGTCGGCCTGCGCCCCCGTTTCGAATCTTACGTTTATAGGGCCAACTAGCTAGTACCCTTCATTTTCTAGGCAATTGCTTCTATATATCATAGAGATACAACTTGACGATGTGCAAAACACTGTCTGGCGACTTAGGGCGAGGAAGTTAGAAAAACCTCACGACAATTCGCCAGACCGCGTTTTTTCTTACGGCAAAGCTGGGCGAGGACTAGGCTATTCACCCACAGCCAGCCTCCCTTCCCCCCCGTATTCTGATTCCTTAATATACTTCGTTGAACTTTCGCATATCAAGCCGCCTAGTAACCAGCCAGAACCGTTCCCCCTCGGGGATCAGGTGCGCCAGGCCGTGAAATGTCCCTACGTCAACTATCGTAAACTCTCGAGCATCCTCCCTCATCTGCACTGTAACAAGGCCATATATGTCCGAGGGGAATCCTGAGTTGACTGCACTCAACATGCGAAGAGCCGCGACCCGACGCACAGCATTCTTACAGGTGTAGTCCCAGATTTTGAAGAGCGCCACGAGCTTTGCCAGCAGACGGCCCCTCAGCGCACCATCCATCTCTTCAGAACTAGCCTGGACCAAAACCCAATCATTGCGACTCCCAGGGTTCCTGAAGTCGAGGGTATCCGTGCATCCCGCACGGTGGATGTCGTAAACGTCGCTTTCTAGGAACGCCACGACCTGTTTTTTGAGTTGCGTTAGTAGTTCAACCAGGAGTGATTCAAGTATCGCATGATCTGCAGGAAGCTGGCGCTCTGGAGGCAGGTTATGCCGGCTATATTGGCTCAATTCGCGACATATACTCTCGAGTGAGACCCCCAACACGTTACCAAAATCCAAGACGGTGGACACGTCGTCCTGACGCCCTTTCAGGATCCTCCTACGGACAACGGGCCCAGTTATGGCACTCGTTGGACTCTCTAAATGTTGCAGGACATCCGCGGAGAGATCGGCGCCGTGGCGTTGAAGAGCTTCGAGGTTCAATAACCTCATTCGGATGCCATCCTGACGACTGTAGCTGTGCACGATTTGGCGGGCGGCATCATTTTTATTCGATTGTTGCCATGTGTCCTTGATTTGATCCTTGTACGCGAGCTCTCCAAACTCCGTGGAATACCTCGGTATATTGCCAACCTGGCATATATGATCACTAAAATGACTTAGTAGATGTATCTTGATAAAGTTGAAATGCGATTCGCGATGGATCAGGTCCATACGTCGCTCGTGCTTACCTTCACGATCGTCGTCACCGATCCGGCGCCGTTTAGAGGGAGTCGCAGGCTGGCTCACCTAGGTTCTCTGATGTCGTATCTGCCTCCATTGCTCGTCAATCATGTCCAGTGTACGCTTAGTTACTCGAAACTCCAAGAAGATACCTTTCATCCTGTGAAATTGGTCCAGATAATGTTCGATATAAGCTATGGTGTCAGACGTGTGGCTTCGGTATTGTGCCATCATACTGAAGTTGACCAGCGCTCTGACGCATCCGAGAGCATGTTTGAAAGGTATCACTTATGAACTCCCTGGCTGAGGAAGTGCCACCGCGAGAACTCCGAAAATACAGCGCCCCTGATTCCTCATCTCCTTCCCTTGCCACTGCCCAAACTCCCGGCAGGCTTTTTGGGGTACCAAAAACCCAGGGTACAGCGGTAATCCCTGCCAAACATCGTCAAAAGCTTGCAGTCGCCCGTCTTTCTTCAGAAAGGCTTGGATCCAGTCCATCATGTGCTTAAACAATCCGAGATAAACCGTATGGAGCAGGTCCGGGGTGTGCAAGTCAGGCGCCGAGACCCGGTGACTGCCATGAAAAATATTTTGGCTCAAATTGATATGAAGGCCGTCGAACTTGAAATCGATGCTGTCTGAGTTCGAGCCTGGGACCTAGTTTTCATATCCATATCGTTCGTATCTTGCGTAATCTCTAGCTCGATCGTTCTTGATATTGGTTCCTAATGCCCCGGCAGGCACCACATATCTAGGACAGGCGTTGCATTAAAACCCATTCAGTGTCACGTTTTCCATATGGTCCGCAACCCATGCAGATAAGATTGGGAAGCACCTCCGAATCTTCCCCTCAGCATAATCAATTGGGACGACATCGAGCGCTGCGTGCTGCAGGGGCGCAAAAATGAATTCCACTACATCTTGCAGTGTGTCGGCGTTGACTTGTCTCTAGTATTGATCTGCTTTGGTGGACTTTGAGAGTTTGGGGGGGACACGCAATATTACGAGAAGCAGAACTGGCATTGATCCAGGGCTGTTGCGCCGGGCTGACAGAACATTTCCGAGCGTAATATAGACAGGCCACGCTTTATTGTGACCGGAGAAGTTGCTGAGATGGGTCTGATCGGACGTCCCAATAATGGGAACAAGAGTTGGACCAGGTGGAAGTGTGTTCTATAATTAGTCAGCTAACGTTACGGTAAAGGAGGTTAGGGCACTGTACTTGAACATCCCGCCACCGGTCCACGGTGTGCATTACCGCATAGATCCTTTAACCATCAGGATCGAATTCACCCCGCGGCAGGTAGACCAAGTCATCCTGGTATGCGATCTGGCAAAGGAGATATCAGACACAATCCAGGACGGTACAAGAAAAGAATTGCAGAGTTCTCTTGCTATCCTCAACTTGTCCTTCCAACCGTTGCAGATACGAACTGTGCGGGTCCACCGACCGCAGGTGATTCTCAAGTGTATGCATAGAGCTAGAGCCGACTAATGCAGATCGACCGAGGCCACTCGAGAAGTATTCATTGATTCGTGATTTAGGTACTTTACTCTGAATTAGCCAAGACGCCAGTTTGAAACCTTGCGCACAACTGAACGGTACCCACGGATCCTCGCAGAGATTGCTGTTTTCTTGCTCAAATCCATCGACCTTTCCAATTGCTTCTCCGGTGGGTGGATAATGCTCCCGTCGGCCGGGTAACGAAGACTTAGAGTTGTCCGGTATCTCAGTATCAGACGCGTCAGCAGTGAATGCGTCGAGTCTGTGTCCGGTGGGATCCTGATTAGATTCATACTGCGAATCCTGGAGCTCGCTCGCCTCTGAGTGGTGCAATCTCTTGTTTCCACGTCGTTGATAATATCTCTGGATGTTGGATATTCTCCGGATGGACGCGAGAACACCCCCTAGATTTGCGTGTGCTGTTCGCAGGTGTTTCTCCTATCCGCCTGACCAGATGTATTTTCGTCGGCAGAATGGTCATTTGCTAGACATGGTGGGAGTCAGCTCAGTCTATATCATGAGTTAGGAGTATATTAGAGGATACTTGTACCTCTGTGTTTTGTCTTGAGCCCAACACGGGTGGTTTGGACGCAGGGTCCAGGAGCCCCGACGCACCGAAGAGGAAATAGTCGTCCATGGGGTTTTGCGCAGAAGTCACGTGACCTCAGTTATAGTGTCTTTCAAGACAATAGCTGTTCATGAGCAAATGCGTGTATCATTCGTTTTTCAAGTTGAATCAGATCATGGCAGAGTCCTGTCTTTGAGCGTCAGGTTTTACCTATTTTTAGCGAAGCTTGAAAACAAAGCCTGATTCTTTCAAACTCCCTAGAACGACTGGGAGTTGTATATATAAAGTGGATAGCACGCTATAAAAGGGACTTTATACCAAAAACCATCTCACATTCAGAACGTCCACAACGGCCACCATATTCAGCCCACTAGTTCCAATACTCTCATCTAGATACCCCAAGAATCAACCAATATGGCCTACAATATCATCCAGGTACGATACATCTACATGCATAATCCAGGAGCAAGGCAGGCTCCGGTGGGGCTGACGTACCAACCTCCGCCTAATTCTATCCTCTCGGGTAATCAACGCAACACACCCTAATCCTGTGGGTGAGTCAATTACTCACTATAAGGGAGCCATGGGCTTCCCAGCTAATAATGCAGGTGCGGTGGTGTATAAAGCATGGCGGCGACTTGTGAAAGATCAGCTGGTAGCAAGGAACTTTCCGCAACTCGCTAATTTTACAATCGGAGAATTTCAGCAAATCGTGGCAGGAATGAGGAGATTGCGCCCTGCCTCCGATCGGCTCGCCACAGAATCAGCTACGAATAATGTGGCTAGTATACATGAGGCCGATGTGGCGATCGTTCAACTTGTTAAGCACTGTATGAGTAAGTAGACAACCACGATGAACAAGCAGCTTCAGGTTGTGGCTAAGGGCCAGCCTGCACCTGCACTGGGCCAGCCAGCAGTCCCCACTGAGCAGGTGATTGTTCCCCCGCTGCTACTACCTCTGGGCTCCAAAATGCAATGGGGTCCTGCTACGGCTGATCCGAACCAAGCCACCGTTCCCCAGAGCACTCTCCCGGCGATTAACCAACCGCATGCGCAAGGGCCAGTCATCCCAGCTGCCGTTCCGGCGCAAGCAAAGTCGTTCCTGGTGTCGTTCTGGGGCAACCTCAACCGCAAGCCCAAGGACAAGTCGTTCCTGTAGTTCCTGCGCCTGGACGAGTTGGTCCAGTTGTTGTTCCGGGTCAACCTCAACTGCAAGCACCAGGACACGTCGTTCGTATTGTTCCGGCGGCAGGACAACTCATTCGCGGTGTCGTTCTGGGTCAACCTCAACCGCCAGCGCAAGGACAAGTCGTTCCTGTTGTTCCGGCGCAAGAACAAGTTGTTCGTGTAGTTCGAGCGCCAGGACAAGTCGGTCCCAGTGTCGTTCCTGGTCAACCTCGACTGCTAGCGCCAGGACAAGTCGTTCCCAATGTTCCGCCGTTAGGACAAGTCGCTCCAGGTGTTGTTCCGCGTAAACCTGAACCGCAAGCGCAAGGACAAGTCATTGCTGTCGTGCATCCGCCAGGAGGACTCGCACTGGGTGTCATTCCGGGTCAACCGCAACCGCAAGTGCAAGGACGAGTTGTTGCTCTGGTTCCCGCTCCAGGACAAGTCGCTCCAGGTGTCGTTCTCGGTCAACCTCAACTGCTAGCGCAAGGACAGGTCGTTCCTGTCGTTCTGGCGCAAGCCCAAGTCGCTTGAGGTGGCGGGCCAGGTCAACCTGAACCACTGATTAACCAACCGCAAGCGCCAAGACAAGTCGCTCAAGCTGCCCATTCGATGCAAGGACAAGGAATACCTGCTCCACTAAAAGCTCCCCCAGTGGCTGGGTCGCCGCAAGCACCAATCCTACGCGATACCCCACTCAGCAGCGCAGGCAGCAGCTCAGGCAGTAGCCAAGCAAACCATCCAGCAACAGTCCAGCAAACAGCCTAGCAAACAGCCAACCTAACAGCCCTGCAAACAGCTCACCTAACAGCCCACCCAACAGCTCACCTGACAGCCCTGCGGCGGCACCAATCATACCTTATCTCCCGCTAAATCGCCGGGCGCCAACAGGTGAGTCCTTTTCAAAATAATCCCCGTATTTGGGTTTTTCACTTACTGACTAAGGAGTTGCAGATTGGAGTGCTCTACTCGGACGTCCACGCGCAGTCCTTATTTTGTTAGATCGGCCACCGGGCACACAGCCCCGCAGACTATGCTAATTATCGCCGGCTCAATTGGCGCCCTGTCAACAGGGTCCAGTTTGCTGAGTTGGATTCCTATGAGATCCGTGGACTCTTAGCAGTGATTACGAGATCCATAGGACATTAAGACGATTCGGTACATACTCGGCGCTACAGGTGAGGGACACCGACTCCTACCAGACTATCCCAACACACCGCTCTCATGGATCAATTATGTCTTCATCGATGATGATGAAGTGGTACGGGCCTGGCTCCTGTCGAATTCAGTTCTTGATGACCCGGTTGATCTCTGAATCTATTGTCAATGTCCGAATAACGTAAGTAGGGAACCCACACCCGCATTGAGCGGGCACAACCATCTTGTACCAGACGCCGTCACCAATTGGGGGAATGAAGCGATAGCACGAGACCAGTTGCGTGGAGTTTCATTTGATCCGGAGGCCAGACAACCGGAGCGCAGAGCTAATTCTGGGTCGGCTAATGAAGCATGTGAACAGTAAGCGAGAGATGGCTCCGACGCTTTACTTGTAGCATTTACTGGTGCGTCACGGGATGTCACCGGCGCCGGGAATGCACGCGAAGGCACCGTTGGAATGTCGTCATCCGCCGGTGGAGAGTGAAGGGAATCCTCCGCGAAACGTATACCACTCGCCCTCAAATTGTCGTGCCGGTTGAATATATAACACTCGGCAGAACTTGGATGGCATCCTGCTCAAGGCGACATGACACGGAAGCGCAGGGGTCTGTTCGACGAGGAAAATTGTGATGAGGGTAAGTCCAAGAGATTTCGTCTGGCTTCCGTGGCTAGGGAACTTTTTGAAAGCGAGGAGGTACAGAAGCGGAGTGCTTCATTCGATGATGAGGTTGGTTACGAGCGTAAGCCCAAGAGATACCGTTTGAGCCTCTGAGAGTTTGATTTGACACCGCGTCTATCGTTCGCTGAGTCTTCCTAGACGTATCGTGTATTAGTGATATTGTTTAGCCTTAGACTTCTTAGGCGTTTCGAATATATTTCTCTTAGCCTGCCTGCCTGCCTGACAATCTCTATCTAATCAGTTGACGTGTGTCTCGCTTCCCTCATCTGTGGTCTTGCACTTGATGGATGCAAAATTGAAGTAATGACGATGGTGCCTTCGCATCTCTATCATTGTGAGGCTTAAAACCTTATTTCATCACAAGCGGTGGAAATCTCTGAGACTCAGAAGTGTTCACGATCATTGGATTGTCTATGTTTTGTATCTTGATCCATCACAATTCCTAGATCTGCTAGGTGGCTAGTTCATCTGGCCCACGATACGGGTATCCACTTCGGTGTGCGATGAGGTTGTACTAGGACACCCTACTTCGCGTTCTTTGCTCGTACGGTACACCCCCCCAGGGCTAGCTGTCAGGAAATGTACACTCGGCATCGACGAGGGGTATATTAGGACCCCTCCTACCCCTCCTTCCACTTTGGCGTTCCCACTCTCCATACGTTCCTCTTCGCTCTTCTCCCCACGTCCCGCGCCAGATTCCACCCTACCTATGTCAACCTCCCTCCAAGATCCTTGGCTCTTAGTTGACGGATCAATAACTTTTCTCATCTTTTTCATTGAGTTCTATTCAATCTAAACATCGCACACATCCCCATGGCACCTCCAAGCTCACGGAAACTGCAGTTAGAGAAGGGAAAGCAAGTAAACTATGTGTCTATATTGGTGAGCATTTTTAATATTTCCATTCGCCTTAGACGCCCCGGTGCGCAGCCCCAGAGGATTGATGCGGAGAGCGGAAAACGAAGAAAGACTCTGCCGCATATAGTCGTCCGTCGCCCCGGTGAGGAGAGAGCGTAAGTAATCATGGAAACCAGCAGATTCGGATTGCAGGATCTAGCGCTCACAAACAACTTTCTTGTGAACAGACACCTGGCGCAGCACCCGCACTTCGAGCCAGTCGTTGAAACCTCGGCCACTGGGTAGGTCAAAGAAAACCCCCACCCAGGTATCAGAATCTGTCACACTAACAATTAGGCACAAATTAGGAAGGGGTATGGCGACATTGGGTACGCTAAATCGTGGTGGGGGTTGTTCGATCACGGCGTCAGATGGGGTGCCTACTTCAATTGGCGTGTGCAGCTCAAGGCCTATATGACAGCCCGCAACCTTGACCCCGGTCACTTGGGAGACGCCCAAGTGGAAGCAATCACGGTCTGCGCTCGCGCCCTTTCTGCCCGTGAAAGATTGCGTCACCCACATTAAAAAAAAGGACCACGCAGCTAACGTAGTGCAACTCACCCGTCACCTGAGAATGCTAGTTAAAGATTCGGCTAGAAAACTCCACACTTCTAACCAGCAGGGAATCGCAGAGTGCGCGGGTGGTAGGGACTTTGCGGAATCTCCGAGAAAGTGATTATTCCCATCTATCCCCCGTCAGCCTCGCACTAACTTATTTTGACAGAGTCTCAATCGTCAACTTATTGCCCACGGGCAGTAAGAATCCACATACTTTGCCGAACGGCAGCCACAGAAGCGGGAGATCTGTTCCTCGACCATCCCTGGTGTGCTAGGGACCCGGACCGGGGAATCGCATGGGGTGTGCTGAAAACACCGAGCAAGCAAAATCTGGTCGAGGGGCTTGGAAGGCAGCGTGTGGAGGAGGAAATCTGATGCCTACGATATGTGATCAGGGCGACTGGTGAGGGTGCTGTCAGGCTACCTCAAGAGCCTGAAAAACCTGTCTCCCTGCGACAGCTCATCCTTCTCCATGGCGATAATGAGATTCTAGCGTGGCTCCTTGCAAACCCTGGCCAAGATCCCCTCGATCTCTTGGTCGTCGAGTCGGGTTGCAAGAATAGAGTGGATAGAGCCCAGACGGCCGAGCCTGCCAGAGGGGATACGCGTTTCTCGATCCCAACATTTGAGAAGATGCCCTGGGGATCATTCAAGCGGATGAGAATCAGGATGACACTAAGGATGAGGATGAGGAGGAGGAGGAGGAGGAATGGCGAGAGGCCGAGAGCGAGGGGGAACTGCAGGGGCCTCCTGATGGGGAGGGGATTGTTTTGCACGACGTAAGTATCGACACCTAACATTAACATGAAGATCAAAACACGATTAGTAATTGACAACGTAGGACGGGGAATTGGGAGCCAGGGGCCCCTTGACAAGACGGAGGGCTACCCCACAAGAAATGGAGGACGCCGTGAGCGATAATCTGGTGGCTCCAGTCTCGCGGGAGTCGGCCTCTAGGCCTTCAGCCCCATCTACGCAAACGAAACACCACGATATCCGGAACCTTTTACGCGAGATGTCCTGGATGGCAGATTACATTACATATACCGGGCTGCCAGCTGTGCTGCGTTCGGGACTCGATGGTGCCCCGGACACCCCTCTTTCTAGCCTACGCCGATGCTGAGACGAAGGTCCAGTCTCCCCCGCCTTTGCTCCAATTAATGCGCAGATTCACCCAACTCTAGTGAGTGCGACCGAACAAGCAGGTTGCACAATTGAACCGGCAGCCACTCTGCGTTCAGAACATGATAGTGCCAAGAAGAGCCCTCCTACTGGCCTGCCCGCAATCCGCGACGAACGTCCAGTCTCCCCCACCGTTGCTCCTATTGATGTGCAGGCTCACACAACTTCAGTGAGAGCGATAGAACAACCAGGTCGCACAACTGAACAGCCGCCTACCACGCTCCCAGCCCCGACAGAACCAGCAGCCCCCGTGACACCCCCGGCGCCCAGGGCTTCTTCAACGTTCAGTTTGAGTAGTGGCCCAAACAACACGAAATCGCCAGCGCCCCAACCGCGCTGTTCAAAAAGAGGCGGGGCAGGACGAAAATAATTGGGGATTTCCTAGTTTGTCGGGTACTTTTTTTTCTTTTTTTCATGTTTTCTTTTTTTCCATAGATCTTATTTCGCTTTAGTCAGAATTCTGAGTTTGTGGTTCATTAGATGATATGTAATTGTAAACATATCATTGGGCGCCCTTGCTTCAGCTTCTCGTATCCTGTATGCTAGTCCTTAGGCCTCCTTGCGTTAAGATACGAACTTTTCTTCTCCTGGATCAAGCACGTTCCGCATTCTGTCCTTAACTGGGCTGGCCTCGGCGGACTCAGATAGTCAAACACATGAGTGGATAGCGTGAATACTGAATTCTAGACATTTAGGGGTGTTGATTCGACCTTAGAAGATGAGGTTCGATAATCCTAATCTACTTTAGGCTTGGCGAGTGTCTTGCTAGAATTCGTATGGCTAACCGATACTCGTTGTGGCTAGATTTTGCTTAGCCTCCTACATTAGCGACGCTCATTTCGTAAAACCTTTTCAACCGGAGTCAGGATGCCAATTCCCTGTGAGAAGGTCGAGTGCATGGCTTCAATACAGAATTCCAGACGGTCAGTGGTGTTGATTCGAGGTAAGGAAATGACGTTCGATAATCCTAATCTGCTTTAGGCGTGGCGAGTGTCATGCTAGAATTAGTGTCGCGAACAGATACTAGTGGTGGCTAGATTTTACTTAGCCTCCTACATTAGCGACGCCCATCTCGCCGAATCTTTCCAAGTAAAGTCGGGACAACCATGATACTTGAGAATGTCAAGATCATGATCATAATGTTGAACAAGCAGAAAACCCCTTTTTACAGGCGAATATTGTCTTTCAATACTGAGTGATAGTGTCTGATTCTACCAACCCTCCCCCTAAGTCCTAGCCTATAAGACCTCACGCGTCTATTGAAAATAACCACACATTCCTCATCTTTGCGACACGAAAGATACATTCTATTGTTCTACGTCCTACTTCCTATTTTGCCTCATTTTGATCAACCGTTCACCATTCCACCATGTCTAGCAAACCGCAAGCCAATTCACGCAGTCAGCCACCCCCACTGAGTAGGAAATCTGAAAGGACGTAGAGGCCAAGTCGTACCCAGAGAGCATACGATCAGCAGGATCGAGGTCGGGAAAGCAACAAAACTCATCCAGCAGCTCGCCGAGCACACTGCCGAACGAGCAGCCATCGCATGTGCGTCCTACACCACCAAAGGCCACTGGAGTACTCAAAGGACCACCAGAGCGCCCCCGGAGAAGGACAATAAAGACCACGACGTATACTGATATTGAGACGGAAACTGACGCACAAGTACCATCGGAAACAGTTCGTCTAAGCAAGGATAGCAGTGATGATTACGAAGACTCGCGGGGATAAGATCAGACTCAATCGGACACTGAGCCAGACGCGGAGGACGATCATATTCCAGATGCTACTGGATCAGGGCTGCGTCCCCGGTCAGGAACAGCGGACGAAGAAACAAACAATCAGGTATGGACTGCGCGAGTTTCGACCACCTTCGGATCACAGGAGGCAGCACCCATTAGGCGGACGCCAGCAGCTGGAGGACGTATAATCCCCGGTAGAGCGTATAGTCGGCCCTGGCTCCCGTCATCCAGTGTAGCCCTATATTCATCCCCACTGGCCACTCACAGTGCCACTACGTTGGGAGTTTGAAGTTCTACTTCAGCCGGCGAATCGAGTACACCACACTATGAGGTTCTCGGGCCGGGTACCCAGTCACAGCGAAATAGAGCGAGACGAGTAGAGGCGGCTCTAGTAACCCGGGCCAAAGCTTACATTTTCTGGTACACCCTGTTTGTTGACCGACTCCCAGGCCCAATTACTTTGACGTCTGAGATACACGGGGCTTGGCTTAAGGCGCTTGATTATATACCTCATGCAGGAAATATGGAAGCATTGGAGGAAAACATAAAGATAGTAAGTGGCCACAGATACACAGGGATGACGCCCTCCTGAAGGCGGGTATAGGACTAATTCTGAAAGATAGGCAATAGACACTCTGGGGTAAGAGCCCAGTTTATTTCCCACGTTAAAGATGAGATTGGAAAATTATACGAGATCCCGGAAGGTCCCACCGCCATTGCGCCCAGGGTGGACTACCTGCTGGATAAGGATATAATTATGTGCTCCCCAAACTGTCACAAACGGTGACTAAGCAAGGCAGACTCTCACATGACTAATAGTTATTAGTCATCGGTGTGTTATCTTTCACACTATGAGATCAGTTTACTCATAGGTTTGGACATGACGACGCAATAGCGTGTCATTGGTTTATTGTTATTGGGTGAGTTTTGACATGACGCACGATTGTGGTCATGTGGTTTATGTATTTCGCACATGACTCATAGTTATGAGTCATGGGTTTTGCGCATGTGACCCCGTTAGGGCACATGACTTGTTTTATGAGTTTTGAGCGGTGACGAGATAGGGCGCAGCTGACTCGAACGAGTCAGCTGATGGATTTCACACTATGACTCACTATGAGTCATGAGTCGCGTGA
>Ga0307507_10005539_pt1 | contig 20639 bp, 21 predicted proteins | sample 7_EM_MG_FD_207223 | JGI IMG/M metagenome (GOLD analysis project Ga0307507, IMG submission 207223) | Populus trichocarpa ectomycorrhiza microbial communities from riparian zone in the Pacific Northwest, United States - 7_EM | ecosystem: Host-associated > Plants > Roots > Unclassified | place...
TGCCTGCGGACTTGCCCAGCACGGCCAGCGCGCGCAGGAAGCCCTGGTTGGGGCGGTGCGCCCACGGCACCGGACCGAAGCCCTTCCAGCCCGCGCGACGCAGCTGGTCGAGCCCGCGGTGGTAGCCGGTGCGGGCGTAGGCGTACGCGGCGACGGTCTCGCCGTCCTCGAAAGCCTTTTCGGCCAGCGTGGCCCAGGCCTCGCTGAAGTAGGGGTGTTCGGCGGCGACGGCGGCCGGGCGTTCCCCGGAGTCCAGCGCGGCCTGTGCGGCGGTGTGCTCGGGCAGCAGGGTCGGCCCGGGGCCCAGCAGGTTGTGCGTCATGGCGCCATTCTGCCCCGCGGCCCGCTCAGAGGAAGAGGCTCCCGAGCACGCTGCCACCGGCGAGGACGAGCGCGGCGATCAGCACCGCGGCGACTACACGTTTCGGCATCATGGCGCGACACCTTGCCTCCCCCTACCCGTCTGTGGCAAATCCGCCGCCCGTAGGGGTGAACCCTGGTTTTTGGAGGCGTTTGCCACGTCCTTGGCCTGCCCGTGACCATGACCGGCGATGATGTCGGTCATGGCCAAGGCAGTGGACGTGACCGGGACGGATATCGACGTCCCCCGCAGTCCGATCGGCAAGACCCGGCTCTTCTTCGCGACGCACTGGCACCGGGGCGCGCCGGGGCAGGCGACCCCCGACTGGGTGCTGCGGTTCTGCTACGGAATGTGGCTGGCCGCGTTCGCCTTCAAGATGGTCGGCTCGACCTGGGACATGTCGTGGCACTTCCGCTGGCTGCGGGACGACCTGGCACCGCCGCACCTGATCAACACGGTCGGCACGGTGATCATCATCGTGCTCGTGGCCATCCACAGCTACACGGGCCTCGGCTGCGACAAGCGCTCGCTGCGGCTGATGCAGATCGGGCTGCTGACGTTCCTGATCGCGGCGCCGCTGGACGTCATCAACCACCGCGTCAACGGCCTGGACCTGACCGCGTGGAGCCCGTCGCACCTGATGCTTTACCTGGGCACCGGGATCATGCAGGCAGGCGTGCTGCTCGGCTGGCTGAAGTTCGCGCCGCCGGGCCGGTTCCGCACCGGCGTGCTGGTCGGGCTCTGGGCGTTCTTCCTGGAGAACACGTTCTTCCCGAACGGCCAGCAGGAGTACGGCATCCTCGGCCTGCGCGCCTGGGAACGCGGCGCGCCGGAGGCCGAGCCCGAGCTGATGAAGTTCGCGGCCAACCAGATCGGCCACCCGGTCGACCGCGCGGCGATCCTGCACTTCACGATGCCGATCCCGGAGTGGGTCTACCCGCTGTGGGGCATCGGCGTGATGGCGCTGATCCTCGCGCTGGCGCGGCACACGATCGGCCGCCGTGGTGCCGCCCTGCTGGTGGCCACTCTCTACGTCGGCTACCGCTCGCTGGCGTGGCCGGCGCTGGTCGGCCTGGGCTTCCCGGCGTCGACGGTGCCGTTCTACCTGCTGGCGGTCGCTCTCGCGGTGGAGCTGGCGTTCGGGATCGGCAAGGGCCATCCGGTGCTGACGGCGGGCGCGGGCGCGCTGCTGGTCACGGCGTTCGGGTACGGCGCGCTGTGGCTGCAGTCGCAGTTCCGGCCGTGGTTCCTCGGCGACGCGCACACGGAGTCGGCGCCGCCGGTGGCCTATTGGACGTCCGGGGTGGCGTTGGTGGCGCTCTTCGTGCTCTGGGCCTCCGCCCCACCCTTGACGCGCTACCTCACGACCCGCCGCCGGGTCACGGCCTGAAGTCCGTGAATGGCACATTGAGGGCCTTTACGACCCTCAATGTGCCATTCACGGTCAAACGTCAGCGGAGCTTGTTGCCCGCCGAGCCGAGGGCCTGCGTCGCCTCGACGACGCGGGCGGCCATGCCGGTCTCGGCCGCCTTCAGGTAGCTGCGCGGGTCGTAGACCTTCTTGTTGCCGACCTCGCCGTCGATCTTCAGGACACCGTCGTAGTTCTTGAAGAAGTGGTCGACGATCGGGCGAGTGAAGGCGTACTGCGTGTCCGTGTCGACGTTCATCTTCACCACGCCGTAGGACACCGCCTCGCGGATCTCCTCGGGCAGCGAGCCCGAACCGCCGTGGAAGACCAGCTCGAACGGCTTGGCGCCGGCGTCGAGGCCGAGCTTCTTCGCCGCCGCCTCCTGGCCGCCCTTGAGCACGTCCGGGCGCAGCTTCACGTTGCCCGGCTTGTAGACGCCGTGCACATTGCCGAAGGTCGCGGCCAGCAGGTAGCGGCCCCTCTCCCCGGCGCCGAGCGCGTCGATGGTCTTCAGGAAGTCGCCCTCGGCGGTGTACAGCTTCTCGTTGATCTCGGCCTCGACGCCGTCTTCCTCGCCGCCGACGACGCCGATCTCGACCTCGAGGACGATGTGCGCGGCCGCCGTCTTGGCGAGCAGCTCCTGCGCGATCTCGAGGTTCTCGTCGAGGTCGATCGCCGAGCCGTCCCACATGTGGGACTGGAACAGCGGCAGCTGGCCGTTCTTGACCCGCTCGGCCGAGATCTCGATCAGCGGGCGGACAAAACCGTCCAGCTTGTCCTTCGGGCAGTGGTCGGTGTGCAGCGCGACGTTCACGTCGTACTTCGCGGCGACGACCTGCGCGAACTCGGCCAGCGCGGTCGCGCCGGTGACCATGTCCTTGACCTTCTGGCCGGACGCGAACTCCGCGCCACCGGTGGAGAACTGGATGATCCCGTCGCTCTCCGCTTCGGCGAAGCCGCGGATGGCGGCGTTCACGGTTTCGGACGAGGTCACGTTGATGGCCGGGTAGGCGAACTCGTTCGCCTTGGCCCGGTCGAGCATCTCCGCGTAGACCTCGGGGGTGGCGATGGGCATCGTTGACTCCTCCTTGGCACAGGGTGGTCCCGACCGCATCGTACGAGGTGGACCGGAGGAGCACACCGGTCCCCGTCACGAAAGTTTTGGCGGCTTCGCGGCACGTGGGATCGGTTCAGATCACAGGGCACGCCGGAGCCCTCCGGCGTGCCCTGTGCGCCTTGTCACCGAGCGGTCATGGCGCGCACTGCAGCACGAAGTCGTCGATGCGGATCGTCCGCGGACTACCGCTGCTGTTGCCGTAGACAGCCCTCAGCTCGACCCAGCCCGCACCGTCGACGGAGAACTGCCCGGTCGCGACCTGCTGGTAGCCGGAACCCGGCAACCACGGCGCGGCGCTGGTGATCAGCCGCCCGATCGGATCGCGCACCTCGATGCCCACCTGGGCGCCACCGCCGATCGGCTGGGCGTAGAAGGCCGCGAAACACCGCCAGCCGACCGGCCAGCTCTCCACGTTGTGCCAGACACCTTCGCCGGCCCAGCCGTTGCTCGCGAAGAGCCAGCCGTTGTTGGCACCGCTGCGGGCCGTGCCCTGGCCGAGGTCGTACCCAGTGGCCGCGCTGCCGTCGTGATCGGCGACGAACCTCGACGCCGGGTCGCCCTCGAACCCGTCGTCGAACTGATAGACGCTGCCCGCGTGCGCGGTGCCCGCGCCGAAGAGCGTGAGCACCGCGGCCGTCGCGAGTACGCGGCCTAGCCGTCCGAACTTCATCGATCCTCCCCTTGCTTCGTTGACCGAAGCAGCACATCAGGAGTTCGTCTGCGGCTGAACGGCCTTCGAGGCGGACGAATGATCATTCCTGCGGACGGCCCGAAAGCCGAGGGTCAGTTCAGGATTTCCGCCAGGGCGCGGTAGGCGGGCCACGGGTCCTCGCCCAGGACCTGGATGGTCACGTGGTCCGCGCCTGCTTCCAGGTGCGCGGTGACGCCGCGGGCGATCGTCTCGGCGTCGCCGTGCAGCGCGAGCGCGTCGACGAGCCGGTCGCTTCCCTCGCCGGCGAGGTCCTCGTCGGTGAAGCCGAGTTTCCGCAGGTTGGCGGTGTAGTTGGTCAAGCCGAGGTAGAACTTGACCGTCGGGCGCCCGATCGCGCGGGCCTTCGCCGGGTCGGTCTCCAGCACCACCTTCTGCTCAGGAGCGAGCAGAACGCCCTCGCCGAGGATCTCCCGCGCCTGGCGTGTGTGCTCCGGCGTCGTGAGATACGGGTGCGCGCCCGCGGTGCGGTCTCCGGACAGCTTCAGCACCTTCGGCCCGAGCGCCGCCAATGCCCGCGCCTGCTTCGGCACGCCGCCGGCGTCCAGGCCGTCGAGGTATTCGACGAGCGCTTCGTACGGCTTCTTGTACTCCTTGGTCGCCTCCGGGTGCCCCGCCCCGACACCGAGAAGGAACCGATCCGGGTGCTTCGCGGCGATGCGCTGATACGCCTTCGCGATGGCGTCGGCCTCGTCCGCCCAGATGTTGACGATGCCCGTCGCGACCTTCAGCGTGCTCGTGGCGTCCAGCAGCTGTTCGACGATCTCCAGTTCCCCGCCCGGCGAGCCGCCGATCCAGATCGCGCCGTAGCCGAGTTTCTCGACCTCCGCCGCGAAGTCTCCATCGACCTGTGTGTAGCTCCGCCAGATTCCGATCCTGCCCAGTTGGATAGCCATGACGGTGCCAACACCCGTGGTGGCCGTTTTGCTTCCCGGCTAGCGTCGTGGACATGACCAAGCTGGGCACCACGGACCTCGACGTCTACGACCTCAACCTCGGCGCGAACGTCTTCGGCTGGACGGCCGACGAGCAGCAGTCGTTCGCCGTGCTGGACGCCTACGCCGCCGTCGGCGGCAACTTCGTCGACACCGCCGATCTCTACGGCGGCGGGGGTGGCTCCGAGACGATCATCGGCAACTGGCTGGCGAAGCGCGGGCGCCGCGACGACGTCGTCATCGCCACCAAGGTCGGCATGCTGGACAAGCGCCCGGGGCTGTCGGCGAAGAACATCGCCGCCGCGGCCGAAGACTCCCTGCGCCGCCTCCAGACGGACCACATCGACCTCTACTACGCCCACCGCGACGTGCCGGACACCCCGCTCGAGGAGACGCTGACGGCGTTCGACGCCCTGGTGCGCGCGGGCAAGGTCCGCCACATCGGCGCGTCCAACTATTCCGCCGAACGGCTTGCCGATGCACTGTCCATTTCGGACTCGGGCGGTCTCGCGCGCTTCGCCGTCCTGCAGCCGCACTACAACCTCATGGAACGGGACTACGAACACGAACTGGCGGCGCTGGTCGCCCGCGAGGGCTTGGTGACACTGCCGTATTTCGCACTGGCCAAGGGATTCCTCACCGGGAAGTACCGCACTAAGGACACCACTGTGGACAGTCCACGCGCGACACGTGCGGCGTCCTACCTGGACGGACGCGGCGAGCGCGTGCTGGCCGCGCTCGACGAGGTCGCCGAAGCCCACGGCACTTCGGTCGCCGCGGTGGCCCTGGCCTGGCTCCGGCAGCAGCCGACAGTCGCCGCGCCGATCGCCAGCGCGCGCACCCCGGAGCAGCTGACGGACCTCGTCGCCTCGGTCTCGCTCGAACTCGCCGAAGCCGAGCTCGCCCGCTTAACTGACCAGTAGCTTACCGCAGGTAAGTTGAGGTACGGTGCCTTCCAGTCGAGCTCAGGAGGGCACCGTGACCAGCAAGAACGTCAACGGCAAGGTCGTACTGATCACCGGTGCGGCGCGCGGCATCGGTGCCGGACTGGCCGAACGGCTGGCCGCGCGCGGCGCCAAGGTCGCGCTCGTGGGCCTCGAAGCGGAAGAGCAGCGCAAGGTCGCCGAACGGATCGGCGACGCCGCGAAGTCGTGGGAAGCCGACGTCACCGACTGGGACGCCCTCGAACTGGCCACTGCCGGGGTCGTCGAACACTTCGGCGGGATCGACATCGTCATCGCCAACGCCGGGATCGCGACCGCCGGCTTCGTCCGCTCGATCGACCGCGCTGCCTTCGAGAAGGTGATCGAGGTCGACCTGCTCGGCGTCTGGCGGACATTCCGCGTCACCCTGCCGCACGTCATCGAGCGCCGCGGGTACCTACTGGCCATCTCCTCGCTCGCTGCCATCACACACGCGCCCGGCATGGCCAATTACGCCGCCGCGAAGGCGGGCGTCGAGGCGTTCAGCAACAGCCTCCGCGCCGAAGTCGCACACCTGGGCGTCAAGGTCGGCGTCGCGCACCCGACGTGGATCCGCACCGACCTGGTCGAGAGCGCGGACGCGCACCCGGTGTTCGGCAAGCTCCGGGCGTCCATGCCCGGCCTGATCGGCAAGACCTACCCGCTCGACGTCGCGCTCGACAACCTCGAGGCCGGGATCCTCAAGCGCGCCCGGACCATCCACGTGCCGCGCTGGGTCGGCGGGCTCAAACTGCTCCGCGCATTCCTGCCGCCGATCATCGAATTCGGCGCGCACGGTCGCATCGCCAAGGCGGACCAGGCCGCGCTGGACGACATCAAGGAGCGCGGCGCCTACGACTCCGCGGTCACCGGGCACGGTGGACGAGCGGCCACCAAGCGCTCGTGAGTGGTAAGAACTAGAACACGTTCCCTCATGAGACCGGAGCCGCCGATGTCCCGCCGTGACCAGATCCGCATGACCGACGACGAGATCAAGACGTACCTCGACGAACAGAAGGTCATCAACGTAGCCAGCATCGGCCCGAACGGCCGCCCGCACCTCGCGCCGCTCTGGTACTTCCCGCACGAGGACGGCGTCGCGACCTGGACGTACGGCACCGCGCAGAAGGCGAAGAACCTCCGGCGCCTGCCGGAGGCGACCGTGCTCATCGAAGACGGCGACAGCTACGAGAAGCTCCGCGGCATCTCGTTCGAGTCCGACGTCCAGCTCGTCGAGGACACCGATGAGGTCACCAGGATCGGCATCACGCTGATGCAGCGCTATGCCGGCGCGAAGCCGACCGACCCGGTTCCCGACGAGCTGGGGAACTTCATCGCAGGTCAGGCGCCCAAGCGGATCGGCTTGATCTTCCACCCGTCGAAGATCGTCAGCTGGGACCACACGAAGCTCGGCGGTACCTACTGACACGTAGGGAGTACTTCCAAGTAACTGTTACTTGAGGTAACGTCATCCGCGGCACCCCAGCGCAGCGGAGGTCGTGAGATGACCGAGCGGTTCAAAGTCGTGATCGTCGGCACCGGGTTCTCCGGGCTCGGCCAGGCGATCCAGCTCGAGAAGGCCGGGATCCGGGACTACGTGATCCTGGAGAAGGCCACCGAGGTCGGCGGCACCTGGCGCGACAACTCCTACCCCGGCTGCGCGTGCGACGTGCAGTCGCACATGTACTCGTTCTCCTACGAGCAGAACCCGGGCTGGTCGCGGTCCTTCTCGCCGCAGCCGGAGATCTTCGACTACCTCAAGGGCGTCGCGGACAAGTACCGGCTGCGCGAGAAGATCCGCTTCGGCGTCCAGATCACCGGCGCGCACTGGCAGGAGAAGGACCGCCGCTGGCTCATCGAGACCCAGGGCGGGCAGGAGTTCGAGGCGCAGTTCCTCGTCGCCGGCGTCGGCGGCCTCCACATCCCGCAGATCCCGAAACTGCCCGGGATCGAGAAGTTCAAGGGTCAGAGCTGGCACTCGGCGCAGTGGAACCACGAGTACGACTTGCGCCGCAAGAAGGTCGTGGTCGTCGGCACCGGCGCGAGCGCGGTCCAGTTCGTGCCGCGGATCGCGCCGGAAGCCGGCGCACTGACGTTGTTCCAGCGGACGCCGCCGTGGATCATGCCCAAGCCGGACCACGCGATGCCGAAGTGGGCGCAGACGCTGTTCAGCCGCGTCCCCGGCACCCAACGCGCCTATCGCAACGCCCTGTACTGGTTCCTCGAATCGCGCGCGATCGGCTTCAACGGCCACCCGGCGATCATGAAAGCGGGCGAGCTCATCGCGCGGCGGCACATCGCCAAGGGTGTCAAGGATTCCGCGCTGCGGCGCAAGGTCACGCCGGGCTACACCATGGGCTGCAAGCGGGTCCTGATCTCCAACGACTACTACCCGGCGCTCAACCGGCCGAACGTGGACGTCGTCACCGCGGGGATCAAGGAAGTCAAGGCGCACAGCGTGATCGACGAAGCCGGCGTCGAGCACGAGGCCGACGTGATCATCTACGGCACGGGCTTCAAGGTCACGGATGCCTTGGAGTACCTGGACATCACCGGCGTCGACGGGCGCGACCTGGCCAAGGAGTGGGCCACCGACGGCATGCAGACGCACAAGGGGATCGCGGTCTCCGGCTACCCCAACCTGTTCTTCCTGCTCGGCCCGAACACCGCGCTGGGCCACAACTCCGTGGTCTTCATGATCGAGTCGCAGTCGCGCTACGTCGTGGACGCGATCAAGCTCGCCGACTCCCGCGACGCCGCCGCACTCGACGTCCGGCCCGGGGTGCAGGAGCGGTTCCAGGAGGAGATCCAGCGCAAGCTCGTCAACGGCGTGTGGACGCAGGGCGGCTGCAAGAGCTGGTACCTGGACGCGAAAGGCGTCAACCGGACGATCTGGCCGGGCTTCACCTGGCGGTACTGGCTGGAGACCCGGAAGGTCGACCCGGCCGACTACGAGCTCAGCGGGCGGGCGTCATGACCGACGACGAGCAGATCGTCCTGCACGCCCGCGACGTCAAGTTCGACTGGGCCGCCGTGGCGATGCACTGGATCCCCGGCGAACCGCAGGCCACGCACACCATCAACGTCCTGCACATCGCCCTGCCCGAGGGCGAGCGGTGGTTCGTCGAGGTGTTCAAGCAGGCGGTGCCGCTGATCCGCGACGAGCGGCTCAAGGAGGACGTCCTCGGCTTCATCGGCCAGGAGGCGGTGCACGCCGAGGCACACGACGGCGCGGCGACCCATCTCGAGGCCGCCGGCCTGCACGTCCGGCCTTTCGTGGCGCAGATGGAATGGGTGTTCCGGCGGCTGCTCGGCGACCGCGGGCTGACCGGCAAGGCGGCCGAGGAGTGGCTGATCGAGCGCCTCGGCATCATCGCCGCGATCGAGCACTACACCGCATTCCTCGGCCAGTGGGTGCTCGACGCGCCGCTGGACGCCGCGGGCGCCGACCCGACGATGCTGGACCTGCTGCGCTGGCACGGCGCCGAGGAGGTCGAGCACCGGTCGGTGGCCTTCGACCTGTTCATGCACCTCGACGGCCGGTACACCCGGCGGGTGCGCAGCATGGCAGCGGTGACACCGGTGCTGGCGTGGGTCTTCCTGCGGGGGACGAAGTTCCTGATGCGCAACGACCCGACGGCGCCGGGCAAGGCGAGCTTCCGCGCGTACCGGATGGCGGCCCGCAACGGCCTGCTGCCGTCCGGGCGCCAGCTGCGCCGGGAGATCCTGCCGTACTTCCGGAAGTCGTATCACCCGACCGAAACCGGTTCCACCGAGCAGGCCGTGGCGTATCTGGCGAGCTCGCCCGCCGCCCAGGCGGCCGACGCCCCGAAATGAGCGCCGAACGCCCGACGCGGCTCGACGGGAGCGCGCGCAAGGACCGGCTGCTGTCCACGCTGGTCGGGGTGGCCGCGGCCTATCAGCGGCTCGCCGAGTTCAGCGGCAGGCGGCGGCCGCCGGTGCGGGAGGTCGACCGGAGCCTGCGGCTGCTGGTGGACGACGTCCGCCCCGAGGCGGAGGACGTCGTCAGCCTGCGCCTGGTGCCGCCCGCCGGCGGGGACCTGCCGTCGTGGCGTCCGGGCGCGCACCTGGACCTGGTGCTGCCATCCGGGCTCGTGCGGCAGTACTCGCTGTGCGGGGATCCGGGCGACCGGACGTACTACCGGGTCGCCGTCCGGCGGATCGGCACCGCTTCGCGGGAGGTCCACCGCCTGCGGCCGGGCACCAAGGTGACCGTGCGCGGGCCGCGGACGGCCTTCCCGTTCGTCGGCGGCGGGCCGTTCCTGTTCGTCGCGGGTGGGATCGGAATCACACCGATCCTGCCGATGGTCCGGCGCGCGGCCGCGGCGGGCGCGGACTGGCGGCTGGTCTATACCGGCCGCAGCCGCGACTCGATGCCGTTCCTGGACGAACTCGCCCAGTACGGTGACAACCGCGTATGGATCCGGCCGGATACTGAATACGGTATCCCGGCCTCGGGTGCGGAACTCCTCGAAGACGTCCCCGAAAGCGCTTCCGTCTACTGCTGCGGCCCGGTCCCGATGACCACGGGCGTCCGGATCGATCTCCCGCCGGGTCGCGCGGTGTATTTCGAAAGGTTCACACCACCGCCACTGGTCGGCGGAAAGCCCTTTCAGCTCCGCCTGCGCCGCAGCGGGCTCACCCTCGACGTCCCCGCTGATCGCACCGCGCTGGACGTCGTCCGCGAGGTGCTGCCGAACGTCCCGTTTTCCTGCCGCCAGGGCTTCTGCGGGACCTGCGCGGTGCCCACAGCCGACGGCGGATCCCTGCGGATCTGCGTCGACCGCGAGGCCTCGACCCTCGAGCTGTGAATCAGGGCACCCAGGCGCCCAGCACCGGCTTGTACTCGCGCACAGTGCGCTTCGCGGCGACGCCTTCGAGGTGGTACGGATCCTGATCGATGATTTCGAGCAGCGCGGCCTCGTCGTCGGCCTGGTACAGCGTGATTCCGCCGGTGCCGTCCCCGAGCGGCCCCGCGAAAGCGACGTCACCCTTCTCGGCGAGCGCGGTGAGGAACTCGCGGTGCCGTGGCCGGACCTCCGGCATCTTCTCCAGGTCGTAGGTGATTTCGACGAGGTACCAAGCCATCTGGATCTCCCGGGTAGGGCGGGTGCGTGACGAATCCGACGCTACCGGTGCTCGCGCCAGCCGATCAGTGGCGGGCACAAGCCAACCAGATACGCTAGGCATGCGTCAGTAGCTGTGTGAGCGCTGTGAATACCACCGTGAACCAGCTGACGCGGCACACCGTGCCTGTTCCCAAGAGGGACGATCGGCACGGCCGGACCGTGGTCGAGGACAGGCAGGGGTTCATGCTCGAGGGCAACGCTGAACGCAGTGTCGAGGCGACCCTCGGCCACCTGCGGGTGATGGACGGGCCGGCGCCCGCGCAGGCGGCAGTGCCGCTGACGCTGGAAGACCTCTATCGCCAGCATCGGATGCGCCTGGTGCGCCTGGCGATCCTGCTGGTCGACGAGCCCGCCACGGCGGAGGACGTCGTGCAGGAGGCCTTCACCGGCCTGCATCGCAACTGGGGGCGGCTGCGCGACGCCGCGGCCGCGGTCGGCTACCTGCGCACCGCCGTCGTGAACGGCTCACGCAGTGTGCTCCGCAGGCGGAAAACGGCACGCGAGTACGTCCCGCCGCACGCGGTCAACGCGCGTTCGGCCGAAAGCCTCGCGATGCTGTCCAGCGAGCACCAGGCCGTGGTCAGCGCGCTGTCGAAGCTTCCGCCACGCCAGCGTGAAGTTCTGGTGCTGCGTTACTACGGAGGGCTGAGCGAAGCCGAAATCTCTGAGGCGGCAGGGATATCCAAGGGTACCGTTAAATCGACCGCCAGCCGGGCGCTCGAAGCCCTTCAGAAGGCCATGCAGCCGCCACAGTGACCCGGGTGGACCATCCCGATCACTGAGTCGTATCACCATGCTTGGTCCAGACCAATATATGCTGGGGTGCGTGAGAGGCGCCGGAGATTTCGTGATCACGGGCGGCCGGGTTGCCGCCCCGGACCGTGTATTCGACGACGGCTGGGTAGCCGTCACCGACGGGCGGATCGCCGGTGTGGGTTCTGGGACCCCGCCATCGGGCGATCATGTGGACGTCGGCGGGGCGCTGGTCGTCCCGGGATTCATCGATACCCACTGCCATGGCGGGGGTGGTGGCTCGTTCACCTCCCTCGACCCCGACGAGCAGCTGACGGCGGTGCGCGCGCACCGGCGGCACGGCACCACGACCACCATCGCGAGCCTGGTCTCCAACCCGGTGGACGTGCTGTGCGAGCAGGTCGCGGCGCTGCGTGAGCTGGTCCAGGACGACCAGATCGCGGGCATCCACCTGGAAGGGCCGTTCATCTCGAAGGCCCGCTGCGGGGCCCACGACCCCGAGGCACTGCTCGAGCCGGACACCGGCACGGTCGACAAGCTGCTTCGCGCCGGGCAGGGCGCGATCCGGATGGTCACCATCGCCCCCGAGCTCTACGGCGGGGTCAAGGCGGTCCGGCAGCTGGCCGAGTCCGGCGTCATCGCCGCGATCGGGCACACCGACGGCATCGAGGAACAGCTGCTTCCGGCGATCGACGCCGGGGCCACCGTGGCCACGCACCTGTTCAACGGGATGCGCCCGCTGCACCACCGCGAGCCGGGCCCGGTCGGCGCCCTGCTGGACGACGAGCGCATCACGATCGAGCTGATCTGCGACATGGTGCACCTGCACCCGACCGTGGTCCGGCTGGCGGCCAAGCACGCGGGCCGCGATCGGACGGTGCTCATCACCGACGCGATGTCGGCCACCGACGCCGCCGACGGGCGCTACACGCTGGGCCGCCTGGAGGTGGACGTCCACGACGGCGTCGCCACGCTGGCCGACAACGGCTCGCTGGCGGGCAGCACCCTGACGATGGACGCCGCTTTCCGTAACCTGGTCCGTGGTGTCAAACTCGGCATCCTGGACGCGGTGCACGCGACATCGCGGCGGCCGGCGGAGCTGCTGGGCATCGCGGACCGGACCGGTTCGCTGCGCCGGGGCCTCGCCGCGGACATCGTCGTCCTGGGCGACGACCTGCGGCCGGTGAAGGTGCTGCGCCGGGGTGAATGGGTTGCCGAGGTGGGAACGGCTAGTTTGAGTACGTAAACACGGCGAGAGCGGGTGGGATGAGCGAGCCGAAGGACCCCGAGCGGTTGCTCGCCGACGCCCTGCGCGCACAGGCCGTGTTCGCCCCGCAGGCGCCGGGGCCGGTCCGGGCGACCGAGCCGCGCACCGACGCCGTCCCCACCACGCCGGTCGACACCCCGGCCGAGCTGCCCTCGGCCTACGGGCTGCTGTCCGGCGCCAGCGCGGACTCGCTGGAACGCGAGCGAGCGGCGCTGGACCTCGCGGAAGCCGAGGCGACAGTGGTGCCCGCGACGGTCCGCCAACCGGCGCCGGCCGCACCGCTGCCGGTGTACTGGATCCTGCTCCTGGCGGTGCTGCTCGGGCTGGCCGCCGGGTCGGTGGTCGGCCTGCTCACGCTGGTCTGAGCTGGGCGGCCCACTGCTGGCACACAGCGTCACCCTGTACCGTTTTCGGCGTGATCCTCGCTGAGAGCACCGTGACCACGATGTCCCTCCTGCCGTCGTGGCTGGACCCGCAGCATCTGCTGAGCGGCCTCACCGGCCCGGTCCTGGTCGCGCTCTGCTTGATCATTTTCATCGAGAGCAGCATCTTCCCGGTGCTGCCCGGTGACTCGCTGCTGTTCACCGCGGGCCTGTTCATCGCGAACGGCACCCTCGACGCGCCGCTGTGGCTGGTGTGCGTGCTGGTGACGGTCTCGGCGCTGCTCGGCAACGTGGTCGGGTATTACATCGGGTACTTCGCCGGGCCGAAGCTGTTCAACCGGCCGGACTCGAAGTTCTTCAAACAGGAGTACGTCGAGAAGACGCACGCCTTCCTGGAGAAGCACGGGCCGAAGGCGGTCGTGCTGGCCCGGTTCGTCCCGTTCGTCCGGACGTTCATCACCTGGATCGCGGGCATCGGCCGGATGGACCCGAAGCGCTACTTCACCTACACGGTGATCGGCGGCATCCTGTGGGCCGCGGGCATCACGGTGCTGGGCTCGCTGCTGGGGAACATTTCGTTCATCCGCAACAACGTCGACGCGATCTTCATCGTGATCGTGCTCGTCTCGGTGGTCCCGATCGCCTTGGAGTTCCTGAAGTCCCGCCGCGAGAAGAAGACGGCCGCGGCCGACCCCGAGGTCACCCAGCGCATCCCCCGCGTCAACGACTGACCCGTTCCCCCGTGTCATGAAGGGACCCTTCAGGACGAAAAATGTCCTGAAGGGTCCCTTCATGACATCCGGGTCTAGGGCATCGAGAACATCGAGCCCGGGTTGAAGAGGTTCTCCGGGTCCAGCGCCTGCTTGATCTGGCGGTGCACCCGCATCGAGACGGGCCCGACCTCGCGCTCCAGCCACTCGCGCTTGATCTTGCCGACGCCGTGCTCGCCGGTGACCGTCCCGCCCAGCCCCAGCCCGACCTCGAGGATGTCGTCGAAAGCGCGCTGGGCGCGGGCGAACTCGTCGGGATTGTCCGGCTGGTAGACGATCGTGGGGTGCATGTTGCCGTCGCCGGCGTGGCCGACCACGGCGATTCGCAGCCCGACCTCTTCGCTGATCCGTTCACAGCCGAGGATGAGCTCGGCGATGCGGGTGCGGGGGACGCACACGTCGTCGGTCAGCCATTGCCCGTAGGTCTCCAGCGCGTTCAGTACGCAGCGCCGGGCCTGGAGCAGCATCTTGCCTTCTTCGAGGTCCTCGGTCGTGTACGCGAGGTCGGCGCCGCAGTCGGTGCAGATCTGCTCCAGCGCCGCGAGCTCCCGGCGCGCGACCTCGCCGCCGGAGTCCGACTGGCCGAGCAGCAGCGCCTGGCAGTCCGAGCCCGCACCGAGGTCGGTCTTGAGGAAAGTCTCCGCGGCCTTGATCGAGGACGCGTCCATGATCTCCAGCAGCGACGGCACCAGCCCCTCGCGGACGACCCGCGCGACAGCCTCGCCGGCGGCTTCGGTCGTGCTGAAGCCCGCGACCAGCGTCGCCGGGGCCTGCGGCAGCGGCTTGAGCTGCACGGTCGCCTGCGTGATGACGCCGAGAGTGCCCTCGCTGCCGACGAAGAGCCGGGCCAGGTCGTACCCGGCGACGCCCTTGACGGTCCGGCGGCCGGTCTTGAGCAGCGAGCCGTCGGCGAGCACGACCTCCAGGCCGAGCACCGAGTCGGTGGTCACGCCGTACTTCACGCAGCACAGACCGCCCGCGTTGGTCGAAAGGTTGCCGCCGATGGTGCACCAGTCGTAGCTGGAGGGGTCCGGCGGATAGAACAGACCTTGCTTCTGGACGGCCTCGCGCAGGTCGAGGTTGACGACGCCGGGCTGGACCACGGCGAGCCGGTTGCCCGCGTCGATTTCGACGATCTGGTCGAGCTTGGTGAGCACGAGCATCACGCAGCCGTCGATCGCGTTGGCGGCGCCGGACAGCCCGCTGCCGGCACCGCGCGGCACGATCGGCACCTTCGCCTCCGCGCAGGCCCGGACCACCTCCTGGACGCCCGCGGCGTCAGCGGGCAGGACCACGGCGAGGGGTTTGCCCGAGGGCGCCAGCGGCATCATGTCGCGGGCGTAGGTGGCGGTGACGTCCGAGTCCGTGAGCACCGCGTTCTTGCCGAGCCGGTCGCGGAGCCGGGTGACCAAAGCCTCGTTGCTCATGGCCTCATCGTAAGCCCGCCCACTCCGTCCTACGGAAACTTTCTTCCGAATCCAGCCGTCCAGCCCAGCTCAGCGGACCAGGCCGAGCACCCGGGAGACGTCGATGGTGAGCAGGACCCGCTGCTCGGAGATCATCGCTTCGCGGTACTCGTCCCAGTCGGGGTGCTCGCCCGCCGCACGGCGGTAGTAGTCGACCAGCGCATCGACGGTCGCGTCGTCCCGCTCCCGGGCGGGTTCCGAAAGCGAAGCCGTACCGTCCGCGACGACGTAGCTCCAGCCGTCCTCGCTGCTCACGTGGTAGGTGACCCGCGGATCGCGGCGCATGTTCTTCGTCTTTGCGCGAGTCTCGGTGATCGACGCCGTGATCGTGTTCGCCTCGGGGTCGTAGAAATGGGTGATGGTGGACAGCTGCGGGCGCCCGTCCCGCCGGATCGTCGCGAGCACGCCGCGGCGGTGCGCGCCGATGAAGTCCTTCAACGCTGTGTCGTCGGTCATACCCCATCCAACCGCGCGGACGCCGCGATGTTCCCCCGGCGGAAATCTGCTTGCATACGACAACTAAAGTGTCTTGTGACACATACCCCACACCAGCGCTTGCGCAATCCTCCGTTCAGGCACATTCTTGCGTTGGGCAACTAGTTGCAGTCCCCAACCAAACGGTCGATCGCGCGAAGGGTCACCCATGGCACCGAACAGCTCCGGCACCCGGCCGAAGTCCGAACTGGACCTCGCCGACCAGCTCGGCCATGAGCTCGTGCGCTTCGTCCGCCTGATCAACCGGGCGAAGTCGCAGGTCAGCAAGCAGGGACCCGACGGTATCGAGCGCGCCGCCTACGCGATCCTCTTCACCCTCATCCACGAGGGACCGCAACGCACCAGCAAGCTCGCCGAGTCGCTGCACTCGGAGATCTCCACGATCAGCAGGCAGTCCAGCTCGCTCGTCCAGCACGGGCTGGTCGAGCGCCAGGCCGACCCCGAAGACGGCCGCGCCTGCCTGCTGGCACCGACCGCAGAGGGGATGCGGGTCTTCGAGGAGAACCGCAAGCTGCGCAACCACTGGCTGGCCGAAGTACTGGGGGACTGGTCCGACGAGGACCGCCAGAACCTGAACCGGCTCTTCGGCCGGCTCAACTCCGGAATCGAAAAACACTCTCCACAGTTCGCCGACGCCCCGACCGCGTCGGCGCAGGCCAAGGGGGCCTCCGCATGAGTTCCACCGTCGAATCACCCGCTCCGCCGGAGGCCAAGGAGCCTCCACGGCTGAGCCACCGGCAGATCGTCACGATCCTGTCCGGCCTGATGTGCGGCATGTTCCTCGCCGCGCTCGACCAGACGATCGTCGGTACCTCCATCGTCAAGATCGCCAACGACCTGCACGGCTTCGACCTGCAGGCCTGGGCGACCACGGCGTACCTGATCACCTCGACCATCGTCACGCCGATCTACGGCAAGCTGTCCGACATCTACGGCCGCAAGCCGTTCTACCTGGCCGCCATCACCATCTTCGTGATCGGCTCGCTCGCGTCGAGCTTCTCGACGTCGATGTACGAGCTGGCCGCGTTCCGCGCGGTGCAGGGCCTCGGCGCCGGCGGTCTGATGTCGCTGGCCATGACGATCCTCGGCGACATCGTGCCGCCACGGGAACGGGCCAAGTACCAGGGTTACATCCTGGCCGTGTTCGGCCTGTCCACCGTGCTGGGCCCGGTGCTGGGCGGCTTCTTCGCGGGCATTGACCACGCCGGCAGCATCTTCGGCTACGAGATCCACGGCTGGCGTTGGGTCTTCCTGATCAACGTGCCGATCGGCATCATCGCGCTGTTCGTGGTGGCGAGGGTGCTCAACGTGCCGCACGAACGCCACGACCACAAGATCGACTGGTGGGGTGCGCTCACCCTGGTCGTCGCCGTCGTGCCGTTCCTGATCGTCGCCGAGCAGGGCCAGAAGTGGGGCTGGGGCGACGGCAAGGCGATTCTTTGCTACGTCGTCGGCGGCGTCGGGGTGATCGCGTTCATCCTGGTCGAGAAGCTGATGAAGGACGCTGCGCTGATCCCGTTGCGGCTGTTCAAGAACTCGACCTTCACCGTGGCGATCATCGGTGGCGTCATCGTCGGTGTGGCGATGTTCGGCGCGATCACGATGATCCCGCAGTTCATGCAGGTCGTGCAGGGCTACACGCCAACCGAGTCCGGACTGCTGATGCTGCCGCTGATGGCGGGCATCATGCTCAGCTCGATCGTGTCCGGCCGGATCACCGGGAAGACCGGGCGCTACAAGATCTTCCCGATCCTCGGCACGATCCTGATCGCCGGTGGCTCGTTCCTTTTCGCGCAGGTGCACTACGACTCGCCGCTGTGGCACCCGCTGACCGCCGCGGCCCTGATCGGCCTCGGCCTCGGCCAGTGCATGCAGACGCTGATCATCGCGGTGCAGAACGCGGGGCCGCGCAGCGACATGGGCGTGTCCACCGCGTCGGCGACGTTCTTCCGCCAGATCGGTGGTACCGCGGGCGTCGCCGTGTTCCTGACGATTCTGTTCAACGTCCTGCCGGGCAACATCACCAAGGCGTTCGGTGGCCGTCCCCCGGAGGGCGCGGGTGCCGCGCTGGCGAACCTGACCGGTGACACCAGCGGCATCCAGAACCTGCCCGCCGTGATCAAGACCCCGGTGCTGGTCGGCTTCACCGACTCGATCACCACGGTGTTCTACGTGGCGGGCGGCGTCGCGCTGCTGGCGACGCTGGTGCTCCTGTTCATGAAGGAGATCCCGCTGCTCAACGCGGCCCCGGCCGCGGCGGCCATGGAGGGCGGCGAGGCGCTGCTCGACGCGGACGACGAGCCGACCGAGATCGTCGAGCCGGTTTCGCCGCGCGAGCCCGCGCTGGTCGGTGCCGGGAAGCACGCGCTGAGCGGGAACGGGCACGGGGACTACCAGGCCGTGTCGGGCGCACTGCCGATGACAGCGTCGGCGGCCGACCTGGAGGCGATCCCGGTGGCCCCGGGCGGCCTGCCCGTCACCGGGCACGTGCGGCGCCAGGACGGCTCGCACGTCGTGGGCGCCGCGCTCACGCTGATCGACGAGCGCGGCCACCAGGTCTCGCGAGCGACCGGCAACACCGACGGCAGCTACTCGGTGCCGAGCCAGGGGCCGGGCAAGTACGTGCTGATCGTGTCCGCGAACGGGCACCAGCCACAGGCCTCCAGCGTGGTCATCTCGGGCGGTCCGGCGACGGTCGACATCACGCTGACCGGGTCCGGCGCGCTCACCGGCGTGGTCAAGGCGGCCGGGCTCGGCACGCCGCTGGCCAGCGCGACGGTCACGCTGACCGACGGGCGCGGCGAGGTCAACGGCGCGTTCATCACCGCCGAGGACGGCGCCTACCAGTTCGCCGGGATCGGCGCGGGGCAGTACACGCTGGTCGCGAGCGGCGCGCACTACCGGCCGTTCGCGGTGACGCTGACGATCGCGGACAGTGGCGTCCTGCACTACGACGTCGAGCTCACCAGCGCGGTGCAGCTGTCCGGCACGGCCCGCACCGAGGGCGACCGGATCGTCCCGGACGCGCGGATCACCGTGCTCGACGCCGAGGGCAACGTCGCCGCCGTCGCGCGGACCGACGAGCAGGGCAACTACGTCGTGCCCGACCTGCCCGCGGGCGCCTACACCGTGGTCGCGAGCGGGTACCCGCCGGCGACCAGCCAGGTCGAACTGTCCGACGGCGAGGCCGCGCACGACGTCCGGCTGAGCTACGACCAGGCGCTGGACGAGTTCGTGGACCGGCCGTGACCGCGCTCTTCCGCACGGCCGAGGGCTGGGCGGTCGAGCACGCGGTACTCACCGTGACCGACCCGGCCGGGCACCAGATCGCCCGGCACACCGCGGACGCCCGCGGGGCGGTGGCGCTCGCGCCGCTGCCCCCTGGCAGCTACACCGCGGTGGTCACCGCGGCCGGGTACACGCCGGTGGCGCGCACGCTGCGGGTCGGCTCGGACGGCGCGGCCTCGCTCGGCGAGATCGTGCTGGCCCCGGTCGCCGACGCGGTCGAGCTGCCGCCGGCCGGGCCGTGGACGATCGACCCGATGCACTCGTCGGTGGTCGCGACCGCCCGGCACCTGGGCATCGCGAGCATCAAGGCGCGTTTGCCCGACCTGTCCGGGCGGATCGAGATCGGCCGCCCGGCCGAGCGGTCCTCGGTGCACGCCGAGATCAAGGCGGCGAGCATCGACACCGGCATCAAGATGCGCGACGACCACCTGCGCTCGCCGGACTTCCTCGACGTCGACGTCCACCCGGTCATCACGTTCGTCTCCACCGGACTGCGGCAGCGTGGGGCGGACTCGTGGACGCTTTCAGGCGATCTGACGCTGCACGGCGAGCGGCGTCCGGTCGAGCTGGCGCTGACCTACGGCGGCTGGGGACCGGACCCGTGGGGCGGCGTACGCGCGGCCTTCCACGCCGAGACGACGTTGCACCGCAACGACTTCGCGATCAACTACAGCGCGATGGTGCGGGCCGGGGTCGCCGCGGTCGGCACGACGGTGAAGATCGAATTGGACATCGAAGCCGTCCAGGGTGAATCGCTGCCTCAGTTCTGACGTGGCCTTAACGGCATGTCGAGCACTCAATTACGGACCGTGCAATTCGGACCTTTCAGATAGCTCGATTTGGGCGTTCGCCGCGGGGAGTTCACCTCGGCAACGTAGGCTCAGCGTGTGAGTGTCGTGAGCACCGAGGCCATGGGCGTCGGCGTGAGCTGGCTGGACACGGCCGGTCCGCTGCTCGTCTGGGTGATCGTGCTGAGCTTCGTACTGGTCGAATGCGCGTTGATCATCGGGCTGTTCCTGCCCGGCGACTCGCTGCTCTTCGGCGCGGGCGTGGTGCTGGCCCAGCACGGGTCGGACACCAACGCGTGGCTGCTGTCGGCCGCGGCGCTGATCGTGGCCGTGCTCGGTAACCACATCGGGTACACCATCGGCCGGACCACCGGCACCAAGCTGATCGCGCGCCGCGGCGGGAAGGTGCTCAACCGGCACAACCTCGAACGCGCCCAGCGCTTCCTGGACCGGAAGGGCTTCTTCGCGATCGTCGCGGCCCGCTGGATCCCGTGGATCCGCACCCTCGCGCCGCTGATCGCCGGCGCCGCCCGGATGGACCAGCGGCGGTTCCTCGCGGCGACCAGCGTCGGTGGCCTGCTCTGGGTGCCCACGCTGGTCCTGCTCGGCTACTACGGCGCGGGCCTGCTGGACTCGCTGCCGTGGCTGAAGACGGTCGCGCTGTGGATCAGCATCGCGTTCTTCGTGCTCGGCACCGGCTTCGGCGTGCTTCGCTACCGCCAGGAGATGCGGCGTCCGGTGGAAGAGTCCCAGTCCGAGTCCGACGAGAGCAGCGCCCGCGCCTGAG
>Ga0307507_10005540_pt1 | contig 20636 bp, 21 predicted proteins | sample 7_EM_MG_FD_207223 | JGI IMG/M metagenome (GOLD analysis project Ga0307507, IMG submission 207223) | Populus trichocarpa ectomycorrhiza microbial communities from riparian zone in the Pacific Northwest, United States - 7_EM | ecosystem: Host-associated > Plants > Roots > Unclassified | place...
TTGAAATACCTAACGAGACCACCAATTTGGATAGGATTTTGCAGGGCGATGAAGTGGCCTACTGTAGCTTCATATCTTTATATTAGTATTTAGGATAGACAATAGACACTACAAGTAGAAAAATTCGTAATGCTAAAAAGTCCCCATGGCTGCCCCCCGTATGATCAGTGTTTGGAGACAGGATTTGTCGCTGTTGTTTCTGGCATAGGGGAGGACTGAAAATGGACACTTGTGTTGCCGGTGATAGACGCTCACATACTTGTACTCGTACTAAGCAGATAGCTTCTTCCTTCTTTGAGTTAAATTGCCCATATTTAGAGCAAATACTGGTAAGCCTATTCCTCCATTGGGTGTAGCGGCGCTAAGATATTACTGGATTAGTCAGCCCATTCGTGTGTTAATGTGGCAGGTCACACAAAAATAACAAAACCTTGAATCACCCTTTGCATGGCGGCAAGTGGAAGTTGCTCTGAATATTTCGGCAATTCACTGGACAATCGTGGGGTAAACGCTTTTACAGGAGCTTTTGAGCTTAGGGGCCGTGGCTGCTGAATTAGGGGAGTTTGAAGTCAGCCATATTTGAGGTTGGGCGGCACCACACCGGTAGAAGAATATCTTGCATACAAGTACGTTTCATTCGTCACCAAGCAAGTACGATCGTACAAACCCCAAAGCCACCGTGAGACTAGACCAGGCAGGGCAAGACCAAACCTAAAAAACTAAACCCATATCATAATATTACCATGTCCTTAACAATTTGATAATAATAAACAAAAATACGATACGCTAGCGGAACCAGCATGTCATATCTTCACGCAGGCATGCAGGGAAAGCGTACCTACAGAAAGGCATCAAGGCAAGCAGTACTCGAGTACGGTACTCGAGCAGAGTGAACCAAAGTGAAGCAGCGTAAATCCAAACCCAAAATATAGACACCACGTCCCATTTCCTCATCGCATGTCATCGCATAAGGCTACCGATACACAAGAATAATAGGTACAGTATATGCCATTTATACGACCCTTCCACAGCAATGATAGCAACGACGGTATAGGTCGCGTTTCTGGTAGTTGCCCTACCCAGCAACCGGACAGCCTTGCCAGACTGTGGGCACCGGAGGACCCGAAATAAGTAATACTCGCGCCTTGCTCTTCATAGCCCTGTGCAAAAGTTCCACGTACTGTACTGCGCAACTACTCGGGTACTGTACATGCTGTGGTGCAAGATAAGGTGAAATGGAGCTTGAGCTAGTATGTAAATTTGGGTCAGTGTATTGTATCATGTTTAGGGGTTGTAAAATAGTTGTTTATAAAGGTTTGGGGTTGCTTTTTTTTTCCTTTTTTCCTTTTGTCTTTTTCTTTTTTTCTTTTTGAGGTGGAGAGGGGAGGATGGAGTGAAATGTGCTAACGTGGAAGCGATCCGTGGGTGATTGATTGGTGCTTGTTTGCTGGTCCATTTGGTGAATAGAATACCGGCACTGTACCGTACAGTACAGTACTTGGTAGAGTATTGTGTCATACAGGCATTGTGTTGGACTTCGCCCCAGCGTCTATCGTCCGAGTTGAAAAAGGGCGCGCCGTACAGTAAAGTAAGGCAACGTCCATCATGTTATAGAGCACTCCAGCACGGCACCGAGAGTAGCCCAGGTTACTATAAATCAACTCTTTCACATCCTATCACTTTAACGAACGAACGAACGGGCAACCCGGGCCGTAGGTGTAGATTAAGGTATAATCTGCCCCACGGCATGTCCAATCATTTTGTGTGGAGAAAATGGCTCTTTCAGCACTCCCGTAAGGTAAGGTAGGGCTTAAATGAAGTTAAACTGTGATCATATCAAATCAGGTCAGAAATGGCTCATTGAAAGTAGTGAATGAGAGGGGCCTTGCTGAGCTTAAGGCTGACGCTTTCGGTGTGGTCTGCTATGGCGTATGCGCGATAGACCGGCCTGCGGGATTATGCTGTGGGAATTAATAAGGATATGGCGGTATCCTAGGGTACAGTCCCAGTATTGGCTTCGAGTGATGGCCAAGCGGAAGGTCTATCATACCAATCTAAGATAGGGCCTATATCTACGAGTACATCACGAATTGAAGTTGGAGTGCTTATTCAACCAAAGACTAGTGTAATAATATTATGGTATTGACTTATACTGGTAGTCCCTTCTAATCTACTAAAGGGGAAAAAGTGGTTATTTCTGTTTTTTTATTTTATTTTTTTACCCTTAATATGTTTGCTAGTACCGTACTGTAGGTATACTTACGATACCGTATTTGGAAGACCCACTCACCCTCTAGAACGCTTAAACACCATAGCTTTCGATAAAACAAGTTTCAAGTATTAGAACTTCTTACACAGTACCGGTTAATAGTGTGAGTGCAACAGGAATCAAAGGGAAAGTCACTCTCTTTCAATATGCACCAGATAGTAAGCCCACACTCTAAAGGCCTCTCAAAAGCACTCCTACGAAATGTTTCCACTTCAGCCTGCCGAGACCATCCCCATCCACCCTGGAAACGAAACAAATATGGGGAAACATTCCACCCAGCTTAGCCTTCAGCTATCCCCCCGTACCGGTATAGCCGGGCCTCAGAACATCCCAGCACACACAACACCTACTACAATACTAGTATCATCGCCGCTATCGAACTGGACAAACAGCATCCTACCAACCACACTCTAGCACAAAAGGGCACAAACCCACATAATACCATTGCGCATGCCCAAAAAAACAGACCCCGTACCGCATTCCCGACCGACTCGATACCGCACAGCACCACATATGATATGATACATACATCAAGAAATCATCAAGAATCACTCGAAATTGACTCCCACCTCCCTCCCTCCTAGTCAGAGCAATCAATATCTATTCCCCCACCTATAATACAATAAAACAAAAATAATCAGCCATCAGGAAAATTCGGCCGCGTCTTACATAAATGTCCACGTATGACACCGACTGACCAACCAACCAACCAAAACCACGGCACTCCATGACTACCAGCTACGGTACTCGTCAAGAAGAAGTCTTCATAAAAGTAAGAATTCTCATTTGTCTATGGAACGAGCCCTCCCTCCCGCCCTCCTCCCACAGGCAACCCTCCCCAATCGTGATAATCTCCGTCCGGGAGCGAAAGCTCCCCCCTTCGCGAAGACTTTTTTGCCGTGTCGCTCTGCTGTACTCGAGTACTATACTTTGTAGTGCGTGCTCGAGGAGATATTGAGTAGACTGTTGTGAATGTGGGTGAGATCTCACCGCTCTCAATCCTTCCCTTCCTGCCTCGTATGTGCGTACAGTACATATACATATAATATAATATCACAGAACGGCTCTTATCACTTTTCCCCCCCTTTCTAATTGGGATGGGTCGCGCTACTTTACCAGTACTAGGTACAGTACTTGCTGGCTAGTGTATTATGCTAGATTGTAGTAGTGTAGTGTACCAGTGCAAGTACGGTAGGTCTACGTGCAGATAGACTGTATGGTATTATACTTTGATTTGCTTTGCTGTGCAGTGCGGTCGGGCCGGTGGGTGAGTGGACGTGCGGGCCTGCGCGGGGGTTTGGGTAGCGTATGTACGATAGATGGTGGAGTATCACAGCACTAGTATCATAGATTTTTTGTCGAGTCGCTGGGCGGTGGGCAGGTGATTTTCTTTAGCTCAATGTATGATGTACCGTACTCCAGTGCTTGTCCCTACTTGTGCTTGTGCAGGGGTACAGTGTCTGCATGAGTTTAAATCTGTATCCGAGAAACATTTCGAACGCAATTTAATCAAGTTTGATTCGATTTAATTTGTTCGAATCTGCTCAGCTACCATACCATCCATACCGGTACTATACCTATCCCCCGCACGAACAAAGGAGAAGAAAGAAGGGGAAAAAAATATCGAAATCCGATCAAAGACGCATGCGAGCAAAGGAATAACTAGAAGTAAGAAAGTGGCCCTCTCCCCCTCCTCTCCAGCTCTGTCCCACCGACCCCTCCCGGGATTCACACATAAAATTACCGTATGCAGAAAGTCCACCACCATACATGTCTAGTCCATGTCCGCTTCGGGCTTCCTTTTGCCGAATAGACAAGCAACGAGAGAAAAAAGAAAAAGAAAACTAAGCAAGACAGCTAGGAAAAGGAAAAAATAAGGGAAGGCACACCGACCGCACGGTCGCCCTCTATCCGATAGGTTGATAAGTTGATACCGTATCATAGCGACCTATCAAGTCGAATTAAATCATGAAGGGAACTGATCCTTCCACAAGTCCATCCGCTAAAAACCAGAAGAAGAAAAATCCCCGCATCTCAATTAGCATTCGAAAACCGGTTACCAAGAATTTCGACCCAATCCGAATCCTCCTCAGGTAACACTTCTTTTTGCCTCTTGTCGGGGAAAAAGGAAAAACGGGGAGAAGAGAAAATGACAACTCAACTCACCTAACTTGCTAGCGATAGCCCAAACCGGCAGATATCTCCTTATTTCGTGCAATGCAGGAATCTCGTCAGACACCTTGTTTCCATCGCTCCACAGGCAAACAACTCTGCCGTCCAAACCCCCTTTAGAATCGCCACCACCTTCGCCCTCGCCCTCGCCGTTGTTGTCAGCGCTTTGCCTTTTTCTTAGTGACTTCAGCTCTGTAGTAGGTTTGTTAGTAGAGGACATGACTCGCGAATTGGTCTTCTCGTCTTCTCCCCGATCCTCCCCCTTCTCCCAAGTGAGCTCCACACTCCACCCTCGTTCCCAATCTCTGCTCCAGAGCCGCAATTCTCTAGTATTCGGGAACCCCGGAATGGGGTCCCCAAGGGTCGGCGATTTGGCAAGCTTTGACTGTTTATTATACTGCCTGATGGACCTGCTTAAGTTGCCATATGTAGGTTGTTCTCCATGGCCGTTAAGAACCTCGATCCCGACTGGTTTGTTAAACAGTAGCTTGCATGCCCGGGTATTTCTCCCCCCAAGCGTTATCGTCGCTTTCCCGTCCCCGGTCTTGGTGACGTTGTAAGAGATCCAATCACTGAAGTCGCGCTCGGGTGGCACACCACCAGATGCTTGTGGCACAACTCTCGGTGCCATCCCCTTCCAAGAACATCTGCGCAGTCCAGGTTTGAGCTTGTCGGCTTGACATAAGTAGGCTTTACCTTTTACGCTGGGGATGTATTCTGAGACAATTCTGTCAATATAATCCGGGTGCCCGACGAGATGGACGTTGTTTTCTCCTGTTTGGAGATCTACTGTTTGCTGGAAGTAAACCTTTAATCTCGCGTCTGGTGAGAAAGGGAATGCTACTAGGTTGTAGATGAATGTCCCAACGAAGATCACAAATATAAATAACGTGACGTGGTAGGTGATCCGGTGCAAAAAGGGTGCCAGAGGCAGTAATAGGATTATGGAAAATGTTCCAAAGCCCAATAATACTGTCAGCATGTTACTTCCGTCAGCCCCGGTCTGCGCCAGTGCATTTCCCAAGAGGAGTGCCACTGAGCCAGCCAATACTAGTTGTAAAGGTACTGTCATCAAGAATTGTAGAATCCATGTCCATGATGGTAGATCCTTGCTCCACCCCTGTTCACCCCCATAGACCGCCTTATCCTTCTCCTCAACAAGGATGTCCCCACTCTCGTGATCGCCATTGCCGAAACGAGGATTCCTATGGGGAGCAAAGGACAATGGTCTATTAGGTCCACGAAAAAGCGGTGTTTCTTCGGTAGCATGTTCGTTGGCATCGTCATCCTCGTTGACAAGAGGGTTAGAGACATTCTCCGATGCTCCAGTCTGGGAATGTTCTTCCGAAGGATATGTCCGATCACCTCCACTGACAGCAATCTTAATTTCACTCTTCTTCTGAAGTGCGGTCATCTCTAAAAGGGAGATAAAAGCAGAAATAAAGATCCCAGAGTAGAAGACGAGAACCCAGTATCCGCTGCCCAAATGCGACTCTCCGATAGTCACAGCGACACCAATCATAGCTAGGAGCCACAGTAACCATTGCTCAAGAAATCCATAGCCTCTGGCCAATGCCGTGGGCCTAACTGCATCCGCGCCACGGAGGATCACCCATGCGATGATCCACCAGGTAGATAGGAAACAAATCCAAACGGAATATTGTGAAGAATAAACAACCATTGGGTTAAGCTTATTGATTAGGAAGGCCATTCCCACAACACTGGCACTGGCTGCAACGAATGCCACTGGGAAACGGAGTACCCCACGCCATCCCTGGGTCGTTCTCGAGGCGATGGAGTCTTCTGGTGGGGGTGGTATATAGTCTGTATTGGAAAAAAAGTAAAACTTGTCGGAATGACCAAGAGCCCACATGGCTACCACCATTACAACAAACGGAACGACAATCAATGTGATGGTGATGGCGAAAATTGTGTGTAGGTGGAGCACCGGGAAAGCTCGACCGAAGACTAATGACCGTTAGAATTGACCTGAACTCCGGGGTTCAACTGGGATCACACGATCAAACCAAACAGCATCGTGACCTTCTCCTGCGCTTCCGTTCGGTGAATCGAAGACTTTGCTAGTGTCACCAGTCATGGCTCGCAGCGTAGCCAAAGACCCACCAAGCATGTGCCAAAGTGACCTTTTGCTTGCTGAGCCAACATTAGAGGGTTACTTTGGTGCGCAATTCGCGTGGAGGAAACCTACAGTGTCTGGCATCGTCTTCTGTGGTGTGGTACCGACTCCTGGGTTGATAGAATGCTACATCGAGACCCCTCATTCCAAGGTTCTCAACGAAAACAGAGTAGTCTGTAGCGCTCCTGCATAAGTGAGCGACGGGTTCATTAATTCCTGATCTGTATTTACGAGCACGAATCTTATACCTAATAAGTCCGGCCTTAAAGCCGTCGCCGCTAACGATAGTTCCGAAAGGCCTCTTTGCTTTTTTGTAGTATTTCGTGACTTCGGCATCGGTGGATCTGAAGAGCGTTGCTCTCCCACCAGCGCCAGCGCCTTCCAAATTCAAAAACGAATCTGAAACCCCAGATTTGTTAATGCAGCTCAGGAGCGACTCTTTGGCCCAGCTAAGACATGGGGAATGATATCGTACGTGGTAGTTTGGCCACAGAATGCATGGCAAATGCTCTTGCTCCGTTCTAGATCCCCAGAATGTCAGTGAACATTTGTAAGGCATTGTGATAAGCTCTACAAACCAAGTAATCCTCTTCTCCATTATTCAACAAGGCTACCAATCCACGTTTAAGTCTCTTCCCTCCTTGGCTTTCGGGGCGAGTAAACGATTTGATGATTTGTAGAATCGAGACAACGGCGGTGCCATCGTCGGTTGCGCCTGAGGTAAACAAACCAATCATTCAGCACACATCCAACCAATTGACCATCACGGGAGCCGTGCGCAGAAATTGTGTATAGTGGAGAGAATTTCTACACTTATACGATAACAATTCAATGCACGATAGTAATTGAAAGGGTGGGCACAAACCGTAACCGGTGGAGACACTATCATAATGAGCACTGACAAGTACGGGCGACAATTCGTTGGCGGGCAGTTCTCCATGGATATAAACAATTATATTGGTTCCTTCAAAGTATACCTATCGTGATGTCACCACAGATGTCAGTTTCCGCCACATAGAACTTGGGCGAATCAAAAATAGTCACGGCCCGAGATACCGTGAGATCTTCTCGCCCAGCGCCAACAAACGTGACATTACTCCCGGGCTTCCCCGGAATCCCGTCATCGAATAGATCTACCGTCCCCGAATATCCATAGCCAGATGAGTGGAGTTCATTCCCGAATCCTGCGACTCCGTTTCGACTCAATATTTCTTGAATCCTATCCAGCAGGTACGCTCGAACATCGTCATTCGGTCGACTATTGTACGGATGAAACTCCCTCGTCAATACCTCCAGATCACTCCAGGCCTCCTCGATATCCACCCCCCAGTAATCCAACTCTCCCTTCTTCGCCACCGCTGGTGGCTGCCGATCGATGTATAAGAGAGCAGAAAACAATGAGACGTAAGTAATAACTGCTAGGAGTGTCACGGAGAGGGGATTGAAGCCGAGGATCGACTTGACGCGCGTCATTTTAGGCTTAGAGGGATATCGTCCTGCTTGAAGGAGATGAGGGTATACGGAGGCCACAGTGAAGGCCTGGGGAGAAAGCTGAGGTAGTGGGAAGAGTAGCGAGACTTTGGTATGGAGTGTGTGAATGTGTTGGTGGCACGGTGGTAATGCAAGGGGCAAGGACAGCTCGAGACGATTGAGCTGAAAGCTTGCAAGATGTTAGAAACGGGAGGTCAAGAGGACCATCCCGGGATGAGTGACTGGGGACGTCGGGGCCTAGTTTGGCCCGATATGGTGGATATTATAATTGGGGTGAGGAGAGTGAGGGTAGTGTGGGATAGCAGGATGAAAGGAGTAGATAGAGGGTTAAAGATGAAGAAATAGCCAAAGAGAGAGAGAGTGGAGGAAGAAGTCGAAATGTGTGGTATTAGAGGAAAGAAAGGGTCGAGGTTGGTTGTTTGATCAAACACAAGATGGGAGCAAAGGGGAACCGGGTGTGACGTCTGCAAGCATCTCCTCTCAAGGTTGAGCCGCAACTGGCCTGTGGACCTGTGGTACTCGTGCAGGTATGGTATGGCAATCCTCCGCAGCCTAAGCGAGAAACTCTGAGACAGGGGGCACGGTCCGTGTGCCAAGACTTCGATGCTGAAGGGTCAGAGACGGCCTTCTCTGTCAATATTCCTTGCGCATCAACCCCCTCGAACACAACGGAAAGTGAAGAAATTCGGGTACTCGAGTGTATTGCTGTTCTACCCTTTGCTCATTCTGGAAAGCCCATCCTTTTGTGGTATAACCCTAGTGAACTGTTGGCTTCTGTCCGAGTGATGGCTTATGTTACCTCTTGCGAGTTGAGAACAAAATTTGAGCTTGTCCTGCTTGCAGTGGATTATCCAGCTTGGTCATTTTGGGGCTTATGGAATGGAATTCGAAACGACCTGTATGGCCCAAGAGTTGAATGGTTCCGAAGCACACCGCCCTGATCATAATCCGTCAACGGAGCAATGTCCGATGTCGAATGTGGGAACAGAGGAGAATCGCATGCCGTACTGTGGTGCAAGCTGTGAGATATACCGCTACCCCCTGTTCTGGAATTCTCTCTCGAGTGATAAATGGTGCTTCCTCTCTCCCGTTGTGGACAATTTTGTGAAACATGAAAAAGGATTCAGCCATGGAGCGATAAAAGTTTCGCATCCCACTCGCTCTGCAGTAAACAAGCATTGCATCACCTATCGTACAAACTGGCGGATCAACTAGAAATTTGGTGCTGGGGAGACAATTTTTTAACTCCGGCGCTGAATGCCTCAACTCGCCAATTCCTAAAGTATTCGGATAGGTTATGGAAAGCCCCTCGGCGCCAAGCCAGAGGGTCATACCGTATTAGGGAGTTTCCTTCCTAGCAACGGGGCTTCTGGTGTCTGTAAATTGTGTTGACTACGAGCACAGTAGACTGGACAACAAAGCCCTGGTTGGCGCTAAGTTGTTTTTCTCTATATCCGGATACGTTAGGAATTGGCGAGAGGGCATTTTAAGAGTTTTCCGTAGATACTCGAGTAGTGGAGTTAAAATTCCTATCTAAGCAGGAAGTCCTCACACTTAATACCCTCATTGAAGCTGTTATGATTCTCTCTACAACAGCAGCATCTCCCCCCCGATGCTTTAGCACAATTTAATGGCTACCCGGCAACCTCAAATTTTTTCTACATCGCTGCCTGGCCCCCTCACTTCAGTTTGGAGGAGGAGGGCAATTTTCACTCTCTTATTCCTTTGCCGCCCTCAGGCTTTCACCCTAGTGATGGCTTGCTCCTCAAACACGGGTTTGATTTTATTTGGGTGGTGCAGCCAGATGCCATATTCGACGATGGATATGAAGGTTTCCTTCTCGGCCGTAAACCGCATTACCTCCGCCTTATACTCTAAAATAGTTATTGGGCGCAAGGCCAGCCCTAACCTTTCTTCAGTAGTGAAAAAGACGATAAGAGCCGGGGCTCCCTGCAAACTATGGCCACTTTCAACTTTTTGCGGGCAACCTCTGGGTTGGGTCAGTTCCCCCCCTCCCCGTCCCATGCAATGATCGTTCTTCTCTCGTTTCGCTGTAGCTGGATTGCCTAATTTCGGCATACTTGGATGTGAACAACGTCACTTCGCCGAAGCATACGCGTACCACTGGGGCCTTAGAGTGTGGGTATCTCCCACTCCAAGTGCGGCTATTAAACTGTTATTTCCAATACTAATTTCAGAATTACCAATCGAGTGATGTTCTATGATGCTGACTATGTGCAAGGATTCGAGAATAGGCGTGCTTTCGACAAATACTTATGGGCAAGTTTAATATTAGGGCGAAGTGACGGCTGGGGGCTATGGTTGCAGCATAGATATCAATGCTGCTAGAGGCATTCAGCCCTGGGGTTGAAAAACGGTTATACAAGTTTTTCGAGTTTGAAAAACTTTGGTGGGGTGTAATGCCTCTTTACATAATATTATCATACAAAACTGATAGATTAACTAGAAACCTGGCACTCACTCGAAAACGCGTTTTCAACTCTGGCACTAAACGAATCTGTTGGCGCTCCTTCCCAATTTTTAGTTTGCGCTCAAGTATTGCGGTACTCGAGCACTGGCGTGGCCCAATTGGAGCCGGACACCCCTGCTTAGTAGTGATCTCTTGGCTAATAGTGAGCTCGTGCAGGGCAACACAATTAATAATCACATACGATACAAAAAGGCGGAAACCAATTTTGCACAACTGGTTTTGGTATGATACATGGCATGGAAAACATCCCATAAAACCTAGTATCATATCTAGCCCTTGAAATTAATGATTCTATTATGAGGTATTACCCTTGGAAGCTGCCCACGAAATATTTAACACTTTTGGTCGATCACAGCCTAAGGAAGAGTTTTCCAAATCCTCATAAGTACCTGTTTAGCCCCATACTAGTAATTCACGTACCTTCATGGTTTCTCACGTCGGAGGCTTATGTCACCTAGTCTCATCGCTCCTCATTGCTTGCATTGCGACTCGTGGCCTTTAGGCGGCTGTTCTATCCCCGTCCACACCCTCGTTTCCTCCACCTTTCCATCCCCTGGCTCCAAACCACAACCAACACAACGGGCCTTCGTTCACTTAAAATAAGCCCCTTTCCACCTTCAAATTTCCTTGTCGCGTGTATACCAGCCACACTACCTTGCCCCCATCAGGGATATCACCCACCAAGGTCATCGCTCCGTCAGCGGTCACAACGTAACTAGTACAATGAAGATAGCATGTTCCCTGGAGGATAAGAACCCCTTAGAAATGTATCCCTAACCCCCTACCCCTCGTTAAATAAAGAAAGAGTTAAAAAACTAACTATCAGCAACCTCATAGCGTGTCTGAGGGCGCAAGGAGAAGCAAAAGGAAAGACTGTACCGATAACTCTTTCATACTGTTGTCGTATGTTGTGCCGCCTCTCGATCACGATGCGCGGGGAGACCCTGTTGTACCTAAGGGGTATGAGGACCCCTTCCGAGGGTGTTTTAACCAGAGGCCCTTAAGCACTGCGCCAGCTGGTTTGACTCCAGAACAGATTGAGGCCGATATTAGGGCAATGAAGCAGGGGGTGGACAAGGTTTTTACGCTGTAATATGAATGCCGAGTCTCTAGGATCTCGAGGAGGACTTTGTGGATGAGATTGGGAAGAGTTTGCTAGCGTTGGGGGTTTTTGGGCCTATGGTTGGCATGGTGGGTTGTAGCTTGGGGAGCTGGGGTTATTACCCCAATTTTCAAACATAGAATTTAGTGTTTCCTAACACCTAGCTGTTTGGTTCTAGTTTATAAATTGTTTTTTGAATAGTTGATTGTTTTGTGAGTATTGATCATATCATCTCACTCGGATTTCTAAGACCGGTGCAAACTAAGCGACACTGCTGTTATGAGGAAGGGCCGGAGGTAGTCTCTCATACTCTAAGCCTCACCGCTCCTACTTTGCCATTAGCATTATCACTACCAGCTGAGGCGCACGCACTGTCTCGTTTATTGCAATCATATTTTTCTGCCGGAAGGCCGCATTTTCTCACTAGCTCCGTCTAAAATTTCCGCTTTCCCTCTTCCGCCTTTTTCCCCCACAGCCGTCGCAACTTACTTCCTGCCTCCGTCACTCATATTTTATCCACCTATCTTCTCCATTTTCTCTCTTTTGATTAGGAGCCTAGGGACTTCCGCATCCCCTAGTTTGTTGGTCAAGAGGAAAAGGGAATTTGGAGGGCAGTAGACGCTTAAGCTTTGGTTTATGGCTTAGCTGCCCTGGCGATAGCCTACCCTACATGTCACGATTTACACCTCCGCAGATATCCCATTCTGCTGCAAGATTTCAGGGTCCCACGTGTCCACCTATGCTACCCACGCCACCCGCCACAACCCGCAGTTCCAGAGTTCACAGGCAAACATCTAAGGTTTTCCTTTTTGTTTCTAATGATTGAGTGGCTCTAGGGAGGAACATATTGGAAACTGGCTGACGCGAAGCGCGAGAGAATCGCTCAGCCGGAGTGCTTATGGAAATTTGTTTTTTTAGATATTTTTTTAGAGCCTTGCATAGTAGCCCAATCGACCAGTAATGCTCTCGAAAACAGGTACAGAATTTGGGTGTAGATTTTGGCAGGGCTTAGCAGATATCATCGGATTATGGGTGGCAGCCCTGGTGAAGCAGGCAGTCTGTCCTTGGAGCCGATGTTGGTCTGCGATTTCCCTCCACTATGACTGGATCTCTTTTTCCGAATTTAGAGGCGAGTTTGAGAGGCTTAGGGGCGAGGGGAACAGCAACAACTGCACCGTAGCCAACATGGTTCGTTCCATAGGATATATGCGAGATACAGGAGGCTTGGTTGAATTATGGTTTGGACAGCAAGGTGGTGGCGGTAAGTAGGAGCTTTATGCTAGCGCGTATCATATTATAATCAAGGAATTGGGCGACGGCAGCAATGCGGAAAATTAGTGAAGTTGTCACTACCGGGAAGCGGAGGGCGGAGGGGATATATAAAATTTGAGTAAGGATATCTCACCTTATCTAAGGCGGGCGAACCCTCGAATCTTTTGACCAACTTGGACATTCGTAATGCCGAAGCGTTTTTTAAAGGACTCTCATTGCATGCCATCAAGCTTCGGCCCTTTTGCTTGGGTCTGGATAGTATGTAATAGAAGTTCTTTTTTAAAAAAAGATTCTACACTACTGTACGGGTGCTGGGAGTACTCGTACATTAATAGATAGACCGAAATTCGGACGATCAGCCACTCTAATCTAAGGTATTAATTATGCGCGGACTATTGTGCTTGGGCCCTCAGAGGATAGAGGGTGCTGGATTGCATATCTCAGCCCGGTTGTATTTCAAGTACTATACATGGATCGTTCCACTCGTGCCAATAGAGAGCGCTTTTTTCTATGTTGACGGAGGGTTACAAGCGGTAGTAAATACCGGTAGTACAAGTAGAATGGAAATTAAAGTGATGAATTTCTTCATTGTGCTTCTTGGATAGATGATGATATGTTTTTAACCCGGTCGTTTATATTTGCAATGGAAGGACTGCCCGCGGCGCGCTCCGGCTGAGACAGGTCCAGGAGAGTTGTGCGGGGGAGGTGGGGCATCTCGCACCCGAGTTCCGTCGGCAATGCTTATCCAAAATCTAAGGCCGGAAGAGCGCAGTTACGGTGTTTTACTCGGGACGTGACAAACCGTGAGACCAGAAGAAGCACAAGCCGCTGCGCGTGAGAAATGATTGGCCTTTCGTTGTTTGCTTTCGGGAGGCAGCAAAGCCCTCAGCTCGTTCTTGGTTCAATTGACGAGCCTTGCCCTAAATGGGGTAACTATCTGCTGTGGAACGCTCTCCCTGGACAAGCATCTCTTTGTAACGAATTGATGGCTATTGGGTGAACTTCGCAGCGGGTGGATTGTTCTGGGTGAACAAAGTGCACAACTACCGGAGGCACTTGGGCAAACGCCAGCCTTCCCCTCTTACGGTAGTCGGATGAGTTTCTGCCACGACGGACTCTTGAAAACCAATCAAGAGATCGAGGCTGTGTTGACACATGACGGCCCAACCTTTGTGGAGCTCTGTCAGGTGGGCAAGGACCCGCGCAGTGGGAGCTGATGGGGTGGCTGGTAAGCACCTAATCATCGCCTTACCCCAAACTAGGTTAGATCGTAGTTCTGTCTCAGCATTTTTTGCTCCTGTCACTTCTGCACTTGGTGAACCTGCAGACGGCGAATGTTTTTGCACCTCATACCAAAGTGAGGATGAATTATGGTGGCCCGAGAATGGCTTTATACGATATGTACTGGAGCACTGTAGTCCTAGTACGTGTTAGAATTCACCGAAGGGTACTTCATTCCTGGATGTACTAGAGTATGTTGCTGTAACTTATCAGGGCCTGAAGTTCAGAAAATTGCAGATTCTCAAGAATTCACAACTCACTGACTTGTAGGGCTAGGGCTACGAAAGCTCGGGACACCTCAGCTTCATACCATGTACTAGTATGATAGGCTCTCTAACGCAGCCTTTTATTTTTCTCTATTCTATTTCAACAGTCATCTCTGCTTGTCCTTATTTTCCGGAAATACCGCATTGCTTGTAGGTACAGTATGTCTTTTGAACTTCGGAGATGGCCTCGTAGGAATTCCTGGCACTTTTGGCATTTTAAGCGATTATTCTATTGCACCGCGAGACAAGCTTGAGGTGTTCAGCTCATCTAACAGCAGGCTATCATGGTACTTGTACCACAAGGCATGCTCCGATTTTCTAAAAGCAATTTTATGTAGCAGTAGCCAACAACACTAGATAACCTGAGTCCAATAGCGGACGACTATTGATGGTTGCTCGCCAGAAACCTTTTGAGGGCGCAGGGGTATGTGCTTGGTGAAGGAGTCTTTCCTTTTTTTTTTTTTTTGAAATCCTGGTTGGACTGTTGGATGGTGTGATATTTGCTCGATGGTGTGATGAAGTCTACTTGTAAGTTACCTGAGATTTTTACTCACGCATCTTTGCCAAGAATTCCTCCGCCTGCCGATATTTTGTATTTTGCTGGAGTCCTCACCAAATGTTCCGCTCACGGAGGCATTCTTGGCAAAGAGGCATGAGTAGGTAGGTATGTTGTATCATACTATATGATAATAACATACTAGTATCTTTAAATTAGTTGCATCGGAGGATAGGTGTGCTTTCGCCCTTCCATTGTTATCGTTTCTTTTTCCTGCGGGACCAGTTTAAGTCGGCTCCTGGGTTTTTGGGTCGTATTAGGAGTTGCTCATAATGTGCACTAGTACTATATCCGTAATGGGGTACCTAGCGGTATCATCCTTCGAACAGCATGTGGGAGAAGCTCATGGGATGAAGTTCACAACATATATTTACCGGTACCCTACCAGCACAGTATGATACCGGTTTAGTATCCGCTGGCTAACAAAACACTACCGGTACCGTATGATACCCTGATTTGGAAGGTAAGTCATGGTTCTGGGATTAAAGTACTTTTTTGCCCGGGAGACTAATGTAGCATGGGCGCTCTTAGATGCGCACAGACAATTCGCCATGCATCCCTCTACGAGTAATCCCCGTTGTGAGTAGCCTTCGGCAGGTATGATACTCGAACAAATAGGGTTCTTAGTGTGCTCGTTCTGAACCGCCCCCGATCCTCGAATGTCTGAGTACTCGAGTACCGTACTCGAGTAAAGTAGCGGGGTAAAGGTGGGGTACCGGTATTGTACAATGGCTCTTAATAATCCTAAGTTCGCACGGTCATGCTGCGGGCGCTGGCAAAGTACTTGGATGCGCTCAATTTAACATCGTCGCCGTGCCATGCGCAGGCTATGGGGTATCAATATTCGAGTGTTCCTGTTTCCCTGCTCAGATTACACTTAAGAATTATGATGGAGAGGAGTTGTGCTTGTAGGAAAAAGTGCTTTGCACTGCAGGTGAGGGGGGAAATGAGACTCGTCGCTAACTGGCCTGATCGAATCGAGTGGGATCTCGCGAAAGATAACACCCCGGGTATCGTTTCCCCACCAGCTCTTAAGTTTTGTTTCTTTTTTTCATAGCCTGGGAGAGTATCATAACAAGAGAGTGGTGCATTATTCTCCCGTTTTGTACCCCCCCTGCTTTTTGAGTGCTGTCTTCACAGGGCTTAGCTGTCAGTGAGCCAAGACCGACTTCCGTGGCAGGCGGGGCTCAAATGTCCCACTGGACTGGCACCCCAATGGGAGTGCACACAGCCTTGCAAGTCGTATTTATACTCTTCTGGTAGGTGCCCGAGCAGTCCATGTCTGCAGGGGGTGAAGCGGCAGGGTTTTATCAACTTCTAATAATTTCCTTCCATAAGTAGCGCCAGCGCCTCCTCACTCTACTCCCTGCCTTCCTTCGATACTTGGGATATCACGGCGAAATCACCCGATCAAAACCACCGAGAGAAATCTAACCTTCTGTGAAAGAAAAACATGGATCCGTACGATCCATACCGACCTCAGGGAGATATATATGAAATCGTGCCCTCCCCACCCGCCACTACTGGGCCTACGGAAAATTTACTACGAACAAAGACGATCGCCGACGATTCACCTGATGGCACTAAAGCTGAAAGAGTTGTCAGTGTTGCGAGGTCAGTTGCTTCGACGAGGACAAACACTTCCGATGTCTCTCGACTGCGGGAACGAATTCGTAGGGGACTATTGTGGGGAACGAAGCTGCACTGGTTCCTTCCGAGTGCGATGGTAGGATTATTCATCCTGGGGCTGTTAGGAGCTTTGCTGCATCACTGGTTCTATCTTTCGTTGGATGGAGAGGGTGCGGAGGATCAATTGATAATGGTTGGGTTCGGGACCGCATTTGCATTCTTCACGAAGGCTTCATTGGTCGGGAGTATCGTTCTAGCGTACAGGTTTGTGGGGTCCATGAGTTTACAGTAGTAAGGAAACGAGTGCGGTGCTGAGAATTATAGGCAACGGATTTGGTACACGCTGAGAACCACGGCTATTACTGTAAAAGGGATTGATAACTTATTTGCGTTGACGGAGGATCCTACATGCTTCTATTCCAAGGATGTTGTACTCAGAGCCAAAATTGCAACAGTCATGGCACTAGCAACATGGTCCGTTGGGGATCATTCATTCACTGTCATTTGAAAGGGACAATCGCTGAGAATAATTCTAGGCTTATACCCTTCGCCGCTGTCTTGTCCCCCGGAGCGCTTACGGCGCGACAAACACGTGTGGTAGAACAGGCTGAGTGTACTGTACCAACTTTTAACACATCGGCACAAAATGATTACGTTCTTCAAAGACCAAAATACGGACTCGGGGGGTACAATCTGGTAAACTTCAACAAGTCCGAGGGCCCAGATGGGCTGCTATACTTCGATGACACCGGCTACCAATTGACGCAATCAGCCACTCTATCAAACATTTTAAGGGCTCCTCGTCAAGTTGCTTCGCCTTGCAAAGGGTATAACTGTACCTGGAATGTCAATTTCGACGCGCCGTGGTATGAATGCCAGGAGAAAAGCGTCGATGAAGCAAGAAAGGCTTTACAAACGTTTGACTGGCCGGATATCAAATACCTCTGGGCGCCCCTGGGCCAAACAACGTTATATGTGGTATCCGACGGAATTGACTATGCCTACCCCCAGCCGCCCTATCAGAACGGCTCAAGTAATATGCAGGGTTATTTCGTGGATGAGCCAACTATCAGAGTCGGGTACGTCGTCGACACGGGCATCCCCGTAGTGGAAGGATCCATAGACTCGAACAACGGCAGCTGGAAAACCGTCTTCGAACCCCACTGGTTAAGTTGCGATCTATTTAAGGCGTCCTGGAACGTGACCTTCAACTTCACCGGTGAGACTCAGTCTGCTACACTCAAAGCGTCAAATCCAAGAAAGGTATTCGAGCCACCAAAAATGGGCCCTGCAAATCCAAAATATCGTGAGAACACATTGTACTACGCTTTTGGAAGAGCCATCCGGAATATACTGGAAAACGGCTTCGGCTTTAAGGATGGCTACTTAGACGTAATGGAATACTCAGCCTACCACCCCCTAGTCAACCAGACCACTCGCCTGGCAATAAACGACGTCAAAGGCGGAGTCGAAAAGCTAGTCACGGACCTAGGCCTAACCCTCCTCGGCATTCCATACCTCGAGATCGCCTTGAATACAACTGACGAGTGCAAGAAATGGCGCTACGAGAATCGCTTCCATTACAATCGCAGGAGTTTGTGGGTCGGGTATGCCATCAGTATCTTTGCAACTCTGGTATTTGTAATCGTCGGCATGCACTCTATTTACCTTAATGGGATTACCTCGGATACCCTGTTTTCGAAGGTCCTTGTGACCACAAGGAATCCGACGCTGGATAAGCTTGTCGAGGATCACGAGGGGGTTTGTCTCGGTGGTGATCCGTTCCCGGAGGCGTTGGAGAAGACGAGGTTGAGGTTCGGAATTATTAATCGGGGAGATGGAGGGACGCATACGGCTTTTGGAACCGCTAGTGAGACGACGGTCATGCTTGGTGCTGAGAGGTATAGGGGTTTCAGGATGGGCCAGGAGGCTATAGACCCATAGGGCTAGGGAATATAGGGACGACGGGTTGTATTGTGCAATACTGTCTATGATGGATGGGCTTGAGACTGGCTATGACAAAGAAGGCGTTTTGGAATAACTTGGTTGTGTTTTATCTTTCCTTCTGTATTCGTTTGATTATTTTTTTTTGCTCTATTTTTTTGTCCTATTCTTCGCAGCACGAGGCGCAACGGAGTAGCTATGACTTCCAAGGCCTCAATGGAATTCTTTAAAGTCTTGATGTATCCCAGGTTTACCCTTCTAGCTCGCACAGCTATATTGAGGGTTACCGATGTTATCACTCGTAAAGAAGCTTAGCCCCGAAATATGCGGAAAGGAATTCGCGTGTAGTGCAGTGCAGTGTAGTATCCAAATTTGATACTGCGGGCTGGGAAATGAGCCTAAGTGTATCTTTACAGTACTCCAAATGCTGAGAAAACTATTGAGTGACTCAAACGCGAGCTGGTCAAAAGCCCGTAATTGTAGCTACGCATCTTACCAAGGTATGATAGCCACTGGAGGAGAGGGTGACATTGTCTTTTCATTCTTAGCACACTTTATGCGAGGGTAGCCAAAGATCACTCGATTAACCCCCACAAAGAAATAGATAAGTTTTGCGGAGCAGAGGCGGGCTGCCGGATTTCTTTCCCTTTCTCTTCACCTTTCTCTAATAAATAAATGAACAAGGCCCTGCCTAGCACATAACTATAATATAAAAAAAATGCCATTCTCAAGAAATTATGGCTGAAACTCCCCACTCGTAGTCTAGTGACGGCTTTTGTCGACTTGTAGCTATTGTTTTCGCTACATGGCCGCTAGTTCTCGGCATCTCACGCCCTATCATCGCAAAAGATTCTGAATTTTGATTATTTAAACTGTTGCCCTTGAGATAGGTTGTACGGTATGATACTGAATCAGATTATTAAATTCAATAGCAATTTACTATTCTTAGAAGCTAAAGCTACTGCCGGTGTTTGTCTTAGTCTATCGTACAAGGAGAAAGCATACGTTTGAACGTCAAATTCGGAAAAGAATTATTTTTTACCTTAAAGGCTTGCAGTTAATACAGCCCAAACATTAAAAAAAAAAAAAAATGCTTGAGATAAAATATTTCCGTTCCAATTAGCATGCCAAACACACCCCTCATATTATTTCCCCCCCCAAAAAAATGGCGCTTAAGTGAGAGAAATGGCATTTTTGCTGAGTGCCAAACAGGGTCTAAATAATAAAAAAATAGAAAGAGCAGCTAGGCCTCAGACAGCAAACCCAAAGCCGGTACCGTACGTGGGCTCAGCCTATCAAAACCTTGTGTGCCTCTGATCGACCATGCAAATTTGCTATTATCATAGCTTGAGAGCACCTAACTTGTGCCAGGATAGACTTAAGAGTTCCAAATCCCTAGTCGGAAACCTAGACTGCGGGATGACCCTCTTGCCTGGAAATAGCTTTAGGGTAAGTGTTGTAACTTTCTCACTCTATTGGGTTGTATCCTATATATGCATGAATAAGCAAGCACTTGATTAGCAAAAGTCACTGGTTAGTAAGAGAAAATAATAGAGGGTAGGAAATGGTTGGGATTAGTGTGAAGGTTGCGGGAATGATAGTTCGTCCTGAAATGCCCGGAATGCCCCGATGCCAGAGAGTGCTGAAATGGGGACCCGTGATACTTAGAACCGAGTCAGAAGTTATCCGAGATGGATATTGATGACATGGAGAAAACCCCTTAAACACCATAATGTCGATCCGCGAGTGAGCGCATCAGCGCAGTAATAATGCAGGCGAGCTCTCAAGGTACAATTTTCCAAATTCTGTTCCGATTCTTCAAACCAATATCCCTAGTTCCCATAGTTCTCCATCCTCCGGGGCGGGGATCAGCCTCCCTTCGAAAGCATTCAAAGCTACTCACCCAGCCAATTGCATCAAGCTCCTTGCATTCAGGTAAGGCCTCATAGTCCATAACCGCTTTGAGGTGGATCGTAAGATATTCGGGGTGGTCGGGACGGGGCATAATCCGTCATTTTTTGGTTGA
>Ga0307507_10005541_pt1 | contig 20635 bp, 13 predicted proteins | sample 7_EM_MG_FD_207223 | JGI IMG/M metagenome (GOLD analysis project Ga0307507, IMG submission 207223) | Populus trichocarpa ectomycorrhiza microbial communities from riparian zone in the Pacific Northwest, United States - 7_EM | ecosystem: Host-associated > Plants > Roots > Unclassified | place...
CGGCGTCGACCAGGGCCACCCGCAGCCCGGACTGCGCGGCGTGCCAGGCGGTGGAGATGCCCAGGATGCCGCCGCCGATGACGAGGAGGTCGTACGTCGCCTTGGAGAGCTGCTCCCGGGTCTCGGCCCGGCTCGGGTTCGAGCCGGAGGCCGGGTGCGTACCGAGGGCAGGCACGGACTGCAGGGTGGACTTAACGGTCATGTGGGGTTCTTACTCCTCGTCGTCGAGCCAGCCCATGGTCCGCTCCACGGCCTTGAGCCAGCTCTTGTACTCACGGTCGCGCTTCTCCGCGGCCATGTTGGGGGTCCACTCGGCGGCCCGGCGCCAGTTGGCACGCAGGTCGTCGGTGCTGGTCCAGAAGCCGACGGCGAGACCGGCGGCGTAGGCGGCGCCGAGGCAGGTGGTCTCGGCGACCATCGGGCGCACCACGGGGGCGTCCACGAAGTCGGAGAGCGTCTGCATCAGCAGGTTGTTGGAGGTCATGCCGCCGTCGACCTTGATCGCCGCGAGCTCGACGCCGGAGTCCTTCGTCATGGCGTCGGTGATCTCACGGGTCTGCCAGGCCGTGGCCTCCAGGACGGCGCGCGCGAGGTGCGCCTTGGTGACGTACCGGGTGAGGCCGGCGATCACACCGCGGGCGTCGGAGCGCCAGTACGGGGCGAACAGACCGGAGAAGGCCGGCACGAAGTAGGCGCCGCCGTTGTCCTCGACCGTGAGCGCGAGCGTCTCGATCTCGGCGGCGGTGGAGATGAGGCCCATCTGGTCGCGCATCCACTGCACCAGCGAACCGGTGACGGCGATCGAACCTTCGAGGGCGTAGACCGCCTTCTGGTCGCCGATGCGGTAACCGACCGTGGTGAGCAGGCCGTTGTACGAGTTGACGGGCTTCTCGCCGGTGTTCATCAGCAGGAAGGTGCCGGTGCCGTACGTCGACTTGGCCTCGCCCTCGGCGAAACAGGTCTGGCCGAACAGGGCCGCCTGCTGGTCGCCGAGCGCGGAGGCGACCGGGATGCCGCCGAGCACGTCGCCGAGGCGGCCGCCGGTGACCTCGCCGTAGACCTCGGCGGAGGAGCGGATCTCGGGCAGCATGTTCAGCGGGACGCCGATGGACTCGGCGATCTTCTCGTCCCACTCCATGGTGTGCAGGTTCATCAGCATGGTGCGGGAGGCGTTGGTGACGTCGGTGACGTGCCTGCCGCCGTTCACACCGCCCGTCAGGTTCCAGATGACCCAGCTGTCCATGGTGCCGAAGAGGATGTCGCCGGCCTCGGCGCGCTCGCGCAGCCCCTCGACGTTGTCGAGCAGCCAGCGGGCCTTGGGTCCGGCGAAGTAGCTCGCCAGCGGCAGGCCGGTCTCGCGGCGGAAGCGGTCCTGGCCGACGTTGCGGCCCAGTTCCTTGCAGAGCGCGTCGGTGCGGGTGTCCTGCCAGACGATGGCGTTGTGGACGGGCTCACCGGTGTTCTTGTCCCAGAGGAGAGTCGTCTCGCGCTGGTTGGTGATGCCGATGGCCTTGATGTCGTCGCGGGTGATCCCGGCCTTCTCGATGGCGGAGGCGACGACTTCCTGGACGTTGGTCCAGATCTCGGTGGCGTTGTGCTCGACCCAGCCCGGCTTCGGGAAGATCTGCTCGTGCTCCTTCTGGTCGACGGAGACGATACGGCCGTCCCGGTCGAAGACGATGCAGCGGCTGGAGGTCGTGCCCTGGTCGATGGCCGCGATGAACGGTCCGGCGGTGTGCGCGTCGGTCACTGTGTGCTCCTGAGGGGTTCCGTGGTCATGAGGACTGGTTCTACTGCTGCTTCAGTGCTCGGAGTTCCGGTTCTCATCCGGTTCTAAGCAAAGGCGAGGTTGTAGATACCCGCAGCGATCGCGCCGCCGATCAGCGGACCGACGACCGGGATCCAGGCGTAGCTCCAGTCGGAACCGCCCTTGTTCGGCAGCGGCAGGAGCGCGTGCACGATGCGCGGGCCCAGGTCACGGGCCGGGTTGATCGCGTAACCGGTCGGGCCGCCGAGCGACAGACCGATGGAGACGACCACGAACGCGGTGATCAGGGCGCCCAGGGTGCCGAGACCGTTGCCGTTGGCGTTCAGACCCTGCGTCAGGATGGCGAGGATCAGGACGACGGTGCCGATGATCTCCGTGGCGAGGTTCTGCACCACGTTGCGGACCTCGGGACCGGTGGAGAAGATGCCCAGGACCGGGCCCGCGCCCTTCTCCTCGGCCTCCACGGACTTGGCCGTCGGCTCGCCGACGATCTCCTTGTCCGTGAGATGGGCCTGGAACTGGCCGTAGTAGGCCACCCAGACCAGGGTCGCGCCGATCATGGCGCCGAGCAGCTGCCCGGCCCAGTAGATCGGGACGTTGTCCCAGCCACCGTCCTTGATCGCGAGTGCGAGCGTCACGGCCGGGTTGAGGTGGGCACCGGAGAGCGGTGCCGAGATGTACACGGCCGTCATGACGGCGAAACCCCACCCGAAGGCGATGGCGAGCCAGCCGGCGTTACGGGCCTTGGAGGCCTTCAGCGTGACGGCGGCGCAGACGCCACCGCCCAGCAGGATGAGCACGGCGGTACCTATGGTCTCGCCGATGAAGATGTCGGAGCTGGACACCCGCGACTCCTTTGTCCTTCGTCCAGGGAAGCCGAACCCCGGGTCCCGCCGGGGGTTCGTGCGCCCTCGGGGGTGAGAGCGATGCCGGCCTTTGGCGTTGCCACACTCTAGCGCGTATTGCCGGTAGGTGTTCGACAATGCCGACCGATGGACGGGAGTCTTGCTCCGGGGTTACAGGCGCGTCAAGAGTGCTGTTATCGAAAACACGATCGTTATTGATTGCTGTGGGCTATCGATCGCGTGATCGATGCGGACGGCAGTCAGGTGGACACCGTGTGTGGTGATTTGGCGTTTTGGCCGACTTTGTCGTCAAGCGTACGACTAAGACCGGAACGCTCCCTGGGGCGTTCCGGTCTTTTTTGCTGTGAATCCGGTGGGGTCCCGGTTGGGTCCGCTGGGGTCCGGCGGGGTCAGAACCGCCCGGCGCCCAGATCCCGCGACACCGCGCGGGCGCAGTCCCGTACCGCGGCGATCAGCTCGGGGCGCAGCGCACCCTCCTCGTCCGACCGGCACAGCCGCTCCACGGCCCCGGTGATGCCGACCGCGCCGACCGGCATGCGCCGCCGGTCGTGGATGGGGGCGGCGATGGACGCGACGCCCTCCCAGGTCTCCTCGACGTCGGCCGCGTACCCACGCGCGCGCGTGACGTCGAGGATGTGCTCGAAGTCGGCGAGCTCGGACACCGTGCGGTCGGTGAAGGGCTTGCGGTCGGCCTCCAGGGCCTCGCTGTGCGCGACCGGGTCGAAGGCCGACAGCACCTTGCCCAGGGCCGTCGAGTGCAGCGGCTGCATGGCCCCGATCTCCAGGACCTGCCGGCTGTCGTCGGGGCGGAAGACGTGGTGCACGATCAGGACGCCGTGCTGATGCAGCACTCCCAGGTGCACGCTTTCGCCGCTGGAGCGGGCCAGGTCGTCCGTCCACACCAGGGCGCGGGCCCGCAGCTCGTGGACGTCGAGGTAGGTGGTGCCCAGGCGCAGCAGTTCGGCGCCGAGCTGATAGCGCCCGGAGACGTCGTCCTGCTCGACGAAGCCCTCCTGCTGGAGGGTGCGCAGGATGCCGTGGGCCGTGCCCTTGGCGAGACCGAGCGACGAGGCGATGTCCGAGAGGCCGAGCCGTCGCTCGCCGCCCGCGAGCAGGCGCAGCATCGCGGCCGCCCGTTCGAGCGACTGGATGTTCCGTGCCATCGCCGTACTGCCTCCGTCCCGTTCGACCGTCGACGCGCGACGTCGCTGCCGCCGTTCGGCAATGTCGAACACTACCGGTCCGTGCCGACCTCCCGCTAATGGTCGGCCGATTCCGGTCACGTCTCCTGTTGCGCCACTTGTCGCGAGAACCTAGACGGCGTCGACCCGCTCGTCACCTCGGTCCGCCGCTCCGTCACCCCGGTCCGTCCCATGGACGCTTCAAGCACGCTCCCGCCCGACCCCGTTACGCTGGCGACGTGCACGCTCCCCGGGGAGTTCCGTGAGAGGTTCCCGGGGAAGCCGCAAAGCCGACAGCCGTCGCACTCCAGGGAGCCCCTTTCATGGCCTCGTCGCCACTGACCCCTTCTGCTGACAGCCGGACCCGTGTGTCCGCGCTCCGAGAGGCACTCGCCACCCGCGTGGTGGTCGCCGACGGAGCCATGGGCACCATGCTCCAGGCACAGGACCCCACCCTCGAGGACTTCGAGAACCTCGAAGGCTGCAACGAGATCCTGAACATCACCCGCCCGGACATCGTCCGCTCGGTCCACGAGGAGTACTTCGGCGTCGGCGTGGACTGCGTCGAGACGAACACCTTCGGCGCGAACCACTCCGCCATGGCCGAGTACGACATCCCCGAGCGCGTCCACGAACTCTCCGAGTCCGGCGCCCGCATCGCCCGCGAGACCGCCGACGACTTCACCGCCCGCGACGGCCGCCAGCGCTGGGTCCTCGGCTCCATCGGCCCCGGCACCAAGCTGCCCACCCTCGGCCACATCGGCTACGCCACCCTCCGCGACGGCTTCCAGGCGAACGCCGAGGGCCTGCTCGCCGGCGGCGCCGACGCCCTGATCGTCGAGACCACCCAGGACCTCCTCCAGACCAAGTCGTCGATCCTGGGCGCCCGCCGCGCCATGGAGGCGACCGGCGTCGACGTACCCCTGCTGGTCTCCATGGCCTTCGAGACCACCGGCACCATGCTGCTCGGCTCCGAGATCGGCGCCGCGCTGACCGCGCTGGAGCCCCTCGGCATCGACATGATCGGCCTGAACTGCTCGACGGGCCCCGCCGAGATGAGCGAGCACCTGCGCTATCTCGCCCGCCACTCCCGCACCCCGCTGCTCTGCATGCCGAACGCGGGCCTGCCCATCCTCACCAAGGACGGCGCCCACTTCCCGCTCGACCCCGAGGGCCTGGCGGACGCCCAGCAGCACTTCGTCCACGACTACGGCCTGAACCTGGTCGGCGGCTGCTGCGGCACCACCCCCGAGCACCTGCGTCAACTCGTGGAGCGGGTCCGCGAGTTGGCGCCCGTCGAGCGTCACCCCCAGCCCGAGCCGGGCGCCGCGTCCCTCTACCAGACGGTCCCGTTCCGCCAGGACACCGCCTACATGGCGATCGGCGAGCGTACGAACGCCAACGGCTCGAAGAAGTTCCGCGAGGCCATGCTGGACGGCCGCTGGGACGACTGCGTGGAGATGGCCCGCGACCAGATCCGCGAGGGCGCCCACATGCTGGACCTCTGCGTGGACTACGTCGGCCGCGACGGCGTCGCCGACATGGAGGAACTGGCCGGCCGCTTCGCCACCGCCTCCACCCTGCCGATCGTCCTGGACTCCACCGAAGTCCCGGTCATCCGGGCCGGGTTGGAGAAGATCGGTGGCCGCGCGGTCATCAACTCCGTCAATTACGAGGACGGCGACGGCCCCGAGTCCCGCTTCGCGAAGGTCACCAGGCTGGCGCAGGAACACGGCGCCGCCCTCATCGCGCTGACCATCGACGAGGAGGGCCAGGCCCGCACCCCGGAGCACAAGGTCGCCATCGCCGAGCGGCTGATCGAGGACCTCACGACGAACTGGGGCATCCACGAGTCGGACATCCTCATCGACACCCTGACCTTCACCATCTGCACCGGCCAGGAGGAGTCCCGCGGCGACGGCATCGCCACCATCGAGGCGATCCGCCGCCTCAAGGCCCGCCACCCGGACGTGCAGACCACGCTGGGCCTGTCCAACATCTCCTTCGGCCTCAACCCGGCCGCCCGCGTCCTGCTCAACTCCGTCTTCCTCGACGAATGCGTCAAGGCGGGCCTCGACTCGGCGATCGTGCACGCCTCGAAGATCCTCCCGATCGCCCGCTTCACCGAGGAAGAGGTGCAGACGGCCCTCGACCTGGTCTACGACCGCCGCGCAGAGGGCTACGACCCGCTCCAGAAGCTGATGGCCCTCTTCGAGGGAGCCACCACCAAGTCCCGGACGGCGGGCCGCGCCGAGGAGCTGGCCGCCCTCCCGCTGGACGAGCGGCTCAAGCGGCGGATCATCGACGGCGAGAAGAACGGCCTGGAGACCGACCTGGCCGAGGCGTTGGAGACCCGTCCCGCTCTCGACATCGTCAACGCGACACTCCTGGACGGCATGAAGGTCGTCGGCGAACTGTTCGGCTCCGGCCAGATGCAGCTGCCGTTCGTGCTCCAGTCCGCCGAGGTCATGAAGACCGCGGTCGCCTATCTCGAACCGCACATGGAGAAGTCGGACGCCGAGGGCAAGGGCACCATCGTGCTCGCCACGGTGCGCGGCGACGTCCACGACATCGGCAAGAACCTCGTCGACATCATCCTGTCCAACAACGGCTACAACGTCGTCAACCTCGGCATCAAGCAGCCGGTTTCCGCGATCCTGGAAGCCGCCGAGGAGCACCGCGCGGACGTCATCGGCATGTCCGGCCTCCTGGTCAAGTCCACGGTGATCATGAAGGAGAACCTCCAGGAGCTCAACCAGCGCAAGATGGCCGCCGACTACCCGGTCATCCTGGGCGGCGCCGCGCTGACCCGCGCCTACGTCGAGCAGGACCTGCACGAGATCTACGAGGGCGAAGTCCGTTACGCCCGCGACGCGTTCGAGGGCCTGCGCCTGATGGACGCCCTGATCGGCGTCAAGCGCGGTGTGCCCGGCGCGAAGCTGCCCGAGCTCAAGCAGCGCAGGGTGCGGGCGACGGCGGCCGTCACAGAGGTCGAGGAGCGCCCCGAGGAGGGCCACGTCCGCTCCGACGTGTCCATCGACAACCCGATCCCCGAGGCGCCGTTCCGCGGCACCCGGGTCATCAAGGGCATCCAGCTCAAGGAGTACGCGTCCTGGCTGGACGAGGGCGCCCTCTTCAAGGGCCAGTGGGGCCTCAAGCAGGCCCGCACGGGCGACGGACCGACCTACGAGGAACTCGTCGAGACCGAGGGCCGCCCCCGCCTGCGCGGCCTCCTGGACAAGCTCCAGACCGACAACCTGCTCGAAGCGGCCGTCGTCTACGGCTACTTCCCCTGCGTGTCCAAGGACGACGACCTGATCATCCTGGACGACGAGGGCAACGAGCGCACCCGCTTCACCTTCCCGCGCCAGCGCCGCGGCCGCCGTCTCTGCCTGGCCGACTTCTTCCGCCCGGAGGAGTCCGGCGAGACCGACGTCGTCGGCTTCCAGATCGTCACCATGGGCAACCGCATCGGCGAGGAGACCGCGAAGCTTTTCGAGGCGAACTCCTACCGCGACTACCTCGAACTGCACGGCCTGTCCGTCCAGTTGGCCGAGGCGCTCGCCGAGTACTGGCACGCGCGCGTGCGGTCCGAACTCGGCTTCGCCGGCGAGGACCCCACCGACGTCGAGGACATGTTCGCCCTCAAGTACCGCGGCGCCCGCTTCTCCCTCGGCTACGGCGCCTGCCCCGACCTGGAGGACCGCGCGAAGATCGCCGCCATGCTGGAGCCGGAGCGCATCGGCGTCCACCTCTCGGAGGAGTTCCAGCTGCACCCGGAGCAGTCCACGGACGCGATCGTCATCCACCACCCGGAGGCGAAGTACTTCAACGCGCGCTGAGCGACCTCCGAGCGCTGAATCCACAGGCGCACGGAACGGACGAGCACACTGATCGGATAAGTCGTACACTGGTCGGTCCACCGCAGGCCGGTCGCCCTTGTAGGTATCAGGGGCGGCCGGCCTGATCGTCCCTCAAGGAGGTGCGCCAGGATGACCAGCACGGTCCCCGCGCTCGGAACCCGTACGGCCGAAGGCTCAGCACTCCAGGCCGTACTCCTCGACATGGACGGCACCCTGGTGGACACCGAGGGCTTCTGGTGGGAGGTCGAGGTCGAGGTCTTCGCCGCCCTCGGACACACCCTCGACGACTCCTGGCGCCATGTCGTGGTCGGCGGCCCCATGACCCGCAGCGCCGGCTTCCTGATCGAGGCCACCGGCGCCGACATCGCCCTCGCCGAACTGTCCGTCCTGCTCAACGCGGGCTTCGAGGACCGCATCGGGCGGGCCCTGCCGCTGATGCCGGGCGCCGCCAGACTCCTGGCCGAGCTGGCGGAGTACGAGATCCCCACGGCCCTGGTCTCCGCCTCGCACCGGCGCATCATCGACCGCGTCCTGACCGCGCTCGGCCCCCAGCACTTCGCGCTGACGGTGGCCGGCGACGAGGTGGCGCGTACCAAGCCGTACCCCGACCCGTATCTGCTGGCCGCCGCCGGACTCGGCGTCGACCCGGCCCGCTGCGCCGTCGTGGAGGACACCGCGACCGGTGTCGCGGCGGCGGAGGCGGCGGGCTGCCTGGTGGTGGCCGTGCCGTCCGTGGCGCCCATCGCCCCGGCCGTCCGGCGCACCGTCGTGACCTCGCTGGAAGGCGTCGACCTGGCATTTCTGCGCGGACTGATGGCCGACTGATGACGGAAATGCGCCAGCTGTTCACCGAGCGTGCAAAGTCCAATGGTGCCAATGGGAAAGGAATTCGGACCCGGCCGACCGGCCGAATTCCGTTGCTCTCCAACCGAGTTGAAGCGTGTGAGGTTCCCCACGTGCCGGAGGGTCGACATCGTCGTCGCCCTGTGCTGTTCACCCCATTTCCGAGGCCGATCACGCACCCTTGTGTCCCGATTGGTGAAACCCTGCACTAATCCTTCCCTCGACGGGTTTTCAGTCTGTCCACAGCCGGTTCCGCTGCGTGATGGGAACTCAACTACGGTGACCGTGAACCCCCGTGCGGGTCCGGACTAATCTCAACGCGAGAACATCGCCCTTACCCCCGTGATCGACATCACCACCCCATGTATGTCGGGTACACGGACTCGAACAGCTCTGGAGAAACTCCCGCATGAACCGCAAGACTTTGGTGCTGCCGGCCGTCGTCGGCCTGCTCGCGCCGGTGCTCGCCGCGTGTGGCGGCTCCGGCAGCGGGAGTTCCAGCGACGATGCGATCATCGTCGGCACCACGGACCGGTTCGAGGCGACGAAGGACGCTCCGGCGCCGCTCGACCCCGCCTACGCCTACGACGTCGGCACCTGGAACATCCTGCGCCAGACCGTGCAGACCCTGATGATCCAGCCCAAGGGCGAGGGCGACCCGGTGCCCGAGGCCGCCGAGAAGTGCGGCTTCACCGACACCGGCAACGAGCGCTACGCCTGCACCCTGCGCGAGGGCCTGAAGTTCGCCAACGGCGACAAGATCACCGCGTCCGATGTGAAGTACTCCATCGACCGCGCGATGCGCATCAAGGCCGACAGCGGTGTGTTCGCCCTGCTGTCCACCGTCGACACCGTCGAGACCCAGGGCGACCGCGAGGTCATCTTCCACCTCAAGACGGCCGACGCCACGTTCCCGTACAAGCTGTCCACCCCGGTCGCCGGCATCGTGAACCCCGCCGACTACCAGAAGGACAAGCTGCGCGACGGCTTCGACATCGACGGCTCCGGCCCGTACACCCTCTCGGTGTCCAAGAAGGGCGACGCGATCACCACGGCGACGTTCACCAAGAACCCCAATTACAAGGGGATTCTGAAGGTGAACAACGACAAGGTCGAGATGCGCTCCTTCTCGGACGCCACCGCCATGGGCAGCGCGCTGTCAAAGGGCGACATCGACGTCATGACGCGCACCATGTCGCCGGAGCAGATCCAGAAGCTCGGCGACAACACGGACGGCGACATCGACCTCGTCGAGATGCCGGGCCTCGAAATCCGCTATCTGGCCTTCAACACCGCCGCGGCGACCGTGAAGACGAAGGCCGTACGCGAGGCGATGGCCCAGCTCATCGACCGCGGCGAACTCGTCTCCAAGGTCTACGGCACCGAGGCCGAGCCGCTCTACTCCCTGGTCCCGGCGACCATCACCGGTCACTCGAACTCGTTCTTCAACAAGTACGGCGACCCGAGCGTCACCAAGGCCAAGACCCTGCTGACCCAGGCCAACATCACCACCCCGGTGAAGCTCACGCTGCACTACACGACCGACCACTACGGCCCGGCCACCAAGGACGAGTTCGAGCAGCTGCAGAAGCAGCTCAACGCGAGCGGCCTCTTCGACGTCTCCATCAAGGGCACGCCCTGGTCGACGTTCCGCCAGGCCGAGCAGAAGGGCAAGTACGACGTCTACGGGATGGGCTGGTTCCCGGACTTCCCCGACGCCGACAACTACCTCGCCCCGTTCCTCGACAAGGACAACACCCTCGGCTCGCCGTACGCCAACTCCGAGATCATCGGCACGCTGATCCCCGAGTCCCGCCGCGAGGCCGACCGGCTCGCCGCGTCGAAGAGCCTCACTGCCATCCAGGACATCGTCGCCACCGACGTCCCGATGATCCCGCTGTGGCAGGGCAAGCAGTACGTCGCCGCCCGCGACGACGTCACGGGCACCGCGTACGTGCTCAACTCCTCCTCGACCCTCCAGCTCTGGGAGCTGGGCCGAGGCGCGGGCAGCTGACAGCCCCGTGTGCCCGGGGCCGGGACGCACCGCCCCGGGCTTCGCAGTGACAATGACAAGGCACACGCAGTGATCAAGCTCAACCAGTGGCCAGTCCTGCCGATCGTGGCGGGGCTGGCCTCCGGCCTGTTGACCGGATGCGGCACCACGACAGGCGGCTCCTCGGGCACCGGCTCCTCCGTGGTCATGGGAGTGTCCGACGACGTCCTGGCCACCGACCCCGCCTCGGGCTACGACCCCGGCTCCTGGCTGCTGTTCGACGACGTCTTCCAGTCGCTGTTGAGCTTCCCCAAGGGAGGCACCGAACCGCAGCCGGAGGCCGCCAAGAAATGCTCCTTCACGGACACCCGCGCCCAGGTCTACCGCTGCACCCTCAAGGCCGGCCTGAAGTTCAGCAACGGTGACGCGCTCACCTCGAAGGACGTCAAGTTCTCCTTCGATCGCATGCTGAAGATCAACGACCCCGCCGGTCCCGCGATCATGTTCCCCATGCTCGACAAAGTCGAGACCCCGGACGCGAACACGGTCGTCTTCCGGCTCAACACGTCCGACGCCACCTTCCCGAGCAAGCTCGCCTCCGGCGCCGGCTCGATCGTCGACCACACGCAGTACGACGCGAACGGGCTGCGCGAGGACGGCGGAGCGGTCGGCTCGGGCCCGTACAAGCTCGACTCGTACGGCGATGACGAGGCCGTCTTCTCGGTCAACGACAACTACAAGGGCACCGCCGAGGTGAAGAACTCCGGCGTCACCCTCAAGTTCTTCCACGGCGACCAGAGCGCCCTGAAGAAGGCCCTCCTCGACAACAAGGTCGACATCGCCTACCGCGGCCTGACCGCCACCGACATCGCGGACATCGAGAACTCCGACGACAGCGACGGCGTCGAGGTCGTCGAGGGCAGCAGCGCCGAGGTCCAGCACCTGGTCTTCAACATGGACGACCCGGTCACCGGCCGACTCGGCGTCCGCAAGGCCATCGCCCACCTCCTCGACCGCGACGCCCTCATCAGGGACGTCTACAAGGACACGGCGACCGCGCTCTACTCGATCGTCCCGGCCGGCATCGCCGGTCACACCACGTCCTTCTTCGACACCTACGGCGCCCACCCCTCCAAGGCCGCGGCGCAGGCCGCGCTGGAGGCGGACGGCATCACCGACAAGGTGAAACTGACCCTCTGGTCCACCCCGTCACGCTACGGCCCGGCCACCGACCAGGAACTGAAGGCCATCGCCAAGCAGCTCAACGCCAGCGGGCTGTTCGACGCCGACGTGAAGTCCGTGGCGTACAGCCAGTACGAGAAGGACATCGCCAAGGGCAAGTACGGCGTGTACGTGAAGGGCTGGGTGCCCGACTACCCGGACGCCGACAACTTCACCGCCCCCTTCTTCGGCAAGGGCAACGTGCTGAGCAACAACTACACCAACAACACGATCACCGACACGCTCATCCCCAGGACGGCTTCCCAGAGCGACCGCGGCGCCACCGACAGGGACTTCGGCAAACTCCAGGACATCGTCGCCGACCAGCTGCCCGTCCTCCCGGTCTGGCAGGCCAAGCAGTACGCGGTCACCCGCGACAACGTCTACGGCCTCGAATACTGCCTCGACGCGTCGACGGTGTTCCGCTTCTGGGAACTCAGCAAGGGCTGAACACCAGGGCCCGGACACAAGGAGAGGCGCCCCTGTCAGGAAGGAGCGCCTCTCCGCACGACTGCTGCGGCTACTGCGCGCCGGGGCGCACCAGCCCGCTCTCGTACGCGTACACCGCGGCCTGCACCCGGTCACGCAGGCCGAGCTTGGTCAGCACATGCCCCACGTGCGTCTTGACGGTGGTCTCGCTGACGAAAAGATCGGCGGCGATCTCGGCGTTCGACAACCCGCGCGCCACCAGCTTCAGCACCTCGACCTCGCGCTCGGTCAGCGTGTGCAGGGCGTCCGGGACCGGCTCGTCGCCGGACGGCAGATGCCCGGCGTACTTGTCGAGCAGCCGACGCGTGATGCTGGGCGCGAGCATGGCCTCACCGGCGGCCACCACGCGGATCGCCTGCACGAGTTCATTCGCAGGCGCGTCCTTGAGCAGGAAGCCACTGGCACCGGCCCGCAACGCCTCCACCACGTACTCGTCGAGGTCGAAGGTCGTCAGCACCAGCACCTTCGCCGGGCCGTCCCGCCCGGGACCGGTGATCTGCCGGGTCGCCTCCACCCCGTCCATCCGCGGCATACGGATGTCCATCAGCACCACATCGGGCTGCAGAGCCCGTACCTGGTCGAGCGCCTGCAGACCGTCACCGGCCTCACCGACGACCGCGAGATCCTGCTCCGCCTCCAGAATCATCCGGAACCCGGTTCGCAGCAGCGGTTGGTCATCGACAAGTAGGACGCGGATGGCCACGTGAGTCTCCTTCGCTAGCCCGGCCCCATTCTGCCCTGCGCAACGCCGGACGACTCGACCGCCCTGAGGGGCAGACCCCGGGTCACGTCGGAGACGGACACGGGGGCCTCCGGCGGGAAGGCCGTTTGCCGCACCCGGGCCGGCGGCGGGAGGTGTCTGGGGAGTGTGGGCACCGGGCGGAAACTTCGCGGGCAGCCTCTGGGGCCTGGGTGGAAGAAGCGTCCGTTCGTGCCGGGTGCCGGGTTTCGGCTCTGGGTGGGAGGCGTGTTCGCCAGTTCCGGCGGCCCCGGCGAGACCATGGTCGGTGGTCTCTGGCCTTGGCGGAAGCGCCCGTCCATCGCTTCCGGATTCCGGGCGGAAAGTGCGCCTGCTGTCTTCGAGGCCTGGGCGGGGAGTTCGTCGGCTGCGCAAAGGAGATCCGCGGCCCTTGGACCCCCGGCGGAAGGACCGCTGGCCGCTTTCGGCCTCTGAGCGGGAGAACATGAACGGATGCCACCGGACCGGGGCGGTAACACCATCGGTTGCCATGGGCCTCAGGCGAAGAAACCGTCGGCGACCCCGACCCGCTAGCAGAAAAACCGTCGGGCACCCGGCCCCCCGAGTGAAGAGACCGTAGGCCACCTCTGTTGCCCGTGCGGAAAACACTGCCTGCTGCCCTCCGGCCCGGGCGGAAAGTCAGCCCGTCGCCTCTGACCTCCTGGCGGAGAGATCGTCCGCTGCCACTGACTCCCGGGCGGAAACGCCGTCCGACGCCCCTGCGTCGCCGGCAGGGACACCGTGTCCTGCTCCTGCGTCCCTGGCAGGAACACCGTCCCGTGCCTCCGCACCCCCGGCGGAAACGCCGTCCCGTGCCTCCGCACCCCCGGCGGAAACGCCGTCCCTTGCCTCCACGCCCCCGGCAGGAACACCGACCCCCACCCCCACACCCTCCGCAGAAACGCCGTCGGCAACCCGTACCGGCAGTGGATACGGCGGGGGAGTGCCGCCGAACTCCGGGCACACCGACTGGTGGTCGCACCAGCCGCACAGTTTGGTCGGCCGGGGCCGCCACTCGCCCGTCTCCGTGGCCAGCCGGATCGCCTCCCACAGGGCCAGCAGCTTGCGCTCCACCCGCTCCAGGTCCGCGAGGACGGGGTCGTACGTCACGACGTCCCCACTGCCCAGATACACCAGCTGAAGCCGCCGCGGAACGACCTGCTTCAGCCGCCAGACCACCAGGGCGTAGAACTTCATCTGGAACAGCGCGCCCTCGGCGTACTCCGGCCGGGGCGCCTTGCCCGTCTTGTAGTCGACGATCCGCACATCGCCCGTGGGCGCCACGTCGACCCGGTCGATGATCCCGCGCAGCTTCAGCCCCGAGGCCAACTCGGCCTCGACGAACATCTCGCGCTCGGCGGGCTCCAGCCGCGTCGGATCCTCAAGGGAGAACCAGCGCTCGACCAGCCGCTCCGCCTCCCCGAGCCAGCGCGTGAGCCGCTCGCCCTCCGGATCGTCGGCGAACAGCTCCACGACCTCCGGCCGCGACTCCCGCAACCGGTCCCACTGCCCGGGAATCAACGACTTGGCACGCGGCGCCGTACGCTCCGCCGCCGGGGCGTCGAAGAGCCGCTCAAGGACCGAGTGCACCAACGTCCCCCGGGTCGCCGCCTCGCTCGGCTTCTCCGGCAGCCGGTCGATCACCCGGAACCGGTACAGCAGCGGGCACTGCATGAAGTCACTGGCACGCGAGGGCGACAGCGAGGCGGGCGCTATGGCGACGCGCTCGACCACGCCCACCGTCCCCGCCTCCACTGTCGCTGCCGCCGTCGGCCCGGCCGCCGTGCCCTCGTCGCCGGCTGCCCCTGCGACGCCCTCGGTACTGGTCTCCATGCCCACAGACCTTACGGCCCGCCACTGACAGTGACCCGCCCCCGGCCACCGCCCGCGCGACAGCCGGGGAAACGCGGGGGGTGCCGGGGCGGAACGCGTCGCGACCGCCGCATACCATCGACCCGAGACCCCTCCGCCCGGTTGGCGCGGAGGACGATTCGAACGAGGGGACACCGTGGACGAGAGCGGGCAGCCGCGGTCCGGCAACGACGAGCCGACCGAACACGCCACGGGTGCCACGACCCCGGCCGCCGAACCCGGCACCCCCGAGCCGAAACACGACGACTCCGACCACAGCGGGACCCAGAAGCTCGCGCAGGAGCACGAGGACACGGTCACGTCGTCCGAGCCCGCCGCAGGGGATCGTACGGAGGAAGGTTTGTCATCCGGACCGGCCGCGGACGACCGCACGGACACCGGCACCGCGTCCCACAACACCACCCCCGCGCACGACATGCCTCCTGTAGCCCCGGCTCCCGCCGACCCGTCGCACCCCCGCCTGAACGGTGAACCGAAACCCGGCGACGAACCCGCGGCCGGTGAGCACGTCGGCGACCACACGAGCGACCACGACCGGGCCCCCGACCGCACCCACGCCCACACGGACCCCCACGCCCACACCGCCGACACCGGTATCGCCAAGGGACGCCCCCCGCAGCGCCCCAAGGAGCCCGGAGGCGGGCTGCTGATGGGGCGGCCCTTCGGGGTGCCCGTCTACGTGGCGCCCAGCTGGTTCCTCGTCGCCGCGCTCATCACCTGGGTGTTCGGCGGCCAGCTCGACCGTGTCCTGCCCGAACTCGGTGCCGCCCGCTACCTCGTGTCCCTCTTCTTCGCGGTCGCCTTCTACGCCTCCGTACTGGTCCACGAACTCGCCCACACCGTCGCCGCCCTCCGCTTCAAACTCCCGGTCCGCCGCATCCAGTTGCAGTTCTTCGGCGGCGTCTCCGAGATCGAGAAGGAGGCCGAGACCCCCGGCAGGGAGTTCGTGCTGGCCTTCGTCGGCCCACTGCTCTCGCTGATCCTGTCCGGGATCTTCTACCTGGCCATGCAGCCCGTCGAACCCGGCACCGTCCCCGGCGTCCTGCTGGCCGGCCTGATGGTCTCCAACCTCATCGTGGCCGCCTTCAACCTCCTGCCCGGCCTGCCCCTCGACGGCGGCCGCATGCTCCGCGCCGTCGTCTGGAAGATCACCGGTAGGCCCATGAGCGGCACCATCGCCGCCGCCTGGGTCGGCCGCGCCCTCGCCGTCTCCGTCCTCATCGGCCTCCCGCTGCTCACCCAGACCGGCGCCCTCGGCACCAACACCGAGGACATCAGCGGCATGGACACCGTCACGGACGCCCTCCTGGCCGCGATCCTCGCCGCGATCATCTGGACCGGCGCCGGCAACAGCCTGCGCATGGCCCGCCTGCGCGAACACCTCCCGGAACTCCGCGCCCGCAACCTCACCCGCCGCGCGGTCCCCGTAGAGACCAACACCCCGCTCTCCGAGGCCCTGCGCCGCGCCAACGCCGCCGGCGCCCGCGCCCTGGTCGTCGTCGACGCCGACGGCCAGCCCCTCTCCCTCGTCCGCGAGGCCGCCATCGTCGGCGTACCCGAACACCGCCGCCCCTGGGTCGTCGTCAGCGGCCTCGCACAGGACCTCACCGACGGCATGCGCGTCTCCGCGGAACTCGCGGGCGAGGACCTCCTCGACGCCCTGCGCGAGACCCCCGCCACCGAATACCTCGTCGTCGAGGAGACCGGCGAGATCTACGGCGTCCTGTCGGCGGCCGACGTGGAGCGCGCCTTCGTGAAGGCCATGGCCCGGCCCAGTTGAGGCACGCACGCGTGGTCGGCGGCCCCCGCAAACGCCGGTAGGCTGGTCACATGTCCGAACCGACCGGTGCCGCCCGCAGGCGCGGGCCCTTCAAGGTCGGGGACCAGGTTCAGCTGACCGACCCCAAGGGCCGCCACTACACGTTCACGCTCGAAGCGGGGAAGAACTTCCACACCCACAAGGGTTCCTTCCCGCACGACGAGCTGATCGGCGCTCCCGAGGGCAGCGTTGTCCGCACCACCGGAAACGTCGCCTACCTCGCGCTGCGCCCCCTGCTCCCCGACTACGTCCTGTCCATGCCCCGCGGCGCCGCCGTGGTCTACCCCAAGGACGCGGGGCAGATCCTGTCCTTCGCCGACATCTTCCCCGGCGCACGCGTCGTGGAAGCGGGCGTGGGCTCCGGCTCGCTCAGCAGCTTCCTGCTGCGCGCCATCGGCGACCAGGGCATGCTGCACTCCTACGAGCGCCGCGAGGACTTCGCCGAGATCGCCCAGCAGAACGTGGAGCGCTACTTCGGCGGCCCGCACCCCGCCTGGCAGCTCACCGTGGGCGACCTCCAGGACAACCTCAGCGACACCGACGTCGACCGCGTCATCCTCGACATGCTCGCCCCCTGGGAGTGCCTGGAGGCCGTCTCCAAGGCGCTCGTGCCCGGCGGCATCCTCTGCTGCTACGTCGCCACCACCACCCAGCTCGCGCGGACCGTCGAGTCCATCCGCGAGATCGGCTGCTTCAACGAGCCGACCGCCTGGGAGACGATGCTCCGCAACTGGCACGTCGAGGGCCTGGCCGTCCGCCCCGACCACCGGATGATCGGCCACACCGGCTTCCTCCTCACCGCCCGCCGCCTCGCGGACGGCGTCGAGCCACCCATGCGCCGCCGCCGCCCCGCCAAGGGCGCCTACGGCGACGACTACACCGGCCCGAACGCCGAAGGCGGCGCCGCCGGCCGCTGAGCCGACTCCCCTCGACGGCGGCCCTGTGCCGCACTCAACGCACGAACGCCGTGGCCGAGTTCCCGGAAGTCCTCCGGAACTCGGCCACGGCGTCTTTGCTCTGACGTACTGCCATACCGCAATACCGCCACCAACGGCCCGTCCCGTCCGACCGTGCGAACGAACAGTCGACCCCGCCGTTCCCCCGCACTGTGACGTGTGGCACCATGCAGGCCACCCCCACCGGCACAGCCCTCACAGGAGACACTCCTAGTGCAGTACTCCGCCGTCCCGGAACTGGAACTGGCACACACGAACACCCGGCCCATCCACTGGGTCGCCACCGCCACGGCTCTCGCCGGCGTCGTGGCCCTCTCCTCGGTCCTGCAACCCGGCTCGGCGCGCGCCGCCCAGGCCTCCGGCCCGCGGACGAAGTCCGCGCCCGCCACCGCCTCGGCACCCGCGACCACCGGAGTCGACTTCCCCATCCAATGCGGCCCGCTGAAGGCCATCGTCCAGAAGAAGGCCTCCGGCGACCTCGACGGCGACGGCAGGCCGGAGACGGTCGCAGTGGTCCACTGCGACGCCGGCATGGGCACCCCGCCCGACGGCGTCTACGTCCTGACCCAGGGAGCGGACGCCGCCAAGCCGCGCGTCGTCGCCACCCTGGTCGCCCCGAAAGCCCGCGAGACCGTCACCGACTTCGCCGTACGCGACGGCGCGATACGCGCGACCCTGCTCGGCTACTCGACCGAAGACGTGCCCAGTTGCTGCCCCGACGTGAAGGAAAGCGCGAAGTGGCAGTGGCAGAACGGCACGTTCATCCGCTCCACACCGGGCAACGCGCAGAACGTCTGACCACCCGCCGGTCCGCCGCCCCTCAGGCCGCGTCGGGCCCGTACACCTCGACCCGGTCCGCGACCCGCCGCACATGAATGCAGTCGCCGGGGCACTCCTTGGCGGAGTCCACCACATCGACCAGCAGCGTCAGCGGTACGGGCGTCGTGGCGCCCTTGTCCTGCAACAGCTCGTCGTCCGGGCTCTTCACATAAGCCAGACCGTCGATGTCCAGCTCGAAGACCTCAGGGGCGTACTGGGCGCAGATGCCGTCGCCGGTACAGAGGTCCTGGTCGATCCAGACCTCCAACGCCTCGCCGTCGGCCGCGGCCTCGTCCTGCACGGTGATGTCTCCTGCTTCCGCCGGGTGTTGAACACTTCGACCCTACCTCCGCCCGCCCCGGCGCCCCCTCCTGGCGATCTCGGGTTTCCCGCCCCGGCATGACGGGCACCGTTCGCGCGGACACTCTCCGTCAAGGGGCGCCATGGCGGGATTTCGTCGGGCCCCGAACCCGTCGCTACGGCAACTCGCGCCCGCCGTGAAGGGTTTTGACCAACCCGGCCTTGGAACAGTCGGCTTCTGAATCACGTTGAGTGGGTATCCACACGGCGTGAGGGAGAGCGCAGGGTGACCGACGACACACCTTGACAGTCTTTGTGATCTAGGGGTTTCAATCGACACCCACCCAGGTAGGGTCTGGAAGCGTCCAGCTCCCCTTGGAGGAGGTGAGGACCGTGGCAGCCCACGACGACGACATGAACCGCGGCATCCGCCCGGGACGAGGGTCCGACGACCCGTCCGGGCAGATTGCCTACCTTGAGCAGGAGATCGCCGTCCTGCGACGTAAGCTCGCCGACTCTCCGCGACACACGAGGATTCTCGAAGAGCGGATCGTCGAGCTGCAGACCAATCTGGCCGGGGTGTCCGCCCAGAACGAGCGACTCGCCAACACGCTCCGTGAGGCCCGCGACCAGATCGTGGCCCTCAAGGAGGAAGTCGACCGGCTCGCACAGCCGCCGGCCGGCTTCGGTGTCTTCCTCGTGGCCAACGAGGACGGCACAGCGGACATCTTCACCGGCGGTCGCAAACTCCGGGTGAACGTCAGCCCAAGCGTGGAGCTCGAAGAGCTCCGCCGCGGCCAGGAAGTAATGCTCAACGAAGCGCTCAACGTGGTCGAGGCCATGGAGTACGAGAGCGTCGGCGACATCGTCACCCTCAAGGAGATCCTTGAGGACGGCGAACGCGCCCTCGTGCAGGGGCACACCGACGAGGAACGGGTGGTACGGCTCGCAGAGCCGCTCCTGGACGTCGTCATCCGCCCCGGCGACGCCCTTCTGCTGGAACCTCGTTCTGGCTATGTCTACGAGGTCGTACCGAAGAGCGAGGTCGAGGAACTCGTCCTCGAAGAGGTCCCCGACATCGGCTACGAGCAGATCGGCGGTCTGGGCGGCCAGATCGAGATGATCCGCGACGCGGTCGAACTGCCGTACCTCTACCCCGACCTCTTCAAGGAGCACGAACTGCGGCCGCCCAAGGGCGTCCTGCTGTACGGGCCCCCCGGATGCGGCAAGACGCTCATCGCCAAGGCCGTCGCCAACTCGCTGGCCAAGAAGGTCGCCGAGGTGACCGGACAAGCCACCGGCAAGAGCTTCTTCCTCAACATCAAGGGCCCCGAGCTCCTCAACAAGTACGTCGGCGAGACCGAGCGGCAGATCCGCCTCGTCTTCCAGCGTGCTCGTGAGAAGGCCAGCGAGGGCACCCCCGTCATCGTCTTCTTCGACGAGATGGAATCCCTCTTCCGCACCCGCGGCTCCGGTGTCAGCTCGGACGTGGAGAACACCATCGTCCCGCAGCTGCTCGCCGAGATCGACGGCGTGGAAGGCCTGCAGAACGTGGTCGTCATCGGCGCCTCGAACCGCGAGGACATGATCGACCCCGCCATCCTGCGCCCCGGCCGCCTGGACGTGAAGATCAAGATCGAGCGTCCCGACGCCGAGGCCGCCAAGGACATCTTCGGCAAGTACCTCACCGAGCGCCTCCCGCTCCACCCCGACGACGTCGGCGAGCACAGCGGCGACAAGACCACCACCGTCCAGAGCATGATCCAGACGGCCGTGGAACACATGTACACGGAATCCGAGGAGAACCGCTTCCTGGAGGTCACCTACGCCAACGGTGACAAGGAAGTCCTCTACTTCAAGGACTTCAACTCCGGCGCCATGATCGAGAACATCGTGGGCCGGGCCA
>Ga0307507_10005542_pt1 | contig 20634 bp, 12 predicted proteins | sample 7_EM_MG_FD_207223 | JGI IMG/M metagenome (GOLD analysis project Ga0307507, IMG submission 207223) | Populus trichocarpa ectomycorrhiza microbial communities from riparian zone in the Pacific Northwest, United States - 7_EM | ecosystem: Host-associated > Plants > Roots > Unclassified | place...
GATTAAAGAATTTCTTGGTACTTGGAAATTTTAGGAGTAAAGTGGTCATTTTTGTTCTCGTGAATATTAGAGAGGGAAAACTTATACTTTTACTCAAATCAAAATGAACTTATACTCTTAGGCCCCCGTATGGAGCTTGAGCTTGAGCTTGAATGAAGGTTGTTTTCTTCTCAAGCTAAGTGCCTTTTTGCTTAGAGTGGTGAACCACATGAAGACATAGAAATCTTATAAAGAGACATGAAGTTTTCACAAGGAGAAATGGGGATCCTAGTTAAAGACATTAAGATTTAATGTGGAGAATGATAGAAGGATCAATCTTAATCTTGGAGAGAGAGTTCCTTGAAAATCATACACTAAAAAACTATTGTTTTTATTTATGAAGAAGATGTACTGTGTTTATTAATAATATAGGTGGTCACTCCTATGAATCACAGCTCTTAACCTAAGGTGATTTGAATATTGTGCTTGAGATTCTTCCCTCTCATGTACTGAAAATGGTAGGTGTTTGTCGAGATGTATGTATTCAGGATATAAATTTCAACCTCAAATATGATAGTATTTGGGTGTATTGGAGTATTAAAGGTATGACTCTGAACCTTGGATGTGGTTGTGCTGATGAACTCAATGAAGGCAAAGCAATCAAGACTTTATCGGGTGACCAGAAACTACTTAAAGACTAGTTGCACTCATCTTTATATTGTTGAAGTTGTGGGTATACTTGTTTGCCCACACTTTAATATGGTTTTTCATTATTTTTTTAAGTTTTATAAGGGTTGTATCTTGAAAAGCATACTATGTTTCCTATAAAGACAAGTCATAATCCCTATTAATCAAGGTCTATATAGCCATTGGCTCAAGCATGCATTTCACCTTGAATATTTCTTTGTTAAATCTTTTCAGATATTTCATGGTACCCTTATTCTCTTGTTGCATGATTATGAAAAGTCCAAATAAGCTTTTATTTTGTGCTCATGTTAAAGTAAGCTTTGATCTTTGCACAGAGACCCTCAAAGTAAAGGATGGATCTAGGATCTAAGTTATGGTATCACGTCTAGGCTACTCATGGAACATGGTCGAAAGGATTATTCTCATGACATTTTTCTTTTATATGACAAGTTTAAGCTACTACACATATTTTGCACATGTTCTCTTAAGTATGTGAACCAATCATAATTGTCTAGGCTTATTTTTATGGAAATGAGATCCTTGAGAAAACGAGTGTCTAACACTTATTTAGTTAATAAGAAAGCCCTCAAATGGTAAAGGTTGTACATCTCTATATCAATTGTCCATATGATCATAGATCGAGCTTCATTTCAAGCCCTATTTCTAACTACGCTTTCAAAGGAACTCTTTGATGAAATGTAGTAATAAAAGGGATGATTGTATATTGACTTGTCTTGGACTTGTCTTTGTTATATTTAAAGCATCCATTTGGAGAAAGCTTTTCATGATGATAAAAGTAGCCTTTGCGTGGGATATGGAGACAATGTCAATCTTTTTAGGTTTTTTGCACATCATTCTAACCTATTCCTTCCTCAAATTAAAGTTTTTTTGTTTGCATTGAGAGTGTGTTTCTTTTTTAGGTAGTTTTTGTGGTTGTGGTTTGAAAAAAATATATTTAAAAAAAATGCGGTTAGCTGTGATTAGTTGGATTTAGATATGTGTTTGGTAAAAATTGTGGTTGAAGTTTATGTGTAGCAAAAAACATATTTAAAATGTTTGGAGTTGTGTTTAGAAATGTGGTTGCGGTTGCTTTTCAAAGTGCTTTTTATGTGGAAATGCATCAAAATAATATTTTTTTATTTTTAAAAAATTATTTTTTATATCAGTGCATCTAAATGATCTGAAAACACAAAAAAAAATATTAATTTGAAGCAAAGAAAAAAATTAAAAAAAATTAATTTTTTTCAAAAACGCTTTTGAAACGCAAAAATAAACAGGGTTTAAGGAATTTTTATAAAACTCAGTTAAAAAAACAGGTAAAAATTGCTGCACAAAAACTGTGTTTCAAACTCAATTTTTTAATAGGTCCCGCAACATAAAATGCAGTTTCCTTTGTTACCAAATATGTTGCTGCGTTTGTTTCACCGCTAACGCAAAAGCTAGTGGAAAACAAACGCAACCTAAGGGGTGTAGGTGGTGGAGCTAATGTTAAAGAGAGGAAAGAAAAAGGCCTGGAGTTGCTCTTGTGTGGCTAAAAATTCTTTGTGAGCATCCTCATTTATTGTGTTAGTTGTTATAGATTTATAGAAATTGGTGTACTTGTAGTGAGGATGTCTATCACTATTTCATATCCTGGAGCTTCTAGGTTATCACTTATAAAAAAACTAGAATGGTTTTTGGTCGAGTTTCCATAAACAGCACTGCTAATAAAGTTGGAGAAAACTTTGAATGATTCTAAGCCTTTCCATTCTTAAGTTTGCAAAGTGTAAAAGGAATGTAATGTATTGAAGAAGAAAAAGGAAATGTAGGATAATGTTCTTTTTGTGTGCGAATATCTCTTATATTATGTACATGGTGATCCTTTAGTATTTAATACATTAATGAACCACATGAATTTCACAAAATGGAGTAAGGTTGCAGACATACTATATATCCTACTCATGAGGAATAATTATATTTATTATGGACTACTACATAAGTAACTTGTGAAACAAGATGGATAGGTAGGCGGTCGTACTATTAACTTACAAGATAGGGCATTTAGATGGATAATCATAGCAGTATAAGCATGCCTAAATATCATTTGGCATGCCCATAATGGTGAAGAGTCACCTCATAAAGGAGAATTACTTGAAAAATAAAGGGATGATGGGTTCCGGCTTGGACTCGTTTTCCAACATTATTGGACTTGGTTTTAGCTCTTCTTTTCTCTTGGGCTCGATTTTGACCCCTTTCTTCTCTTTTTTCTAATTTTGGTTTTGGCCCTCCTTCTTTGCTTTTCTTGATTTTAATTTTAGCACTTATTCTTGGTTTTGACCTTTCTTTATAAAGTGTAAATGGTTTTAAAAATAAATTACTTAGTGAAATACATATGTTAAATATAGGTAATGCATTATAATTTATATATGAAATAGTGGATATTAAACTTTACCTTCATAAAACAATAAACTGTTATCAGTAATTTATCTTTTTGTTTCTAAATATTGATTTTATACACAAGTTGTTGAAATAGCATATTAACATGATATTATGGTTATTATACCGCAATTAAAACTTGAATAAATTAAAATTATTTTTATTTTTCAATAATACATTGTAAAAATCTTTAATTAAATATTATTTTTAGTGGAGACTTTCTCCATGAGAGTTTAGTTTTCTTTACATTATATGTAGCAATCTAACCAAACATATACACAAGAGTATCACTTATAAAACTTATGATGCCTTAAGTAAAATTATATAAATAAAAAGACCTTGTTTTACAATAAATCTAATTGAACTCTTTAATTAAAGTTGAGGGGTTAAATGTAAATCAAAGTTTGTAAATATATTTATACTATTAGACTAGTGAGTAAGGATGTTTAGTTTATTATAATAGAGCATGTTTAGCATTAGAATGTTTTTAGGAAAAGTCTAGTGTCTATACAAGTTTAAATCTATAAGCGTGGAAACTAATAACTCATGGTAAACATGTTTTCAACACAAATATAATTAAAAGAATGTTAACATATATATACTAATCATATATTAAAACTTACAATTGATATAAAATCAAAGTCATAACATGCATACTAATAATAAAATTAATTATGCTTAAATCAAAATAAGAAGGGTACTTACTTGTTGAAACACTTTAAAGTAATGAAAATTTTATTGTTGTCAAGAATGAATCATTTGTCTTTAAGAATTTATTGCTCCTCACTTGTGTATTTAGAATATTTGCAATAGCCTCCCAAGATTCTAATAACATCATCTTAGTTTAGATGCACTTCTAAATAAGGTATTTGAACTAAAGGATATGAAACTCAAATATCTCCCAACAAAGTGAACCTAAGCTCTAGATTTAGGAGGAAAACCAAAGCTTAAAATGAGAAGAAAATATTAAAATATAAGGTGAGAAAAGTATGTAAAAATCTAAAAAAAATCAATTTAGAAACTTTTTCTTTTTTTTTATAGTGAATTTTAGAAGTTAAAAGGTTAAAGAGTTAATAAGAATTAATTTCCACCATTATGAAACTTTGATTAGCCTCCATAAATTATCAATTAAATCTAGGAAAAGCAAGGGTTCTTTGAGTAGGAAAGCCAAGGGTTCCATTCTTTGAGATTAATTTCTCATTCACCTATATTTTTTTAAAACCATGTTAATTAAATAAATTTCCAACAATTCCCCACATGAATGGAAATAATCTCACTAGTTTGAAAATAACTCGAAGATTTATTGATACAACATAAGGATAGGTAGCTTTTGGCTTTGAACCATTCTTAGTGAAATATTATTGGATTTACTCGACTAAATAGTAAACGTGGTGTATTGAACTATTCAACCTTTTTTGTGTAAACCAAGACAATAGTACTCATATAGTTCTCTACCTTGTGATTTCTTTTGGTTCTCACTGTTGTATTTATTTTGGCCCTAAACAACTCTTGGGTTCATGAGTCTTTTAGAGAATTCAACCTTTATTGAAATTCTTAAAGAAACGGTCATATTTGTTACTCATGTTGCACAACCCCACGTATATGTGGTCATCAACCTTCATGGAATTGCCAAGTTATCCAGACATGCATCTCATAGCTTACAGTAAAAGACTCATGGCTATATGCTCAATGCTCTTCTCAATGGATTCCTCTCAACTTGTCTAATCAGATTGTGAAAGGAAGTGCATTGGCATCGCCAATGATGTTCCTTTTATCACACATATTCATGTGGTAAAGTGCGCCTTTGACCTTCAAAATAGATGGTCCCACAGTCAGTCTTGGTGGTGTGCATCTTTTTGACGTTCATTCTAATGCAATTACGTGATGACGTCTGTCGGAAGTCATAACCATGTTTTCAGGGGGTAAACCCAAGATAACATATGAAGTTGTTCCTCAAGTGCAGCGTTGTTTTCAATTGCTATTGGAGTTCACTAGATCATAGAATGTTTTTGAACAACATTGCCCCTAGTTGATCTGAACATGTTCATTCTTTTATCCATAACCAAGTGGCTTTTGTGATCGTCAGGAATAACTTTAATGGACTTTGCCAACTCATCGTTTGATTCTTTCTTTACCCCCAACTGATTTGAATGATGTTAGTTTTCCTTCTCAGATCCACTGTATTTCCCTCAGGTGGTCAACTTTTCAAAGAGTGTCGAGAAGTGTTGATGTCATTTTTGTCAAGGATTTTACAAATTCGATCGATGTTCTTCATGTTTGACAATTTTTCTTGTTCTAGAATCAAATCTCATATTTCAAAGATCATGTCTATTCAAGTCTAATTGTTAAAATGAAATGAGAGAGATGTCAGTTTTGGAAAAGATATTTTGAAAATCAAGCTTTTTGGTCAAAAACCCAACACACGTCATTCAAAATATGCAGTCCTTTAATTGTCTTGTATTTTGAAAATAGAAATTAACCTATTGTAAGATTAAAATTCCTTTTTCTATGGTTCTTTGTGTCAATCTTAATCTTTGATTTTGGGTATATCATTTGATAGTCTGCGATGAGGTGACCTTCTGTGAATTTCAAGGAAAACGAGAGTCTCAAGTCAAAACTCAAGGATTTATCAAGAAATAGTTGCTTTCCTTTTTAGCACTAATTTTATCAGCATGCATTATAATCAGTAACTTGATTCATGAAGTCACGACCTTTATGGAACAACTCTTCAAGTTTTGAGATCGTCATTTATTGGTTTAGATTGCTTACTTAATTAAAAAGTGCTTTTTAAAGCACGTAATGTAGGCTATGTGGTTCATGGCTATGAAAGAAAGGAATTTCACAAGCTCAAAAGGTGTTTGAGGGTTTCAAGAACCTAGGATCAACATCAATTATTCATCAATCTCTTTTCCTCTCGTTGTCTTCGTAGAGAAAGTGACATATAACCATGTTAATCTCAAAGATCAGAATTCTCTTAACATAGGTCATAATGCAAATCCAACTTTTTATTTGATGAATAACCAATCTAATCCTTTTGAAGACATTAAAGGCTTTATCCTAGACACACCAAAAGACATGAAACTTGATTTTTTTTTGTTAACTTTTGGCATTTGTTGTGTCTTTCTTCAATTAAACTTCTTTTGCCCTTCTTAGAATTGATATGCATTCTCCTTTCATTCCACTTTTTTTTTTTTTTGCTTTTACATAGCCTTCTTCAAAGTTTTCTTGGATGACCCTCAATCTATGGCTTTTCTTCTTCTAGCCCTTTCTCAATCATTGGACTTTTGTTCTAAGCCTTTCTTTTATCCATTAATTCTATTAGTGTCTTCAAAATGTCTCTTATTTGCCCCCAGTGTGGGGTGTGATCTTGGTTATGGTTTCTTTTGAAAAGAAATATTCCATCAGGCTCAAATGGGACTACGAGGGATATAATCTTTAGAAAGTGAAGGAATATTAAAGATGGCCTTTTCTTATTTCAAGTAAAGTCGGATAGAACCGATAATTTGACCTCGTCAGTGTAATGATTTGGACTTGTAAGAATCCTTATTCGCGAGTCCATAACTACTAAAATTCAATATATATTGTTATGCATACTGCTAAAACTTAGCTATATGATGTGTGGTTCAATTTCATGTATGAGTTCAAAATTATTTGGTCACCTCATGTCATTTCAACAAACATCGAGTCATTTCTGTAATCAAAACACTTTTAATCTTCTTCTTGTTTTTCAACCCAGGTATGTCTCTTATCTCTACTTTTGCGTTTTAATACCGACACTGGTAGCAGAAAATTATAGAAGATCTAAAACTACTGCATTCCTTCTTGGATTCCCCACTTTGCAGACCCACAAATAGATTTTTGCATATGGAGTTCTGCTACGTTGAAGTTTGATGCCTGCTCAATTTTTTTCAGACCAAGTCTGGCTCTTCAACCTACTATAATGTTTTGGTGTTGTCACTGGTGGGAAAAAATTTAATAGCATAGGGAACTACTACATCCCCTCTTGCATTCCCCACTGGCAGATCCACAAACAAATCTCTACAGAGACAGCTCTGTCACGTAGAAGTTCAATGTCTAATCATGTTTTTTTTTTCAGACCAACATCTTAGTTGCTGAACTGGAATTGAGCTCACGGTAGGGGTGACTTGGAAAGAAAGCATAAACTCAGGGCGTGAAAGGCTGACAACTGTTGGATGCTATAGGGAGATGTAGAGGCTAAAAAAAATAATCAGTATAGCTGAACAAAAACAGGGGTTGTCATTCATTGATGATTGAAGGCGTTGTTGCCGCTGTTCATGATTGAAAAAGGAGAGGCGGTGCCACTTCAGTGTTCATGGCCTTTACTGGTGAAGTGCTGAGGAGAAGAGCTAATTTTTCTTGTGTGTGGAACGTGTACTAACAGTGTTTCCAACAAGAGGCTGTGCGGACGTTCCCTTTCCATTCTTGAAACTCAGCACTTGTTCAAGCAAACTTGTGAGTCTAGCTACTCACCTTTGATGCTCTCAATTTTCTTTTAACATTGAGCCTCCAACTGGGCTCTTTCTTCATTTTCTATCTTTCACAGTCCAGTGTAGTAGACCTCGGGTGGGGGAACCTATGTTTCAGCTTTGGAGCATGAATGATAAGTGAATGGGTGTATTTTTATATGATTGACTCGCCCTTTGAGGGGTGATATATGGTCGTAACTCTTGTATGATGAAACAAGAATTTTTATTCTTGCTCAAACTCTATAATAGAAATTTCTTGAGTGATGACCATTATACCCCCTCTAAGTCCTGAATTCAAGATGTTTCAATAAGGGCTTGCTCAGATGCAAAACAATGTGTATGGAGCATACATCCTAAAGGCAGGTTATAATCTTTTACGTGAGACAAATGGTAAGTTTACTACTTGGTCTCTAAAAAGGGATCACTCGTTGTCCCAGTGATCACCCTCTTGAAGGCAATATGGGGGCTCAGTAGGCACTGAGATGGCACGTATACCAATCGTTACCAGTCTAAGCACTCAACGAAGAGTTGGGGTTTACACAAACTTAAATTTTGACTAAAAGTCGTAAGGTAAGCTGCTAGTCCCCCACCTAACCTGAAGCTTGTGTGTGCTTTCCAAACTTAAAACATGTGATGCATGAAACAATTCTATACAATGCATGGATGAAACAAAAATAAAATAAGACAAAACGTAAAAAACTTAAACATATCAAAAACACAAAGCTTAGTCCAATAATGTCAAAAACAATACCTTTCCCAGTGGAGTCGTCATTCTGTCGCACATCCCCGCACGGCGTCGATGGTGATTTTCATTCGTTTGCTTTGTTTTGGGAGTGGCCACCTAGTATTTGATTAAAGGTTACTAGGAAACCCGAGTGTACTGGTCATTGTTAGAGATTCGAGGGTAAAAAACTTGTTATGGCTAACGAAGGTATTAACACCCCTAGCTCACCTTACCTGAGATACGCTGCTTCGTGATTTGATGTGATTTAAAAAATTAAAATGTTAGTCAAATTCTTAAGGTTTTAATAAATCAGTTCTGAAATCCCAAAATATATGTAGAAACATGTTCTTACATTTTCACGGGAAATACATGATTTTATTTATCATTAAGATACTTGACCATATACAAATTAAAACATTAAATTCTTTTTTTTATCCTTTTGATTTTATAATTCAATAACATACATTAAAAAAAATACAAACACACACACATATCCATTCCCATTATGTTTTTCTCACACCCAAATTTACATGTTCCAAAATTCAAAATAAAACTAACAATACATTAAACAATTTGAAATTTACAAAATAAACCCAAAACAATCTGGGAATCGCAGGGAAAGCCTTTTGCAACTGCAAGAACAGTGATGAAAGGTTTCTGGACATTGGAACAATGGCTGCGCATCTTCTCCACGCGCGGTCGCCACTGGCGGCGCGTAGGTTCACGCACAGCCGCAAAAAGACAGGCGACAGGGGAGATCTGCAACGGTATCCTCCCCTCTTCACTTTCCTCACCAGCGGAGACCTGCAACAAAATAAAACACAAGTAATTGTTTTTATTTTATTTTTTTCTTCTCAGATCTGTTGAGTCTTTTTCTCCGTTTATCGTTCTTTCAAATAACACATTTTAATTTGAACCTAGATCTTAAGATCTCAAATCAACTAAGTGTGGTTACCATCATTTCACTTTTTATCTTTTAAAGGCTTTAAGTTTATTCTCCTTGATGAATTATACACAAGCTCTCTAGACAAATCTTTGCAGATCCATAATATTTTTCTTTGACTTTACATAGTCAGTGGAAATGATTCCATTTCAGAGTAAGTGTTTAACGGTATTATGTTTATGACGTATATGTCTAGACTTACCATTATACATACTAATTTGTGTCATTCTAATTGCTGACTAACTATTACAATTGACATAAATAGATGGCACTGGTTTTGGCCAACTTGGAATATCCTCTAAGAAATTCTGAATCCATTTCACTTTACCATCTTCTTTATCATAAGCAATAAAATCTGATTCCATTATGGATCTAGAAATAAACTTTTGTTTACATGTTTTTTATTACACAACTACTCCACCAAGTGTGAATGCATATCTGTTTATAGATTTTGAATCCTTAGTGTTGTATTTTCAATTAGCATCATTATATCCTTCTAATATCGCTGAGTAACCAATATAATATAGTCTATGGTTCATGATGTACCTTAAATATTTGAGTAACCTTTTTATTTTCATCTAATGAACCATACTTAGATTACTTATAAATCTACTAAATTTACTTATCAAGTAAGCAATATCAAGCATTGTATAGTTCATAATGTATATTAGTTGTGCATTTATATCAATTGGTGTTTTGACAATGCTACTGTCACATTTAGAAAATTTATCGACAATTTTCTCAACATAATAAGATTGGAATAATATCAATCCATCATATGTCCTAGAAATTTATATTCATAGTATGACATCTACAACACCCAAATTTTTCATATCAAACTTTTTAGTTAATATTTTGTTAGTAGACTTGATAAGATGATCATTATTGTCCAAAATTAGCATATCGTCTACATAGAGACATATAATGACATAAATTTTATATGTGTTTTTCATACAAATATATTTATCAACTTTGTTAATCTTGAACTCATTTAACAATTTAACCTTATTAGATTTTTCATTCCATTGTTAAGGTGTTCGTTTCAAACCATATAGTGATTTGACAAGATTATAAACTTTCTTTTCTTGTCCATCGACAACAAACCCCTTGGGTTATTCTATGTAAATTTTCTCTTTAAGGCCACCATTTAAAAAAAATTATTTTTATATCAATTTGATGTATTTCAAGCTTGTTAATAGCTGCAATGACTATTAATATTCATATAAAAGTTATTCTTGACAAAGGTGAATATATGTCAAAATAGTCTACGCCTTTTTTATTTTTTGTCTAAAACCTTTAATAACAAGTCTAGCTTTATATTTCTCAGCAGTGCCATCAAATTTTATTTTTCTGTTAAAGATCCACTTATGGTCTAATAATTTACTTTCAGGAGGAAGATCCACTAGTTTTTGTATATGATTTTATTCATAATGGACTGAATTTTACTATTGACCATCTCCTTTCAATACAAAGCTTCCAGAAAGGACATTATGTTGGAATAAGTTCGAGGTTCATTTTCAAACAGGTATGTTAAAAAATCAAGACCAAATATTTTGGTCATTTTTTCTTTTGTACTCTTTTTAAGCTCAACTTCATCATCATCTAATTGATGATGATTACTTGAGATGTCTTTAATTGTTCTCTTAAGTGAACAATTTTCTCTTGTTTCTTTCAATAGAGCACATCCTTAAATAATGTAACATTCCTTGATTCCATAATAGTATTAGGATAAATATCCTCAATACTTGACTTGTGTATAAGAAATTGATATGTACTAATATTGTCTGCAAATTTAATAAATACATAATCCACAGTTTTAGGCTCTATTTTGACTTTTTTATGATCAGGTATTACTACATTTACAAGACAACCTCATACTTTGAGGTATTTGCAAGAATATCTTCTATCTTTCCATAATTCATATGGTATCTTTTCTAACTTTTATGGGGTACTTTGTTAAGTATGCAATTGACATTTAAGATTGTCTCCCCCTGATTTTTTAGATGTTTTTGAACTTATTAACATGGCGTTCATCATTTCTTTTAATTTTTTATTCTTATGTTCCGCAATCTTATTTTATTGTGATGAATAAGGAATAGTAGTTTGGTGGATAATATCATTTTGGAAATGAAATTCACCGAATGATGCTTCGTATTTTTCACTTCTATTACTTTTTATTATCTTTATCTTTTTGCTAAGTTGGTTTTCAACTTTATTTTTTTAATGTTTAAACATTTCAAGAGCTTCATCTTTTCTCCTAAGCAAATAGATATAACAATACCTTATGCAATTATCTATAAAAGTAATATGATAGTTTTTTTTTCACCTCTTGTTTACACAAACTTTAAATCACTAATATTTGAGTGAATTAGGCATAGAGGTTCACTACTTCTTTCAATCATTTGAAAAGAAGGTGTTGTGAATTTTAATTCTACATAAATTTTACACTTATGATTTTTCTCAAAAATCATTCTTGGTAATAATTCATGATTTATTAACCTTTGCATAGAATTATAATTTACATGATCTAACCTATCATGCCACACATCAGAAGACTTAAGCAAATAAGAAGAAGATGCAATCTTATTATTATTCTCACCAATGGTTACAATGGTCATTACATTTTTTTTAAAGAAGTCATCACAGAGATACCACTTTTTCTACAAACATACCACTCTTAGTGAGTATAAATTTATCACTCTCAAAAACTATCTTAAAACCATTTTTACTCAGCAATGAACCAGACTATGTTCTTTATAATGTCAGCAATATACAGCGCATTGTTGAGGGTGAGAAGCTTTCCAAATGTTATTTTTAGTATGACCTTTACAACTTCTAGTAACTTGGAGGTTGATGAGTTTCTCACGTATAGGTTTTCTCCATCAACTTCTTTGTAAGTGAAAAACACTCTTTTCTTGGTGCATACATATCTTGTAGCTCCAGTATCAACTAATCATTGTTTAGGATTGTTAATTAGGTTAACTTCAAAAACAACACAATGCAGGTTCATTAATGAAATTTCATTAGTGAGGTGATCAATCTTGGTGACTTTGACTTGAGCAATCCTTTTCTTGGGGTTTCCAAACTAACCTTTATATCTATAATCTTTAGACAAATGCCTAGTCTTGTTTCATATAACACATTTTTCATTAAACTTATTGGCAATTTCTTTTCCTTTAACAACAAGTTTTTTCTTTTGATTTTTGTTATGGAACTTTACCACTTTTTCCATAACTTTTGTTTTTGGGGCACTAGAAGAGTTGGCTCTCTTTTCAGACAACTTATTGTCCTCTTCTATCCTAAACCTCAAAATGAGGTCTTCAATTCTTATCTCCTTATGTTATGCTTAAGATAAGTCTTGAAGTCTTTTCAATATGGTGACAATTTTTCAATGATTGCAACCACATGAAATGACCCATTTAGAGACATACCTTCAGCATTTATATCATGCAAGATGAGTTGAAACTCTTGAACTTGGCTCATTATTGTCATTGAATCAACCATCTTGAAATATAAAAAATTTTCGACTGTGAATTTATTCATATCAACATCTTTAGTTTTATACTTTTTATCTAAAGCTTCTAATAGTGTTTTTTCACTCTTGATTGAACTATACATATCATAACCAACTAAGTTGCAACACAAAGTTTAATGTGTATGTGTGTGTGTGAAGCCTTAAAATTGCAAATCAAAGTTTGTAGATATATATTAGACTATTAGAATAATGAGCAGGAATGTTTAGTTTATCATAACAAGGCATGTTAAACATAAAAATGTTTTCAAGGAAAGCCTAGTGTCCATACAAGTCTATATCTATAAATATGCAAACTAATAACTTATGGCAAACATGATTTCAAAAAAAAAATATTTAAAATAATACTATAGCATACATCCTAAACATATATTCAAACTTGCAATTGATATAAAATCAAAGTCCTAGCATACATACTAAAAATAAAATTAACTATACTTAAATCAAAACAAAAAAGGTGCTTACTCGTTGAAGCATTTTAAAGTAATGAATCTTTAGTTGTAGTCAAGAATGAATCATTTATCTTGAAGGCTTTTTGCTCCTTACTTGTACAACTAGAATGTTTACAATATGCATCCCAAGATTTCAGTAACACCACCTTAGTTTAGATACACTTCTAAATGAGGCATTTGAACCAAAGAATATGAAAATCAAATATCTCTTAACAAGATGAACCTAAACTCTAGATTTGGAAGGAAAACCAAAACTTAAAGTAAGAAGAAAACACCAAATACGAGGTGAGAAAGGGTATGTAAAATCTAAAAAATTCAAGTTAGAAACTCTTTCTTTGATATTAATTTTCTATTTACCCATAATTTATTTAAATCATATTAATAAAATAAGTTTCTAACATTTAATCCATACAAACCATGTTTTTGGGTGAAATTGAGACACTCGAAAAAGATGGATGGTATAAAGTGGAAAGCAAGGGGAAAAAGTAATAGATAAATTACCATCTTTCTATTTATTAATTAAAAAAAAAGTAAAGGATTAAAATGGATTCATATAATTAAAACATTAAAAAATACAAAAAAAAATAAAAATAAAAACCAATTCATCCAAATTAAAAAGATTAAAAAATGTAAATGAAGATGAACAAGGGATATGCTCAGTTTTTCCTCGTCAATCCCTCCCCTCTCTCACTCATTCTTCTTCTAATAAACAAGAAAGTGTAAATAAAAAAGCTACTGATATTTGGAAAGCCTAGATTATGAAATCTTGCATGGTATGGACCTCGAGTAAAAATTATTATCCACCATGGACTACATTTGCTTTGAGTTTGAAAAGGTAAGCTCAATTTAATCTTCAACTCCTCTAGCTCACCTAGTATATCAAGTTAATTTAAATTTAAAAAAAAAATTATTTAAACAAAAATAAACTTAAGTTTTTTACTTACCTAATTTGGTTGGCGTTTCATTAAATAAATTTATCATATCATGCTATTCTAGATCTTATAACTAGAATTTTTTTCTTATTAATGAATACTATAAGAAAAATATATAATTAGAGATTTTTATATACATAATGTGTGTGTTTTTTATGTGATGATATCTATTTTTATTATTGTTTTAATTTTAAAAAAAAAACAAAAAAAACATGTAAAAAAAACAAAAAAATATATAAGGAAAGTTACAGTACTTTTCTCACGTCTTTTAGAGTATCGATTAATAATAGATTTTTTTTCTTGTTAATTAATACTATAATAAAAATATACAATTAGAGATTTTTATATATATAATGTGTGTGTGTGTTTTTTATGTGATCTACTTTTATTATTGTTTTAATTTTGTGTAACATTTTTTTATTATTTAAGTACATGCATTTTTATTTTATATATTTAAATATTAAGATGTTGTCCTGATGGTTGAAGAGGTCCACTCCCTTCCTTGACTTTATAAATTCAAGCATTGAGTTCAATATCAAGTTGATTTAAGAAATATAGCTTTAAGATTGTCTAAAAACAGAATTTCAGATGACACATAAATTAATTAAAAGATACTCTTTATTGTTGAATAAAACAATATATAAGTATTTGTATTTTTTAAATTTCATCTAATGAATGCACACTATGCATCCTTATGCACAATATATCTATCAAGATAAATAAATTTAAAATAACAAAAGGTAAAATAAAAATGTATTCATCTTAAATAAAAAAGAAAAGCAACTAGTCAAGGAAAAAAATTCATGTTAATTCAATTCTTTGTCTTCTAATTTCTAAAAGGTAGCAAATAATAGAACTTTTAGAAGTTAGATTTGTTATGCAAAAATTTGAAAGCAATAAGTTTATGAAAGTTTTAAAAAAAATTTAAAATTATTTATTTAGATTATTTTGATGTATTGATATCAAAAATAAATTTTAAAAATAAAAAAAATATTATTTAGATGCATTTCCTAGTCAAAAACACTTTGAAAAGCAATCACTACCACAATACCAAACAGACACAAAATATGAGGAGTGGTGGAGGGGAGAGAGAGGCTAAGAGCTCGTTTGGTATTGTGATGGTAGCAACTGTTTTTTAAAGTGTTTTTTACTTGAAAATACTTTAAAATAATTTTTTAATTTATTTTTTATATAAACACATTAAAATAATTTAAAAACATATAAAAAAAATTACCTTTTACTTTTAACCACGGTGTTATTAATAAAAGATGTCCTTAAAATGATAGTATTAACCCCTTGAAATTGAACTTGAGAAACTAATTAATAAGGGTTATGGATGTCTTAAAAACTATGTAATTATTACAAGTAAATTTATTTATGGGCATTTATCCGTAATGTCAAAGAATCCTACTAATCTATTGATTAGTTGGCACAACTCAGGTTTTAAACTTAGGAAAGATTAACATGTTATCCAATTAACCTAACAAATTAACCAATTACTAATTATTTAATTAATAACTAGATTCCACTTGTTTTAAGTTTTTCTTTGTGTATTCTAATTTAACAAAAAACAATATTATTTTAATATATTTTTAAATAAAATACTTTAAAAAACATCCATCACTGACACATTTCAAAGCAAAAGATTCAACTGTGCGCTGCAAACATGTTTATCTCGTAACCACATGGAAAATACGTTACATGCCTAAGATTTCTAGAGCATCACAAGTCAGTAAATCACTATGATACACGCTTCAGCTACGCATGGAGATCCAATATTTGTAGTTTTAAACCAGCATTTACAGTATCTCTGACAGCCGTTTGCAACCCAGCCCTAGCCATGCATCAGCAGTGGGGAAAAAAGAATGCTAATCTTGTGAAGAGGAACAAGAACCCTGGCGACATTTCGATATCTGGAGACCAAGTGAAAGGGATGTCACTCACAGAGCGCACAGAAAACAGATAGATAATCACCTCTGAGCTCTAATCGATAGAATGATTTTGCTCTGCTCAATAAGGTTGCTAAAAAGGAATCTTTCAGCTGATCACTCTCTCTTGTCCTCTTCGACCTCGCCATCTTCATCAAAAACACGAGTGCCTCCAACACTCTTTTCTTTCTTTTCGACTAAACTGATGTCGCCATCTGGCTTTTCTCGGGTAAGAGATTGAGCTTCTTCCTCGTCAAATTCTTCTCCTAATTCTTCAGAGTAGGCATACCTAAGAAAGTTGCCAGCAAAAGTCAGAACATAAAATATACAAAGTGGAAAATCACAAGTTCAAGAAAAAAAAAGTGGGAAAAACTTCTCACTTGAAATCGGCCGCAACATCTAGAGAACCACAAAAGCAAGACTTTAAAATTCTTCCTTAAACCAGTTTAATGTCAGAGATTCAATTTGACAACTCAACGGTTATTCCAGATGATTTCGAAAGGAAAAGAACCCATCAAATAATCAACTTGACCATCAGAAGTTTGATAAAGAGGCACTTTTTTAAAAAACTGAAACAAATAAATTTACTTTTTAAAAAAACTGAAAGAAATAAATTTTCTTTGATATTTTTCTCCTTGAGAAAGATTTTCATCATCAAAAGAAATATTGAGACAGCACTGCACCTTTGAGAGCTTTGAGAAGGAGCCCAGAGATAGCAGATAACGCAGAGCAATGCAAATGCAAGAATGTCCCAGAAAGCAGTGATGATCCAAGCACTCTGCCACCGCTCACTGAATGGGTCTGTTGCTTTGAAGTAAAGCTGTAGAGACAACATTAAACACATGAATTAACCAATATAAACAGTTTGGCATCTTTAAAAGAGAACATCTAATTGAAGAAATCCGACCCACCCCCCAAGGGAAGTAAATTAGATGAATGACGTAATATAATGTAAGAGTTCATAATGCACAGCAGTAGAGCAAGGCAGTTGTTTCCAAAGAATCAGGTTATTAACAACTGTCAAGAATCTCCTCCGAGTCTTGTCTAAACACAAGAATTTGCATGAAAGAGGTTTAAATGTATAATTAAGGGTAATAGCAACTTCAATCAAAAGCAATTACCAGATGGTTTGATAAAAAATTTAACTCCAGTTCTCTACCCCGTGGAGATTTGTTACCTGCTTTCTAGAATATGCCCGCAAAAAGATTGCCATATCTCTTGTCAATTATAGCCAGAACAATGTTTTATGACAGTTATCACAAGACATCAATGACAAACAGCCATAGAGTGTCACAAAAGATCTCAGAAATCTATACTCGCAAAAAACTGAGAAAAAAAAGGAAAAGGCATACTCCAAGAAGGAAGCCATGGTTTTTTCTTCTAAAGTATTTACAGCCACTATCCAACTTCAACTTTGAAAGGAGCTATGCAGTAAGGAGCATATTGAAAAATAGCAAAAATCCCCAGAAACAAGCCTCTTCTAAAATCAGAGACAGGAACGCAGCTTGTGTATTGAAGCATTATAACTAATCCTCACAAATGCCATGGGCCAGTCTATGTGTTTGTGTGTTTATTAGCCTAAATGATAATTAAGTTGAATGCTATTAGTTGCACACTGCTGCTCAAAGAAAATAACAGAAATATAGCATTGAATAAAGCCAAACTGATTCAAGAATTTGCAAAATTCAGATAAAGTTCAAAGCTTATTCTTTTTGTCTCCCATTTACTGAACCAGAGGTCTATAGAAGTCATCCTCACCCTCCATGAAACCTCACATAGTATGTCAGTATGGAAGTTCAAAATCTCACAGCCTGAGACTTGAATTCAACCCACCAACAGATTTCTGCCAAATTGCATGCCATTCAAAAAAGAACTGCCTGTATTTTTGCAAACAGAGAGCCTCTTCCAATTATCTAAATCCCCCTGTCAGACCCTTTAAAGAACTGTCTGTATTTTTCATTATCATTTATCTTCCTCTCTCAACCAATCTTTCAACAGCTAGTTATATTAATATTTGAATGCCAAGGAGCACAGCTTAAAACGAAGAATCCCGTTCAAGATACTCTTCATGAAAAAAGTGCTAGTTAACTGTCCCAGTATAAGTTGCAACCAAGAGTGTTGGCATAATAACAGGCTATAAGACCTCCAGAACAAAATTTGTGAGGTCACTAACCAACAAACAGAAGATATAACATGTTCTACCATTAAGAAATATAATTTCTAGAGGTTTCAGAAAAGTCGGTGTGCTTTTGGCTAGAAATGATACCTCATATGCTATCCAAGCAACGGAAGCAAACACTACAGCAGCCAATGCATTTGAGAACTTCCTATAGATATCCAACTTAACAGCACTTCTTTTCACCTGGATGAAATTAATTTATTTAAGTTCCTGAAAGTTGAAACGACATGAAACAGAAATGGAAAAACTGGCATGATAAAAAATAATAAGCAGGATAGCAACAAGACTAGAAAACATTAAAAGCAGAAATGGTTACCTGTAACTGTTCTAATGTTTTTGAAAGAGCTGTAAATATCCACAATATTAAAAATGCATCGAGCAAGGCATCAGGAAGAACTAAAAACAGTCTTGCTCTTCCTGATAGGTCATTAATAGTCCCCACATACTCGGTAATATCAAGCAACTCGGATGCCAAAAAATAAGTAATTCCAAGAAGAAGCACCTTGGAGGTAAGACCACCAAGAGTAGGCCTCACAACACCATACCCCATAGAAACACAGAGTACAAGAAGGCGGGCAATAGTTTTTCTTACAGCTCCAACAGTGACAACCCAAGTAGTAAGCACAACTGGCCTCATTCCAGTGCTGTTAAAATTAGCATACTCAAAATACCAAAGAATCATCTGAAAAAATCCTAAACCAACAACCGCCGAGATACAATGTTGAAGTTGCAGTATATCTTTCCGAAACCTAATGTACTGGGTGAACCAAATAGCAGCAAGCAAGAAATACACAAGCGACATAAACACGTAAAACCTCATCAAAGGTGCCATCCTACCAGGCAAATAACCATCAGAATTCTTCCAAACAGTCTTCCCGCTCATCACCACTCCTTTAAGTTTTGGATCACAAGCAATAAAGAACAAGTTATACATTCCAGTCTTTGATATGCTAATCTCCTCATGATTTTTCATGCTTGTCGACAAAGAATTGCGACTGAAATGTAGCTTTAGAATGATGGGCCAGTTTAAATCATTGGCAGAAGGTATCCTAATAACCTCACCTTGCTTACAGCCTTGAAGCTTAGAAAGATCAGAGGTGCAACATATCGATCTTTGTCCACCATAAGCAGACCCGCCAATGTTATTCCGATCAGCTGCCTCAAAAAGCACAACTTGTATCAATCCTCTGCTTTTTGCTGTCGATTTCGGCCTCCGGAAAGTGATATTATCAAACCTAAGGACATCCATAAACCCAGCAAGTAGTCAAGCACAAGATCAGATCAGATCAGACTAAATTCTGAAAGGGTATTTACATACATTCATACATACATACATACCGGACAAAAGAGCGGGAATGGGAGGAGGAGGAAATGCCCTCGCTGCCACCAGAAAGAAGATAAGAATTCCCTACTTCATTGAAGGATTCTTGGTTGTAGACATGAATAGAGGCATTGCCGGGTTTTAGTAAAAATGTAAGAATCAAAAGGAAAATGTAAGAATTCATGCCCATTTTGCTCTGGCGTGGCTAGCTAGAGAGAGGGTTTCGGCAGATTTGTTTAGGGATCCAGGCAAGGCAAGGCAAGGCAGGGTCTTTGTTGGGACTAGGTGGGAGGGAGTATGAGAGAAGCAAAGCAAACGTCACTGTCTGTCGGATGAGACTGTCAGTGACAACATACGAGGCCTGGGGTTGGACTCTGTGGGCTTAACGCCCAACAAGCCCTGTTGTGGAGAGTCATGGTTTGCTGCCACGTGGTTTTTTGAGGCAGTGCACGACATTCAACCAACCCCTCTGGGAGACGATTACATCTGAGTAAATTATCCGAATTATTGGGTATATCAGTAAAAATCGATCTGAAATTAACAAAACCGATTTTTTAATAAAATTTTAATAAAAAAAATCATTTTAATTCAGTTTTAATCTCAAAAATAAAATTCAACCCAACCAACAAAAACTCACTTAAAACTAAAGATTTAAATAAAAAATAATTTAACTAAAACACCTATAAATCAAATTAAAACTATTTGATTTAAAAAAATATAAAGACTAAATCCAACCTAATTGATTAGTTAAAATCTTGAAGAAAAAAAATCAATTTAGTTAAAGTTGTTTGTCCATGCAATTAGTTTTGAAATAATTTAGTTATTCAATGCTATAATTTTACTTTAAATTCTCTCAAAAACTTTTAATTAAAAAAAAATATAATTTATATAAAAAAATTAAATTAATTTTTCAAATCACAACCAAAAAAAACCATGACAGAGCTAAAAACGACAATGTTATGAACTCAAGAGTAGAGTAGTTACAACTCATTTTAATAAAAATACATGTTTGAATAGTTTTTTATTATTTTTTAATATTAAGACACAACCATAAA
>Ga0307507_10005543_pt1 | contig 20632 bp, 8 predicted proteins | sample 7_EM_MG_FD_207223 | JGI IMG/M metagenome (GOLD analysis project Ga0307507, IMG submission 207223) | Populus trichocarpa ectomycorrhiza microbial communities from riparian zone in the Pacific Northwest, United States - 7_EM | ecosystem: Host-associated > Plants > Roots > Unclassified | place...
ACTCCAAAGAAAAATGTAATGGTACTTCTTTTTTTCAATTATGATACATGGTATATTTACACTCATTAGTGTGAGATAAATTGGTTTGTTCTCCTGGAACAGGACACTGATGTAGAAATGGCTGATGTAAGTCTTATGTCAAAACTGTAATTCATCATTTTGCTTTTGGTTTTCGCTTTTTTGTTTTATAGTGCGTGCATGTCTTTTGAATATTTTTTTTGTTTTGCAGCCAAAGACACCTGTTACACCAGTTACATCTGAGAATGCTGGATCAAAGACACTTTTTGTTGGCAACCTATCTTTTCAAGTTGAACGTGCTGATGTGTAAGTTCATATTTGAGCCTCCTGCCATTATTAAAGGTTTTTGCATAATTCCAATCTGATTAATTTTTTGCTGCAGGGAAAATTTCTTTAAAGAGGCTGGGGAAGTTGCTGATGTCCGCTTCGCCTTAGATGCAGATCAGAGGTTCAAGGGATTTGGACATGTTGAGTTTACCACAACTGAAGCAGCGCTGAAGGTTACATTTTTTTTTAATTTTCTTTTTTAAATTTATTTTTTTTCCAGTTGTCCTTGGTAATATGCACTGAGCTAGTTTTCATGGGGTCCAAATCTGTATATTTTTGGAGGAGGATAATGTTCTTTGTTTCTTGTTCAATGTTCATGTATAGTCTCAGTTTTTGGAAATCCAACTCACTTTGTTTTGTTCTGGTATCGATAATGTGTTTAATGTAAAAATTATTTTTTCTCCTTTCCTTTACAGGCTCTAAATTTTAATGGTAAAAGTTTGCTTGGCCGGGATGTCAGACTTGATTTGGCTCGTGAAAGGGGTGAACGGACCTCAAATACACCATATAGCAAAGACAGCAACTCATTTCAGAAGGGAGGGAGAGGTCAATCCCAAACCATATTTGTTAAGGGATTTGACAAGTTTGGTGCAGAGGATGAGGTAATGATGTCCTGCTGTTTGATGGCTTTTAAGGTTTAGTTTTGAAGTCTTGAAATTTCTAAGAGAAGTGCTCATGGTGTTTACAGATTAGGAGCTCTCTCCAGGAGCATTTTGGTTCTTGTGGGGAGATTAGTAGGATATCTATTCCCACAGATTATGAGACTGGCGCTATTAAAGGGTTTGTTCCTTTTCTATTCCTGTAATTGGTCCATGTTTCCTAATAAGATTACCAGTAGATTAACTGTTCCCCTGAATGATGCGTTCCTTATTATTTTGTTTATTATTTCGGATCTTATTTTAATTTAAACCATGTAGTGGCTAGTGGTATGTTGACATGTGCCTATCTCTTGACGAAACCAATTTCAGGATGGCTTACCTAGAATTCAATGATGCTGATGCTATGAACAAAGCATTTGAGCTTAATGGAAGTCAACTTGGAGAATCTTACCTAACTGTGGATGAAGCAAAACCAAGGACTGATAACCGTGACAGTCGGGATAGTGGCAGAGGTGGTGGCAGTGGTGGTCGTTTTGGTGGCGGCAGAGGCAGTGGCGGTCGTTTTGGTGGTGGCAGAAGCAGTGGTGGTGGTCGTTTTGGTGGTGGCAGAAGCAGTGGTGGTCGTTTTGATGGTGGACGTGGTGGAAGAGGTGGTCGAGGACGTGGAACACCTTATAAACCCAGTGTGACCGCAGCTGCTTCAGGTAATGTTCACAAATCCCTTATTTTTATCTGAAGGAACTGAATATCTGTTGTTTGGCACTAAATAACTGAAACTGAATCACTGAAACTGAATCAGTGCGCTAACAATGAGGATTGTGTATGGTAACTATGTAATTTCTGTTGTTTTGGACATTCAATCAATAAGCATCCATACATAATTTCATCATATTTCAAGAACACAACGGTTTGTTTTGGATTGACTGTAAATCTCATGTAGAAGTGCATATGCTTTCGTGGTGAAATTTGTATAGCTTAAACAGTTTTTGGGCTGAGTATTGTTTTATTCAACTTCGCATAGATTTAGATCCTGAGTTGCTCTGTTAACCCCTCTATATTTTTTCCTATGCAGGAACAAAGAAGAAATTCAATGATGAGGACTGAGGGAAGCAGATGGAGATTTTGAGGGCATCGCCTGGACTCCTTTGAAGTACTATTAATTTTGGTAGTGTGCCGTCATAGAAGAAATTTTTTAAACTTGTTTTGATACGATTTGTTTAATATTTAGGGGATGTTTCTTTTCTTGGCTATTGGCAAATCTCTTTGAGGGCCAGTATGACTAAAGCAACTCTGTTATGCGTAAATTTATCATATTTTCAGTCATTACATTATGCTTTTCTGAGTTTTCTTCTGCCTTGTTCTGCTTCCCGATTCCAGTAACAATTCTGTGCCATCTTTTTGGCTGCGTTGCTGAGGTACCATATTATTGTGTTATGCGGAAGCTGCAGCCAAGTGTTTATTGTTGTGCGAGGGGTTAGAAGTTACATTCGCACTGTGGTATCATATTATTGTGATATGCGGAAGTGTTTTTTTTTAAAATTTAATTTATTCACATTGATTTTATTTTGAAATTTATTTTGCAATTTGTTTTGACTCTGGATATAGGGTTCTTGTGTCAAGGCTCAGTTGATGTTTCATTTTGTCAAAATAAATTAAAATCACGTTGATGTATAAAAATTTAGGGGTGAGGGACTAAAATTGAATTTGAAACAAAATATAAGGACTAGGGCGGTGCGGGACCAGCATGTAGTTAAAAAAATACGAAATAGACTTTAATGCGTTGAAAAAAATATATGTTTGAATTTGATTTTTCTTTGAAATGATGTTGAAAATTACAAAATAGGAATGTGAATGATTGAAATGTATTAAAATTATGTTTTTGTTTTTAAAAGTATTTAAAAAAATAAATAAAAGTTTTGAGTTATAAGAACCAACTAACTTTAAGAGAATATAACTCTAAATAATAAATGACCTCTATATACACCGAAGAAGAGGATTTAGTTTGAATGCATAATTTTTGATGGAGCAATTCAAACAAAAAAACTCAAAATAAATACACATTCTATTCTTGTTCCATCACCGTTTTATGACTAATTTAACAATGCCACCATTGTTTAGGAATCCAAGAGTTGACCACAAAACCACACAATTTTATTGAGAACAATCCCCTCTCAAAGAAAGTTGGTTTGCATCAACAAAACCAAAACCCCATAACTTTCCTAAATCCAAACCTAAAACCCACCAAACCAATACTTCAAACACAATAATGAAACCCTAAATCAAAAGATTTGTTTCTTATCATTACCTTATCCTTATAAAACTATTTAAGCTCACGCTTGGTTTCTTCAGCCCTACACCAAGAAATGTTACAGTGGTTGACTGAGTTTCTTGTCAGTCAAGAAAAAATTTGATCCTCGTAAATATTTTTAATTTTTTTTAATTTTAAATTAATATTTTTAGGTGTTTTTAGATCATTTTAATGCACTGATATTAAAAAATAATTTTTAAAAAATAAAAAAAATATTATTTTAATATATTTCTAAATAAAAATCATATTTAAAAATAATCGTAACCACAATAATATATAAAATTTCTTACGAGAAACAAAAAGAAAAAAAAACAATAGCTTCAATAATTTATTGTGGGTTTGCTCAATATTAAAAAAAAAAAAAAGAACAAAAAGTTAGTCACAGTAACTAGGAATTTTTTAGTTTAGTGATAAAGTTGTAATATTTATTTTTTAAAGTCTCTTTAAGTCATTAAATAATAATTCTATAAATAATTTAATATTTTTTGTTGATTTTTTTAGCACTTTAACTTGAAAATATAAACTGTTATGGATATATAAACTTCATAATGCAAATTATAATTTTTAAAAAAATATATGCATTGCGAAAAATAGTAAACTACATAATATTTTTTATAATTATCATTTTTTTAATATAAAACACACCCTGATAATGCTGTAAATTGTTTTTTTGGGTTAATTTGTTTTTTTTTCCAAAGCGGAGAGCGGGTAAAGCTTCTTGACCTTGGTGACCATAACGTTGAACGTACAATAACAGTTAAAAAAACAACGACAACGACAACGACGACTACAGTCTACACATTACACCCTTCTCCTTCCTTTTTCCCTTGGAATGAATCAACAAAATCACTACCTTGACGTGAAAGGAAGAAAAACCAAAACCCCAAAATTCTCAAAATTCATGGACTAATTTTCACAAGAAAAACCTAACCACCACCACCGCTACCAAAATGTCCTTTCGGTCACCGGAATCTTCACCTTCCACGATCCTTCTAGAGGACTTCGGTCAAAAAGTCGACTTAACACGCCGAATCCGAGAAGTCCTCTTAAACTACCCCGAAGGCACCACAGTCCTCAAAGAACTAATCCAAAACGCCGACGATGCCGGCGCTACCGTGGTCCGTCTCTGCCTCGACCGGCGCCACCACTCTACCACCTCACTCCTCTCTCCTTCTCTCTCTGCATTCCAAGGCCCGGCCCTCCTCTCCTACAATGACGCCGTCTTCACCGAAGAGGATTTCACTTCGATTTCGCGCATCGGAGGTAGTGTTAAGCACAATCAAGCTACTAAGACCGGTCGGTTTGGTGTTGGTTTCAATTCTGTCTATCATTTGACCGATTTGCCCTCCTTTGTCAGTGGGAATTACATTGTCATGTTTGATCCTCAAGGTGGTTATTTGCCCAATGTTAATTCTTCCAATCCTGGTAAACGTATTGATTTTGTAAGCACTAAAGCGATGTCATTTTATAGAGATCAGTTTGAGCCTTATGCCGTATTTGGTTGTGACATGGAGAATCGGTTTTCGGGTACATTGTTTCGGTTCCCGTTGCGGGATTCGAATCAAGCTAGAGAAAGTAAGTTGTCAAGGCAGGCTTATGTCGAAGATGATGTGATTTTGATGTTTGAACAGTTGTATAAAGAAGGGGTGTTTTCGTTGTTGTTTTTGAAGAATGTTTTGAGTGTTGAAATGTTTGTTTGGGACGAGGGAGATGTGGGGCAGAGGAAATTGTATTCATGTCGTGTTGGGAATGTGAGTGATGAGGTTGTGTGGCATCGGAAGGCGATTATGAGAATGTCCAAGGAAATGGACGGTGGTGGACAGGGGGATGTGATGAAGGATGGGTATTTGGTGGAGTTTGAGAGTGAGGAGGTTGTTGGTGATGGTGGGAGTGAAGTGAAGAAGAGGAGTGATAGGTTTTATGTTGTTCAAAGTATGGGGTCAGCGAATAGCAGGATTGGGGAATTTGCAGCTACTGCATCGAAAGATTATGATATTCATTTGTTGCCGTGGGCGTCTGTTGCTGCTTGCTTGACTGATGGTTTGTCTGATGTAAGTTTCATATTATCTATGAATTCATAGTTTTCAAGTTTCTTTGCGTTTGAAGACAATGTTATTTATTTTTAGTTAGACTTTTAACCAACTTTTTTTTAGTTCAATTTTATGTTTTTAGTATAGTAACAACTGTAGATATTCTTTTTGTGTGTTTAGATTTAGAGATGAAACTAGTTAAGCTCAGGTACGAGAATAAATTACTTAACGGAGAATATTGCTACATGTTAGAACTGTGGACGAATTCATTTAATGGACTCTGTGAGCTGGGACTATGGCTTGTTAAGTTGAGCAGTTAAATTTTTTCCCTTCATGATATCTCATGAATTGGATAGGAAACTGAATGGTCTCTATTCTTTTTTCCTTTTGTTTTCCCTCCTCGTTTGTTTGTCATTTTTTCTTCCATTGATGAGTTATTCTTAAGGAAAGCTGACATGATGCTTTATTTCATTGAATGCTTCACTATCTTCCTTTTTAGGCCTCTCCTTCACAAGATCAAAATCTTATTTTGTTGTAATGTAATTTTTAATAGAATGATGAGCTGAAGCTGGGTCGGGCATTCTGTTTTCTTCCACTCCCTGTAAGAACTGGATTGAATGTGCAAGTTAATGGATATTTTGAGGTTTCTTCAAACCGTCGTGGCATTTGGTATGGAGCTGACATGGACAGAAGTGGTAAAATTCGTTCCATCTGGAATAGGCTTCTTTTAGAAGATGTCGTGGCTCCTGCTTTTAGATATTTGCTGCTTGGTGTGCAACAATTACTAGGATCGACTGATTCTTACTACTCTCTATGGCCAACTGGTCCTTTTGAGGAGCCATGGAGCATTTTAGTTGAGCATATATACAAAAGAATTGGTGATGCACCAGTTTTGCGTTCAGATGTTGAAGGAGGACAGTGGGTGACTCTTGTTGAAGCCTTCCTTCATGATGAAGAGTTCCCTAAAAGCAAGGAACTTGGTGAGGCCCTTCTGCAGCTAGGAATGCCTGTCGTCCATTTGCCCAATGTCTTGTTTAATATGATTCTGAAATACGCTTCAGCTTTTCAGCAGAAAGTGGTTACTCCTGATACAGTGCGTGATTTTCTTAGGCAGTGCAAGAGTGTTGGGTCGTTGAACAAGTCTTACAGGCTTGTATTGTTGGAATATTGTCTCGAAGACTTAATTGATGCTGATGTTGGTAAGAATGCAAGCAATTTGCTGCTGCTTCCTTTGGCAAATGGTGACTTTGGATTACTGTCTGAAGCTTCCAAAGGGAGCTTGTTTTTCATTTGCAATGATTTAGAGTGCATGCTACTTGAACGAATTTCCGATAAAATAATTGATCGTGATATTCCTCCTAACTTGCTACACAGACTTTCCGCCATTGCAAAGTCATCAAAATCAAATCTTGCTATATTCAGCATTCAGTATTTTCTCAAGTTTTTCCCTAATTTCTTACCAGCCTATTGGAGATATAAAAGCAAGGTTTTGTGGAACCCAGATTCTTCTCACGATCATCCGACATCATCATGGCTTGAGCTGTTTTGGCAATATCTCCGAAATCATTGTGAAAAATTATCCTTGTTTGGAGATTGGCCAATCTTGCCATCCACAACTGGACATCTGTACAGACCTTCTAGACAGTCGAAACTAATTAATGCAGATAAACTTCCTATTTTTATCCGAGACATCCTTGTTAAGATTGAATGCAAGATACTAAATCCTGCTTATGGAGTTGAACATCCAGATTTGTCGCTTTATGTATGTGATGCTGATTGTGCAGGGGTAGTGGAATCAATTTTTAATGTTGTGTCTTCAGCTGGTGGCATTGCACAAACTTCATTTGACAATTTGAGGCCCGAAGACAGAGACGAGCTTCGTGGGTTTCTTCTTGCTCCAAAGTGGTACATGGGAGATTGCATTGATGGATTCGTCATAAGGAATTGCAGGAGGCTTCCCATTTATAGAGTTCACGGTGAAGGATCTGTTGAAGGTGCCATTTTCTCTGATTTAGAAAATCCTCAAAAGTACTTACCTCCTTTAGAAGTTCCTGATAATTTTTTGGGCCATGAGTTTATTGCAAGCTCCTCAAATATCGAAGAAGATATTTTGTTAAGGTATTATGGAGTTGAGAGAATGGGGAAGGCACACTTCTACCGGCAGCAGGTGTTCAATAATGTTAGAATCTTGCAACCTGAAGTTCGAGACAGAACTATGCTTTCTGTTCTGCAAAATTTGCCACAACTTTGCGTTGAAGATGCATCTTTCAGGGAATGTTTGAGAAATTTGGAATTTGTGCCAACATTTAGTGGTACTCTGAAGCATCCTTCAGTGCTATATGATCCTCGTAATGAAGAGTTATGGGCTTTATTAGAAGAATCTGATAGCTTCCCGTGTGGTGCTTTCCAAGAACCTAACATTTTGGACATGCTACATGGTTTGGGTCTCAAAACAACTGCTTCTCCTGAGACAGTAATAGAAAGTGCTCGACAAGTGGAACAACTAATGCACGAGGATCAGCAAAAAGCACATTCTAGAGGCAAAGTGCTTCTATCCTACTTGGAAGTAAATGCAATGAAGTGGCTACCCAACCAATTAAATGATGATGAAAGAACTGTGAACAGAATTTTTTCACGAGCTGCAACTGCATTTAGGCCTCGTGGCTTGAAATCTGACCTTGAAAAGTTCTGGAATGATCTGCGGATGATTTGTTGGTGTCCAGTAATGGTTACAGCTCCGTTCAAAACTTTACCATGGCCTATTGTGACGTCCATGGTTGCTCCTCCAAAGCTTGTAAGATTACAGGCAGACTTATGGCTTGTTTCAGCTAGCATGAGGATACTGGATGGAGAATGCTCTTCCACTGCATTATCATACAATCTTGGATGGTTATCTCCACCTGGAGGCAGTGCAATTGCTGCCCAGTTACTAGAGCTTGGAAAGAACAATGAGATTGTAAATGATCAGGTGCTTCGGCAGGAATTAGCCATGGAAATGCCAAAAATATACTCGATAATGACAAGCTTGATTGGTTCGGATGAGATGGATATTGTGAAGGCTGTTCTAGAAGGATCTCGTTGGATATGGGTGGGAGATGGTTTTGCTACTGCAGATGAGGTTGTTCTCGATGGTCCTCTTCACTTGGCTCCTTATATACGCGTTATACCCATGGATCTGGCTGTTTTCAAAGAATTATTTTTGGAGCTCGACATTCGAGAATATTTTAAGCCCATGGATTATGCAAATATTTTGGGCAGAATGGCTGTGAGAAAAGGTTCCTCTCCTCTTGATGCACAGGAAATTAGGGCAGCCATGCTGATTGTTCAGCATCTGGCTGAAGTCCAGTTTCATGAACAAGTCAAGATCTATTTACCTGATGTTTCAGGAAGACTATTCCCTGCCACAGATCTAGTTTATAACGATGCCCCCTGGTTGCTTGGCTCAGATAATTCTGACAGTTCATTTGGTGGTGCATCTACTGTGGCCTTACATGCAAAGAGAGCGGTTCATAAATTTGTCCATGGGAACATCTCTAATGAAGTAGCTGAGAAGCTCGGTGTGTGCTCACTTCGTAGGATCTTGCTTGCAGAGAGTTCTGATTCAATGAACTTGAGTTTATCTGGTGCTGCTGAAGCCTTTGGACAGCATGAAGCGTTAACAACGAGACTTAAACATATACTGGAGATGTATGCTGATGGACCTGGGATTCTTTTCGAGCTGGTTCAGAATGCTGAGGATGCTGGAGCTTCTGAGGTGATATTTCTTTTGGATAAAACGCAGTATGGTACTTCATCTGTTCTGTCTCCTGAAATGGCTGATTGGCAAGGTCCTGCACTGTATTGTTTCAACAACTCAGTGTTCAGTTCACAAGATCTTTATGCAATCTCACGTATTGGTCAAGAAAGCAAACTAGAAAAACCTTTTGCAATTGGAAGATTTGGACTTGGATTTAATTGTGTCTATCACTTTACAGATATTCCAACATTTGTTTCTGGGGAAAATGTCGTTATGTTTGATCCTCACGCCTGTAATTTGCCTGGCATTTCTCCTTCACACCCTGGCTTACGAATTAAGTTCACAGGGAGAAAGATCCTGGAACAATTTCCAGATCAGTTTTCTCCATTTCTACACTTTGGATGTGATTTGCAGCATCCATTTCCCGGCACCCTCTTCCGTTTCCCCCTTAGGAGCTCTACTGTTGCTAGGCGTAGTCTGATAAAGAAAGAAGGATATGCACCAGAAGATGTCATGTCCCTCTTTACTTCTTTCTCTGGGGTTGTTTCTGATGCTTTGCTTTTTCTACGCAATGTGAAAAATATCTCCCTTTTTGTGAAGGAAGGGAATGGTTCTGAAATGCAACTCCTACATCGTGTGCAACGAAATTGCATAACTGAGCCTGAAATGGAATCAGGTGCTGTGAATGATATGTTTAGCTTTGTCAATGGAAGTCAGTATAGTGGACTGGATAAAGATCAGTTGCTGAAAATATTGAGCAAGTCTGTGGATAAAAATCTGCCTCACAAATGTCAGAAGATTGTGGTGACAGAGAAAAATTCATCTGGTGTCATGTCTCATTGTTGGATAACTGGTGAATGCTTAGGCAGTGTTCGTGCTAAGACCTTCACTGCAGTTGCTAATGATTCTCATGAATCAATTCCCTGGGCTTCTGTTGCTGCTTATATACACTCTGTCAAGGTGATGGATGGGGAATTAAGTGACATCTCAAACATTGAGGGTGCTTGTACTTCTGAAACGTTTCAAGTTTCTACAACTTCCATTGAAAATAGGAAGAACTTCGAAGGCCGTGCCTTCTGCTTTCTGCCACTTCCTATCAGTACTGGTCTTCCAGCTCATATTAATTCCTACTTTGCATTGTCATCCAACAGAAGGGACATCTGGTTTGGTAACGACATGGCAGGGGGTGGAAAAAAAAGATCAGACTGGAATATTTACATCCTTGAAGATGTTGCTGCCCCTGCTTATGGTTACTTGCTAGAAAAAATTGCATCAGAGATTGGCCCATGTGATTTATTTTTTTCATTTTGGCCAATGGAAACAGGAGTGGAACCTTGGGCATCAATGGTGCGGAAGCTATACGTTTTTATTGCTGAATCTGGTCTTCGTGTATTGTTTACAAAAGCTAGAGAAGGCCAGTGGATATCAGCCAAACAAGCACTGTTTCCTGATTTTACATTTCATAAGGTACATGAGCTTGTAGAAGCATTATCAGATGCTGGTCTACCTCTGGTGACTGTTTCCCAGCCACTTGTAGAGCAATTTATGGAGGCCTGCTCATCATTGAACTTTCTGAACCCTCAGTTTTTAATGACTCTGCTGATTCGGCGGAGACGTGGATTTAAGGACAGAGGTGGCATGATTGTGACCCTTGAATATTGTTTACTTGATTTACAAGTTCCTGTGCAGGTTGATAGTTTGTATGGCTTACCACTATTACCTCTATCTGATGGTTCATTTGCTACATTTGAAAAGAATGGGACTGGTGAAAGAATTTATATTGCCCGGGGGGATGAACATGGTCTTCTCAAGGATTCAGTTCCCCACCAACTTGTGGATCGTGAAATTCCAGAAGCTGTTTTCGGAAAGTTATGTGATTTAGCTGAGAGTGAGAAGTCAAATATTTCTTTTTTGTCTTGCAGTTTGCTCGAGAAACTCTTTTTGAAATTACTTCCAGCAGAATGGCAGCTCTCTAGTAAGGTTGTTTGGACTCCCGGTCATCAGGGCCACCCAAGTTTAGAATGGATAAGATTGTTGTGGAGCTATCTAAATTCATGTTGTGATGACCTCTTAATATTTGCTAAGTGGCCAATATTGCCAGTTGGAGACAATATTCTTTTGCAGTTAGTTCCAAATTCAAATGTGGTCAAAGATGATGGGTGGAGTGAGAACATGTTGTCTTTGTTATTGAAAGTAGGATGTCTCTTCTTGAGGCATGGCTTAACAATAGAACATCCAAAGCTGGAAAATTTTGTACAGCCCTCAACAGCAGCAGGCATCTTAAATGCATTTCTGGCACTTGCCGGTAAGCCAGAGAACATCGAGGGGCTTTTTAATGATGCATCAGAAGGGGAGCTGCATGAATTACGGAGTTTTGTTCTCCAGTCCAAGTGGTTCTCTGAAGAGAGCATGACTGACATCCATATTGAAATCATCAAACATCTTCCTATGTTCGAGGCATACAAAAGTAGAAAACTTGTTAGTCTGTGCAAACCTAACCAATGGCTTAAACCAGATGGTGTTCGGGATGATCTCTTGGATGATGATTTTGTTCGTGCTGATTCTGAGAGAGAGAGAATTATTCTAAGAAGGTATTTAGAGATCAAAGAGCCTTCAAGAGTGGAATTTTACAAAGTTTATGTACTCAATCGAATGTCAGAATTTATCTCACATCAGGGGGCTCTTACAGCTATTCTACATGACGTGAAGCTTTTGATTGAAGATGATATTTCCATCAAATCTGCACTTTCCATGACACCTTTTGTTTTGGCAGCCAATGGATCATGGCAACAGCCATCAAGGTATGTATTTTACCAATCACTGATATGAGATGTATATTCATATATCTCTGAGTACAAGTTGTTAATATCTTAAGCAGGCTTTTTGATGATCAAACTATTCATATTATGTCACTGATTTATTTGGTTCCCCATTTTATGCATTATATATTGATTATTTTACTCCTAACAACAGTATAGTACAATTGGCCCACTCGTAATTTATAACTGGCTCTTGCTTGCTGTATGAGCTGTTGTGATTATAAGTATCACTACTTTTTCTCAAACCATATTTTTATCCAAAAGAAAAGCTTAAAGTTTTGGGCTAATTTTTGCAGACTAGTAGCTTAATAAACTAGCAATTCTATCTCCTCTACTTGCAGCTTAATTTTTACCATATGATTGTTTTGTTTTTCTGCAATGTTTTTTGCAGGCTCTATGATCCTCGTATTCCCCAGCTACGAAAGGTGCTCCATAGAGAAGCATTTTTTCCTTCTAATGAATTCTCAGATCCTGAAACACTGGAGACCCTAGTTAAACTTGGACTTAAAAAGAATCTGGGTTTTACTGGTTTTCTTGATTGTGCTAGATCGGTTTCAATGTTGCATGAATCTAGGGACTCAGAAACAGTGAGTTATGGAAGGAAGTTGGTTGCCCTTTTGGATGCTCTTGCATATAAGCTCTCAGCTGAGGAGGGAGAATGCAACCGCAATGAATTGCAGAAAACTGTTTTATGTCAGAATAGCAGTGATTGGAACAGTGATCTTGCATATCTTGACTCTTCTGAGAGAGATAAGGATCAGTTTATAGATGATCTGGAGATTGACTATTTCTTAGCCAACTTGATTGATGATAAAACAGAAGAAGAATTTTGGTCTGAAATGAAGGCCATATCTTGGTGCCCTGTTTGTGTTCATCCACCTCTACAAGGACTACCATGGCTAAATTCTAATAGCCAAGTAGCATCACCGAGCAGCGTGAGACCTAAATCTCAAATGTGGGTTGTGTCCTGCACAATGCATGTACTGGATGGTGATTGCGACTCCCTGTATCTACAACACAAACTTGGTTGGATGGATTGTCCTGACATAAATGTTTTAACTATGCAATTGACTGAGCTATCCAAGTCCTATGAGCAGCTTAAGCTGGGGTCTTCTATAGGACCTGATTTTAATGATGCAGTGCAGAATGGAATTCTGGCACTTTATTCCAAATTACAAGAATATGTTGGTACTGATGATTTCACACTGATGAAATCAGCTCTTAGCGGTGTTTCTTGGGTTTGGATCGGTGATGATTTTGTACCCCCACATGTACTTGCATTTGATTCACCAGTTAAATTTACCCCATATTTGTATGTTGTCCCATCAGAGATATCAGATTTTAGAGAATTGCTCTTGGGATTAGGTGTGAGACTCAGTTTTGATATTTGGGATTACTTTCATGTGCTGCAGCGCTTACAAAATAATCTGAAAGGCTTTCCCCTATCAACTGATCAGCTAAGTTTTGTCCATCGTGTCCTTGAAGCTGTTGCAGACTGTTTCTCAGACAAGCCAATGTTTGAGGCTTCTAATTCAGCATTGCTGATTCCAGATTCTTCTGGAGTTCTGATGTGTGCTGGGGATCTTGTTTACAATGATGCACCATGGATAGAAAACAACACTCTGATTGAGAAGCATTTTGTACATCCAAGCATCAGCAATGATCTGGCAAACAGACTAGGGGTGAAATCACTTCGATGCCTCTCTTTGGTAGATGATGATATGACTAAAGATCTGCCATGCATGGACTTCGCTAAATTAAATGAACTTTTAGCATTGTATGGAAACAATGATTTTTTGTTGTTTGACCTTCTTGAGGTGGCAGATTGCTGCAAAGCTAAAAAGCTACACTTGATCTTTGACAAGAGGGAACATCCTCGGAACTCTTTGCTGCAGCACAATTTAGGTACGTGTTCTTGAACATCCTCGGAACTCTTTGCTGCATCATCTGTATTATTCATAGAAAATTTTATCACATATTAAAGAATTTCTTCTAGAAATCCCATAAGTGAAGTTCATTGAAATTTGAAGGAAACCTTATATGGTTTTGTTGGTTTGAGTCCTCACTAGTTTGTGAGTTTTGATTTGAGTCCTCACTAGTTTATGAGTTTTTGATTTGAAGTTTCATTATGAGTTATCGTTGAATAAGCAGTGGCAGTATCATAAAATTTTTTCAAATTGCTTGGGGTTTTGAAGACATGGGTGCTTGGTATGTGTTTGCTTTCTTCACCTATGGGCTCTTCATTCGTCTTCACTTTCCCCAAATCTTATCGCCATGGTGCCTTGAGTTATTGTGCAAGGCAACCTGGCTTCTGCCGAGTTCCCCCTTTTCCCACATGCTAATCAGCCTTTAAACTCGTCACATCATTGTGCCTATGTAAACCTCAACTTTTGCATATTCTTCATCTCTTACATAAAGCACCATCTACAAACCCAAAACAATTTATATATTTCTAGACACCAGCATTTTCTCCAATAACTAAAACATGCAATGAAAAACAAAAAAGAAAGAAAGAAAGAAAGACGCACATTCAACCATGCAAACAAAACTTAAATCTCAATATTTAGCCTGTCTCCAAAAATATGAAGCCTGATCTCTCCAATTCATTGATTTATCAGGCAGAGTCATTATTTTCCTGCCATATCCAAACCTAAACATTATACGCATTCCAAATAGATTTAGAAGTTAGAACTGTAAATTCCCCAATTTAACAAATCTAGCCCATTACTAATACATGAGCAAATACATCTCTAAACTGTCCTCCACCAATTTTTTTTTATTGCCTGGATTTTTGTCTAGGCTTATTATTGTTTTGCATTGGAGCATTGCTCGGAGGATTGGTTTCAGAATTGTGGTTTGTACAGGTGAATTTCAAGGGCCTGCTCTAGTTGCCATTTTGGAAGGTGTCAGCTTGAATAGAGAGGAAGTAGGCAGCCTCCAGCTTCTCCCTCCATGGAGACTTCGGGGTGATACAGTTAATTATGGGCTGGGACTTCTTAGCTGTTACTTTGTATCTAATCTTCTGTCCATTATTTCTGGTGGCTACTTTTACATGTTTGATCCTTGTGGTCTAGCACTTGGTGCACCTTCAAGTCATGCTCCAGCTGCAAAAATGTTTTCATTGGCAGGTATTTCGTTTATTCACAGAGTAGGCTAGGTTGATTAGTGTTTTTTACTGCTTTGCTCATGGATGTCCCCAACCCCTCTTTATCCTTTTTAAGATGTTTCCTTTTGTTTTAAATTTGATTTCAAGCACATACCACTTTTAGGAAGAGAAATGTGAAGTAAGCAAGATTCTATTTTGACTTTGTCTTCATGTGGTACCAGGTACTAATTTGACCGAGCGTTTTTGTGATCAATTTAAACCTATGTTAATTGGTGAAGGCATGCCATGGTCATCATTAGATTCTACCATTATCCGCATGCCTCTATCATCAGAATGCCTTGGGAATGGACTTGAACTGGGATTGAAGAGAGTAAAGCAAATATGTGATCGATTTATGGAGCACGCATCCAGAACACTTATTTTCTTAAAGTCAGTTTTGGAGGTATTAATTCTAGTTTAGCCAGTTATGATTTCGTGTGCTTGCAGTGGTTAGTTGCAAACTTTACTCTGGAAATATTTTTAATTGTTCTTTTTTCTTTTGTATTCAATAATGAACCATGATTTATGTCAACCATTTCCTTGTCTTTGGATCATATTCTGTAACCTACTGCCATGTATGGAGAAGGTGGAATTGCAGGGACATTTAGTTTTTGCTCAAGGAGCTCATACATCATGCAATTATTTACTTAAGAAATCAATTAAATCATACAGGTAAAACAAGACAATTGAATCACAAGTAATCTTCAACTGGAATATTGATTTGGTATCGTCCTTGATCATTGGTTTACCCCATTAGGGGCTTGTAGATAAACATTGGCACCCATGAAAATATATCATGTTCTGAAAATGATCTTCGTTTGGATACTGAGAGGTATCAAAAGATATCATGTTCTGAAATTGGATCCTTGTTTGTTTGAGTGAATAGATGGTAATTTATGAATGTTATGATATACTTGCAATTGTCATCATCATCATTGTCATCATCAATTGGTTAGTGAGAGTTTTCTTCCGATACCCGTGTTGGATTACCAATCATTGTCTTCATTAGAAAAGCAACCTTTCACGCGGCTCAAGCTTACTTACTAAGCATAGGCTTGTCTGGTTTTTTTCTCCAAACTTTGCGGGACCCTGCTCAAATGGCTGTATTGGTGAGATCCAACTGTGAAGAGCTGCCCAAAGCGATAGGATCAAAACGAAATGGGGAAGACCCTACCCATGTTGGATTACCAATCATTGCCTTCACAGTTCACTTGACGTGGGAATTGGCATGTAGTTGTCTTTACAACCTTAGGTGCAATAACATTTAAACATAAATGCACGCCTATAATTATTCAGAGATTGAAGGAAATTGTAGCCTCTTCGAAATTTTGATCGTATAAAATTAAATCTGCAATGTTTGTTATATAGATTTAATTTTTCTTTTTTCCATCTTGTTAATATTTTTCCCAGTAAACCCTAAATTGACATATAGAAACACTGGATACATTTTTTTAGGTGTCTCTCTACACATGGGATGAAGGCTGTGCCAAACCTTGCCAGGACTATTCAGTTTCTGTTGATTTATCATCTGCTACCATGAGGAATCCATTTTCGGAAAAGAAGTGGAGGAAATTTCAATTATCAAGGTTGTTTAGTAGCTCAAATGCTGCGGTTAAACTGCATGTCATAGATGTAAGTTTATACCAAGGATCTGCTAGAGTTGTTGATCGATGGCTTGTTGTGCTTAGCCTGGGTTCCGGGCAAACAAGAAATATGGCTCTTGATAGGTATGCTAGGTGCAAAATTCTTCTGACACTTTCTTTTTTGATCAACTGCTGAATTTGAAAATCAAAGCATCGTTTTATATAAATTTGTTTCATGTCTTTTTAATTTAATTTGGATATTTCCGGAAGCTTCTGCAAAGGTAGAGATTTTCTTTAGGCAATCTTATCCATTAATGCATAGTAATTTCATCATTATCAGCTGGAGCATAGTCTCCGCTCCCCTCCCCTCCCTTTTGCCAAAGTTTATATGAAATGAAATCTGTTGGACTGAAACCTCATTGTTGTTTTGCATTGTTTCACTTAGGCGATATCTTGCATACAACTTGACTCCCGTTGCAGGAGTTGCAGCACATATTTCAAGAGATGGATGTCCTGGTGATCTATATCCAAAGAGCTCTGTCATGTCCCCTCTTCCTTTATCTGGTAGTATAGCACTACCTGTCACTGTCCTTGGATGTTTCCTTGTGCGTCATAATAGTGGTCGTTCTCTTTTTAAGTACCAGAAGGAGGTAGCTTCAGAAGCACAGGCTGACGCTGGAGATCAGTTGATTGAAGCTTGGAACAAAGAATTGATGTCTTGTGTTCGTGATTCCTACATTGAAATGGTGGTGGAAATGCAAAAATTAAGAAAAGATCCTTTGACTTCAGCTATTGAATCAAATGCAGGTCGTGCAGTTTCTTTGTCTTTGAAGGCATATGGCGATCTAATATATTCCTTCTGGCCAAGGTCTACTGGGCTTGCGATGGTTAATCAACCTGGAGATGCCTTAGTATCGACAGAAGTGCCTAAAGCAGATTGGGGATGCTTGATTGAAGAAGTAATAAGGCCATTCTATGCTCGGGTTGCTGATCTTCCTTTGTGGCAGCTTTACTCAGGAAACTTGGTTAAGAGTGGAGAGGGTATGTTTCTTTCACAGCCTGGGAATGGTGTGGGTGGTAGTTTACTTCCGGCTACTGTGTGTGGCTTTGTGAAGGAACATTATCCAGTGTTTTCTGTACCATGGGAGTTGGTGACAGAAATTCAGGCAGTGGGGGTTACAGTCCGAGAAATAAAACCTAAAATGGTTAGGGATCTTCTTAAGATGTCATCAACTTCTATTGTTCTTCGATCAGTTGATACCTACGTGGATGTGCTTGAGTACTGCTTATCTGATATCGAGTTTCCAGGATCATCTGGTTTTGATAGAGATGATGCAACACTGAACTCTCTCAACTCCAGTACCATGCATAGAGCAACTAGTGAAGCAAGCAGCAGTTTTGCTTCATCATCATTGCCTAATCTACGGAGTTTTCATGGCTCATCTGCTCAGAGTGCAGACAGTTCAGGAGATGCTCTTGAAATGGTGACAAGTTTGGGGAAGGCTTTATTTGATTTTGGCCGGGGAGTTGTTGAAGATATTGGCAGGGCTGGAGGGCCTTTAATTCAGCGGAATGCCATTTTAGATGGCATTGGTGCAAACGTAGATCCAAAGATCCTATCAATAGCTGCTGAGCTTAAAGGGTTACCGTGCCCAACTGCAACTAATCATTTAACTAGGTTCGGGGTAACTGAGCTTTGGTTTGGGAACAAGGATCAACAGGTGTTGATGATGTCTTTGGCAGCAAAGTTCATCCATCCAAAAGTACTGGATAGATCTTTCCTGTTTGATATATTATCAAGAAATGCCATACAAACATTATTAAGACTGAAGAGTTTCTCTCTCCACTTACTGGCAAGTCATATGAAATTACTTTTTCATGAGAACTGGGTGAATCATGTAATGGGGTCAAATATGGTTCCATGGTTTTCATGGGAGAGTACTTCGAGTTCTGGTGGTGAAGGGGGTCCTTCTCATGAATGGTTAAGGTTGTTTTGGAAGTGTTTTGGTGCGTCTTCGGGAGACCTCTCACTCTTTTCTGATTGGCCTCTAATTCCTGCTTTTCTTGGGAGGCCCATCTTATGCCGTGTAAAGGAGTGTCATCTGGTCTTCATTCCTCCCATTAAACAAACATCCTCTGGAAATGGTATTGTGGATGCAGGTAGCACAGGAAGTGATATGACTGGATTGTCCACAAATCATACCCCTGAATCTGAATCTGAATCAGTCCAGTCTTACATTGCTGCTTTTGAAGTAGCCAAAAATAGGTATCCTTGGCTGTTGTCACTGCTGAACCAGTGCAACGTACCTATTTTTGACACTGCTTTCATGGACTGTGCTGTTTCATGCAATTGCCTCCCTGCATCTAGTCAGTCATTGGGAGAAGTGGTTGCTTCCAAGCTTGTTGCAGCAAAACATGCTGGCTATTTCCCTGAACTTGCATCATTTTCAGCTTCAGATAGTGATGAACTTGTTACTTTTTTTGCTCAGGATTTCCTTTATAATGGTTCTACGTACAGAGCTGAAGAACTTGAAGTACTGCGTGGTTTGCCTATATATAAAACAGTTGTGGGATCCTATACACGATTGCATGCCCAAGACCACTGTATGATCTCTTCTAGCTCATTCCTTAAGCCATCTGATGAGCATTGTCTCTCTTACTCAACTGATTCAATTGAGTGTTCATTATTACGAGCTCTTGGGGTTCCTGAATTGCATGATCAACAGATTTTGATGAGGTTCGGATTGCCGGATTTTGAAGGCAAACCTCAGTCTGAACAGGAGGATATATTAATATATCTTTACGCAAATTGGCAAGAGCTCCAAGCAGATTCTTCTTTACTTGAAGTTTTGAAGGAGACCAAGTTTGTTAGGAATGCAGATGAATTTTCCCTAGATCGCTCTAGGCCCAAGGATCTGTTTGATCCTGGTGATGCTCTATTAACATCTGTGTTCTCTGGTGAGAGAAAGAAATTTCCTGGAGAAAGATTTAGTACTGATGGGTGGCTTCGCATTTTAAGAAAAATAGGTCTTCAAACTGCAGCAGAAGCAGATGTAATACTTGAATGCGCTAAAAGAGTAGAGTTCCTTGGAAGTGAGTGCATGAAATCTTCAGGGGATTTTGATGATTTCGGGACCAATGTAAGTCACAGCTGCGATAAGGTTACTGTGGAGATATGGGCATTAGCAGGATCTGTTGTTGAAGCCGTGCTCTCAAACTTTGCTGTCCTTTATGGCAACAGCTTCTGCAATCAACTTGGCAAGATTGCTTGTGTACCTGCTGAACTAGGATTTCCTAATGCTGGTGGCAAGAAAGTGCTTACTTCATATAGTGAAGCTATTGTGTCAAAAGATTGGCCTTTGGCTTGGAGTTTTTCTCCCATCATCTCTAGACAAAATTTTGTGCCACCTGAGTACTCCTGGGGAGGGCTCCAGCTGAGGAGCCCTCCAGCCTTTTCTACTGTCCTAAAGCATTTGCAGGTAATAGATCATATTGTTCTTCCATGTTTTTCCAAGAGTGCTAGTTCATGCCAGTGCAGATGTAACTAACATGGATGCATCTCAGGTGATTGGAAGAAATGGAGGTGAAGACACTCTTGCTCACTGGCCAACTTCTTCAGGCATGATGGCAGTTGATGAAGCTTCTTGTGAAGTGTTGAAGTACCTGGATAAGGTTTGGAGTTCCCTCTCTTCTTCAGGTACTCCTCTGTTACTCCTGCTATTTAACTTCCTCATACATGGTCCAAATCCTTTACATAAATGATATTTTTTGTGGAATTCTTTTGAAAAGTTAGTATTAACATGGAAATAAGTATAACCTTTTTTCGTTTGAAGGTAAAAAAATGCTGCTTACCATCCAGCAAATGATTCTTGGTTACTGTCTGTGGTAATAACTTGTTTATTAAGTTTCGTGATGAACTATGGCTTATTTGTCAGTTTTCCATCTACCAGTGGTAGGATCATCCAAATGGATAGTACCCACTTTCATATGATTTCTAAATAATTCTTCTTTAGCTAGAATTAAGCTATTAATTTTGATCGTACTGCATCAAAATTTCTACAATTTAT
>Ga0307507_10005544_pt1 | contig 20626 bp, 14 predicted proteins | sample 7_EM_MG_FD_207223 | JGI IMG/M metagenome (GOLD analysis project Ga0307507, IMG submission 207223) | Populus trichocarpa ectomycorrhiza microbial communities from riparian zone in the Pacific Northwest, United States - 7_EM | ecosystem: Host-associated > Plants > Roots > Unclassified | place...
GATGTCCATGAAATTTTTCATATTTTTAGCATGTTTTTTTTTGTTATAACCAAGTTAACCGAGGAAAAATTTAATAATTTTTAAAATATATATATTATTATAAAAACAAAAATAGTTATCACATCACTTTTACAGGTTATGTCCACTCTATTTGAGTAGTGCTTAAAAAAAAGCTTAACACCAAACAATGACTTTATGGGCGATTTTTAAATCATCTCAATGACATCTCCATTCCTAGATGCCACATGTGATTTACAAACTTCTAGTTTGGCTTTGATACTCTTTCCCCTTTTTATTTTTTCCTCTTTCTCAATTTACATGTCTGATCCTTAAAATCTTCAAAATATTTCTTCAATTTGTTTTATATATTTATTTAATTAATATATGTTTTATTCGAGATAATTTATAAAATTAATTTTTTTTGTATGATTTTATTTTTTTTAGTTTTTCTTTTCATATTATATTTGATTATCATTCTTTTAATTTCTATTTTTATTTTTCTTTTGAAATATTGAAATTTATTTTTTGATTTTATGCCTCTTTCAATATAGTAGTTTAGTTTTTTATAATGACATTAGAATTGTTTTTGTAAGCTTGTTTTGGTGGTGGAGCAGAGGAATAATAAATTTCTAATATGTTTTTTTTTTAATTTTTTTTTCTCCCGAATATGATGGGAGAATATAATGTTGGCAACTTGATATTTATAGTTAATTATTGCTGATTATTTTAGTTATTTTTATTTACTGTAAATATTTATTTTAATTATATTATTAAATTAATTAAATTTTTTTAGCGTAGGCAAATTAATAATCTGGATTTAAAAAAAATAATAATTTCAGCATCACCTAAACATGTTTTTTTATATTAAAAAAATTTAACCAACGCCGGCCTGGGACTCTCTAGTTATTATCTACCACCTTCTCGATTACCGTTAAAACTTTATCTTCTTTCCTTCTACTATGTAGCTGTAGTTGTACACTGTAAATTCATGTCTGAATGAGAGAGAACATGCATCACTTTTCTAAATTGTCCATATTTCACAACATGGTATCAAAGCAATAAAACTTCAGTATTTTCAAAAGTTGTCCCAATGTAGAAGTCTGTGATGACTAAAACCTTGGAACCTTCCTCTAATCCCAATATCATTATTGTCCATGAAGACAACAACCCCAATCTGAATACTTCCCCTATGCTCTTAAATGGAACGAATTATGTGATCTGGTCCAAAGCAGCAAGCATGCATCTCTACAGCAGATCCAAGATGGGTTTTGTTGCTGGAAAGAAGCCAGCTCCAGCACCTGATAACCCTGCATCTGGAGACAATCTTGTCAGATCATTGTTGATCAACTCTGTGGAACCGTGACTAGTCGAAGGTATGTATTTTCGAACTACTGCTGAAGAGATGTGGAAGGCCCATAAAGAAATATATGGTGAAAAAATAATTTTGCAAAGATTTATGAACTTAAAAAAGGCATATGGCAATGCAATGGAACTCTTGGAGGCATGTGGGATGAATTAACCCAATACACTCATATAACAAGTGATATAAATGTTAGAATTAAAGAGGTAGAACAAGACAAGACTTTTACCATGTTAACTGGCCTTGACTCTGCATATGACATGGTTAAAGGTCAAATTCTAATGGCCTCTGAGTTCTTTCTCGCTCTACTGCATGCTCTATCATTCAAAAAGAATAGACAAGGAGAAGGGTGATGAATTCTACCTTGAAAAGTGAGGCATTTAATACAGATGAATACTGACAATGTCCTCAATTTGTCTAGAGAACAACTGTATCAGGAACAAAGAGCAGCTTCTCTCTTTTGTACATAGAGATTCACATTTTTGTCACCAAAACATGTGCCATTGTCAAAGAATTCTATTTCTTGTTGAGACCGATTATTTCATTTCTGGTACATTTCCTTACCTGTAAAGTTTTACTACCCTGACATTTATAATCCTGCAATTCCTTGCAGATATTTGAGGAAAAAAATTTCTGTACATAGACCAAGAACTTGATGCTTTCAAGAGCCCAGCAGATTTACAAATTTCTTATCACCTCTGATAAACTAAGCACATTTAGGATCCTGTTGCAGTGAGTCTGTAACTATGATGATTGATATTGGGATACATACATAAATTTTTGCCCCTTACTTATACTTGAATTTCAAGTTCATCCAAAATGGATCCATTTGTTAGGGACAAAAAATTGTCCCTAAATTTGTTTCAAATCAATTCAAAATTAGACAATGTTTCCCCTCCATCCAGGAACTCTCAAGTGTTTTCTACTTGTATTTTGGTCTTGGAATTGGTCAATATTACCTAATTTCTAACAGGTTTGGATCAGAATTGAGAGAAGTAACTGGTTGTGATGAAAATAAGAATAATTAGGTAATATCTTAGGGGGGAAAATGAGGTTTCATGCGAAAAACAAACATAAATATCACTTCTCCAAGGGAGTGGTTGAAGGAAAAGTTGCCAATCTACCTTTGAGGAAGAGGGGCTGCAGCTGATCTTTAGGAAAGCTAGTTTGAAGACAAGAAACAACTAATTGGAGGTCTATAAAACTAGATATTGATATTTGAAAACAGAGGAATTCTTTATACATAGATGGACCATAATTCATTGTCAACAACACCAAAATCATTCGAAAAACTTTCATGTCAAATGCTCTTGCAACTTGATTGCAACCGGTTTCTAAAGATGAAAAGAAAACCTCAAGGAACAAGTAGCTTTTATTATGGGTTCATTTTTAGGATTGAAAATGAAGGCATCCTCCACCATATTAATGCCTTTTACCTTATGGAGGATATGTACAAAAACATGAGTAAACAAAGCAAATAAATATGGATACTGAAGTGGGATATGAAATCAGATAAAACAAGCAAAAGAGGAGCTGGTTCTGACAGAAAACACCAAAACCCATTCAATTCAGAGAATCCAAAACCAGAAACCAATAAAGGAAAAGAATCACAATCTCCTTAAATGGCCTTAATTGCAACAAGATTCTGGAAAAGATAACTCCTTTTTCAAAATGAATTGCTGCACTCTCTCACCAAGTATAAAATAGGCAGCACCTCTCCTATCTTTTCCATGCAAAACTGTACATGCGCTTTGCATATAGAAGTACTACTCAAATGGCTAAGCAGCTATCAGGAAGAATGAGGTGTGGGTTCTCCCTTGTGACTGAAGAGATAATGCAAAACATACTCTCAAGGTTACCGGCTTTGGCCTTTGCATATGCTGCCTGTGTTAACAAACGCTGGTACAAAATATGCAGTCAAATACTCAAAAGGCCTAAGCTTGCTTCTGCTCTCTCCCTCAACCCTTCTCTCCATGTAAGTTGTTATACATTCAAATATTTTCAAATCCAGTTATGAAAATTGGTATTTTTTCTTTTGATCGGACAAATTGTCCAATTTTAGACAGCATATATGTTCACCGAATATATTCGCATGCACGTGCATGACACGCGCAACTAGAATTGTTCCTTTCAGGCGGAGAAAACAAGAGGAATCCTGTTGTCAAACTATATATTCACATAACATATTTGCATGCACGTGCATGACACGCGCAACTGAAATTGTTCCTTTCGGCAGGAGAAAACAAGAGGAATCCTGTTGTTCGCATATATTTTCATACGGAACATATTTGACATTGCGTGTCATGCATGCGCAACTGGAATTGATATTAATTGTTCCTCCAATTGAAGAAGCATGAGGAGCTCTATTGTTGCTAATGTGATTGTACAATTTCAGTCAGCATATATGATCATAGAACATGTTTTCTGGTGTATGTCATGCACATTCAACTGGAATTGGTATTAATTGTTCCTCCGGTTGGAGAAATCGGAGGAACTCATCATTGTTGATGTGATTGCCTGATTTCAGTCAGCATATATGTTCATAGGACATATTCGCTGGCGTGCCTCATGCATGCGCAGCTGGGATTGGTATTGTTCCTACTTCTGGTTGAAAAAAACAAGAAGAATTTTATTGTTCCTAATGAGATTGTCCAATTTGTCAGCATTTATGTGGATAACACATTTGCATGCGTGGCTGGAATTGAACTGTAATGACTAACCAAAGTTTTTATCAAGTAAAAAAAGGAAGAAAATAGTGGAAATGAATTAAAAATAAATAAAAATAAACGAAATGCATAGAAATCTTCAAGATTTCCTTTCGTGTTAAATTGTTTTCCTTCGTTGTACCAAAGAAAACCAATAGAGCTCACCAGTTTTTGTGTTATGATTGCAAGGATGCTGTGGAAGAGGTTATTGAACAGGTTCTCTCTGAGCCTATTCGTCCACACTTTGCTATTGCTTGCATCAGCAAGGAGTTTAACTTGGAACTGACTCATGGACTGGTAATAATTCTCTGCTGAATCTTTCATATGGTTGTATATGGTTAATTTGACTCTAGATTCCCTCTTCTCTCTTCCAATGTGAACAAACTTTTGATTCCATAATGCAGATAATTAAAAAACTAGGTTCAAGCATCCCAATCATTACTAATATTGCCAGTGGAATCATTGGTGTTGATGGCATTGCTGATGAACTGTATGAGGTTTGTGTGTTTCTTCTCATTTCATATGCGTGTTTATGTAAATTAATTAAAATATCTGGATGTAGTGATGCCAAATCTTATGAAAATATTATGCAGGAAAAATGGGAAACAACAACTGCTGGTCCTAATTCGCAAGATTCGGATAGAGTTGACCGAGGATTAGTTTTGCTTGTTGGATTTTTACCTGGGCTCAAAATTGGCACCATTCCACTGTTACGACCGATGCAGGTAAGGTGTATTATTTTTAATGGGAAGTGATGTATGCCCGGTCTTAAGTAATAATGCATTGAGAATGGTGGCCATCACACTTAGTGAAGCATAAAATTCTATGACATTGAAATCTATAAGTATGAAAGCTATTTTTCGTTGTTTGTATGCATAATGGGTTGTTGACTTGCAATATTTTCCACCATTATCAGGAATCCAATACCTTGGTTGACAAATTTGTGATGGATATTTTACATTACACATCTGCTGTATCAGATTGTCCAGCCCCTACTGGGATCATAATATTTGGAGTAAGTTGGCATCCTTGCATAATGTTTTAATTAAATTCTTTTAATTTTCTTTGGTTGCTAACATGTGACATTGTTGATTGTCTAGGATAAAACCACTGACATGAAACCTATTGTTTCAAAGATGGGTAAGTATCTTGTTACCACATACATAATTGAGGTAGAGGGTGTCTTGGCTCAATCCTTTGTTGCATTTCTTGCCGTGGCACAGCTTACATATGTAGCTGATGACATTTCAACTTTGCAGATTGTGCCATGCCAGAAGAAACAGTCATTGTAGGCGATGCAAGTGCCAACTTTATTTTCAGAAATGGGGATAATTCTCTAAACCATCTTGCTCATACTTGCTACTTTCAAGCTGTTGCTCTTGTATTTGCAAGGGACAGATACAAGCCTGAAGGTACTTGATGATTTGTATGAATTGAAGCAAATTATGCTAAAATTACCAATCACAATGTGCTGCACTTTAAAAGTAAAAATGATGTAGCAGGTATCTTAATTTTGAAGCTTCCAAAATATGTTAGATACAGCAGTCTACATTTCTGCAGTTGCTGTATTTGCTGAAGATCATGATTCTGTTTTGATGTCTTTTCTGGGCTTTTGGGTATGCAGGTATAGGAGAAATTCAATTCCACGTGACAATGTCAAAAGGTGTAATGCCATTTGGTCCCACACTAGAGGCAGCTTCTGTTCTACAGAAAGATTCAGAGTGTTCATGGATCAGTGCAAAACTGAAAGGACAGAATGGCATTGTGGCTGCCGGGGAGATTTTAAATGATCTCAAACAACAGGTTTTTTTTTTTTTTGTCTTTTTACTGTTCTAGAAAAGTGAAGAAATGACGGGATTTCCTCTTCTATTGTTTTGCGAAAGATCTATGTTAAGAGTTCTGTAATGAACTAATTCACATCTAGACACAAAGCTGAACCACCATGCTATGCCCAACTACATTTGCTTAATTGCCATTTTTTGATGTTCAAACTGGGTAGATGAAGTTCCATGTTTATTAAATTGAAACTGGTATTAATTAAGGCTGATTAGAAGTTTGCCTCATAGTCCCCATCTGACTATCCCTTCACAGTTTCTTGGTTTTGCTGTTGAGTTTAAGACATACAACTGAGAAATTGCTGTTATCGACAAATCTAATTTAAAAGTGGAGTATTTCCTTGTGCTTTTGAAGGAGAGTGTCTCATCAGTATATTGTTTTAAAACTTATTTTCTTCCTTAATTAACCAAATGAATCTGTTGCAGTTCAGGGACGCAAATAAGTCTGCTGATATCTACATTGGTGTCACAAAAGAAACTATAAGCACCAATGATTCCGGAATTTGGACACCAGGAAGATGTTTGGATTTCTACGAAGTAAGAGGGTAAGATAAGCGATCAGTTTCCATCTGTACTGTGTCTTACATTATGTTTTTTATTTGGTAACAAATATATCTGGTCCAGAATATATATATGTTCAGGATTTCTTTGATCATCAATAGCACCAAATATGTAGATTGACTGTGTTTTCTCTTGACTTTAAACAGAGGAGGTGGCCGTTACTTTAATGTCAATGGTGTTGGCATCCAGCCTGGTGATTCCTTCCTATTCTACCAGTCAGATTCTGAAACTGCTTCATCAACATGTGATCACGCCTTTAACAAACTTTTAGCCCTGAAGGCAGAACTGAAAAGCAAAAATTATCTTCATTTGAGCAAGTTCGCTGACAAGGATGACAAGAAAGAAGTTCTCGGTGGTCTCATTTTCTCTTGCTATCGTCGTGGCGAGTCATTCTTCGGGGACCCTTTTGTTGATAGCTATCCATTTTGCGACAGCTTTCCTACGGCTCCAGTAGCAGGATTATTCTGCAGAGGAGAAATTGGAAGGGGCCCCGAAAGCTTGATGAATGAAGAATACGAAGATGTAAACTCCCCTAGGTGCTGTCTCCATGTTTACAGCACAATATATTTGGTTATGTCATATCTTCCACCATCCGTAGAGAATTAATCTCTATTAGGAGTTAAGCATGAGTAAATCCTGTAACAGCGAAAAGAATGGCAATTTCCTGCATCTCTTGTTATGTTTACCATTTTCCGGAAATGAATCGCTGGCTCTCTCTTCTATGAAGTGTTTCCAGAGTTTGGACTAGCAGGATACTTTGCTGCATTAGAGGAGTTGGACAGGTATGTAGTTGTCAGTCTAATTACAGTTGAAGCTCTTTAGTTTGTCATTTATGTTTCGTCAACCTTAAAAAAGCAGTAGATGCTTGATGTTTGTATGCATAATAATGTATGGAACTGTATTGGAGAGGATCACTCCTTTTCTATATGATCTCCTTTGCCTAAAAGTCTTGCTTCCTTTATTAGACTCTAGTGTCTTACACATGCAGTGAACAAAATACACTCAAAACTAAGAATTGCATGATTGTTCAGGGTAAAAAAAGAGAAGGAAAAAAAAAGAACAGATTGAAGTGGAAAGCCTTTAGTTCATACTGGATGATAATTTAATTCTAACCCAACTTAATCTGAACCGAGTGGGTGGTTTTTTTTTATGAATATTTTATCCGATGAATATCGCCAACCTAACTCAAATATATACTTATATTATATAAATATATATTGCAACATTTTTATTTTTTGAATCCAATATAATATATACATATTTTAATATCAATATAATATATATATATACATATACACATGCACTTCAAATATATATACATTATAATTTTATTTTATATTAAATAATAAATAATAGTCAGATATCTATATAAATACTCAAAACTTGATGGATAGGATATGAAAATTAAATTTTTTATTTAATAAATAATGAATAAAATATAAATATAAAAAAACTTAACCTATGAGTGCCAATTTCTATCTCTAATTTCATAGTTCATACAACCAAGTCATGCCGTTCCATAACGTTAACAAACTCTTAAATCTTGTCTACCACCTATGATTGGAAAAAATAGGAAAAAAAAGGAATTATTATACATGTAAAAAACTATTGTCATGAAACTTGAATCAATTTGATGTGATGATTCAATACCTAAACTAAGTTAGGTTAGGTTGAACTAATTAAAATTTAAATTCAGATCGATCAAAACTAATGATTTAATTATTTTTTTAAATAATATTTTTTTTATTTTTTTTCAAAAACTAAATTAACATGTTAATTTATAATTTAAATCTTACACGGAATAAGTCAAGTTTAATAACAATTTTAAATACACAACTAATATCTTTTTTTAGTAAAATATAATAAAAAAAAATTAAAATTTGATTTGGAGGATAAGTGAATTTACTTCCTATACTATTCTTTCTAGTTTGAATGGAAGAACGATGTGAATAAATAAATATGCAAGTTTAGATGTGGTTAGTATTGCTCAATTATCTGAAAAGAGGTTTGAAAATACCCTAATTTGTTGAAAAAATAAATAAATAGATAAAATAATAATATGTCAATTATTTATTTATTTATATATATATATATATATATATATATATATATCCTATTTGAAAATATTATCATTTTTGATGGAGTAAAATAAATACTAAAGAATAATAAAATGCCGCCAACGTGTAATGAAACGCACAAAACGACTCCTTGGCAGAAACTCAAAAACAGTTGTCGTATAATCAGATTCAAATGACAAGTCGTTTGCAGAGAAAAAAAAAACCTATATATTTTCAGCAACAGTTGTAGAATGCTGACAACAATAGAGGAGAAACCAAAAGAACCCAAAACGCCAATGACAAGCTTTGCATCAATAAACGAAGACCTTATCCTAAACATACTAAAGAGACTACCAGCTTTATCCTTTGCATCAGCAGCTTGTGTTAGTAAATCATGGAACCAAATTTGCAATCAAATCCTCTACAAACCAAAGTTTGCCTCTGCTTTTTCTCTCAATCCAGACGAAAAGGTTTGTTGGGTTTTCAAAAAAATCAATAAAGATTATATCTTTAGTGCAAATTCTGTCTCTATCTTGAATTGGAGTTCTGTGTTTTTCGATGATATCAATAATTACATTTATATGAGTCTTGTTGGGACCTTGAAAAATAAATAAACGATCATAAGTGTAGTGCAAGTCTTTAACTTGAATTGGGTTTTTGGTGTTTTTCAATGATATCAATATTTGCATTGGAAGAGTCTTGTTGGGACCTTGAAAAATGAAGAAAAGATCTTTAGTGTAGTGTAAAGTCTCTAACTTGAATTGGGTTTTTGTGTTTTTGATGATCAAACAGGTTGCATTAGAAGAGGTGGTGAATAAGGTTCTCTCAGAGCCAATTAGACCACATTTTGCCATTGCAAATGTTATTGGCAGTGGAGTTGATTTGAGTGAAAGACTCAATTTTGTAAAATTTATCATTCGTTAAAGTATTTCCTCCTGACATTTTTTGGCTTTCTTATTTTTGGTTAACATAATAACGTTTACTTGGTATGGTTTGTTTTGCAGTTAGCAACAAAACTTGGTTTCCAAACTCCAATTATTGTGTCTTGTACAAGTGGAATCATGGGAAGAGATGCTGTTACTGATGAACATAGAGAGGTCAGCACTGTAAAGGATTTTTAGTTTTGTTCTTTTTAAGAAATATGAAAGACTACATTACTGGCTTCTTTTTAATAAATATTTACTTGTGTAGGTTACGTTGGAAGCATACATAACTGGCTTCTTTTTAATTAATATGTACTTGTGTAGGTTATGTTGGAAGAATATTGGGTTGATGGAGAATCAAATCCATGCAATGGTATTATTTTGACTGTGGGGTTTTTACCAGGACTAAAAGTTGATGCCATCCCGCTGTTTCAACCAAGAAAGGTAACTAAACTTCAGTTTGTAAAAATGATGTTTTCTATAGGATTCTTCATTTTCTATTGCGCCAAGTTGAATGGTTCCGTGGCTCTGAGCTTGATTTGGGAAAGGAAATGGGGACAATAAGGTAGAGCGAAATAATCATGTCATTCTTGATGATTGGCATATGTGATGTGTAGCATACACCGATTATTATTTTAGAGGAAGTATGTAGAGCTTTATGAGTTTTTTGTCTATAAGATAACTGCTCTTGTGGATGTTTTGTTGAAGTGAATCAGGGATGTCGAGCGACAATGGTTGATAACTTTGTGATGGATATTAAGGATTATGCAACTTCTATTTCTGGTTGTGCATCACCAGTTGGCATTATAATGTTTGGAGTAAGCTAATGTTTTCCAACTTGCTCGCACATCCTTTTATTGAGTGAGATTCTTGCTAAGATGTGACTTTGGTCCTGCTATAGGATGAAGATGCTGACCAGAAACCTGTCATGGAAAAGCTGGGTGAGCTTTCTCAACTAAGGAAGCATTCTTTCTTCCTTTTTTTGTTGTTCTTTATAGGAAAATAGAGCAAGGATTGTCTTGTCCACAGAAAATGTTTTCTTTTGGGACCCTGACATGGCAAGGACTGCTAATGCAAATTATGCAATTAATTGGCATAGTTGATCTGAAGGTTCATATTTATATACATTCTGAAACCAAACAGTGTTAAGAGGAAGAAATTTTTGCATCTATTATTTGTTCATTTTGTTTTCTGGAAGAGTCATAAGAGGTTGATGAGAGTAGGTTCCTTTTCTGCCATGCTCTACCTGCAGCAATAGGTTATTTAAGAATATAAAAAATTGTCACTTATCTTATCTGTTTGGTTAATCACTAGAAAGTGGACTAAGCAAACTCATATCTATTTAGCTAACAAAATAATTGGCCATTTAATTCTTGTCCCACATTTTGAAAGGATTGCGAGACATCATAAACTGTCACATAGCAATCTCCTGTGTTGCTACTTAAGTTGATATTATGTTCTGTTGCAGATCATGCCATGTCAAGTGACACTATCATTATCGGTGACGAGAGAGCCCAATTCTTGTACAGAAATGGCGTAGAGTCAAGAAATGACTATGAGAGCAGTGAATATTTTTCTGCTGCAGTTGCTCTTGTATTTGCAAGGGATCGAGACAAACCTTGCGGTATCTAATTATTCATCTCTGTTTTTGTTACTTCAACTTTTGCAACTAAAATGGAATAGACAATGCACAGTATGTACTTACCTATTCATTGTCTAATCATATGACATATTATCTCATATCTCTGCTACTTTCACTTATTGAGCAGGCACAGGGGAAATCCAATTCCATGCTGCATTATCATCTGGTGTTTCTGCAGTAGGTCCAAGGTACAAGGCAGTTTCTGTCAAAAAGATTGTATCTGGGACAGGTCATACTACATGGCTTACTGCCAGAAGAGAAGGGGAACATGAGATTCAAGATGGTCAAAGGATTCTAGATGACATCAACAATGAGGTATGCTGGCCTTTTGGAAAGCCATTCTTTTGGCTTATGGTGATTTCCTAATTCCTAGTTGTTTGTAGTGCTTACATCATCTATATATGATATTTCTATAAGATCTATGCTTAGAAATATACATTTCTATATTTTGATGCTTAAGGGCAATGAACTTCTACTGCCTCAGTGTTTTCTTTCTTTCCTTTTGCTTTGGTGCTCAAATAAAGTGGGATTGAGTAATGGGCTTTACTGTTGCATGAACCATTTGCATAATCGCTTGCAAAATTTTATTTTGTTCTAACAACTTCTGATCATGTTATCTCTGACTGACGGTGATATATATTTGTTAATTAATATGGTCGGAAAATGAGATTAATTTGTAAGTTATGATGCTTAGACCTTGTAAGAACTCCACATAATCGTAATCATTGGAAGTATTTTTTTATTTTGGTGATGTCAATCAGTTGGAATCATGTTTATTTCTGCACGATTAGTCTATACTACACAATACACTTGGTTTTCTTTCATTTCAAATTTATCTATCATCAACTAGTTCTTTTCTAGGGATTTGAAGCATCTGCATCTTGATCATATTAAAATGATGTGTTATGGAGATGGCTCGTTGAGATGGTAGGAAATTTGCAATTTCTAGTTTAAAAGCTTATTTTGCTCCCAGGAGAAAAAAGAAAAGAGGAATTTGATGCTTAAATATACTGCCTCGCTGTTATTCTGAATAGCCAATTTTCTGAGGTGTTCCAATGCTGGTTTAAAAAACTACAACTCTAAAAGGTTATACCAAGACTTTAAAGAATTGCTTTTTTTCCAGATTGGAAGAGCATAATGGAAAAGATATTAACTTTTATTCTGAATGCAGGTCAGAAGTTAAGCTATGCAGTATTTCTTGCTGCATACACACGTATAATCTGAAACGTTCATAACAGAACTCTTGTTCTTACATCTAACTGTTGTTTGCGAAAGATGAGTGTAGGGTTCTTTTCTGCTTTTAGTTACAATGTTGTTGTTAGTTTTTAATGTTGCATTGAAGTTTATGGTATTGTTTTAAAGAAAGTATCATACTTTTCATGCTCTAAACGAGACAAAATATTACATTGGTTGTTGAGTGCTGTTTCAATGTTATTAATCTTCTATTATATTATGTTTGATTGAAGGCATATAATCACTCCTTTCATTTTATTTGTGCTCTCTGTAACTTATGAATATGTGACAGTTGGTGAACCAAGTTGGACACCCTGATCTGTACATTGGGGTTACTGAACAAAGACGTTGCTTTATAGGGTCACAGAAGTCAAGAGTGATGACATTCCTGGTTTTCCATGGAGTTATGGGGTGAGATGTCTAACTTTCATAATCTTTACATGCCTTGTATTTTTTACAGACATTCATCATTGACGCGGCGTATAGCGTGGATAAAAGCTAGGGTTTTCAAGCCTTAAGGTTAAAAGCCTAAGCTGTAAAACAATTTAGAGAAAACTCTCTAGTGTTTTATTAAAAGTCTAAATAAGAATCTTCAATCTCAAAATAAACTAGGCATCTCTATATATATTAGTTTTAAAATCTTTTATAGAAAATGATTCATAATTAAAACTAAAATCCTTTATAGAAAAGGATTCCTAATTAAAACTCACCTAATTAATAGAATCCATTTAGCATTAGAATTACTAAATAGTAAAATACTAATTAAATTAAAAGTTCTAAGCTAGGTAAGAAAAAAAATCCAAATACAATAAGGTAAATAAAGATAATTTTGCATGGTAACTTACGAACCTTATTTGAATTCCTTCTCAATCTTCAATCATCAAGAAATTTTAACTTAATAGAAAACAAGGCATTCAAAATCTTCTATCAAAATTTCTGCTCAATCCAACGGTCGAATTAAAAGTTATGTTTGATTTACCAAAACTACATCTTGAACTCTTCTTAAACTCTTCAAAACCTAAAAACCTTAACCATTAATGAAACAATGCAATAAAAATTATTATGCCAAGAATATGGAAGAAATTTCCCCACGTCAGTCCTCTCTACTTTTGAAAAACTTGCCCATGAGTTATTTTTCAAGAATTGAACTCTTCCACCCCAAATGAACAAATATTTCAAATATAGCATTGTAACTAACATATTCACGAAGTAGCATGTCCTTGACCCTTGAACTTCAAAATTTAATATATGATGTGTGCCTGCTAAAGAAAATTCCATATTTAATGTTATACATTCCATTCCTATGAAGTCCACTTGTATTTCCTTCCCACATTCTCTTCAAACTTGAGTTCATCATCATTTATGACCTCCAATACTTTAACCATTGTATGTAAAGGAACAACAAAATAATCTTTCCATAATATCTATAGGAAAATTGTCAGAAACTACCATATCCTCCATGTTCTTGTTTGCTAGATCTTCATTCATGACTGAAAGATCATTATTTACCACTGGCTTCTCTAACTTAAGGTTAAAAGAATGAAATTGTTTGTCAGCACCCTCTTTGATCATGTTATCTTCGACATAATTAGATAACTTTGAAATTTTGCTCTCTCCAAACTCCTCCATGTTTTTCCTCCTTGCCTTTTGAAAATTTTAAACACAAGGCAAATAATAATAATTTATTTGCTTACCTGCCCAATATAAAATCTCTTTATAATCATCTTGTATAAACTCCAAAATTAATAATTGTTTCAAATCTTGCCAAGATGAAATTAAAGGTATACTAATACGAGTTCTAAAGTCTAGTAATTCAAACCATCATTTTCTAACACCACAAGAAAGTTTGTGTATGACAAATTCTACTTTTTTATGATAAGGAATCTTGTTGAAATAAAAGTAAGCTTCCAACTCTGCCAACCACTTAATAATTTTTTTCTTTGAAAATCTCCCATCATAGAATGCAATCATCAAATTTAGGAATAGGTTTAGGGTTTGGCTTGCCTTGAGGCAAGTCTCCAGGTAAGCTCCTCTCCTCAAAGAAATTTCCCTACGGCAACCATGCTCTTGGAAGAATTTATGAAACATGAAAAGTTTGTTATCTTCATCAACTCACCTCATCATATGTAAAGAGATTCTCGCATTATTTTCGTCTTTTCCCTTTTACTATGTATTCCTTAAGAATGATCACAATGTTATACTCTTAAGCGTTTCTGAATCTATAATCAAAACAACTGATGAAAATTGAATTTACAACTTTAGTGTTGTGAACACAGGTGCTAGAACCAACAATATTAGTATCATAGCAATAAATTTGGGTGTAGGAATTGTTTTCTTTGCTTGGTTTAAGCTCACACTCGCAGACCATTTTCTAAGATACTCTTCTCACCGAGATAGTTTTTTGTCAACAGGGGAGATCAAGAGTATCTTTTTGCTGACGGAGTTGGCATCAGAACCGGTGACTATTTCCAATTTTACCATCCAGATCCAAGTGCTGCATTATCTTCATGCAGTAATGTCTCCAAGAATTTCAGAAACCTGAATCTAGACTGGAGTTCTAGAAACTGCCTTCACGCACGGGGTGTTTATGACAATGTTTGTAATAAGGAGCTTGTTGGAGGTTTTGTTTTCTCTTGTTGTGGCCGTGGTGAATCATTTTTCGAACGCTGCAATGTTGATAGCTCACCATTTTTGGACAATTTTCCCGGGTTCCCAATGGCTGGAATATTTTGTCGAGGGGAGATTGGACGTGGCTTTTCAGTTTTTAATGCGGATGAAGGCCAGGAAGAAAGGACTTCGCATTGCTGCCTACATGTATATAGCGCTGTATATCTGTTGGTGTCTTATACTCCTGCACATCCCTAGCATTAGATGTATCTTCTTCCCGATGGATTACCAGAAGTGACTCTGCTATTGTTGGGACTGGGTGGTGATGTTGCTTGATAGTAATTCTGTTAATAAGCCAGGATATGATATGCATGTCTTTTGGTCCTGTTATTTTATGGTTATGCTGTGTTCAAGGTTTAATACTGAACCATAAGCTAAACCTTTCAGGAATTATGTTCTCAGTTCAACAATCAACCAAAACTACTAATGTTACCTGGGGAGCCAGGATGAGCAGTAATAGTAATAACAAGTTATTAGCTTATTGCACTAGTTTCAAGGATGTCGAATCTTTCCCTAATGTGCCTTGTTCCCTTCTGCATCTTGTCAATTCGTGTGATAAGAGTAAAAGATTGGATTGCATCTTGTGTTTCTTATCTTTCTATTTTTTATGATTGAATTATGTAACATATTACATTTATAAACTCGAAATAGATTTCCTGCTTCTTAAGACAAATGAGCCTTGCTTGGAATTGTTGTTTTTATTTTGTTGGGGTCGTTGAAAATTCACTACTTTGCAGGAGAAACACAGTGAATTTTTTGCATAAAAACCCTCGTGCTTTAATTTTTAGTCACAGATTAAGTTGACCCTCCATGCAAAACATTTTCATCAGATGTGTGCCTCATGTTACCACACGTGCACATGCAAGTGGATGAAGGGATCATAAATTGAAAGTATTAGGTTTGATATGCTCATAGATAAAGTATAGGAGATTAATTTACTCACTTACAACACTTGAGGGACCACAACGAATTTAGAGGGTGTTTGGGAAAATGACAGAGATTAATTTTTAAAGTATTTTTTGAAATAATATTTGTTTAAAAAAAAAAATTGTTTTTCGTTTGATTGTATGTATCTTTCTGGGACAATGCCAAGGTCTGCGAGTCCTCCTGGTCTTGTTGTTCAAGAACTATGCTGTGTTTTAGGTTCAGCATGTTCTAAAGGGGGAACCCTGCTGGAAATGTAGGTTCACTGTGACTAACAGAAATGACTCATCTCATAGGGCAAGCCAAGATGAGCATTAAATGAGCGAGCAGCGAGTTTGTCAATAGAGTAGAAGCTCTGCATGCTGCTCATGCCTAGAAATTCCCACGCTGTGCCTTGCTCTCTTTGATACCTCGATAACTCCTGTATAAAGAAGAAGAGAGCTTAAATAACATGTTTCGACAAGTACTAAATTCATCTAGTGTCAATTTAATTAATGCTGTTCTACAATCACTAAAAGCTAGCATGTTTCGACAAATTTGTTTTCAATAATGTTTTCTTGTTGGGGGTAGTTAAAAGATTTGCTAAATCTTAGGTTAAGCTGGTAATAAAGGGTTTATTATGCTCATATTTATTGGGGATATGGTGTTGGGTTGTGTTTAAGAGGCTTTGACTATAACTAGAGCCATGCTCCCAGATCATGAAAGTTCAGGGAGAATAGCTGCAGGTTCCTGCCTACTTCTGTTATGGGCTAGCTAGGTCAATTCTGGCTTCTGTTTAATGATTTAACTCGCAGCCACTTTCCCTGGCATCACAAGTCATTCAAATCTAGCTCTCGTCATGGCAGCTAGAAAAATTATTGCACTTACTGAAAGAAATTTCTCGTTTTTTCACCCTTTTTCTTGTGATGGTGCAAACAAAAAATTCTTTGTTAGGTTTGTCGACAGATCAATTCGGCTCTTGTTTTAACAAAAGAAGGAAAAATAAATCCTTTCTTCAGCCTTTTTTTTTCACCCTCCATTTAGCTATATGCCTATATCCACAAAGTACAATGCAAATGTTTTAGCTTATGTGGGCGTAATTCAATTTTATGGGTGGACTATATATTTCCTTTTATCCTACAAAAAAAAAATGAAAGAAGAAAAAAAACTTCAGATGACAGCTAGGTTTCTTGAAATAAATTAAGTGAAAGAAAAGAAAAGGTAAATGGAAAACGCATCGTTTCAATTCGTTTAGTGGGAATTAATGTGTTATAATGAAATATACAAAACTTTGTATTATAATCTGTTTTTTAAATTATTTTTAAAATAATATTTTTAAAAAACACCAATACTAAACATATTCACATATTGCAACTCGATCAAAATATTAAATTGTGCCTACTCTTTGTTTCTGTCTCTCTATCGTGCACATGCACGCACACATATGTCCTTGTACAGATCAAAGAGAGAGCTTCATGTATAGATACTCACCACACACACACACACACACACACACATATATATGTGTGTGTGTATATATATATATATGATGAATTAATCGACCAAATTCGATATGTAAGGAAAGATTATATAGGTTAAACAAAAGAGGAGCTGGGAAATCATAATTATTAACGCTAATTATAAATAAAACAAAAGAAAGTTAATTAATTAAGCACCTAACTAAAGGAAAAGAACATGCTTCTACTGATCTGCATGCACAACCGTACACAAAATTATCAAACCGTGCATGCATGTATAATATCCATGCAAGAAGCATGCATATATATGGATCATCATCATTATTAGTCTTGGTTTAGTGATTTCTTTGGCTCGTTCGTCTAGACCCTTAAATTTTAGGATGTATCGAGTATCTGCAGGTTGATGATAATATACTTGTAGTTTTCCTATATATGAGATTTAAGATCATGCAAGATTTCATAAAGGATTGTGGAGAAGAGTAGCGTTGGAATTGTTCAGTGCTAATTACAGCAGCAGCCTACTAAATATTGCCCAGGCAGAAGTTTATGAAGGAGAGATGAGAAGCTTAGCAAAAAAAACTAAGTACTCGGCTAAATCATGACTCGAAAACACCCCAAATTCTCCAACGACTTATACCTAACTAGACTGTACTTTCATATATTAGTGAAAACCAGTTTATATCCGTCTTTTTTCAGAATATAATGATGGTTTGCATCATCATTTAATCAATTATGGCAATAATATTACCAAAACCCTAACAATATTAGATGTTGCTATATGCATTAACCCTAAAAGAGAAACATGTATAAATAAGGATCAACAGATACGAGCATAACATAGGAAGTTGATTCATTGTTGAAGAGGTAAATGAAAAAAAGAAAATAAATATGAAAAATATCCCATAAAAAATCCCAGAAAAGAAGAAACTTAAAGGATCATATATAGTTAGTGTGATATTGGCACGGCTCAATCAGATTAAACGACCCAACATCATAGTTTGGGAGATTTGATATGATTGAGCCATCCCAACATCCCCCACTTTCTCCGAACTTACCACACGTATTGGAAACATGGCTGATTAAGATCCATCAGTTATTTGCCACTTAATGTCCTTGGAGCTCGTAGACATTCAAGATGATCTTGTCTTTCATCTCAGGGAGGAAACACAAGAGAGATTGTACTGGCAATCAATATTATGAGAGAGTCTAGCTCGATATGGTTATTTTGATTGAATATTATTCATAGTTTATAAGAGAAAGAAGAAAGTGGAAAAGGTATGAAGGAGGTACTAGCAAGAAATCAGGATGGTTGAGATGTCAAGATCTTTGCTTTGTTTTTAGAAGAGTGATAATTTATATAAAATTCCCATTAAGTCTTCCCACAAATTGCTTAGTGCTTGATGACATTGGCACTAAGTATACAAAAGAAAATAAAGTTATTTTCAACACTTGGTATTTTCCACGTTAATGTTTTCTAATAATAATCGCTAATATCAAATCATAATCATGAGTAATTAATTAATAATTACTTGGTAGCTCGATAATTAATTATTTAAGAGCATCGTTGGCATCATGCTCCTCACACAGAATCATTTGAATGAATTGGCATCCAAACCCTGAAAAGAATCAAAGAAAAACTGCTCTCCTTCAAACGGGTTTGAATTTTTCTTTAATATGAATGTGTTTAAATCTTTTGTTTAATTGAGTTTTCTCTGGCCATCTCCTCTATGGACTTTGTAACTTTCTTTCCTAATCATCAATAAAATATCCAGGAAAATGGATCGTCGGCTATAGAAAATTTCTGTAAATTCAATATATACTGATATTAATCTCTGCAATCAAATATCATGAATCAATTACTGCTATATTAGCTGCTATTAATAACCTTATCATGGCCATGGCCAAACAAATCACTCGATATATATATAAACCTAGTTATTTAATAAAATTAATCGAAGCAAAGAAGAGTATTTAAGGAAACATTATTTTTAAGACAGCGGCAATTAATCTTGTCTTAATAAAAACAAAAGACGACAATAATTTGAATTTTACAACGCATGCAGATTTATATAAATGCCACTTAACAAGCTCCCTGTCTGAATATTAAGTGACATGAATTCTTAATTTAATGCTAGAGAAGAGGGAAACGTAGGAGAGGCTGAGTTGGCAAGCCTCCATGATCCGTCCCACACCTCAGTTCATGATCACCATTTCGAATTTTAGAGATGTCAGTACTGCCCTTTTTATTGGAAAAAATAGGATTTTTAATCTCAAACAATTTTGATCATAATAATGACAATGATATGACGGTGTGTGAATTTGCTACTGGTTGCCTTGACAAATTCTTCTGTGAGCAAATGCTTGGCCCTGGGGGGAGGGCAGTTGAAAAGTGTTTAAAAGAGCTTAAATAATGAGACCATTAAAAAAGTGATTTTGACAAAGGATATCCATCAACTTGCTGGTTAATTATTTAGATATTTAAGGTGGGCTATACCTTGTGCTTGATGATTCGCCTACTCTCTCCACTAAAGATGCTAAGCTGCCATTGATTCCTTATCCGATGACCCCATACCTAATTTCTTGTCCTAATTTCCCCACAATCTAGCGCATTATTCAAGAGAGAGTGAGATTTTGACCACCCGCAACATGAGACGAAGAAGCGAAGCTCCTCCCTCGGCTCTTTGCCTTGTTTTATCAGAGAACAGTACTTGATTGCTTAGGATCCTCTCGCTGTTTACTTTACCTGAACCATTAATCTATGCCCTTGGTGGATGAATAGAAAGCTCTTAAATTAGCGTTATCTTGATGGCCATTGACCTGACCTAAATACAGGAAGGGAAATATATATATATATATATATATAGCCCCCCATGCATTATAACCCTACCACTGCAATACAATATCTTGATAATTCACAAAATGGCTAGGTATGGTTGGTGCTCCAGATTCGAGCAAGAAACAAACCAAAAAGGATAGGGTTGATGGAACTATCATTACAACTTTCCACCAACCCTGGATTCGATAATCCCAGTCCTGGCCAGGTACTTCTTCCGCAACAAAAAGAGAGGAAAAGGTCGTATGCTTTGCCCCCCATCACGACAAACCCTCCTATCAACATCACCATTAGTTGTTTTGAGCAGGTAACATTAACATTTGCAATGCTGTTTCGTCTACTGAAATGGAGCATCTTCACTTGTACTGAACAAAGGATTTTTTTTAAATAAAAAAAAAAAAGTAGATAGAGTAAGTTTATACAAAAGCT
>Ga0307507_10005545_pt1 | contig 20623 bp, 27 predicted proteins | sample 7_EM_MG_FD_207223 | JGI IMG/M metagenome (GOLD analysis project Ga0307507, IMG submission 207223) | Populus trichocarpa ectomycorrhiza microbial communities from riparian zone in the Pacific Northwest, United States - 7_EM | ecosystem: Host-associated > Plants > Roots > Unclassified | place...
TCCCCCCCTCTTACCTTCCTAGCGGAAAGTTTCGCAGACACCAGAAACCGCCTTCAACTGAACCCCTACTTGGTTCAAGACCTCTCCACTCACGCACTCCAAACCATAACCACCGGCGAAGTCTCCATCGTCTCTATCCCCTGTGCCACCATCGCGGGCATAGTGGCTATCACCACCCAACTGGATACGGTCACAGCCCAGCTCTCTGAGATCCCCAAGCAAAATCAGGACCTGGGCTCCAATCTCCATGACCTCTCCCCAAAAATCGCCACGGAATCGGCAACGGATGAAGACATCCACCCACTACAATTCACTCTAGGTGACCTGCCACATTGTGTGACAACCACAGCCCCCACCACTCGCCCCATGGCCGCCACGGCCCCCCTCAATGCCTCCCTGCAAGAGGTCAGCTAACCCCCCCTGCCCACTCACTTGGCCCTCCTCCCTCACCCTGTGCGCCCTCTCACCCCCTCCCACTGGCTCGACCGGCCCCCCGCCTACCTCAAGACAATACCGACCCCTCCAGCCAGTGCCCCGTCTACAGTACCAAAGTCAAAAAGATATTCGGCACCTCCGAACTGTCCGCCAAGGCCGTCCCACACTCTTGGGAAGCCAAACAGTTACGTGCCAATCAATAAAACCTTTCTATTTGTAACCTTGCCACCCTCCACCCGGACTATACTCCGAGAACCACAACCACCCCTACCTATGCGCAAGAGGCCGGCTCCCGCCCGGGAAAAAGATAGTAGAAAACGAAAGGAGGCTCAGCTACAGAGGTAGTAAGATATGGGAACAATGAGATAAAAACCCCGTCGTCCCTCCCCTTGCCCTCAAGAAGTTTCTTCGCTGCCAGATCCAACCCCACTCCCCACGCCCGCGCCCAACACATAACCGCCTCGGTCCTAGACTTAGCTGCTGCCCCCCTCAACGAATCCAACTGCCTCCTCCCGAAAGGTTTCATCGCTAAGGTCAACAACCAAGGCGCTGTCTCCCTCACGGGCACCAACCCTAACACCCCCGTAGAGTCCTATGCCCCGTACTTCGATGCTCTCACCCGCCGCCTCAACCACTCCTTCCCCGTCAGAGATAACCTCCGGCTTACATTTGCCCAGGCGCCAACCGCTATACAGTTGGCAATTGACTCAATCCCTACCCACGTCCACCCTGACGACGACGAACATCTCTTCACCTTTATCAAAAACTTCATCCACAATGTGTAGGCGGTTACGATTGGCTCGGCCAGGTACCTTAACAAGGACGGGGCGACTAGGCTCTCCAAGGAGGCCACTTTGGTGGCTGTTTCCGATAACCCCGACGACATTCCCATCTGTCTCCCAGCCCTCTTCCTCTTCGCAAAGCGGCTTCCTTAGGGAAATGACGGAGCGTGGTCCAAGGTGGCCCGGAACGCTCCTGGTCCACCAAGGGGGGTCGTGGTCCCGTGGTCCACTTGCCCCACTCCAATCCGCTCTGATCCACACTTTGGGAAATTTTACCGAAAATGGAGATCAGGGTGGACTAGGGTGGATCACGGTGGACCAGAAGGACCAGGGGGACCATAACCCCCCTTCGTGGACCAGGAGTGGATTTTCACATTTTGCTGATGTTAAGGTCAAGAAAACGAGTTAAGCTAACCGCTACATCCAATGCACCAACTGCTACCGATTCGGACACGCCTATGCCCGATACGCCCAGTAGCACCCCACCTGCCCCTACTGGGCGCATCCTCATACTCGCTCGGCTTATAGATGCCAGAACCCCACCTGCCACAAGGCCGGCGACACCAAAGCCGCCTCTGCCGGTTGCCCCACCTCCCCCCCCCATTGCCCAAACTGCGGTGACAACTACGATGCCTTCTTCAGCGCGTGCAGGGCATGACCAATCACCCTTCCTCAACCCGATGCCCCCCCACCTTCCTACGAGGAAGTATCTCACGCCTCCTCCGACAGTAAGGAAGCCATGGAGGTGGGCGACGTTGGCCACCCAGCACGTTCTACTCCTGAAGCCGCTACAGCCAAGACTGTCTACCTTTCCACCCCTAGACCCCTCCAGCAGTCTTGCGACTCCCCCACCCCCCCCAGCCGGTCCCAGCCAGCACCCACTGGCCAGCGCCCGCCACAGGTAACTCCCTCCAAACCCTCGTGCCCCTCGCGGAAATGATTAACAAACTCTGTTCCCCTTTACGCCAAAGACAGGCTCCGGCGACTAACCTCACCCTCATTGAGCACAACAGCCTGGGTAGCTGGGATGTGTTTCTTTCCTTATTTTCCTCCCAGGCGGAAGGCCCCACTCCCGATATTGTTCTTCTTCAAGACCCCCACTCCTCCAACAGGTTTCTCCCTAGTTTTTCAGGTTCTAAATCTTTTACTCCTCCTGTCGCTAGACCCAGAGTGGCCTGCTACATATCCCAGAACTTCTCGCAAAAATTCGCAGTACTATGAATTTTTCCCCCTGAGAGAGACGTCTTTATGGCATTAGAGGTCTTCACCCCACAAGGCTCCTTAGGCACGAATTTTCCCCGCTTTACGATTGGCCACACTGCATCAGGCCAATGTCGGAGTGTGGTCACAGGTGGTCCTGAACGCTCCTGGTCCACCAAGGGGCGTTGTGGTCCCCGTGATCCTCCTGGTCCACTCCGATCCATTCTGATCCACACTCTTTGAAATTTTACCGAGAATGTGGACCAGGGTGGATTGGGGTGGACCAGGAGGACCATGGGGACCATAACCCCCCTTGGTGGACCAGGACTGGTTTTTACATTTTCCTGATGTTAGGCCAGACCACTCCCTTGATCCCTCCACTCAGTTTCCCCCGAGTTGTCCCTTTTGAATCACAAACACTCATACCTAGTCGCAGGCAACTTCAACATCCGCAACGAGGCAACCGACCCCTCTAGGCTCCTCTCCTCAAAAGGGGAAAAAGAATCTTCCCCTTACTTTGACCGAGCTGCAGACTTAGGCTTCTCTCTTCTCAATGTCCCCGGTATTTCTTCTCGGTTTCCCTTCTGAGGAACCCATAGACCTAGCAGCATCGACCTGGCCTGGGCCAACCCACATATGTTCCCCGCCTTCCGCTCCTGGGACGCGTCATCCCTCCCCTCAACAGGTTCAGACCACACCTCCATTTTGATTACCATACGCCCCCCCACCCCTTATAGCGACGAGCCTAGACCACGCTGGCAAGAGGCCGACTGGCCAGGCCTTACTGATCAACTCAGAAACTGGCTAGTCCATCCCCCCCCCAACACTCCCTCCACCAACCAACTCGACCAATTGTTCTCCCCAGCCCTCTCCGCGCTCACGACGACAATTGAAGCCACCGCGCCCGCCTCACGCCCCTCCCCATAGTCTAAAGCTCGGTGGACCCAACTCCTGACCACCCTCTGAACGGAGTTGACAAAAGTGACCTGTGGATCCAAGAAGCTCCGGACCCCCAACTCCTACAATATGGCAAGACAATCCAAGCTTGGCCATTTCAAAGCCATCAAAGGAGCTAAGGCCTCATCCTGGGCTGATTTCCTTGCGAAAGCCTCCCCGAACAACATCTGGACGGCCAAACAGCTGTACGCCCCAAGAAAAACCCTCAGATTCCGCTCCATCTCCGACTCCTCGAACCCAGTCGCAATCAACAACGCGCTTCCGGATCACTTCTTCCCCCCCAAAAAACCTCCATCTAGCACAGGGCGCATAAAGAAAAATCCCTCCGCTACCCCCCTCACCAAAGAAGAGATCAAACTCGCCCTCTCCCCGTCTTCCCCCTCCTCAGCTCCTGGTCCCGATGGGGTCCCCTATGCCGTGTGGAAATACGTTAACCTTATTGACCCAGCAATCATAACCGAGCTCCTCTCCCCCCTAGTGGCTTGTGGATACCACCCTCCCTCCTTGAAAACCGCCAACGGGGTGGCACTGGATATGCCTGGCAAGGCCTCCTACGATTCCCCCGCCTCTTTTCCCATCATCGTCCTCCCCAAGACCATTTCGAAAATCCTTAAACGAATAATGACGGTTTGACTGTCCGCCATCGCTAGATCCAAGGGCCTCCTCCATCCAAACCAAGGCCGCTCCCTACCGGGACTTAGCTCTTCTGACGCCTGCCTGACCCTCACACACGAGATATAAACCCTCTAGAGACCTAGACTACAGGTCTCCACCCTGTTCCTAGACATCAAAGCCGGTTTCAACAACGTCAATGCCTCTACCCTCACAGCCAGGCTCCTGGCCTCCCGCCTGTCTCTTATATGGTTGACTGGCTATCCTCCTTTCTTTCGGAAAGGACTTGTACCCTGGTGTTCCCAGGCTCCCCCAACATCTCCTCTTCAGTTTCCGTAGGCACCCCCCAAAGGTCCCCCATCTCCCCTCTCCTCTTCCTCCTATACGTCCCCCCCCTACATATGTCAATACCAAGAGGCCTTATGGTCTCTTACGTTGATGACTTCTCACTCACAGTGGCCTCCATCTCCTATAGGGGGAACATACGCTGCCTACAAAGACTCTTCTCCACCATAGCAGCAAAAGGCCGAGGCATAGGCGTGTCCTTCTCAGTCCCCAAGATCGAACTTATCCACTGGCGAACTCCAAGCCAGAAAACAACTCTCAGAACAGCCGCTATCGAACTAGAAGGCCACCTCTTCCAGCCCTCCAAAGTTGTCAGCTGGCCAGGATACTGGTTCACCCCCGCCCTTACCCCCACCCCCCACTTTAGACCCAGGCTGTCCCTGGCCCAAGCTATCCTCTCTTGCTTCAAGCACCTTTCCTCCTCAGGGGCTGGCGTCAGACCCTTCCTCGGCCACCGGATTGCCAATGGCCTCCCCTTCTCCATACTCACATACAGAGCCAACCTCCTTACCCCGAACTACGCTGCGCCCAGGGGCATGAACGGCTTCTGGCACAGAGTCCAGAGATGGACGACGAATAACCTCTTCTCCACCCCCACCTCTATCCGATCCCGGGACGCATGCCTACCCCCCATCGTCTCCTATTGCAGATACAGAAGGCGCCGTAGGGGCCCTCTGGATCGCCTGCGCCCCCCCGAACTCCAACCCAGCCTCGGCAGGACTCCCGCAGTCATGCCTGTCGCTCTCCTCTTCCAGGGCCCAGGACTCGTCGAGGCACCTCATGCACGGCCTCTCCTCTGTTTACCTCCCCCTTGATTGGTGGACGAAGATTCACTCTCCGTCAATAAGAGAGCACCTTCCTATTGACGCCCTGGCACAGCTCACCCTGCCCCTACAGGAAGGCCTCACATGCCTCCCTCTCGTCCTTCACGCCCTCCCTTCTACCAGGACGAACATTCCCCCCCCCCAGCGCTCATGAAAAAGACCTACCAGGCTCTCCGAACCCGTGCCAGAAACATGCTCCTCCAAGACTGGGCCACTGACGCCCCCATACCCCTGTACTACGAATATCCCCCCTCCCTCTCCCCATACCCCTTCATGGGGCTCGGGAAGTTTCTGGCAGGAAGGATCCATCAAATGCGAGTGGCGAAGAGTTACCTAGCCGCACACCCCTCATTGTTCGACGAGAACCCAGACCTGACCTGCCGCCGCTATGAAACCGGACGAGAGACCTTCCAGCACGCTATCCTCACCTGCCCGGCCCGGGTAAGGGTCCGAGACCTTCTGCTGAAAGAGGTCCCCGCCCTCGGGCCTCACGCCACATTATGGACCGAACCCCACTCTATACTAGCCCTCGGCGAGTAGATCACAGACACAAGGACCGGCTTCCCCCAGGACATGATTCCCGAATACAGCCCTCCCCCATCTCCCCTCCCCAACCCACAACTGAACCAGGCTTTCCCGCGAGAGTTATTTTTCTTGAGGACAAGTGCTTGTTTTAATTTGCCCCACATATATCTTTCCTTGCAAGAAACACGTGAATGAGATGTAGTTTTAGGGTTGTAATTTCCTTATATTTTTTTTCCGAGAGGAACGCTAGGCAAAGGGTTTTGGCCTAAGTACTTTCCATCGCGGCGGAGGAATCGGATAATAGTTTCTTTTGTTACTTGTTTTGGTTTATAGGTTTTGATTTTCCCATACCTAGTGCTGCACGAAGCTTCTTGTATCTAATAAATAATGAACGCATGATAAAAAAAAAAAGAAAAAAACAAAGGCATGGGGTTTGAGTTCTTCACGCAACCATCTAAGTTCTTTCATACACCAAACTTTCAATACGAAGATCTTTATCTATAACGATTTCGGGAATCAAGACAGGAATGTCTCATATGCCCCCAGCGATCAATGGTGCTAGAGAGAAGTCAACGGACATAGCTATCGCAACTGCTATCGGGCTAAGAGAAGCGATCGGTAGCGCACTATTGGTTAGCTGCTGCAAGTATCAGCCGGATAAGAGAGGATTGTAACATTTGGTTGCGTCAACCTGGCAGCACCTAACAAACAGAGAAAACAGAAACCGACAACGAAAACAACATCGAACCCCTAGCGGAAAATCTTGACCCATTCATCACTAGGACAAGGACTAGAAAAGGCCTTGACAGAAGAGAGGGCACAAAGCGCCACAAGGCTGGAGCCACTATCGCCAATTGGATCAGAAGAAACCGAGAAGCAAGGAAGGACACGACGAAACATGATGACCGCTACAGAAGCACAATAGGGAGTGACATCCTCAGAAACAACCCCTATCCTGACCTCGGAACAGATGTGACAGATCATCACATCCCTAAGGAGAAGAATCAGAAAGCGCAGAGCCAAGGAACCAGATGTTTACCCGGGAGAACAACAAAAACTGCGAGGATGGTTAGCCCAACTCATAGTATACTACAGCACAGTAGGATGGCAAAAAGGCCATGACGAGGAAAGGATCCTCTATGCAACAAGCCTTCTAAGGGACGACGCAGGAACCTGGATCACACCATGCGCAGAGGAACGAATTACCCCAACCTGGGACAATTGGGCAGGATTTGAAGCAGAATTATAGGGACAGTTTGGCGTAATTGAAGCCAAAGGAGAAGCAAGGATCAAACTGAAAAACATGAAACAAGGCAAGGAATCGATAATGGAATATTGAAACAAGTTCTCCCTCGTGGCTAGTGAGGCCGTGCGAGACGACTCAAGTGGAGAAGAACTACACCGGGGAGGGATGAACACAGAACTCCAAAACGCCTGCGGGGCCAGCAGCGGAAAATGTGTGGACCTCGAAGTCCTAGCACCATGGGCAATCCGGAAGGAAACCAAGCTAGTGCGGTCCGACATATCCAAAGATCGCCATCAACAAAGAATGTCCTACTAGAGACCATCACATCACGAAACCCAGACGGGACATACCGACCCCCAAATGAGGACAATCAGAACTACAGCGACTCTATGGAACTGGATGCTACCAGGAAACGACCAAGGTTCAATATCTCAAGACAAGAATTCCAAAGGAGGATTCGAGAACAACTATGTCTCAAATGTGCACACCCTGGACATTTAGCCAGGAACTGCACAAAGAAGGACGGACCCAGGCGATTGAACGCAAAAGCTAGGAATTGGCAACCCACAAAGAAACCTGCCCCTTGGCAAACCCGACCTAAGATCAGGGAAATGGAGGTCGAACAGGGACCTGAACAGTCAGGAAACAACGAATATCCCCAGTAAGAGATGGTCTGAGGGACAGCCCTGAACGAAAACCCATCATCCTGGAAAATTACTACGCCGCACTCAACTATATGGAAACCTTCAAAAAGAACAATGACCATATCATCGTCAAGATAGAACTACACGGAGCAAAAGAGTCAGTCACAATCAACGCTAGGATTGAATCTGGAGCAACCGAAGACTTCATCAACCGAGAAGTCTGAAATAAACACCTGATCAAGATGATCAAAGCGAAAAACTCAAATCAGATTTACCTCGCGGAGGGGAATCCAAGCGCTATGGGACCTGTTACCCACATGATCAAAGTACGGAAAGACATTAGTAGCCATAGGGAATTGGCAACCTTGCAAGTGGCAAATCGCCAAAACCATGAGGTCATCCTTGGGATGTGATAGTTAAGAGAACACAATCCAACAATCGATTGGAATGACAAAAGGATGACATTCAACAGCGAACGGTGTACGACTTAGTTTCTCAAATGTTCGCCCGTTGCATATGCGGTACCAGAAGAAAAAGCCTTGGAAGAGAATCTCATTACCACATTCGCCAAGGTCCAGGCCACGAAGAGCCCGACGGCCAATGACCAGAACATACAAGTTAAGAAGCTATCATTCGAGGCTAAAGTGCCTACTAAGGGATCAGCCAAGGCGGCAGGACACGACCTATACGCAGTTGAAAGAACCGATGTTCCTGCCAGAGGGCAAGCAATTGTTGGGACTGGGATGGCTATTGGATTATCTCACGACACCGATGGACGAATTGCACCACAAAGCAGTCTAGCAGGCAAACACCGACTCAGGACAAATGCAGGTGTGATAGCCTCCGACTACAGAGGTGAAGTAGAGGTTGTCCTAGCCAACCTAGAAGACCCACCATACTGAGTGACAAGGGGAGACCAGATCGCATAACTGATCAACGAAAAATTCGCGAACAGAGAACTACAAGAAGTAACCCACTTGGACGATACCAAGAGAGAGGATCAAGAGTTCGGGACCTCCAACACCACCATGGACCAAGAGGTCCAGAGCCAGAGTGCCAAAGCACAAATTGAAATCAACGAGATATCAGCAGGAGCGTTCAGACAGTTCTACCGTAGAGGAGAAACAACCGGCATCCTAAGATAGGATGAAATCAGGGACGAAATTCAGTTGGAAGCTATCAACATTAGCACCGAACTGGCGATAAGAAACAAAATAAACAACGAAGACCAAGAGGTAAGAGACACGGTCCCTCAAGGATATCACCCCCTGTTGGATATGTTTGAAAAGGGAGTGAAGACTACTGTCAGAAATCTCGTATAAGAAAGTGTATACTTGTAGAATAAGGATCAGGAATATTCGTTGTCACTTGTGTGCATAACTACTTGGGTACCAGAGCATGGTACTTATACCTCTGAGAGGTATCTATATACAGTAGTAGTCAGCGAGCTCCCACTATACCTAACCTGGTGTGCTTCCGTCACATTGAAGCCATTATTCCAACACTCCCTCACTTCAATGATTTCCATCTAAGTAAAGAAGAAAGGATGAAAGACAAGAAGGAGAGAATACATAACTCGTAGCCTCATTAAAAACCCCTTTTCCATGGCAAAACCCTTTGGACAAAAGCCTTTCAGATAGGGGAAAAGAGTGCTACACAGGAGTGAAAGAAATAGGAAAACAAAAGAATAGAGAATGCGATATCTTTCTGGTTGGTCCATTCCCGAGGTCCCATATGCTGAAGATGGAGCCAGCAGGTCGTAGCTGGCAAGGACTTCGTCATGGTATCGGCGAGGTTGTTGTTGGTAGAAATGTGCAGGACATTTCTTTCTCCATTCTCTAGGGTCTCGCGTATGTAGTGGTGCTTGATTTCAATGTGTTTAGTTCCTTCATATAATCTAGAGTTCTGGATCAATTTAATAGTAGCTTGAATGTCGATATGAAGAGTGATAGGTGCTTTAGGTAGAGGTGCCTTAGCCGGTCCTGGATTTGTGAGAGCTGAGAGTAACTCATGCAGAATTTGACGTAGCCAGATTGCTTCCTTGGAGGCCTCACTTGCTCCTATATACTCTGCCTCTGTCGTGGACAGGGGTATTAGACTCTGCTTCTTAGCCTTCGAGGAGATTGCAGTCTGGTGATAGAGGAAGATGTATCCGGAGGTTGAGTGTCGGTAGGTAGCGTCTCCAGCCCAGTGGGAATCTGTGAAGCCTCCTATTGGGCTTGCTTGCTCTTCTGGGGTTGCTGAAGGAGTGAAGGTAATGGACTCCTTTACTGTTCGCTTGAATTATCTCAGAACGTGTTTGGCCATTCCAAGATGGTGCTGTTGTGGCTTTGCTCTATGCTTTGAGAGGACTGAGATTGCATAGGCCAGGTCTGGCCTTGTTCCGAGCATGAGGTACATGATACCTCCTACAAGCGACTGGTAAGTCTTCTGTTCTGACTCTGAGAGATAAATTGTCTCTTGATGCGAACAGGATCCTGGCTCTAGAGGAGTCGCATGTCCATTGCAGTTCTGTAGCCCAAATCTAGCAAGTAAGCTGGCTGCACAATGTGACTCTCGTAGCTGAATCGAATCATTAGCCTGGTTCACCGCTATTCCAAGATATTACTTGACTGGTCCTAGGTTGGGGATTTCATAGTGTGACAGAAGCGCGTCTATTCCTTGAGAGAGCTGAAGTTGATTGTTGTAGCGAGCGCATCCGAGGATATCATCTACAGAGAGTACGATCATCATAGCTCGCGCAGTTGAAAGGTAGAGATTCGGGTCCGCTCCACTAGCAGTAAATCCTAGGTTGCAGAGAACGCCAGCAATGTCCTTTTACCATAGTCATGGAGCCTGCTTCTGGCCATAGAGTGCTTTGTTGAGCCCAAGGACGGAGACAGGAGTCAGATCTTGGGCGAGTTGCGGGTCCAGCCACTCACTCCCTTCTGCAATTGCAATTGCAGTGTGCTTGTCAATCTTGGGATTTAGGAAAGTGGTAATGACATCAAGATGATAGATAGTGGCATGCCGGGCGAGTGCTTGTACTACATATATTTGGAATGTAGTTAGCCGTGCCACAGGAGCGAAGGTCTCACCATAATCAAGCCCAGGAACTTGTTCAAATCCTCTGGCAACCAATCTTGCCTTGTAGCGATTACTTCCATCTGCATTTCTTTTGATCCTAAAGACCCATTTGCAGGTAATTGGCTTTCTATCATAGCTCTTGACATGTGTGAAAGTGCCATGTGCCTTCAGTGAGCTATACTCACTTCTCATTCCTTCTTGCCATCTCCCATCTGAAGCAGCTTCTGAGTAACACACAGGTTCTCTCCTGTCGTGTAGCGTGTCAACCACATATGTGAGGGCATTAGTCTTGAGACTGGAACTTGCATCTGTGAGTCCAGCATTTGCTTGAATGCGATTGGATCTGGGTAGGCTAAGCTCAGATCCTTGATCTGACTCTCTCTTCTCTTCTGGTCTCTCTTTTTGAGCCGGGCTATGCTCTACGTTACTCTGCTCTAGCAGCTTTGCCGTTTCAGCAAAATTCTCAGCAGGCGGTTCTCCTATGCTAGCCTCACTAGTAGGGATCTCGCTTGGCCTATCTTTGTCTACCTCTACTATCTTTGGAGTACAATCCACTGGCACAGTGTCTTCATCTTCTTCGTCGGAGTATACCTCTTCCGGTAGAGTAGCTTTTAGGACATCGTCAAAGCTCGCATTTCCTACTATCTTCCCCTCATCAAATATGACATTTGATGCTGTAATCATGCGCTTTTCTACTCTGTCCCACAGCCTCCACAGCGTAGTGGCATCATGGACGTAGCCTATCATGATACATAAGCAGGACCTCTCTCCAAACTTCCTATTTATGCGCTGGGGAGGAGGAATAAGCTTGTAAGCTAAATATCCAAAGCGCCGTAAATGATGTATTACTGGCTTCTTCCCGTCATTAAGCATCGTATATGGACTCTTATGGTTTAGTAGTCGGCTAGCTGACCACTCATGTAGGTATGATGATGTCATAATTGGCTCTGCCCACATGGCAGTCGGTAACTTTGCATCGATTAGCAAGGTGCGGGACATGGTAACTAGTGTCTGGATCATCTGTTCACTTTTCCCATTCTTGTGCTGAGTATAGGGTGGTGCAGGCTCGAAGGAGATTCCAGACACTGGAAGAATCCCACGAAAGAGGCGATTATCGTATTCCCCTCTTCCATTATCGCATCTAAACCTTGCGATAGGCCATTTCGAATAGGCTTTGTCCATCCGAGCGACAAATTCCTGGAAAACCGAAGTCATTTCTAGCGAATCTTTACTTCTTACAAAGTAAACCCAAACCCTCCTTGAGTAGTCATCTATGTAGACCCCAAAGTATTTTTGGCCTAAGAAGGAAGGAACCGCAATTGGGCCACAAACATCGGAGTGAATGAGCTCAAAGGAGCACGAAACTGGAGGAACTGGAGTGTGAATAACGTTTTGGTGCTGCTTTCCGAGTATACAAGGCTCACATGTTGGGACTAGGGCAGAGTCTTTACTTTTCGGTAACGATTTCCCAAGAGCTACTTGAAGGCTATTCCGACCTATATGGCCAAAGCGTTGGTGCCACAGCACTAGAGTTGGCTTCGCAGTACTAATAGCAGCAAAGCTCTCCGCTCTGGTAGCTGTCTGGCTGCTACCCTCGGCTTTCATTCGGTAGAGGCCATTGGTAAATGTAGCCAGTTCAATTTGCTGGTTGGCTGAATCAGCCGAGGGACGAATGATAGAACAAGTCATTTCAGTAAAGGTAATTGAGTATTGAGAAGACAGTTGACCGATTGAGAGTAGGGACATTGAAAACGAAGGAACATAGATTGCCCTAATATCTATGCTGCATTCAGAAGAAAGATTGAACCGAATGTTACCACTTTCGTATGCAAAGATCTCTGAGCTATCTCCCAGGATAATCCTAATTGATTCGGGCAAACGCGCCAGATAGTAAAAGCTTGAGCGCGAATGGCAGATATGGTGAGTTGCCCCCGAGTCGATTATCCACTCCTGGTAGGCTAACACTCTTCTTCTTATGGGCACTAGTGCCTAAAGTCGGGTGACACTCACTGCAGTACTCGAACGGTTTCCATCAGGTCGTCTTCTATGACTGAACTGAGCGTCTCGCTTCTTGGTCCTACATGCGGACCCTTTATAACCTCGCAGGCCACAGTACCAGTATGTAGCGGGATCTTGTCATCCGCTTCTTCTTCTTTGGTTCCCTCAGTAACTATATCTCCCACTGATACGAGTAGTAGAGCAGTTTCCGCTGTTGTTTCCCATGGGGGAGTACTCATCAGAGGTAAACAGTGCGCTCCCAGACGTGAGGCTGGTGTTTAAAGTCCCCTGTTCCTTTGTTCTTGTTTCGAGAGTAGCTTCCGCTTCTACTACTTTGGAAATTAGATTTTCCACAAAATATCCCTCTGGCTGATGGAGGACGATATCAACGAAACTATTGAATATCATAGGTAGGGTGGAGATCAGGTGAGATGAAAAGGCTTCATCTGCAATTGCTCGTTCTGTTCCTGATAGGCATCGTCTATACCAAAGTAGGTTCGCAATATAGGATGGAATTGGCTGATTTGCCCCCGGCTAGGACTGGTTAAACTGTCTTGCGATCATTGTTCTGCCAGCACGAGAAGCAGCACCATCGAGCTTTTCATGCAGTATATCCACCATATCAGCTGGCTCATCAATACTGCTAATATACTCCTGGATTCCAGGAGTACATGAGGCCAAGATCAAGGCATAGGCTGCTCCCTTTCTGCTCTGATATTCCTTCCACCAGGTATAGTTGTTGATTGATGGCTCTTCCTCTTCTTGAAGAACAATCTTGAGGCAGTCCTCACCCCGCATAAAGGCACGAAAGTTCCTAGCCCAATGTTTATAGTTACTGGAATTCAGTTTTTCGATCTCTCCAACTTACAGCAGTATCTCTCCATCGGGAGTGGGGTTGTGTCGTTCATATTTGTGGTAACCAGTTAGGCATAGGAGTCCGGGCTCATAACCTGTCAGAAATCTCGTATAAGAATGTATATACTTGTAGAATAAGAATCAGGAATATTCGTTGTCACTTGTGTGCATAACTACTTGGGTACTAGAGCATGGTACTTATACCTCTGAGAGGTATCTATATACAGTAGTAGTTAGCGAGCTCCCACTATACCTAACAGGGTGTGCTTCCGTCACATTGAAACCATTATTCCAACAACAACGGTACCGCCTGACTGGCCAGGCATCGATCTAAGGATCGATCTGGAAGAATGAAAGATGGTACCCATCAAGAAGCCATATGCCCTGAGTTACGCCCAATTAGCAGAACTGCCCTGATACATCAAACAGAACAAAGATTGAGGATGAATGCGGAGGGTCAAGTTGGGAAGGGCTTCACCAATCATTTTTGGCAAGAAAAGAGACTCGATGGCAAGCGCAGGCTCTGCACTGGGCATCGAAGGCTCAACAAAGTTACGAACAAGGATCGACACCCGCTACCACTCATTAGCGAAGCAGTGGATTGGCTGGGAGGAGCCAAGTACTTCACCAAGGGGACATCAAGGACTCCTACAAGAACATTCGGATCAGAGAAGGGGATGAATGGAAACCAACTTTTTTAACAAAATGAGAGATATACAAATACCTAGTCATGCCATTCGGGGTATGCAACGCACCGGCGGCGTTCAAACAAGGGATAAATGAGATCCCTGTGAAACATAGCAACATGTGTTGCATCGGCTATCGGGACGACCTACTCATATATTCGGACACCCTACAACAAGAGCGAAAAGACGTCAGCAACATCCTCCAGGCAATACGAAAATCAGGGATGAAGGTCAAACCATCCAAATGCGAATTCCACCAAAGCGAATCAGAATACCTAGAATTTATCCTTGGACAAGAAGGGTTCTGAATAGACCTAGTCAAGACACAGGCCCTCTGGGACTGGACAGCCCCCAAGAAAATGAAGGAAGGCAAATGCTTCCTAGGTTTCTGCAACTTCTACCGATGATTTATGGAAGGTTTCAGCAGGCCAGCCAAACTACTATACGCAAGAACGAAGAAAGACTGGATCAGCAAATGGGAATGGTGAGAAAAAGAACAGGAAGCATTCGACGAACTAAGAACAAAACTCACCACAGCACCAGTACTGGTGTACTTCGACCCAGTCACACCAACCACAATCGAAACAGACACCTCGAAATTCCTCTGCTGCAGTATACTATCTCAACAATGCCAGCACGGGAAATAGAGGCCAGTGGCATAGCGATACAAGACAATGTCGGACGCGGAATGCAACTACGATATACACGACAAGGAATTACTGGCAATAGTTCAGACACTTCACAAAGGGAAACGATGCACGCGGGAAAGTCCAAAACCGGTCCTGGTCCTCACGGACAACAAAAACTTCGTAACCTTTATGACGACGAAGGAACCCAGTGAACGACAAGCACTATGAATGCAAGAATTAAGTCAATACAACTTCAGAATAGAATACAGACCGGGGAAGGAACGGGGAAAACCAGACGCACTCACACGAGGAGCGTGAGACTTACCAACGGCAGGCGACAAGAGACTCAGACGAAACGTGGGAATCGTACTGCCAAAAGAAAGATAGTGGGACATCACAGACACCGAAGAAATCAAGCTCGAGGTATTGGAAACTACCAAGTTTGGAGACCAGCACGAAGGAGAAATATCGAAAGCAAGCGAAGCGGACGACGAAATCCAAGATATCAAAAGGAACTTGGACGAAGCAACGAAAGAGATGAAAGGAAAAGCACTGTGGCTATGTCAATGGAAGGACAACCTCTTATGGTATCAAGGAAAGATTTGGATACCAAATGACAAAAGGATACGAACAACTCGTATCACCAAACACTACGACCCCCCACAAGCAGGACACAGCGGTATGGCCAAAATGACCCCACTCATCAACGACGATACTATTGGCCAAAGATAAGAGAAGAGATCAAACGATTCATAAAAATGTGCGACACATGTTAGAGGACCAAAGTGGTCCAACATACACCCCAGGGATTGCTACAGCCAAAGATGGCCCCCGATCGACGGTGGAAATCAATAGCAATGGACTTTATTATGGAACTGCCAAAGTCAGACGGATATGACACCATACTGGTGGTCATTGATCGGCTGACCAAAATGAGCTATTTCAATCTATGCTCGAAGGACCCAGACGCACGGCATGTTGCCAATCTCTTCATGAAAGAGATAGTTGGGGTACACAGAGTACCACACAATATCATCACCGACACAGGGACAATATTCACCTCAGACCTATAGAAAAAAATGACCGAAAAGTTAGCCATCGAACGAAGACTCAGCACAGCTTTCCATCCACAACCAGATGGAGAACTGAATGGACCAATTCCATAGTGGAAGAATACCTGTGAGCATATATCAACTATCAACAACACGACTGGTGTGGGTACCTACCACTGGCCGAATTCACATTCAACAACGGATATCAGGAAACCATCAAGACCACACCAATCATCACACACTACAAAATAAACCCCGAATACGAGATGATCGGTCATCTGATTCAAGGAAAACAAACGAAACCAGAAGATATGACTCAATTACAGGAGTTATTAAAGAACGAGATGGTGGCCACGCAATTAAGACAAAAAGAATACTATGATCTAAACAGAAAACCCAATCCAAACCTAAAAACAGGAGATCTGGTGTGGTTGTTACCACGCAAGATCAAGACCACAAGACCATCGAAAAAGTTGCACTACAAGAAAATCAGACCATTCAAAATCTTGGCAAAGATTGGGACAAGCGCATATAAGCTGGTCTTACAACCCTCAATGGCCATACACAACACATTGCACATCTCGCTCCTTGAACCTTACCAAGACAACCGATTCCCCTCTCATATCAAAGAACCCCCACCTCCTGTTCAGATAGAAGAAGAAAAGGAATGCGAACACGACAAAATCATCAACTCTCGTCTCCCCTACAACAAGCTCCAATATCCAGCTAAGTGGAAGGGATAATCACCAGAACACGACAAAGTCTGGTACCCGGCAGAAAGCTTCAACAATGCAGAACAGGTAGTCCAACGATTCCACCGGCGGTACCCAGGAAAGCCCGGAGTCCATACATGTCACGATCAACAGATCGTCCTCCGCACCTCCCCCCTCGTCAAACAAGAACGACGCTCACACACCCTGGAAGACAACGCCGAGCACGTTGCTCGCAACGCTACCCACACTAGCCCAGATTACGTGGGCTCACCAAAACGGGAGGTGACGCACCCCTCCATGTGCTGGACCGACTGTGTCGACGATGGATGTCAAATCCTTCTGAGGGAAAAACAAGGGTCTGGCTGGTACCCACAATTTACCAGGAGATCGAGAGAACCAAGCGTCGCCCACGACCATGACTGGCGACAAGACATGGAAGCGAACCCAGTGGAGGACTGGGAACTCTAACAACCTGGTCAGCGAAGGGCCAGAAGGGCCCATAGAGAGATCACGAGGTGGGAGCACTGTTTTAACGACAAGTGCACTGAACACCGGTGGGAAAAAGTGGACGCCGGATACTAGCCTAGACAAGTCGGAGAAAGAGGGACAGAGTCAAAGAATGACAGCAGGGAACACAGGAAGAGAAAAGCCGTGAGGACACGGCTAAGAAGGGAGGGGAGCGAAAAAACCATTCCCAACGTGGAAGCCCTGGAAGGAAAAATCACAGACCTACGAAGCCAACTCGATCGCGCCGCCCAAATCATTGGGGCAAAAGACACCGACCTCGAACGACTCGACAAGGAAAAGGAAAAACTCCAATAAGCCTACACTCGAGCCAAATAGAGAATACACCAAATCGGGGGTATGCTGTGGAAAGAGGGAGTTTAGCATCGAGGCACCAATACACGAAGGAGAAGGGCGCTAATGTCACAAAGAGGTGACTAAGCAAGGCTGACTCTCGCATTACTAATAGTTATTAGTAATTGGTTTATCAACTTTCACGCTATAAGATAAGTTGACTTATAGGATTTTACACGACGACCCAATAGCATGTCATTGGTGTATTGTTATTGGTTGACATTTGACATGACACACGATTGTGGTCATGTGGTCTATCGATTTTGCAAATGACTCATGATTATGAGTCATGGGTTTCACGCAGGGGACCCCTTTAGGGCACATGAGTTGTTTTAAGAGTTTTGATTGGTTGCGAGATATGGGGCAGCTGACTTGGGCAAGTCAGCTGATAGAGTTCACACTATGACTCACTATGAAGCATCAGTCACGTGATGCGAGGGTATCAGTTACGCAGGATTAGGGTTGAGGGAAGAACCCCTATATAAGGGCACCTTCAGGGCAAGGGATTTGGGTCACGAACCATCTCCTCTACATACCCAGCGCTTGAAATCTCAACACCATGAGAATTAATCATCAACATCCATTCCAGCACCCTCCGTGTGCGGCACACCACCCTCTCGCCTTACTTCTCTTATCATGTCCTCTGGCCCTGGCGTCCTTGTTTCGAGGGGTGATTTGACTCTACTCCCTCCTCTCTCCGCACTCACTTAGCTGCCTCGCTTAGCATTTGTACGGTCGGCAACTCCAGTCTTTCATCAATGGGTCGGTCGCAGTCTCAGGTTATCGTCGAAGTAGTTGCCCCGGTGGCTCTGCTCCCTGGTATTACACTATCTCCTTGGATCACGGTTCGGTACGGTCGGCATTGTCGAAAGGTCATGATCTCGTTTCGATCCTCCCTCCCTTCTACTTCTACTTGATTGGGCACAGCCCTCCCTTCCCTCACTTGAACTTCGTCCCATGGGTTGGTTACAGCCAACAACCCCCCACCCGGCTCGGTCCCTCTGGTGTCCGGCCAGCATTCACCTCGCTTCCTTCTAGGACTCGTGCACTCCCTCAGCCTAACATGCCACCAGTTCTACCATCTGCCCATCGATCCGGTCTATATCGCCCTGGTACCATTATCCCCCAGTGTGGTTGTGTCTGACGATGTTTGCAGTTGGGGATCGTTAAAAGCCTTCACGCCGGATGGGCTTTCTCTGGTACTTCTTCTACGGATTTGGGTATTTTTGGTTTTTCTCAGTGTTGGGTTTTTTCTTGGGTCTTTGGTAGATGCTTCCCTTTGGTTGTGAGTTTCATGTATATTTTTTTGTAGTTTTTGTTGGAAATGCTGCTCGGCCAGCTAGAGTTTTCTTTTGTTTCATGAAAGCACGGAGAATATGAAAGATGTTTCATTGACGGATATGAGAATGGAAAGCATAGAAGGCTACGGAAATGGAGGAAGTCTTTGTGATGTATTTTCTTTTTGTTCAGGGATAACGCAGAATGTTTCTTTCTTTTGTTGGTTTGAGGGATAGACAAGGTGATGAAGAGACATGTGCGGAAGAAAGTGGAAACGAGTGGTGATGATTGGATGACCAAAGAGAGTGTTTTGTTTTTTCATATATACACCTGTTATTACCACTAGTTTAGCAAGAAAAGCCAGTCATAGCACGACGAATGGACCTATCTTGCTTGCTATCGTTATTCTCTTCCACTGCTACCCTTTTGGTGCTGTATTCACTCTTATTCTGTTAAGGTTATGAGCCCGGCTCATAGCGCTCTATAATACCAATACGAAGAACCATCTTCAACTATAATTGAACAACGATCATGCCTACCAATACCGGTAATGAGGTGAACATTTTGGCCTCACTAGGTATCAATCCACTCTCAAAAGCCGCTGACTATAGAGAATGGCGATTAGCAGTGATCGACATATTAGCGGAGAAGGGACACTGGCCACTCGTTTCCGGCACTTTTACCTGTCCGGAAAACGATACGAGGAAGGCTGCACAGTGGGATGAGAAAGCAGGTAAAGCCCGTGGAATGATTGGACGGCTAATGGATAGCGCACATAGGGAACTGTACGCCGAAGACCGTAACCCCACTTCGCTTTGGTATAAGTTAGAAAAATGATATGCTGGAAAGGACCAAGCACGGATTTGGTTCTTGAAGGGGGAGTTATCAAAGGTAGAGTTCCGCAATAATGATCTTGTTGACTACATTGCGACTCCAGAGAAGCTCTTCCATCAGCTCGCGGCCGCCGGTGAGACCCAAGCGGAAAAGGATAAGAAGTACCTACTTCTCGCAAACCTTCCAATTCAGTATCATCCATTCCACACCTCAATTTGCAACAACGACGACTACGATACCACTACATACGATAAGATCTGTGACCACCTCATACTTAAACACCAGCAGTTAACTGGTAGTACGAAGCAGAGTAACGAAAGCAAGGAAAGCAAGGCCTTTCTGGGTTGGAAAAGCGGAGGATGGAAGGGGAAGGGAAAAGATTACGGTAATGCTGGGCAGAAAGAGAAGGGTCCATCCCATCTGGGAGTGTGGATAAAGCCAGCTGCTTGTATTGCAAGGAGAAAGGGCATTGGGCACGGAGATGTCCTAAAAAGAAAAGGGATCAGGAAAAGAATAGCGGAGCAGGAAGGAATGAAGGCCGCAATAGTAGGCCAAGGGCAAATACCGCATCAGCCCGTGGAAACCTTCAAGCGTGGACCGCGATGGATCCTGTGTCAGCAAAACAAGTTCAATCAAAGTGGGTCCTAGACTAAGGAGCAACACACCATATGACTGCCGATAAAACTCTTTTTGAAAGATTAAATTCAATTTGTGCCCCAATTCATATCGCAAACGGCTCGGAAATGATCGCCATCGGGGAAGGTGATATTGTCCTAGATCTCGAGATCAATGGTACGGTAAACCAGGTGAAGCTGAGAAAGGCCCTCTATGTACCTGATATGGGACAGAGTGGGCTGCTATCAGTACGGTGTATCCACGCTGCTGGGGGAATTATCAGCTTCAGCGTTCCTGAGAAAGATGTTGTTAGCATCTGCCACGGAAAGAAGCTTGTGGGAATGGCACGACTTGAGAACAATGCCTATGTTCTTCAAACGCCGAAAAGAGAAGCCCAGCAGGCGAAGATTCAATCAACTCATGCAACGTTGATTGAATGGCATAAGAGACTGGGACATATAGGTTTTGA
>Ga0307507_10005546_pt1 | contig 20621 bp, 5 predicted proteins | sample 7_EM_MG_FD_207223 | JGI IMG/M metagenome (GOLD analysis project Ga0307507, IMG submission 207223) | Populus trichocarpa ectomycorrhiza microbial communities from riparian zone in the Pacific Northwest, United States - 7_EM | ecosystem: Host-associated > Plants > Roots > Unclassified | place...
GCTCCAAGAGGGCCTAACAAAGGCAGAAAATATAATAGCAACACTCTTAAGGACAGGAATAATAGGACTAAAAGATTGGCTTTACTAGGTAGGTATCCTAGTAGGTAGCCCAAGGTGCAAATATAGCTGGCTAAAACAGACACCAAAACACGTAATACTGTTATACCCCTTACGCACCGGCCAAGAAGCAATGCTCTTAGCAGCTAGTATAGAAAACTATAATACACTGCTCTTAATATAGAAAGGCCTCAAGGCGGCTACCTAGTGGCTTATTAGCCAAAATATGCTAGACCAGTTCCGGGTTACAAAGGAAATAGTAATAAAAGGCAAAGGGGTAAGTAATAGGCGCCCCCTAATAACTCTACAGGAGTAGAGTACAGTGTATAATACTAGCGCGTCTGTAGGTTTATTACGGCAGCAGTAGTTCCTAAAAAGGTTAAAAAGTAAGGTAGTAGAGCACCACTGGTGACTTGCAGGCGACTCGCAAGCGAGCCCCAAAAGACGGGGAGACGGATTACAGGGTTTTCTTAAATAGAGTTTTCTCCCTATATGTATATAAGGAGTAGTCCGCGTGGGCCCAACAGGGATCCAAATTGGACGTTAAGCAATGAATAATAATAATATCCAGATTTACTATATATAAAGCACTTTATACCCTTATTGCGGTATTGACGGTTAGGGGGTAATATTATTAGTTAGTATAGAATAATTTAATCTCTAGTTCTTATTTACCGTACATTATAATTAAGGATTTAATATTGCTAATAAGGCTAGTAAGAGTAGTAGCGGGTTAAAAATAGGCTGGTTTGCAAGCTAATATATCTTAGCACGTAGTAAGGAGCTTATTATAGAATATTATATTATTTTAAAAGTCCTTTACTAACCCGCATTATAGCTACCATATCTCGTTAATTAATACCTATTTGTATCAACTTAATGATACAAGTGAGTCATATCTAGGGGCACGAAATACATATAGTATCGTATGCTCGTTTGGATGGTGGTGACTGTTAATTCTATTAAGGTAGACTACGTGGTCTATATACTGACGCGCCTCCCCCCTGATTAGTTAGTATATAAGTGGTTAGTGCACTAAACGCGTAAATACGCGTTCGTATACTAGGTGCTGTAATTATACACTAGCGGCACTTGAAAATAGGCCTACTTATATATAGCCCCCGTAATTGCTTTAATAGAACCGTAGAACACAAAAGAAATTTATAGGAAATCCCTCCTAAGGTGCCTTCTGGGCTGCCTTCCAAATGGTGCTCTAAACTGGCCGTAAGTCCTACTTACGGTCCGTAAAGTAAGCTGTACGGCCTTCCAACAAGCCGTAAATGAACTGTAAGTGCTCCGTTAGTTATGTTCCACCCATTCTATAACCTTTAGATTGAGCTTATTTATGTTAATTAGGGTTTTTAAAGCTTAACACGGCTTTGCCTTAGTTATAGCGTCCACTAGGTTATCTCCGCTGCTAATCTATTTGACCTCCGTAATCTCACGTCGTTCGTAGGCCTGATGTAAGAATATTAGGTTGACTATAAGCCTCTTCTCCTATATCGTACCTAGTTTGACTAGGCAGTTGTAAAGGACTTTGAGTTGGTGTATAGGACCAAAGGTAGTTGCTTTAATTATAGGATCTTCTGGATTATTAACTTAATTGCGGCTGCTGTATTAAAGCCATAAGCTAGTGTATATAGTTTAAAAGCTAGTATACTGCGGGTTACTTGTTTGCATTTAATTAAAGACTAATACAGTATATTTGCGTCCTAATTATAGTCCGTAAGTACAATTATAAAGCTAATTTGCGATAATAGGTCCCTATTATTAGTAAAGGAGGCGTCCGTAAATACTAGTATGCTAAGGGAATTTAGGTCTAGTGGTACAAAAGTAAGTCCTCTTATTGCATTGTTAATTTGCTACTAAATACACTTATTAAGCTGCTTAATATTTTCCTCTTACGGATCTGTTACCTGGGCCATAAAGGATAAATTATAGGCAGATTCGGGTTAATAAACTATGGCAATATAGGCGCCTCTTGCACACTATGCAATATATTGGTCCTTTATATTTACGGTCTTATAGGTCTCTCCGCGGGAACTAGTAAGGTCCGTAGGCTTTACTATAACAAGCCTTAGGTTTTAAGCTTGGTGTTCCTAAGTTAACTAGATTATATTGCCCTTTTGTATAATTAAACCTCCATTAAACTTAATTAGGGTCTACTTAGTTAACTACTTTTACAGCTTTACCAAGAACTTAGCTTTTTACAGTTTAGTTTCTTTAGCATCCGCAAAAGTCTAGTCCGCTAAAAAGAGGTTATTGTCTATTTAGAGTCCAATAATGCTAAGGCCGTTTAATAGGGTGTATAGGAGGCAGGGGTTATAGGTCAACTACTCTATCTTAAGTTTACGGACGTGATGCTGGTAATATATCTTAAACTAGTGGTTTCCAGCTTCTAGCACTCTATAAAGTGGTTTTATAACCTATAAAATTGTTCCTAATTGCAATTTAAGCTTAAGGGGTGGTTGTATAAAGATATCCCTACTTAGGTAGGTATTAGACTACACGTAGGCTTATAAAATGTCCCGTAAGTAAAGGGCTATAGATTTAGTTTGCTGTAGTCTAGGTATAAGTGCAAGTATAATCTATTAACTAACCTATTAAATTGTAGGTAATTGCGTAAGGACTAAGTCCTTTCCCTAGTTGTTATAAGCTTATATAATAAGCCTTAATTTTTTAAAGGCTTTATTAGTACTAGGGTGCTTAATTTCGTTAATAAAGCGTAAGTTAAATATACAGACGCCTTACGGAACGTCTCTCTCCGTTATAACCGCAAAGACGCCCTTTTTAAGTAGTTCGTTAATCTCTTTGCGTTATAAGTCTATAAAAGGGGTTTCCTATACTAGAACTAATATATCCGCAGGTAGGAATTGCCTTGCGGATATACCTATGGAGGTTAGGTAATTCTCCATTATAGGGTTCTTAGTTACGAGGTTCTTAGTTATAGGGTATTTTTAGGGGCGTCCTCAGCCACGCTTTATAGCAGGTTTAGCGGGTTTAGTAAGTTTGCAGGGGACTTCTAGGGTAGGTAAGGATGCTTTTAGTTTATCTAGTTTAGCGGGTACTTCTAGTTCATCTAGTTTGACGTTATAGGTGTTTTTAGACCAAAAATAGGGTTTTATGGATGTGCTTCTAAAGCTAGTTAGTCCGCTAGGAAGTTGTATATAGCACATTTTATTTTCTATGGCCAGTAAATAATAAGGTCCAGTCCAATAGCCGCTCTTATACTATATAAGGACTTTAGAATTAAGCGGGAGGTTGTGTACTAAGGTTATATTAGGTCTGTTGCGGTGGTGCAAAGCGTTATTAATAGTTTATTTAGCCTGTAATTTGACTATTTTAGCTATTGCCTTTTGTATTGCAGCTGCTTAATCCGTAACAAATGGGGCAGGAGGGTCTAGTTTGCCCATTCTTAAGTAGGCTCTGTAAACTAAGAGGGTGGGTACTAGTCTGTTAGGGCTAGCGGTGTTGTTAACGGCTTTTATAGCCATCTGTAAAGCTAGTTCCTTTTAGATATCCTTACACTCATCTATAATAATCTAGTAAGCTCTCTATAGAACTAGGTAAGCTCGCTTAACAAGCCTAATAGACTAGTGCGCCTTAACTGGAATAGCTTTTGTTAAAATAGCCATGGCCGTAGCGTATTATTGGAATTCCTTGCTGATAAAGTTCCTACCGGCGTTATGGGTAATATACTTAGGGGGTTTAACATATATATTAATCTAGCAGGTCCGTAAAATATCCCAAGTGTGTTTTACGGATATATTTTGTAATTAATAGGCGGCTTAATAGCGGGTTACCTTATTAATTATATATAATACTAGGCTGCCGTTAATATACATAATGTCTACGTATACTAAGTGGTTAAAATTAAGGTCTTTATAAAGAGTAAACTTAAATTAGCCTAGGGAACATCTGTATTTCTAGCAAAAGGAGTAGTATTTAGTTAGGTGGTTAATTGCCTTTTTGTTAATATCATTATGTCCAGAGCGTTTAAGGACTCTATACAGCTTTTTAGCTAACAGGTGGCCGAAACGGCGGTATAGGCGGTGGATTTCCATATTAGTAAGGTAGTATAGGTTATAGTTAAAAGATTCCTAAATATAGGTCCGTAAAGTCTCTCCCTATATAAGGAATAGGTGTCCGAATTATTATATAATTGGTAGGGTGATATACTTGCTTTCTAGGATAGTTACAGGGCCAATTAAGGTGCCTATAATATTATTATAGTAGACCTGTAGCCTATCTATGTCTGCAAGGCAGAGTAGGAAAGGGGTGTCCGCTTTTACTATATAGAAGTTAACTAGGCTAATTAGAGTCTTAACTGTAACTAATCTAATTAATACGGTTAAACCGATGCTAAATTGGACGTTTATAGCCCTAGTTTACATAGTATTAATATCCGTATTATTATTTGTAGTGGTCTTATATGCAAGGTATTGTCCGTAACCTATAGTAGACTTCTTAGAGGCACCTGTATCGATTATAATGCTATAGAATTCTTTAGGGGTATAGCGTTCTATAGTAATATATGCAAATAGGTCCTATTCGCGGTCTATAACGTCTATAACAGGTCTAACGGGTGTGCTTATAGGTTGGTTTTCGGGTGCAATTAAGTGTGTAAAGGAGCGGTCAGCTAATACGGTCGTAATATTAAAGGCTTAGCCGTCCGTAAAAGGTCTAAAAGTAGTTAGGAATGTTTCTAAGGTCTCCTATTTCTAAGTATCTAAGTTAAAGTTAATTATAAGGGCTTCTATTAACTTATTAAGAGACTCCTCTACTTCCTCTCCTTTGTAGTCTGGGATAAATTGGTTAATCTAACTATTAAATCTCTTCTTAGACTTGTTACGTTCTTCTTAGGTATACCTTATAGACTAATATCCTTCCTTACCGTGTATAAAGCACTTCTAGCTGGTTTGTCTATGGGGGTATACTTTTGTACAGGAGTTGCTGCGGGGGTTATAGGTGGGGCTTGGTCGGTACAGGTACTACTAGCGGTAGCGGTGGTCCGTAAAGTAGGCATCTAAGTTAGTTTGCGGGTTTTGTAGGTCTATAATAAAGGCTTAAATACTGCCTAGTGGGTTTAAAACTTTGTATATTATAATAGAGGACTATAAATTGTTAATAAGGCCAGTTAAGGTATCTATAGGCTTGTAATAGGCGTATTTATAGGGTTCCACTTCCTAGTAAGCCGTAATGAGTTTGTTATACAGGAAGTTATCTGTTTAAAGCTTAACATTAAGGCCGTGTTATAGGTGCCAAAGGTCTTTAATAAGAATTTGCAGGCACTCTATAGTCAATTTTTTGGTATTCTTGTTAATTACTATCCGTAACTTAATTGCATTCTATTGGGTAAGGATATTACGCTTATATTCTGGTCCTTTAAAGTAGTTGCGTGTAGCCTTATATAGCTTATTAAAGGGAACACTAAGGGGGTTGCTCTTAAGGTTAGTATAGTAGTAGTTAAGGGCTAGGCCGCGCAGTATGGTAGAGTAGGCTTAGCTAAACTCCTATTTAGGAATATTAGCCTTCTAACAGAGGTCCGTAAAGATGGTTAGTTTAAAGTTAAAGTTATTGTTTTTACCGCTGTACTTGGATTCGTTGGTATAGAGCTTAGCTAGGTTGGCTAGCTCCTTGCCGTAGGTCTTTGCTTAGGTAGTTTACGGATCTATAACTTAAGTAACGGAAGGGTTTTGGTCCGTATTTTGGTTTGTAGGGGTATTACGGTCCGTAACTTAAGGGTTAGGTATGCTTTGGTCCGTAAGATTAATTCTAAAACCACTTCAGTCTATAGGGCAAATTTGGTTAAATGGGTTGTCTATAAGGCTAGAGATCCTATTAAGTTTAAAGGAGGTAAAGAGTCTACCGGTTTTAATATGGTCTAGAATTTCCTCTTTAGTCCATTCTGTTTGGTCCTTCTTATGTATTGTATTGTATAAGGACAGTGCAATAGTAACTTATTTGTCCCTTTTAACCTATACACCTTAGTGACGTAAAAGGGTTTATAGGTTACAGATGGCAATAGGGTTGCAAGCCTTAAAAATGGCTTCTATAAAGTCCGCAAAGTCTTCCTTATATTACTCCCACAGGTCGTCATTTATAAGCTTAAAATATCCGTATTTAAGGATTTTAAATTTAATGTAGTTGTTAATATTAGTTGTAGACGTGAGGTCAACTCCTTAGCTCTATTTCTCTTAACCTTTGTTAATCTGCTTGCTTATATCTGCTATATTATATAGCGTAGTATGTCTGTATAAGCTGTAACGGGTTAAGAGGAGTTTATAGCGGGTGGTAGTGGCTTATAGCGGGTGGAGGAGATTTGTAGCGGGTGGAGGAGGTCTTGTAACGGTCCATAAAATCAATTAATAGGTTTGTAATGGTTTGCAGGAGGGCAGGGGGTTCTGTAAAGGTTTGTATTCACATCTATAAACTTCCAGTAAACCGTACTAAGACTTAAATAAGTATACAGAGATGGTAATATAGTCCGTAATCCCCAACTTCTAACCTTCTAGCAGGTCGTACTAGGATATAAACGGGTGGTCGCTATTGTGTATTGCTTAGGGGGAGGTGTTAAGTAATTGCTAATCTGTGCGCGCTTACTAATCAGTGTTTGTATCAACTTAATAATATAAGTGAGTTATATCCAGGGGCACGAAATACATATAGTATTATATGTTCGTTTGGATGGTGGTGACTGTTGATTCTATTAAGGTAGACTACGTGGTCTATATACTGACGCGCCTCCCCCCTAATTAGTTAGCATATAAGTGGTTGGTGCACCGAACGCGTAAATACGCGTTCGTACACTAGGTGCTGTAATTATACAATACCTAAAATGCTTGGTCTATATTAAGTCCTTTTTAAGCAGTAACTTGTTTAAGTATAATCGCATTCCACTTTAATAAGATATTGCGTTTATATTCGTTACCTTTAAAGTATAATTTTAGGCCTATGCATACGTTCTTAAGGTTAAGATCTTTAAGATAGGTAAAGTAGTATTTAAGGGCAAGCCCGCGGAGCATAGTTGGAATAGTAATAATATACGCTTGCTTAGGGACGCCGGCTCGGAGGTAGTAGTTTTGGAAGATCTTAAACTTAAAATTAAGGTTATCTTATTTGCTAGAGTATTTAACTTCGTCCGTGTAGAGCTTAGCTAAGTTGGTGATCTCTCTTCCAAAGTTTCCTTATAGGGCGAGCTGGTCTGTGGCTTGGGTAATTCGTGCTAAAGTCGGGGTTGGAGTTGACAGGGTATTTGATGGTTGAATAGCTTGAACGGGGGCAGTTGGTAGTAATGGTAGAGCTAGGATAGGGTCGTCAGCAGGGTCGTTGGTAGGCCATTTTGAGGGAGTTGGTTCGTGAATAGCTCCTAGAAGGCCGTCTGCAATTGACTTCCTTGCCTTCTTCCGTATGTATACCCTATTTTTACAGAGGTAATCCCTGATCTCCTTTAACCGATTCTTGCCAAGGTCATTAAGTATATCCTTTATAAATAACTTAAAATCGTCAACAAAGCTCTCCTATAAGTCGAATCCCTTCCATCCCTTCGTCTTGTATATTAATAAACGCCAATTAACGAATACCTTGACTTCCTTAATATCGGTTGCGGTCGCGTTAATTCTAGTCTCCCATTTTTTAGTATCTATCGTGGAGGTAGCCATCTTTTGGTTCCGTAGTTAATTTAATTTAATAGTTGGACTAGAAGTGTGGAAATACCTATAAACTAATTGTTCCGAAGGCGTAATGGACGTAGGTTAGAAGCGCGAGTAACCTTATAAACTGGCCTTTAGGCTTAGCAAGTAATACCTTAATTCTTAGCCTTTAATAAGAGGTCTAAAGAATCAGACAGTGCCTCTCTTTATTATACCTTACTAATCTGCGCAGCACTGATTAGTGTTGGAATTACAGTAGGGGGGTTTTGGTTTTAATTGTTTTCTTCTTCCTTCCTTCCTTCCTTCTACTTCTATAGGTGGAATTTAATGGATCTCCTGAGCTCGCTTAGCTCACGTGGTTAACCCAATTGGTTATAAGCAACCATGTCTACTATATTACAGAACCTTATTTAGACAAGTTTAGTTTCACTAATATACTAGTAACCTTTTAAAGACAAATTAATACAGTATTAAAAGAACACTTAAATAAGTTTATAATAACTTATTTTAATAACATTATTATCTACTTAAAAAATAAAAGGAATTATATAAAGTGGGTTTTAAAAAGATTACTTAAGAAAGAAATACAAGTCACAATTAAGAAATATAAATTCTTTATAAAAAAAATAGACTTTATAAGATTTATTATTAAACTAGGATAAATTAGTATAAACCTAAAAAAAGTATAAAGTATTATTAAATAGCAAGAACCAAAAAATATTATATAAGTAAAGTCATTCTTAGGATTTATAAATTACTATAGATAATTTATAGGACATTAGTTACAGGAAATAGAACCATTAACAAGATTAATAAAAAAGGATAAACTATAAAAATAGGATATTAAATAAAATTAATTGTTTAAATAATATAAAAAGAAGTTTACTTAGGATCTAATCCTTAAGATCTATTAACTATAATTAAAAATAAAAGTTAAAATAAACATATTAGACTTTGTATTAGGAGTATACTTACTATAGAAATATAGAGATGCATAGCATCTAATAATATACTATAGTTAAAAAATAATAGCACCAGAGTTAAATTATAATTATAGCATTTAAAAAAATAGAGAGCATTTTTACAAGGTATAAAAAAGCCATTTATTATTAAAATGGATTATAAGAACTTAACAGGATTCTTATTAATAAAGGAAATAAATAGATAATAAGTTAAATGGGCAGAGACACTTATAAAATACCATTTTAAAATTAAATATATAAAAAGAATAGAGAATGCTAAAGCAGATATACTTAATAAAATACTAGGATTATAAAATAATAAGAAACCATTAGGAGCTATATTAAGAAAAGATAGTAATAAAAAAATTAGGTATAACTATCTATAGCTTATAGCAATATATAAAGCACCAGTTAGTAATTAAATATAAAGAATCTAAAAGGTATAATTAGATAACCTAAAATTAAAGAATTATAAAAATTAAGATCTAATTTATATTTTATAAAATATTACAGAGGAATTTATTAGAGACTTTTATAGGGAAATAATATAAGAATATAATAGAGTAATAGCACCAGTATTAAGACTATAAGAGGAGTATATTATCTAAAAAATATAGGTAATAGCAAGAGTAATAATAAAGGAATATCTAAATTACTAAAGAAATAAATTAATAAGATATAAACCTTATAGAGAACTATAACTAGTAGAAATACCTTCTAAACTATAGAAAGCTATTTTATAGAACTTTATTATTAAGTTACTAAAGTCTAAAAATCTAGTAACAAAAGAAGAGCATAATATAATATTAGTTATTATAAATAAGCTTATAAAGTGGGGATACTTTATAGCATATAACGTGTTTTATAAGCGAGCCGTTAGTCCAAGCGAGCCGTCACCCTCAAAACCCCACCAAAAATTGGAAAATCCGTACCTTAATACCTTAATAACCACTTCATAATAAATTCTAATAATTTAGATTTAGACTCTCATATATACTCTATAGCCGCTATTAAAATTTTAGAGTAAGTAGTTTAGTAGTTTTTAAGATATAGTAATTTATTCTTAATTTAGCCCCCAAAAGCACCTAAAATTTAATATCTTAAAAACTACTAAACTACTTACTCTAAAATTTTAATAGCGGCTATAGAGTATATATAAGAGTCTAAATCTGAATTATTAGAATTTATTATGAAGTGGTTATTAAGGTATTAAGGTACGGATTTTCCAATTTTTGGTGGGGTTTTGAGGGTGACGGCTCGCTTGGACGGCTCGCTTGTAAAACACGTTATAGAAGAAATATTAACAGAAAATCTAATAAAAATCTATATTAAGGAAGTATTTACAAGATATAGAGCACTAATAAAGATCCTAAGTTTATATTAGGATTTTAGGAAATATTTATAGTAGAATAAGGTGTTAAAATAGCAATATTAATAGAATATTATCTATAAATAAATAGATAAATAGAAAGATTAAATTAGACACTAAAATAGTATCTACGGCATTATATTAATTATATACAGAACAATTGGTTAGCACTATTACTAGTTATACAATTTATATATAATATAATACTATAGGAAGAAATAGGAACTTTATTATTTAAAGCAAATTATAGTTATAAACTAATAATATCGTTAATACTAAGATAAGCAAAGAAAATAAATTAAGTAGTAAAGGATTAAATAAAAACATTAATAGATCTTTATAATAACCTCCAAGACTTAGCAAAACTAGTATAAAAATATATAAAAGTACTATAATCAAAAGAAGTCTAAGGGACCAGCCTTTAAGGAGGGGGATAAAGTATAGCCACTATATAAAAACTTTAAAAATTAGAGACTAAGCAAGAAATTAGATTATATTAAACTAGGACTATTTAAAATCTTAGCAAAGATTTTAGAAGTCACTTATAAATTAAAACTACCAGAATGTATAGGGATTTACCCTATATAATATATCACAATATTAAAACCAGTATATAGAGATATAGAATCGCCAGTCTATAAGCAAGATATATATAGAGGACAAGAGAAAGATAAATAGATAGTTAAAAGAGTATTAGATCGTAAAGAAGTTAATAAATAACTATAGCATAAGGTACTATAGAAAGGATATAAAGATATAATATAGGAACCAGTAGAAAATCTTAAAAACACTTAGAGAAAGGTTTAGGAGTATTATAAAAAAGCAGTTTAGGTAATATTAAAAAAGTAAAAGGGTTAAAGCTAGCTAAAGGCGATACAGGAGAATTCTTTACTACTAAACTATAGGGAGTTATTTCCTTCTCTACTTAACTACAACCCTTTCTTTTATTATCTTTAATTTTATAAAGACCCTGCTTAACTAGGCAATATTCTTTTAAGCAGACATTGTTATAGACCCTCTTAAAATAAACTAAATCAGCAGAGACAGCAAGGTGTGCTTTAAGAATATAATTATATTCTGTATAAATAAGATGCTTAACTATAAGGGTTTACTTCTTATTATTATAAAGGTAATACAACTTAGCTAGAGCTATAAAGAGCTTACTATTAAAATAATTAGCAGTAGATTAAACCTAAGATCCTAAGATAGATTAATTAAGGAACTAAAAAATTATAAAAAATAGTACTATTAAAAAGACAATAATATGTCTTTCTGCTAATAAGATAGACAAGACTAAGATAACTAAAAATTATAAGAAATATATATTTAGCATCAGAAACAGATTAAGCATTATAGAACAATTATATATTTAATTTTATACATTTAGCACAAGACAAAGGTTGGCAACTAGAGGGAGCCGCAATTATAATATAGATAAGCCCTTTCTTAACACAGCAGGAATAAGAAGGTATAATTTTACCTAGTAATAAGATAACAGCAACCACATAAGTATAATACTATGTTTATAGAGAAGATCACTATAGAGATATAATAAGTTATTTAGAGGGACACTAAATTAAACTAGAAGAAACCCTACCTCTAATAGATAATTTAGAAGGAGAAATCTTTAAGAATAAAGATAAAGGGAAGAGAGCAGTGTTACAGACCTCTTATATAAAGTGTTATAACTACTTAGAGATAAGCTTTAAGGCTTAATAGAGCAAGTCAGTAAAATAGAGTTAGTAAACCTATATAATAAAGGGTAAGCAAAGTTATATAATAGAACTTAGTATATAAGGTATATAAGGAACACAAGGTACGCTATATACCCAACATATTAAGGAGATTTCTTAGGAGTACAGTTATATATTTAAAGGACCTTAGTCTCTACCTAGATAGTTCTCTCCTTATAGTAAATCTCAAAATACAATTAGAGTTAATCTGTTAGGCAACTACTTTACTAGTTGTTACAGTGTTATCTATCTTTATTATCCCACACACCTAGCCTATTTATAACCACTTTGTAGTACCTGCTACAAGCGTTTCTAATATATAGTAGATTGGCGATTTCGACAGAGGGAAAGCGGTAAAAAGAAACCTTTTTCTAAGTCTTTAGATTATGCTTTGCCTTAAATACGTAAATTCTTCTAACTTCGCTATAAAACAGTGCTTTATCCGGTCCCTTTCTGCTATTTTTAGGCTTCTATTCTAATATATGCAGCTATCTATAGGCTAGTCCCTTATAAGTATAAATGCAATTTTTAATAGTTAAAGCCTTGTTTGTACCTAAGTAATAATTTTTTTTTACAGAAGCGGTATTATTGTAGCGTTTCACCTAGCTAGCTTAAGCTCTGCAGCATTACTAACCCTTGCAACAGTAATATTATCTAGGTAGTAATAACTCTTTTCTATAAAAGGTAGTTAAATAAAGTAAGGGTTTACCTCTAGAGATACTTTGCTAAATAATTAAAGTGTATTTAAGCGCCTCTATCTTAGTTTTAAACTATGTTTAATTTAAGCATATGCTATTTAATGCTAGTATTACTTTTTAAAAATCTCATTAACGTTGCTGTTATTGCTAAGTTTAAAATTAGCTAAATAAATTTTATAGTTATTATTAGATGGAAAAAAACCTAGGCAAGGCCAGAATTAGAGAAGTAAGTAGATTTGCAGCTTTATTAGCGCAGCCTCCATAATCTAAACTATTAAAAATATTTTTATTATTTAGTACTAATAGTGGATCTTAAGGGGAGTATATATTACGGAGTAAGTATAAGTGACGATAATATATAGCAAAGTAGATATTATTAAGCTATGTATATAAACTGTGTAATAATGTCAAGACGTTGCGTAAGGAAAGAAGGTAAGGAAATAGGAGGAAAGGGGTATATATCGTTAACTTAGTTGCTTAGTTAATATATATATAGGGCGGAATAGGCTTTAGGTTATAGTCCTAGTAGGACTTAGCGGAATATAGCGGAATATAGTGGAGGACGGCAAGTTGCCGTCATGTGCCTTAATTAACTAAGTTGTTAATATGGAGGTTAAGACGGTAAAAACAGGTGGACGTGTGTAAGGTGTTACGGGGGTGTCCCGTAACTGTACCCCCCCTTTAAACTCGAGCTTCTATAAGATAGGGCTATGGTAGTTCTAGGTAGAGTTTATGAAAGTCTTCTGTGGCTTATATAAGTCCTATAGAGTCAATAGGTTCCCATAAGGGCTTAGTAAAGCCTCTCTATTTTATAAGGTATATATACTGGCGTTTCCGCTTATTGTACTTAATATTATCAACCCTTTTAATAAAGTACTTATCCTTACCGTCTACTTTAACTAGTGGAGGAGGGTCCTAGATCTGTCTAGGCAGGGCGTCTAATATAGGGGTAGCAGGGCGGAGGACTGACGTATAGAATACAGGGTGGATTTTAACTGTATTAGAGAGCTTCAGTTAGTAGGCATAAGAAGAAACAACTTTTTTAACCTTATAAGGGCCAGTGTTCTTCTAATTAAGTTTCTTAGTAGGCCATTTTGTATTTAGGTTTCTTATATCTAGCCAAATAAAGTTACTAACTTAATAGGCCGGCGCTAGGGTTTGGTTCTTATTTGCTGCAGCTTTGTAAATAGATTGGGCCTATATTATTTCATTAGTAAGGAACTCTTATAGTTCTTCTATCTTCTTTATAAATTTATTTGCTTCTGTAACTTATAAAGCTTAATAAGCTAGGCAAGGAACATTACTAAAGGGTTTAAAACCCATTTATAGATACTGGCCATAGTTAGCTAGAAATGGGGAGACTTTTATAGTTTCTAAAACGGAGTTATTTGCAGTAAACTTGGCGAATATAAGCTAGTCTATCCAGTTATCCTGTAGATACGACGTGTATATCTAAATATATTGTTCTATAATAGCATTTGCATGTTCCATTTAACTATCCATTTCTGGGTAGTATGCTGTAGATAATAGTGCTTTAATACGGAGTTAAGTAGTTAGTTCTTTCTAGAATATAGAGATAAACTAGTGGCCTTTATTAGAGATAATTGTTTTAGGGAGTCTGTGGAGTTTCTATATATAATCTAGGAATAGTTGGGCAATAGTAGATGCTAACATGTTAGGGTAGGCGATTAGGTGTTTTATTTTAGATAGTTAGTTTATAACTACCATAATATTTATATAGTATTTACTTACGGGGAGATTAACAATAAAGTTAATTAAGATATCCCTCTATCTTCGGTCTGGAACAGGTAGTGGCTTTAGAAAACCGTTGTATGTCTTATATAAAGCTTTAGCTTATTAGCAGGTATAGCAGCTAGAGATATACCTCCGTACTATATTATATATATTTAGCCAATGGTATTCCCATTAAAGCAGTTCCAGGGTTTTTCCTTGGCCTAGGTAATTAGCTACTAGTAGATTATATACATATTCAAGAAGCTTAAGCTTAAGTTTATTATAGTTAGGTACTACTAGGCGGTTCTAGTAGTACAAGCGGTCTCCGCGGGCTTTATATTTACTTAGGGGAATCTTTTTAGAGTGTCTAATACCATCTTAAATTAGTTTAAGCGTCTCTTAGATAAACTTATTATTTAAGTATTTGTTAACTATAATCTGTTTAATTAATTAATTGGTTATTTTAAGGACGTATACCGTAAGATCTTTAGTAGGGGGTTTAAATAGTTTGGGGCGGAGCAGGGTCTGCTTATAGTGGGAGCACGCTTCTTCTTAAGCTAGTGCGTCTTATAAACGTCGGGTTAGGGTATTAGGTTTCTGGCCTTAAACGCCTAGGCGGTATATAATTAAGAATTAGAAATAAGACAGATATTCTAACCAGCGGGCTTAATAATAACTTAGCTGTTTTGTGGTTATAAAGTACTGTAGATTCTTATAGTCGCTAAGGACCTTAATTGGAAATCCTACGCCTTCTAGTTTAGGTCGCCATTATTTAAAATATCTAATAATAGCTAATAATTCCTTATTATAGATCTTGTAGTTATATTTAGCTAGACTTAGTTATTTTAAGAAGTATACTATAGGGTGCAGTACTCCTTTCTTATTATACTGAGATGGAATGCCTCTAGTGACGTAGTTAGATAAGTCAGCTTCTATAATACTCTTTTAGTTTAGATTAAAGTATTAAAGTATAAGTGCGGTAGTGAATATAACTTTTAGATAGGTAAAGGCCTTCTTACATTCCTTGTTAAAGATAAAGGCTTTATCTTTTTAGGTTAAGGCTATAAAGGGTAAAACTAGGGCGGAGAAGTTATTAATAAACTATTCGTAGAAATTGGCGAAGCCTATAAAGGCCTTTACGTCCTTAACGTTCTTAAGTTCTTACCAGTTTATAATTACTTTAACTTTCTTAGGGTCCATTTATACGCCGTCTATAAAAATAATAAGTCTAAGATATAGGACTTCTATTTTATAGAACTTGTATTTATCTATATCTAATTATAGGCCGGCTCTACGTAAGGCTTATAGGACTAGTTTAACGTATTTCCAGTATTTGGCCAGATTATTACTATATATTAAGATGTTGTTAATATAAGCAGTATAAAAGACATCTATGTATAGGCGCAGGGTATTATTTATAAAGTGTTAAAATAAACTTGGGGCGTTTATAAGGCTAAATGGCATTACTAAGTACTTAAATAGTCCGTATTAAATATAAAATGCAGTAAGCTATTTATCTCCTTTCGCGATATAGAGGCGGTTAAATATATGGATAATATTAAGCTTTATATAGAAGCGAGCCTTACTTAATTAGTTTAGTGTCTCTTAAATTAATAGGATTGGGTATTAGTTCTTAACAGTAATAGCATTAAGAGCTTAGTAGTCTACGCAGAAGCGTAGACTACTGCTAGGTTTCTTAACAAAGATTACTAATATAGCTATAGGTAAAGAACTTGCTCTAATAAATACTTCGTCTAGATATTTGTTTAAGTACTTCCATAGTACCTAGAGTTCGTTTTAGGATATCCTATATAGAGGTCTAAATCCAAAATGTTTTCCTTCTTTAATTACAATTTTATAATTATATAGGCGGCGTTCCGGTAGCTTATTGGCTTCCTTTTATAAGAATATATCTAGATAGTTATAGTACTCTACTGGTACCTTTGTGGCGGGGTTAGTGTGCTTCTTTAGTGCTAGGGCCTTTTTAATATTGGCTATTGTAACGGCAAAGATTGTATATTTAGGTTTCCTAGCGAGTCGTGCTAACGGGGTAGCTCTAATTATATAGATATCTAAGGTGTTAAGCGAGCTTAGGTTATCCTTAGTTTCTTATATAGTTTTAGGTTTAGTGTTAGGTACGGAGTTAGTATTAAATTTAGGTTTAGGTTCTTTAAGTATCCTTTTTATAGTAGAATACCAGTTCTTCTAGTACTTTTATATATTAAGCTTAAGCTTAGGCTTCTGCTTAGTTTAGGGCGGTACAGCAGTTAGGGTTGATTTATATAGTTTAGTGCAATTTTTGGGTTCTTAGTAGATGTCGGTGGAATTCTTATATTAATGGAATCTGGTAGAATTCTTGGGTTGGTGGAATTAGGTGGACTTTTTAGATATAGGGTGGACGTTGGTAGAAATTTTAGACTGGTGGATCCTAGTAGATTTTTTAGATTTTGGTTTAGGGTCTAAGCAGTGAGTTATAAGGCACTTCTGTTTATAATAGAAGGCGGTAAATAGAAGTTTAAGGTTGTCCTAATTAATGGTTACTTTATATAGCTTTATCTAGGGTTGTTTAAGGATTACTAGGTAACCTAGGGTAGTTATAAAGAGCTTAACTAACTCTTTATAGTTTAGGTATTAGAGTTTTAGGGCCGCTACGTAAGTAATACGGCCTAAGATAATGCGTTTACTATTAAATCCAAATATATTAATATACTGGTTAAGGGGTATTAAGGTAAACCTATTGTCTTACGTAAAGATCTTATTAATAAATTCTATACCGCTAGCTTCTGTGTTAATTAGGACTTAAGCGTTAGCCTATTAACCTTTCTGCCAAAGATGGTAGTTAACGGTTATACTATAATCCTAAGAGTTAGGGTTTGCAATATCTAATGTATTTAATGAGATCCTATAATATAGCTGTCCTAGAAAGCGACTTAACTCTAGGATATACCTTTTAGTAGTAAGTGGGAAGGGGTTCCTATAGAACATTAGTTATAACTTTGTTCTTATAAGTAGTACTTACTAAATATGGGGCTGGAACTAGGTGAAGATTAGGGGCGGTAACTAGAGGATTAATGCGGTAAACAGTTGTTAGTGTTAGCTGTTTATATATTATATTAGGGTATAGGGATAGAGCAGTATCTTAAGATATAGTCCTTGCTTCTATATTTAAAGTAAAGGCCTAATTTAATACGTTATTCTTGTTTAGGGGACCCTAGTAGAGCGTATCCTAGGGTCCCTATATTAATATCTATGGCATTAGGGTGCTTAGGCTAAGATAATAACTTAGTAGATGTTTATAGAGTTGTTATATTATATTAGGGAGTGGGCTTTGGTATTAGGTGTAGTATATTATTATACCGTTTATTAATGATGTTTATATAGGCGTTAAGGGCTCCTAGTAGGTCTATACCTATTAGGGAGGTTTTTAGTTTGGGGCTTAGGAATTTAATAAGGCTATTAACTAGTATAGAGTCATTCTAGCCTATTTCCTTTATATAATGGTTAAATTTAGAGAAGTATACTAGGAAGCTTTTCTTTTCTTAAGTTATATAATTTATCTTCCTTTAAGCGGTAGCTTAGTGGTTTAGGTTACTATATATAGCTTTAAGAAGTATAACTAGGCTCTATACTAAGTTCGGCTAGAAAGGTTTAATAAGGTTAGCTGCGTCTCCTCCTAGTTAACTTAGGGCGTAGTAGAGTTGGTTGGCTTTAGTTAGGTAACAGTCAGCATTACCAGTCAGCTTATTCTTAAGTTGGCTTAAGAATAATTAAAGCTCTTATTGTTTACTGGTGAATACTAGCGGGTTTAATAGTTTTTTAGATTGTTATAGTATAGTAAACGGATTTATAGGATAAATATCTATAGCTAGCTTAAGATTCGTACCCAATAAGCTAGGTCCAGATTTGGTTATTTTTATCTTATCTATAGGTGGCGTGTTAGCAGCCTCTTAGGCTAGTATTTAGTCTTAGGGCCCTAACGCGAGTGCCTTAAGGATGCGGACTTCTTCTTAAAGTGCTTTAATTAATTCCTGGTACCGTGCTTCTTATTTAGCTTATTATTTAGCTATAGCGGCCTGGTTCTATACGAGGGCGTCTATAAAAGACTTCTATATATTTGCTAATTGTTCTTAGAGTGTGGATATAATGTTAGCGGCTGTTATAGGGGCTTTAAGGTCATTCTGCATTTTGGATGGGGCGGGGTGGGGCAGAGTATAGGTTTTTTAACGCAATGTAGTATTACGGAGTAAGTACGAGTGACGATAATATATAGTAAAGTAGATATTATTAAGCTATATATATAAACTATGTAATAATATTAAGATATTGTGTAAGGAAAGAAGGTAAGGAAACAGGAGGAAAGGGGTATATATTATTAACTTGGTTGCTTGGTTAACACATACACAGGGTGGAATAGGCTTTGGGCTATAGTCCTAGTGGAACTTAGCGGAATGTAGCGGAATATAGTAGAAGACGGCAAGTTGCCGTAGATTGCCGTTACGTAATGGCAAATTGCCTCAGATTGCCGTTATGTGCCTTAGGGAACGTTCGGTTGCAATCTGGAGGCCTCAGATTCAGTTCAGAATAGAGTTGATCTGGAGCTCCAATCTGATTCTGAGGCGAACGTTCGGTTGAACTTCAGCCACAAATTTTTAATGTTCCTCTGACCGCCCAAAAAACACGCTAAAACTAGGCGCACTTTACCATATATAGAATCTGAACTGAGGTCTTGGCGTCAGTTCAAATAAGGAGCTCGAAGCTCCTCAGTTAAACTCCAGGTCAATCTGAAGGCTTCAGATTGCACACGTCCGTGCAACCCGTAGAGCCACAGACGCGTGTCAAATCGGGAAGGAACGCGTTCTTTCTGCCGGACTTTCAGTTCAGATTCAAAAGCGTCAGATTGCAACCGAACGACCCCTAAGTCGTTAACATGGAGGTTAAGACGGTGAAAACAGGTGGACGTGTGTAAGGTGTTACGGAGGTGTCCCGTAACAGTATATTATTTTATAAAGACTTTGTAATTTTAAAAGTGTATATAAGCCTTTGGTATAAACTAGTTATCTCTAAAAAAAATTTAGGTGGAATCTAAGCACGGCGTTTTTAATAACGCATATTAAACCTAGTAGAGGTAAATGCGGATAGTTATATAGTATAAAAAATAAAACAGATTTAGCTGGCGATTGTATGCGTAAAGGAGGTATTAAAGGTATAGAAGTAGTTTATCTGCTTAATGCTTCCGATATAGCAGGCTCCTTCTTGGGTAAAAAACTATTCTTGGCAGCAGTTTATTAATTGTTTAATTTTAGCTTTGCTCTATTAATACTATATTTTTTATAGTAGAAATAGAAACGTTTGCTAAACACCCTCTTCTTAGTATTTTAAATTATATTCCACGCATTTTTACCACCTTTAACTACAGCTTTATAGTATTTTTTTTTATCTAGAACTAAATATACTTAGTGCAGCCAGTAAGTAAAAGGTTATGGTTTTTAAAAACTATAGGTAAATTCCAATACCTTAGTTTTAGCAGCGCAGCATAAATAGGTTTAGAAGGCGTAAACTTAACGGTAGCTAGAAAATAGTATAGAATAGCACTGTATATTAATAGGTGTTTAGATAAAGTTTATTTAATTATTACTATATTACAAGTAGCAGCAGATACCTTATTCTATATAAATTCTTCTATAATTTTAATCAAGTTATAGTTGTTTTAAATTCCGGCGAATTATAGCAGCAATATACAATAAATTTATTTGCATAGACTCTTAGCTCCATAAGGTAGGTGCGGTATTAAAACGCGTGCACCTTCCGCATTTATTAGCATTTTGTTAGGTGCCAAGATCCTAAAGGCCTCCTGGAGGCCTCCTAGCCATCCTAACAGGCTCCTAGCATAGATTTTAATTGTCTTAATAGGCTCTTAACAGGAACCAACTATCCTAATGCATTGCCTCCCATCCTAATACGTTCCTAATAGGAGCCTCCCATCCTAATGCGCTTATAACAGGAGCCTACCATCCTAATAGGAACCTGCTATCCTAATAGGAACCTACTATCCTAATAGGCTCCTAAGGAATACCCCCTAAAGTAACCACCCCTAAGTAACTCCCACCCCCCTAAAGCGACACCCCCTAAGGAACACCCCCCTGTAAGCAATACCCCCCCTAAGCAACACCCACCCCCCCCTCCCTGTATGCGCGCGCGACACAGTGCAATCGGGTCCCTACTGTATTCCCTAGACCTGCGGAGGATAGGCTGGATAGCCCTCTTGGATAATAGACCTATCAGCTAATAGTATCCGGAGACTATCCGGATAGTCTTCAGATAGTCTTGGCAAAATCCCCTAATATGCTTATACTTGTAATGCACCCCCCAATATTAAATAAATAATTTTTCTATTAGTATAGATTTATAGAGCTTGT
>Ga0307507_10005547_pt1 | contig 20621 bp, 10 predicted proteins | sample 7_EM_MG_FD_207223 | JGI IMG/M metagenome (GOLD analysis project Ga0307507, IMG submission 207223) | Populus trichocarpa ectomycorrhiza microbial communities from riparian zone in the Pacific Northwest, United States - 7_EM | ecosystem: Host-associated > Plants > Roots > Unclassified | place...
TGTCCGCCAGGCTATAATGGGTTCTTTAGGGTGGCTATTATAGATCTATATAGGTTTTATATATATTAGCTAGCGTTTAATAAAGTTATATATAGTCACAGAATTGCTAATAACGCGTTTTTTTTTTAATGAAAATGATTACAAGACCTAAAAATACCTAAGTAATAAAAATGATATATTCTAAAAGCCTACGTTCTGTTGTATAATTAATCAACTTTGGGGAATAATATAAAGTCCTAGTGTTAAGTTATTTTAATCTCCGCAATTTCCGCAACACGGATTTTATCAGAAATCTAAGAAACTTTGGAAATGTGGCTTAGACGTGATTCTGGTGGTTTTGCACAAATGTAGTTAGTCAGCTTGCGGACCGATTAAAAATCCGCACCAACAGAATCACGTCTGAGCTTGCTGAGGTAACGGCGCAAGGGTTTTAGTGTGCTTATATGATGGACAGCTAGCTAATGATATTGTATTTCGGTCTGGGCCGCTTTCGCTCCCTGCCGGAAAATACTAAGCCTAGAATTAAACGCGAATTTTTCGCATAAATAGCCTTATCCGTCGCTTAAGAGAAGACACTAAGCTTAGTGACGATGAATACTATACTGCAGATGACTGACTATTGCTTTGGAGAACATTAGATAGGGAAACGAAACGGCATGTCGCTTTAAGACGGAGTATTTTATGTTGCTGGCTCGGGTGGTAGCACTAACTACTAATTTCGCGAGGTTTCAAAGACCAAAAATAACTTCCATAGGCGTCCTAGTACCCTGGTGCCAGATTTGGTTCCTAGGTGCCTCAGGGTCCCTGGAACAACCTCCCAGGCACATGAGCGTCCCAGGAAAATCGTCCCAGGAAAATCGGCGTCCCAGGAGAATTCGCCCAGGCGCCCTCATCTCCCAGGAGAACGCGCCCAGGAACCCTTGTCTCCTAGTATACTATTCCTGGGAGAATTCTTCTGGGACGACGATTTTCCTGGGACGATTATTATTATTATTATTATTCATTCATAGACTGTCCCAGCCGCCCTTGCGGCAGCTATGCAGCGTACGCTTACTACTATAAATACAGGTGTTCCCCCACTTCTTATTTCCAGAAGATAAGCCATTCCTGCCCAGAATTGCTTCACATCACCATTCGGTAATGTATCCTCCTTCCGTAATAAATAGGGTCTCTTCTATTTACAATGGTAGTAGCTTAATGACTGTTCTGTATCTATGTACTTGTCAGGCCTTTCCTGGCCCTCCTCAACTTCTGTCTAACGAAATCACTCGTCCACGATTATTATTGGAGTACTATGGACGGAACCGCCCTGAATTGCTCCAGGAGCCCCGTCCTTATCATCATCTTGGCTGCTTGTACTGCCATTGACGGATCGCAGAGTATGCGCTTGATGTCCGCGCATGGTGTTTTGCCTGCCCACATCTCATGTAGCTCGTCACTCCAGTTCCTGCACTCAAGAAGGATGTGCCGCACTGTCTGACGTCCGAGTCCGCATTGGCATTGGTCCGATTCGGCCTTGTTGATGGCATGGAGATAGGCCCGCAGGCCGATCTTGCCGGTACGCATTTGTGTGACGACCGAGCTGACCGCTCTGTGCGTACCGATGTGTGTCTTCAGGGTCCCTTTTCCGGGCCGCACGCCGAGTTTGTATAGTTCTCTGCCGTGCTTCGCTGCTTCCCAGGACTGCTGCCATTCGTTCTTCATCCTCTGTCGAATGGTGGGTTTCGTGGTTGCTGTCAGTATTTGGAGAGATTCCGGTTCCGATGGCGGTTCCGGTGGCGGTTCCAAGGTCGTTCGTGTAACGGTTATGTAGCCAGCGGCTTCCCTGGCTGCTTCATCGGCTATATCGTTGCCTAGCACTCTCTCGTGTGCTGGAATCCATTGCAGCCGGACTTCCCATCCCTGGTCTCGGAGTTTGTCGAGTGCTTGAACAGCTTCAACCAGGATGTACTGTCCCGAGGGACATCTGGGGTTTGCCAACGCCCGGATAGCGGCCTGATTGTCTGAGAAGACGGTGCATTTTCCGGGGGAGTTTGTCGTTGCGTGTCGGTCGAGTGCTATCCGGAGCGCCAGTTCTATGCCCCGGAGTTCTGCTGCATACACGTTGGAAGTGGTAGCTTTGCCCATGTATACAGTTTTCTTTATCCATTCGCCATTACATTGTAGGGCGGGTGTTACGGCAGCAGCAGCAACGTGGCCGCTGATGCTGCTTCCGTCAGCGTAAATGCATAGCGTTCCTTCGTCCGTCGCATTGTGTTCCTCCAAAGCAGCCTCTCGGGATTCAGCAATGCGGATGAATGGCGGCGTCCACCATGGTGGCACGGTGTGCTGTTGGCGCTTTTCCAGCCTGTCGAGCTGGATGCTGTATTTACTTTGTAAGACGCTTGAGAATTGATCAAGAGGGCTTTGAGCTTTGTTGTCGTTTCTTGAGGCGGCCATTTCTTTGTACAGCGGAGTAGTTCTAATGCGCATTGTGGCTTCGATTGCTGTCTGTTCGAGCTGCTGTATTATCGGAAGGAGATGTGCCTCTACGTCCACGGCGGCCCTAGACGTAGTTCTGAAGGCTCCGGTAATGATCTGTGCTGCCCGTCTCTGAATTCTGGAGATCGCGTTCACCATGGCACTGCCTCTGCCTCTGCCTCTGCCTCTGCCCTTGCTCCCTTGGAAATGCCATGCTGAGCAGCCGTACAGCATTTGTGGGACGATCATCGCTCGGTACACTTGTCGTAGGCTGATGAGTCCGGTGCCCCATGTTGATGATGCCAGAGTGGACAGAGCGGAGAGCCTCTGTGTTGCCTTGGCTTCCATTTTCTCTCGATGGTAGTCCCAACGAAGCCGGGAGTCCATTTGGATGCCTAAGTACCGGCATGACGGTGAGGCCTTGACAGTTGCACCGGGCAGGTGGAGTGCATGTGTGATGTTTTCTCTGGGATCTCTTGTGAAATGTACTAGTTCATACTTCTTAGGCGCGAATTGTGACCCGTGTTGTTGTGCCCATTTCTCCGCTCTCTGATGGATAGCTTTAAGGGTCTTGCAGTTCTTTACTGCTGACGGGCCTATTGCTAAGATAGATGCGTCATCGATGTAGCCCACAGCCTCTGTGTTCTCAGTTCTGCATGCTTCGATCAGATCAGCATTGTAGAACAGATACAGGATCGGCGAGAGCGGTGATCCTTGGGGTATTCCGGTTTCGATGGGTACGGAGGGTGCCGTGTATTCTTGGAGCTTGAGTATGGTAGATCGATCACTGAGAAAGGAGTCTATCAGCCCTACGATTGTCTGGTCGACCCGTCGTTTCCTTAGGTTATGTAGTAGCCTCGGTCGAGATACGTTGTCGAAAGCTCCTGACACATCAAGGAGGAGTAGCGAAGCAACTTTCTTGTCGGCCCATGCTTTGTGTATGCTTTGGAGAAGAAGATGGACGGCATGGTCCGTTGATGCGAGCTTTCGTCCCCTAGTATGTTGGTTTGGAAGCATGTGGTAGGTGTTGGCGAGATAAGTTAACCGGTTGGCCATTATAGCTTCAAGCGCCTTTCCGAGCGTGTTAAGGAGAGCGATCGGTCTGTACGACTTTGGCTGTGTGTAGTCGTCCTTTCCCTGTTTCCGGAGCACTATTGTAATAGATTCCTTGAAGTGAGCGGGAAAGTATCCCTCCTGTAGGCACGCATTAAAGAGCTTGAGGAGGTGTGGGAGGAGAATTCCTATCGTCTGGTGCAGGATTCCGTTTGGAATGTTGTCGGTGCCGGGCGCTTTGTTAGGCGCAGCTCGGCGCACTGCATTTTCGATTTCTCGCGGCGTGATCTCTGGACATCGGATAGCCGTAGGGTACTCGTACCCGTCTATATCCGAGATGTCAGCTCGATGAGGTGATGGGAAAAAAGACTGTCGCAGGGTTTCTGCCTTCTCCTCTGCTTGGCGGGCAAGTCCTCCATCTGGTTTATTTAACTCTGGTGTACAGGCAGGTGTTATGCTGTGTCTGTTCTTGGCCCATTTCACTAGCTTCCAGAGGCCTGATTTTGAGGCGGATGCCTCTTCCACTCTTTGCCGGTGGGTGTTGCGGAGGTTCTTCCGAATATGTCGGCCTTTGCTGTTGCGTGCCTCGCGGTATGCTTTGTAGTCATCGAGTCTCGTTGTCTGCCATCTCCGGCGTAACCGTTGAACTTCTGTACATATTTCCTTGCATTCCTGGTCGAATCCTGGAATAGAGCGCGGTGAGGGGTTGGACCATGGTGTTGATGCCTCGATGCCGGCATTAAGGGCTCCAATAATTGACCGCACATATTCGTCAATACTCCTCTTGTCTTTAAGTTCTGTGGTGTTATTTTCTTGAGGAAGCCGATCATTGACTGTTTGCTGAAGTATCGGTGAGTTTGTCTTTGCCCACATCCGCCTTCGCGCGGGTGTGGCAGGTTGCCAGTTCCACATGATGGCCACAGCAATTGAGGGGTGCTCCGAGTCACAGTCCAGTCTTCTATCTACTTTGCAGCTGATGGTGTGGGCCCCTAGGGTCCTATCTAGTTACCTGATGCCCGTGTCACCCGTGTCGAACTTAACGGGTCTGGCCACACCAGGTTTCTAGGTAGTAGAGAGCTGACGAGGCTCTCTGCGGTGCTACTTTAGGCTATCTCCGCCGCGAGGATGGAGGACCCTTAGTAGTCGCACCCTAGAAGTTTGCACCTTAGGCAGGCCTCTGGCAACATCCCTAGAGGTTAGAGAGAAAGACGATACCTACGCCATGTCCGCACACAGCCGGCCCGAGTGCGAGTCGGGTTCGCTCCAGCCTTCTAGAAGAAGTTGGAGAGAAAGGCGGCACCTACGCCGTGTACGCGTTCATAGCCGGCCCAAGTACGAGTTGGGTTCGCTCTAGCCCTCTAGGTTCTGCCCTCTTAGCCTACCGACATGCGCATCCGTCCTCTCCGGCCACTATACTATCTCTTCAGGTAGCGTAGGCTCCTCGCCGGCGAACCCCGCTGAGGGCAAAAGCGTGCTCTACCAGCACAATCTGAATGCGGACTGGTTCACCCCTATATAGATAGGTCGCCAGCCCGGTTCAACCCCCAGCGCCTCTAGTGCGAGTAGAGAGCGCATTACCTTCGCCTTCCATCGCTACCTCCTCAGTCATAGTTTAGTACCACGGCTCGCTAGATTACCTAGGCGCCACCCCAGGGTCTAGTTTCCCGTTACCTATAGAGGTCTCCCTCTACAGGCCGTCCATGTCTTGCAGGCGAATAACTTGGAGGCCTTACCTAGCCAGCGTAAGGCTCCTGATTACATCGCCTACTAACCCGTCCTAATCCTGCCATATGTATTTCTAGGTGCGGTGCGCTGTTTTCAAGGGGGCGTTTTGATGTCGACGTCGACTCGACTCGCCGGGGTAGCTCAGACACCCATGTCCTAACTTAATGGATCTGTTAGCTACCTTGTGACCCTATCACTTAACAACTTCCTTTACTCCTAGTAGTGACACTTAGGCTTCGTCCGCGCCCTCGCCACGCCAGCGTAAATTGCCTTTCTGTTTGTGTGTTGTAGAGTGCTGACGCGATCCCAGAGCCGGTTAGAACTGAGGGTGCCCTATCTTTCCACCAGAACGGCTTCAAGTCGGGTGGTTTTCGTATCCCGGTATCCCTCTGTGCAATCAGTTAGGCTGCGTCGTATTGAGTCGCCTGTGTTGTGTTGTCGCGTTGTGGACGTGTCGCGTGGTAATAGCTTCGTGCGCGAAAATCTTCGTGTTCGAGGCCTCAAAATCGACGACCACCCATAACTCGACAGCGCGTCGTTGGCGACTCGATGCAACCTCCTGGGCTCAAGAGTATTGATCGACAGATAAATATTCTTGATTTTTGCGATACCCGACGGCTCTTTCGAGCCGCCCCCGATATGCGCTCATCGAGAGGTCCTTCCTAGGACGATTTTCCTGGGACGCTCATGTGCCTGGAACGCTTAAGTGAGCTACAAGGGTAGGGTTTAGCTGCCACTTTTGAGGCTCCAACACTCAACTATAATTAGTATATAAAGCACATATTGTGAAAATGCATTGTAAAGAAGTCAACGGCGACTCAAGCTAATCTATTAACTAGAATTATACTACTTACATCTAGAGGCAGCGTAGATTTATATAGCGCCGAATGAAACAGTACCGTGGACGTCATAAGCATGTCATTGCCAATGCATCTTGTTGTCCAGGTCGACCTGGCAGAGGTTGCATCTGATCGATTCTCCTTTCCCAGTATTTGCTAGGTGCTTTCTCTTGAAATGTTTGCTGAGATCGCCTGAGGTATAAAACGAGTGTATACGGAAGTCCGTCGGTAGATTTTCGTTCCCTAAGCAGACGAAACATATCCTCGGCCTCGTCTCCTTGTACACTGACACTTTGGCTGCTTCCAGCGCTTCTTTATCAAGATCCAGCTGAGAAGCATCCTCACTCTTGCCCGGCAATGTGATGGGACCGCTCGATCGCTTGGGTCGAGAAGCATGCATTCCACCTTCCTCGATCCCGCAATATCGCATGACGGCACGGATAACCGTGTTCCGCCGGTGGATCTCTTCTTCTAGACTGAGTCCTGGATGGGCCAGGATAGCGTCAACCAATTCCTTCTGTGCCGGAAGCAGATCACCATGCTCCACCTCAAGGTCGTCCTTGATTTCGATACCAGTAAGCTGCTGCTTGACATCACGCACCGGTTGTTTATACTCCCACTGTTTCTTAACATCCTAAAGAAGGGCATGCCGCCGACGCTGCCTTTCCTGATTGATTTTGCGGTTAAGCTCTTGGTACTTCGGATGTTTCGTTACGTTTTTAAGGGTACGTTTGAGTTGCTCTCGTCGATCGAGCAAAGAACGAACTTTAGGATGATCGTTCACCGATGCAGATTGTTCTGGTGTGAGCCGTCGTGGCCGACGACAATCGATCGAACGACTCATGGTACAAGCCGCCCGCATTAGCGCGTCCTGGGGCTGGATGCCTCGCACTACAGCCTACGTGTCAACCGTAACGCGTCGTGAGAGGTAGTGCTTTAAGAACGTCCCTATGCTGGCGTGCCCCATTATCAGGTTCTGCATCGCCTCGCTGACGTTGCCTATGTACTACGTTAATACTACATCTTGCCTACGACGGCTCGTGGAGCTTACCATTCTTATTAAAGGCCTTCCCTCCAGCATATCTCAGCGAATAGGGACGGGTGACTTGCGCGAAGCCCGTAATTTGCCCTAGAGCTCTAATCTAGGGCAGCAAAGTAGAGTATGGAATAGGTTCGTTGGGAGAAATGACCCAACCATTTGGGGTTCTTATGGTTTTCCGAAATACTGGGATATCGTCTAATTCTTTATTAAGGCGTAATGGCAGCTCATTGCGGCCTGGCTCAATATCGAGCCTACTTAGTTCCTCTGGGGATGTCAGGTTGTATGCTGCGAACGCCTGATCGTGGAAGAGTACCCCTAGGAGGAAGACATGTGGACTGAAGATGAGAGACTCGTCGTAGATAATTTCAGGAAGAGGAAGGTATTCCTTATAACCGTGTCAGCAATCTTATTAATTAAGGGTTTAGGTAGAACTAAAAAGTTTAGGGACTTACATATCTTTAATCCCAAGGAACTCCTTTGTAAATTCGAAGGTGAACTCTAGTAATACTCAATAAGGCCCACCCTCTGGATCCCGGAGCAGCGTAACCTGGATATAACAATAGCAGAGACTAAGGAGAGCCTACGGCCGATTCGCTATAAAGCCACCAAGTTGTAGATAGAGTTGGGCTTGTATCCTATAGCGTCTATAGGGGTATCTCTTTTCAGTCGTTACTAGGTTCGTTTGCAGTACTAGAGTCTAATCCTCCATATATATGCAGGCCTTATCTCGACCTATCTTCTTTAGGCCGTATTTTTTTACTAACTTTCTCAGCACCTACCCTTCAGGTTAGACGCGTATAAGGTCTTAAATAGGAGGCTGGACGTTTATACCTTATGTATACTCCGATTTATCTTCGCATCCAGCTTAACACTAGTTGCTCTTTTATACACTAGGCGGTAAACCTTTTAGTACGTCCTAAGGGAGCTAGCGAGCTTGGTCCCCCAGCGTTTCCTTCCTCCTTTCCCTCAGCGCTGATTAAGTAGCCAGTTAAAGAACGTGTGTAGAGTGCCGATGGATACAGTCACATAGTCACAGAGATGGTCTTTCCGGAGGTACGTCCAGCATCTATACTATGTTAGTCGCATGTTCTAGCGCGGGTTATAAAGGAGTATAAGACTAGTAACCTACTGATTCCACTAATTTTCCATACAATCGAGTAGGCGAGTACTGCTATCTTTATAGTCCTCTTTTGTGTACTCTCGTTCGTCGAATATATTCAGCTGTTGGAGGTAGTGCTTAGGCAGATAGTCCTTATTAGGGAAGAGCTATACTTCATCCTCTATACCTTCGCATTGCTTGTCATCCTCGTCCTCGTCGGTATATATGTCGACGTCCGTCAAATCCGTATCCGACCTTATATTGTCGTCTATATCAGACCCAACATATTCGCTCTCGTCGGAGGAACCGTCAACCGATAAACGTCGCATATCGCGTCAGTACTAACGGAGGTTGACGAAGGAAGGGAGAGGTTACTAGAGGAGGCTTTTATCTTAAATAAAGCAGACGACACGTAGGCAACAAAAGAAGGAAAATAAAGGAGGCGGTCTTTGTTTGTAAGCTTGTAGAGGACGAGAAAAGAGCTTTAAGTACGCCGCTAGGAGGGCGGCCTTAGTTTGGATCGACATCATGCTGGTGTCAAGGATAGCGAGTAAGGTCGTAGGCTTGCCGCCACGTTCCTAGACAGAAAACGGGTTCTAGGGTGGCTTAATCTAAACTATTAGCGCCTACGCTAGCTAATATAGGAAACCTAAAGGGTATATGCTCACGAGCTAGTGCCTATACGTTAGGGGGGTTTTGTAGCAAGTCAGCATTAGAAAACGGCGTCACAGCCCTCCAAAATCGGCAGCCAAAACGCCGTCTGATTGTTTAAGAAAGTAAAAAATACCTAAATTTTAGACATATTTGGAGTTATATTAGGGGGTGTTCAGTTGCAATCTAGAGGCTTTAGATTCAGTTCAGAATCCGTTAATTCGGAGTGATTTTGCCTGCACAGCCTCAAAAATTTAATATTCCTCTTACCGCTCAAAGAACGCCAGAATTGCACGCTAAAAGAACACTAAAAATTGGCAACTTTACCATATAAAGCTTCTAAACTGAAGGTCTTGGCGTCAGTTCAATCTGGAGGTCTGCGTCCCAGGTTTAGATTTATATTCAATCTAAAGCCTCTAGATTGTACACGTCCGTGCTTTTACAAAGCCACAAACGCGTACCAAATTTAAAAAGGAACGCGTCCTTTCTGCCAGAAGAAAGCACGGATCAACATCAGATTGAAAAAGCTCCAGATTGCAACCAAACACCCCCTTAAGTATATATATATTTAACTACTATAGGACATATCTTTAAAAAAAAGTTTTTGATAATATTGTTTAAATTTGTTTTTTTAAACAATATTTTAATATAAGAGAATATAAAGTTTTCTATTTAATATAATATATTTTTTATATTTATAGCTGGCGTGGTTATAAAATTTTAAAGATTTAAAGATTTTTAGTAAAATAAAGTGGCTAGTGACTTTCTGTAACGTAGGTGATAGGGTTATAACAGTTGGTATAGTTACAACGGTTCCTAACAAATTTTGTTTATACGTATGTTTGTTGTTCCAAACTGTTATAACTATACCGACCGTCATAACCCTATCACCTATGTTAGGTGATTGTATATAAGATCTGCGGTACTAGGAACTATAGGGCGAAAGACTACTAATAAGCAAGGCTAGGGCGTTTATTGTTCATTATCCACCTCCTCTTCGTCTTTAAAACTCCCAAGATTAAACGTTTATTACGTATTAGGATATTCCTCTAATTCCCTCTGCATTCCTTTGATTTCGTCCTTATAAGGACCCTATTAATCTATTACAACTTCCCACCTTTTAGGAAATTTCTTCCTTTCCTCCTCCTAGAATCCTGTTAGTGAAAGGCGTGGCACCTTATCGTCTGCTACCCTTCCAAGAAATTCCTTGATAGATTCCTATAGGTCCTTAGGCATAGAAAGCAAAGATAATAGGTTGGAAAATAGCATCTCCGCCTTAATACCCAGATGCACGATCTTCTTAAGACTATATGCCTTTAAAGCCGCAATCCAATGAGACGGAACACTATCATATTCTGATTACAGCAAGTATTTCGGATCCAATACCACCTTATCTGTCCTAGGGAATCTGGTCTAAATATATATCTCCCTTACTCGCTTGCGACTCTCAAAACCGATCTGTTCTTTGAAAGCAAACAACTGTCCCAGCTCCTGGAACTCAAAGATATTCTTTGAATATAATATTTCAATGGCTTTGTGATAGATCTGCTTATTTGCGCGCAGTAGGCCTAATGTGGGAGGCTTAAAGGGATTATCTGCGGTAAGGATAAAGGGCCTTCGCGGTATTGTTTCAATCGAGATTGTGGCGCGCAGACTATAAGTATATATTTCGTCGCGAATCTTATAAGGGAGGCGCAGAATCGGGAATAGCTTGTTAAAGCCTATTGACTCTTTAAGGCGCTTAAGTTCCTCATAGATCTTGTTATATCTTCATACTATTAAGCAGAGGAGTCGTAGCGTCGCCTCGTACTTGCCTAAATCGTCAAGGCCATCGTCGAAACTCTCCAAGAACCAGTAGAGATCAATCATCGTGTTTCTTGTGTTTTGAGAGGGGTCCTTACATAGGATAATGGTAATAAGGTCGAGCGAACCAGCTACAAGTTGGTGCTATTCTACGCTAACTAATTCTGGTAATGTCCCTCAGTTTATCTAATCTTAATAGCGAGGCGAATAAAGGATAAAGCATTATGACGCCTAAAGAGGAATGGGGCGATTCTATATATAGATAATACAAAAGGAGTCGCCAATGCCCCGTCAATAGCTTAGCCTTATCCTATCCCTTAACTTCCAAAGTGGTGGTAATCGAGTTCAGGGGTTAACCGAGTTCTAGGGGTCTAAGCTTACCGTAGCTCATTTAAATCTGTAATTAAGTCGATCGTTCAGTAAGCCTCCATATAAGGCTCCAGATTTGGCTTCGTACAATACGATTAACAATTTGAGTGAGCTCCTTTTTACCACTAGGCCTCTATCGCGACTCCCTACTTTGGTGTAGTAATGGAGCCTCCTCCTTGGCCAGCCCTCTCTGCGATTAACGCTTCCTACATCTTCGCCCACCTCCCGTAGGAGCCGTAGTAGAGTTACGGCGACGCCCCAGAAACAAGTTCATTGTAATTACAAAGGTTAAGATAATATTATCCCTTAACCTATTAAGGCGCAACGCCAAGCTAGCTTGTGCATAAACACCGGTATTAGATGTACATATTACGCGTAAACACTGCGAATAAGAGCCTCTTATTGGCTAGATTCTTATCAATAATATAGTGCCAAAACTAACAGGTTAAGGGATATAAGGCTTACAAATATGACAGCAGTATCGCGATCGGGATATATAGAGCCGCTATATCGTAAGAAGTCGTTACTTTGGCGGGTATACGAGAGATCCAGATTAGTATAGAATATAGAACAGAGGCTTGAAGGCTACATATCAAAACGGTACCAAGAACCTCATTTCAACTACTGTATATAGTATAGCTTGCAAATTTGACGCGCTTACCGATATGGAGGAGCTCCATATTCAAAAGTTATTAGATTTACCAAACGACGATCTTATATTCAAATTTAAGCTCTATATTAAATATAAAGTTGCAACCGAACGGCCCCTTAACCTATATGCTGTTTCGACCCTCTACCTCTACCTTTGATGATTTAATTGTGCTCTATTTGTCTTATCTAGCTCTGGTATATCATTGTAAAGACTTAACTAATCCTGAGTTTCTCCTTAAGCCCTTTAACTTAGAGTAATGTATGCGGACTTAAGGAATTTGTTAGAGTCTTTGTCTCTCCAGTGTAGCCTTTAAGTAGTTTGGCCTAGGCAAAGATGTTAGTCAAGGGAAGGGATGCTTTATACGGTATTATATTTCCAGATGCCGGCTGCTTGCCGTTTACACTTCTATTAACCGGATATCCGTGCACTGATTATAAGAATTAAATAAGGACTCTATCTATTGAAATATAGTTCTAAGACCTCTATATATATATAAGAAAAGGTATAGGAAAGGAAAGAGAAGGAGGGTGGAAGGTGGCAACAAAAACAAGGAGTAAGTAACTAAGTTAATAACTAACTTAATAACTGACTTAATAGTAGGTAGCTAAGTTGGGGCAGTAAGGACCTGATTTAGGTTAATATACCCCCCCAGCTAATTGACTAGGTGGTAATTAGCTGGATATACCTAAATAGGAAATATCCATAGTGTTAAACTAAATAGAAACCATCTAAAAGAAAGAACTTAATAAGGAAATTATATAAATTAGTTAAATAGTATAATTAAATCTAACTATAATAGGGTCTTAATATTAATTAAATTTAGTTATTAAATAAAGCTTTTGTGCTTCTGCCTTAATAGGGCCTTTGTAAGACCGTTAGCCGTTATATTAGTAGTAGGAACCTACTTAATTATAATTAAGCCTTTCTAAACCTCTTGGTAAAGCTAGTACTAGTAGATATTTATATAATAAAGCTTTATATTTAACTAAGGTCTGTTTTTAGTAAGCAGTTAAATTATCTGTTGGTTATTATAGCTAATTATATACTTCTTATTTATGTGGAGTTGCAGATCTTAAAAGAAGCGCTACTACCAAATTAATTTGGTAGCTGTGTTTAATAGAGCTTTAAGCTTAGCTTTAGTGCTTAATGTTATAACTGTCACGAAGTTCAAATAGATGAGTTCATTAATAAAATGGATTAATTGATTGATAATCTTAAGTTAATTGTTGATGTTGATTTAGTTGATTGACCTTAATCTAACGTGTCTTTAGTGACGTGTCTTTGTGTATGTGACTTGTGCACGTAACTTACGCCTTTAGAGAATACAGATTATCTAACATACCCCCTTAGCTTTGAGCTCTTTAAGGTCAAAGCTAGCCACCTTCTTATATCCGTTAATGAGTTAATTAAACTGTAATCTCATCTAAATCCTTCTATCTTGCTCTAATACTATCCCTTAGGTCCTCTAGTTACTTCTCCTTATTTAGCTACTCCTTAATATCCACTATCCTAATCATATTAACGAAGCTTTAAAACCTCTACTTGGGTAGGGCCTTTATAAGTCTATTAGCAATTATCTCCTTTGTTGCTGTCTATTAAAATTATACTTATCTTATTATGTATTCCTAACGTAGCTAGTATTAATAGATGTTAATATGTTAGAGCTTTATAATTAGCTTTGCAGTGTCTTCTATAATTAGTTAGAGCGTCTAGGTGTTATCACATTTAATAATTAAGGGCTTATTTAGGTGTAATATTATTGCTTTAAACAGCCTACTGATAAAGATAGCTTCCTTTGCTATCTATAATAGGGCTAATAACTTAGCTTTTATGCTTAACGTTATTACCATACCCTGCTTATTTGCTCTCTAGGTAATTAGCCCCCTAAATAGCTTTATAATATATCCTTATAAGCTCTTTCTATTAATGGAGTTGTCTGCGAATAATGCATTGCTGGTATAGATAAATAATTACACTTTACCTCTACTGTCTCTTCCGTCGTCTTGTCCTTTATTGCATATTCCTTTATCTCTTCCTCTACCATTTGTTCCTTCCTTATCTCTTCCTCTACCATTTGTTCCTTCCTTATCTCCTCCATAGTAGATTACTCTACTCCTCGTGCCATATAGGTACTGGATTACTCTATCTACCACTTAATAGTGCTCTTAGCTTAGGTTCTAATTAAACCTTACTAGCTATAATACTACAAAAGCAATATCTGGACGCGTTATAGTGGCTACATAAAGTATTAAACCCATTTTTCTCTGATATAGCATTATAGAAGCTGCCTCTCTTAGTAGGGATATAGAACGGACTAGTAGGTCTATATTGGGGGACGGACGCGTTAGACGGATTAATTGGTAATTAGTAGGGAGGAGTTTAGATTCTGCCATGGGAGTGTCTAGAAGACGCCTTATATGTGACGGCTCGAACCATTGAACAAACGTCTTGACGAATACTTGAACAAATGCTTCCAAGACAAAGCGAACGAATGCTATATTACGAAGATATTAAGCTGAGGAGCAAGAGAAGGTGGTGAGGCCACGTCCATATACACATGCCAAGTCCTAAGCGAACCCCTGACTAGGTGACGCGCTCCAGCGCCGTCACATTATAAGATCTATCTTATACTGGTTAGCTATCTTCTTAATATAGGCTTCCTGGGATAGCTATAGGAGCCTCTAGCTATAATTACATAGTATATAGATTCCTAGGAACCATTTTAGCTTGCTAAGGATACTTATCTAATATTCCTTACATAGCTCCTTAATTGCTTCTTAAGCTTTTTTCTTATCTGTCTTTTAGTAGCAGAAGACAATATCATTAACATAAAAGAAGACAACTATTCTACCTTTTAGCATAACATATAGCTCCTAAGGTACCTCTTTAAAGCCCAATTTGTTTAACAAGCTTATAAGATTCTTCTACTATAACAGTAGTAATCGTTATAGTCCATATAAGGCTTTTCTTAAGCGTAGTACTTTATCTGTCTTTCCTTTGTTAAACCCTGGCAGTAGCTTTATATAAATAACCTTATTAAGATTACAATGGATAAATATATTAACTGTATCTATCTGTGTTGTCTCTAGGTTGAATTTTGCAGTAATTACTATAAGGGTTTAGAAGGTCGTACTAACTAATATAGTAGCTCTTATAGGTAGGTCTCCTAGGGCCTATTGATTTCTATATACTACTAAGCGTACCTTACATTTCTGAAGAAATCTATACTTATCCGTCTTATAGACAAACACCTATATTAAGCTAAGGATCTGCTGTCCCTTTATATACTTCTTTTCTGTTTCTTAAAATAACCTTATTTAATAATAAGATTAGAGATAGGCTTGTTAAGCCTCTTAGAACTAATCTTAAAGAGGATACATATTAAGGTCCCAAATTAACTAAGGTGGCAGAGGTAGGTTCTTCCTATATAGTTTAACATTGTGTGTTCTACCTAATTTCAGCTTACTGTTATTAAGTTAACTATTAAGGTTAAACCTCCTTCCTGCTAAGAAGGCGCTATAATAGGCTAATATAATCCTTTTAGTAACAAAGTTTTTAAACCTATTATTACTGGCTTCCTTAAATAAGTCTTTAACTAAGTTATTAGACACCCCCTAAGTGTTAAACGCATCTCCTACTTAATAAGCGATGTCTTAATTAGTACCTTATACATCTAATTTTATAGGATACTTAACATAAAAGGCATATAGAGATTCTTTGTCTTCTTCTGTTAAAGGTGGTATATAGTATATATCTTTAAGAGCTCTTACAAGCTTAAAATCTGTTAACTTATTAAAGGTTTAAACTGGCTTATTAACATTGTTATCGTCTTCCTCTTAAATTAACAGTTTAAATATTTTTTTATTATCTTCCAGAAGGACCTTATTCTTAGTTAGGGTATTAGGGAGTTAAATCTTCTTAATTAGCGTATCTAATTCAGCGTGTAGGTCCTTTAAGATGTCCGTTCGCTTGCCGTTAAAGAACATCTTTTTATTAAAGATAACGTCCCTAGTAGAGATAATGATACCTTTATATAGGATCCAGATCCTATAGATATTAGTAGAGTTATAGCCAACAAGGTAGCTAATATGGGCTTGCGGATCTAGCTTGCTTAGCCTTTTCTTCTTTAGCTAGGCATTTAACGTTATTATATACGCCCTACAGCCGTAGGCTTTTAGGTGCGCTAATTATGGTTTTCTTAATCTCCCATTTGCTAGGTAGGTATAGAACCTCTTATATAGTAATTTCCATCTATTGCTTTCTTATAGCGTTTAATCTTAAAGGTAGACTGTATAGTTAATAATCTTATTCTATAGATTATACAGTAGCTTAGCAGCAATTCTTATTACTTATATTCTCTTAATAATCACACCCCCTAAGCATTTAGTGGTACTGTTCTAAGCTTAGGTATATGGCGCTAAAGGCTTAAATGTAATCCCTTAAGTCCATAGCTATTTAAAAGTTCTCTTTCTTCCTAGCTTATTATCTAATCTAATAGTGTTAACTTTAAGGTTATACCTTAGACAAATCCATTAGATAAAATCTTTAAGCACTTATAGTGTCTCCTTTTCCTTACTATGCGTTATTATAAAATACAGGAAGGTTCTTCCTAAGAAGGTGTTGTGGATAAATATAACTTATATAAATCTAGTATGCGCTTCCTTAAGGTCAGTCCAGTTAATATAGAGGTTAAAATAAGGTTTATTAATATTCTGTTTTAAGAACCTTCTTAAGACCTAACGCTTAATTTTAGCAAGACTGTAATATTAACATTCCATTGTCTTTAGGCCTTAAAGCTTAACTCCTAAGGCGTTAAGACCTAGATAGTAAAGGCTTATAGGTCCTAGATAACCTAGACGTAGATGCCATAGATGTGCATTACCTTTTAAATCTGGATAAGCGTCTCTTGATAATACTCTGCGCTTCAGTTAGCGGCGTAGCAGTTGGCTTATATTAAACGCTAATAGACTTCCTAGTTAGATATATTTAATAGCCTATTGTCTATAACGTTCTTCTATTTAATATAGGATTATATTATCCTTCTAAACTAGCAGATTATTGTCTTCTTTATTGTCCTAGTAGAACCCTTATTTTTAAAGTAGATGGAACAATACTAGATTTGTATTAAAGTCTGTATAAAAGGCAACGTCCTTAAGATATAGGATTCCCTTACTCTTATCTGGTTTTATAACCTAGACAGTAATATTACTGTAACCCAGTATAGGCACTTCTAAGCTACTGGCAATAATATATTTGTGTCTTAAAGCTTTCCTAAAATTATAAAAATAAGAGAGGTTATTAAAGATATAGAGAGTGGTTCCTAAGTTAAGAATGGTTAATAGCTTTAATAGATGGAGTTAACCGGTGTAATATAATTCTAGGAATATTGCATTGGCTTCTCCCTTAATCTTAACTATCTCCTATTATTATTAAGCTTTATTAACCTTTAATTTCTTAAGCTTAAGTTATTCCACTTAGGCAGCTAGATCCTTGTCTTGCTCTACCTTTATAAGCACCCTTTTTATACGTATACCTATGGCTTTAAATCCCTCAAGCCTTTTATTCTTAAATAGATACCAACAGTTAGGAAGGGTATGTCCCCTTATATCGTATACTAGGCATTTAAGGTTCTTTAACCTTTTAGAAGACGTCTCTTCAGTTAAACTTATACCTGCCCTTTTTCAGCTATAAGATAAGCTGTTCCCTTTTCCTTTTTAGACTTTAGCAGCAATAGAGATACCCTCTTTAGGCTCTCCTATAAAGTCTATATTAAATGCACTCCCTCTCACTATTATAGGTACGGCTTTAAAAAGGGTTTAAAATGCTTCTTATAGCTCTATTACTACTTTACGGTATTCTAATAAGAGAGCCTTTTTAGTATTATTTACCTACTTCGTGTACAGAACAAAATAGGTTTCGCTTATAGGTCATATTGTATTTACAAGGTCTATTAGCCAGATCCTATTAGTTATCTATAGAAGATTATGCTTCTCTGCCATCTTTATTGCATGCTCCCATTAGTCAAGCCACTGAGTAACCTTTATCTGCTTAAGCCCTTTAAGTAACTCTGTATACTATAGTTATACCTTCCTCATTATAAAGTTCTTTAAAGGCTTAGTGTCTTCTTTTAACCAAATTAGCCATTCCTTAACTATAAGGGAAGGGTTAAGCAGTAGCTTCTTCTAAATTAATACTATAGACGTAATCTGGGTGCGTATCTATTGCAGATACTCTTCCTATTTTAGGAAGTACTTTATATCCTAGTTATAGTATCGTCTACTGTTCTTATACGCTTTCTGTTAATTCGTTAAGAGCTATGCATATAAGGTTGCATTCTTATTAAAATTAGTAACTTCTGGATAGGCTGGTTCTTATAGTAGAGCTCATTAAGGTGCTGCATTGTTTGGGTCAATATAGGCCCAAATTCGTTTGTCTATAAGGGCTTGTAGTTGCCAGATCCATTGCTCCCAGTCTTCTAGTTTATTAAGAATGATCATAGTCAACGAACTCGTCGTCAGTGGAGTCATTTTGACTAATAGGCAGATGGGGAATTGAGATAGTATTTTGTCGTCAGGATCGTCCTGTCGTCAGGATCGTCCTTGTCAAGATCGTCCTTTAATAACAAGGTGGAATCTCGTGGAATCTCATAGAATCTCGTGGAAGAATCGTCCTGTAACGATTGAGGTAGGATTTCTGTCAGAGTCTGCGTCTTGACAATGAGGTGTCAGAGTCTGACAATAAGGTAGAATTTCTTTAAACGATTAAGTAATAGCTAAATAGCTTCTTAAGTCGGTGGACCAGGCTTATAACTATCACGAAGTTCAAATAGATGAGTTCATTGATGAAATGGATTAATTAATTGATAATCTTAAGTTGATCGTTGATGTTAATTTAGTTGATTGACCTTAATCTAACGTGTCTTCAGTGACGTGTCTTTGTGCATGTAACTCGTGCACGTGACTCACGCCTTTAAAGAATACAGATTATCTAACAATAACAGTCTTCTGCTTAGTGGAGAGCCAGTTAATTACTCCCCTAAATAGTGAAAATATAAAGCCTTTCGTACTTTTCTAACTAATAGGATTATTACTAAATATAGTGTTGCTTGCTTAGACGACAATCTAACTTTCTAATATCCTTACTTAAGTATTTAATTATAAGGGTTCTTGTTTAATATAGGTATATAATTGCTTAATTGGCTGCGGCTTTGTATAGGGGCAATAGATTGCAAAGGAATTCTATAAGCTTGCTTAAGGCTTAAGTGGAGTTAGGTTGCGTAATATAGGTAGTATAGAGTAGTAATCCGACCTTCCTTTAATATATATAGACCTGCTGCTTAGAGGCCTGTTCTAGATTAGGCAAGAGGTCTTCCGTACTTATTAGTGTATATACTAGACAAAAGTCTTTTAGATAGAAGGTGCTGGCAATTTTGTTAATATAGGAATCCTAGCAGAGCTAAAGCTTCTATTAAAGTTAATTATAAAGAACTCTAATTTCTAAGAACTAGGTTAGTTCTCCTAGGCTCTTAATCTTATACTTTATTGTTAGCTATTCCTTAAAGAGCTAAAGCTTTGGTAAGTCTTCTATGCGGTAAGCTGCTATAATGTTATTAATATAGAAGAATATAATTAGCTAGTTATTATAAAATAGACATAATTCTTTATTAACTGCCATTAGACCTAGGGACGTTAGTATAGTTAAGAACTTATTAAGCTAAAGTAGTAGTAATTATTGGAGACCGTATAAAGCTCTTTAAAGGAGTAGACACCTACCCTTCTGTTAAAAGCTATCTAGAAACTTAATATAGACTATCTTATTAATAAGGCTGTTGGCGAAGGCGTTAACTATATTACACTGACAAGTCTCTAAATTAAATACAGTAATGATTGCTATATATATATCTTTTTTACTAAGTTGTTATAAGTTACCTTATATATAAAGACAGGCTTTAAATTTAATAAGATATCCATTAGTGTTAAACTTATAAGTAAACACCCAGGTAATGGGTATGATGTTAAGTGACGCTGTCTATTTAACGGACTTAAATGTCCCTTACTGCTTAAGATTGTTATATTCCTTATTAGCGGCTTCTATAAAGCTATCTTTATATAAGTAAGTTTAAAGTTTCTTTTAGCTGTATAGTGGTAGTAGAAGCTTATTGTGGTGTAATTGCTTCTAGTTATATCTAATTTTAGTAGTAAAGGCTTTATAGAAGGCAGAAAAGGTATTAGCGACTTAGTTAACCAAGGCATAAGCACAGCAAGAAGAACGCATGCAAGCCTATACGATTGGATTGTCTATAAACGAGGATCTAAAGCTAGAGAAAGGAAAGGGGAGGAACGGAAGCACCGCTTAAAGTTATATACAATTCTCCGGTTACGTGACGGCACTTTGCCATTACGTAACGGCAATATGCGGCAATATGCCAGTACCGTAACATTACCCCCCCCTTCCGAAAAAGCCTGCCCTCAGGCTTTATATATCCGTATTACACCTTTAAGGCGTTCTTGTCTTTATGCTCTATAGGCAACCTATCATCCTTACTATGCTAGCATTCTATCCACTTATCTAAGTACTTTGGCGGTCTAGGTTTGTTAGGGTAACAGTTATAGAACTCTTGTAACTTATAGGGACCACCTATAAAGTTCTATGCGGGGTACTAGGTAGGGTCTAAATTATATCCTTTCTAACTTACATCGGGAAAATATTCGCAGGATGAGATTCAAGTAGACTTTGATTTTCGCGTTTCGCGTAATTGACATACAATTTGACTAACTCGACACGCAATTGACCAACTTGATACGCAATTGACTAACTTGACACGCAATTCAACCAACTTGACACGCAATTGACTAACTTGACACGCAATTCAACCAACTTGACATGCAATTGACCAACTTGACACGCAATTCGACCAACTTGACACGC